>Ga0164243_10000052_pt1 | contig 303500 bp, 278 predicted proteins | sample OricompcompostOP_FD_108781 | JGI IMG/M metagenome (GOLD analysis project Ga0164243, IMG submission 108781) | Organic Plus compost microbial communities from Emeryville, California, USA - Original compost - Organic plus compost (OP) | ecosystem: Engineered > Solid waste > Mixed feedstock >... | reverse complement strand
GGTGGGGCTGGCCGAGGAAGGCATGACCATGCTGTGCGTCACCCACGAGATGGGTTTTGCCCGCAAGGTCGCCAACCGCGTCATCTTCATGGACGCCGGCCAGATCGTCGAGCAGAACACGCCGGCCGAGTTCTTCGACCATCCGCGCCACGAGCGGACCAAGCTGTTCCTGTCACAGATACTGCATTGACGAGAGCGGCAGTCGGAATTCGGCAGTCGATAAGCCGGAGAAACCGACTGCCTATTGCCGACTGCCGACGGACTCATCCCCATAGAGCCAGTCTAGATCGGCCGCCAGTTTCTCAGGCGATCGATGGCTGAGCAGGAAGTTGCGCGCCAGCGCGACCGGACCGGCCGCATGCCAGGCGAGATGGTTCAGCGCGCCGCGACGGGCGACCTTTGCGACGCGCGGCCTGCGCAGCCGTTCCCAACGTTGCAGACGCCCTGAAAGGTCCGATGCCGCGCTGCTGTCGCCCGGCAGGATGCAATCGGCCAATGTCGCCGCGTCCTCGATCGCCATCGCTGCGCCCTGGGCGGCGAAGGGCGTCATGGCGTGGGCGGCGTCGCCGACGAGGACGAGACCGTCGGGACGGAACCATCCGCTGGCGGCATTGACCGTATGCAGTGGCCAGGCCGTCCAGGGGCCGGCCTGCTTCACGATGTCGAGCAGCATCCTGTCCGCACCTTGCAGATGATCCAGGAGTTCGGCTGAGTCCGCCCTCGCTGCCCAGTCGCGCGCGGTGCCGTCCCCCTTGGCACCGTCTCCCTTGGCCCCGTCTCCCTTGGCCTTGCCGCCTTTGGCAATCCCTCCTTTGGTGAAGGCGACGAGATTGACAGCGGCGCCCGCCCTGACCGGATAGGCGACGAGATGGAATGCCGGGTTCAGGAACGTCGTGACGCAGTCACTGGAGGTGAGGGCGTCGAAAGCGAACCCTGCGGTGCTTGCCCGCTCGATCGTCGTGCGCCAGGCGATCTCGCCCGCGAACCGGCTTTCGGCTCCGCCGCACCAGGACCGCAGGCGCGACCACACCCCGTCCGCGCCGACGATCAGAGCGCCGCGCTCGTGCCGCACGCCTTCCGCGGTCGTCATGGTGATCGCCGGCCCGTCCGGACCGGCCTGAAAATCGGTGACGGCGGCGGCGGTCACGATTTCGATGCCCGGCGTCTCCGCGACCGCCGCCAGCAGCGCCCTTTGCAGATCGGCGCGGTGAACGACGAGATAGGGCGCCTTCCAGCGGTCCTCTGCGATTTCGCCGAGGGGGATGCGGGCGAGAAGTCGCAGGCTGACAGCATCCTTGAGAAGCACGGCCGCCGGCTGGACGGCATGGGGCAGGATCCGGCCCAGAACGCCCAGCCGCGAAAGAATCCGGGTTGCGTTGGGGGAAAGCTGCAGCCCCGCGCCGACCTCTTCCAGCCGCGCGGCCTGTTCGAAAACACGCACCCGCTGGCCCTTTGATGCAAAAGCCAGCGCCGTCGTCAGCCCGGCAATGCCCGCGCCGGCGACGATGACGCCCGGCGGTCCGGCATCAGCCATAGCGAAGCGGGGTCAGGCGGCGGCCTGGTCGGCGTAGGTGCAGCCGGGAGGGTTGGTCTCGCCCGCCTTCAGCGAAGGCGAATAGCGATAGAGCGTCGAGCAATAGGAACATACCGCCTCGTCCTCGTCGCCCATGTCGATGAAGATGTGCGGATGATCGAAGGGCGGATTGGCGCCCACGCACATGAACTCCCTGACGCCGATCTCGATCATCCGGTGCCCGGCATCGTTCTGGAAATGAGGAATGGAACCGCCGGCCATCGCCGTCTCCCGTCTCCAACGCTTCGATAGGGTGCGTTTGTAGCATAACCGTCCACTTTGCAAGGCGATTGAAATGAAACTGTTGCAAAAGCCTGTCAGTGGATAAATTGAGCCGGATAAGCGGCGCAATCTGTATAGAGAGCGGATCATGAACGAATTGAAGCCGGTCCAGGCCGAATTTAGCCCCCAGGATGCCGCGGGTGCCGACGGTGGCAATCCGGACCGGTTCGTCAATCGCGAATTCTCGTGGCTCCAGTTCAACCGGCGTGTTCTGGAAGAGGCGCAGAACGAGCGCCACCCTCTGCTCGAGCGGGTCCGCTTCCTGTCCATTTCGGCGGCCAATCTCGACGAGTTCTTCATGGTCCGGGTCGCCGGCCTGGCGGGGCAGGTGCGGCAGGGAATCGTGCTCAAGAGCCCTGACGGCCGCACGCCCGATCAGCAGCTCGAACAGTTGCTGCGCGAGGTCGAGCGTCTCCAGGAAGACCAGCAGAAGAGCCTGTCGTCGCTGATGAAACTGCTGGATGCCGAGGGCATCGAAAGCATCGGCGGCGGCGATCTGACCAAGGACGAGAAAGGCTGGCTGGAAGATCACTTCCAGGACCAGGTGTTTCCGGTGCTCACGCCGCTGTCGATCGACCCGGCGCACCCGTTCCCGTTCATTCCGAACCTGGGCTTTTCCATCGCCCTGCAACTGCGCCATCGCAAGAACGGAGAGCAGATGAGCGCGCTGCTGCGCCTGCCGCCGGCGCTCAGGCGCTTCATCCGCCTGCCGGACCGCAAGGGGCGTGTGCGCTTCATTCCGCTGGAGGAAACGGTCGGCCTCTATATCGGCAAGCTGTTCCCCGGCTATGAGGTACGGGGCTCGGGTACGTTCCGCATCATCCGTGACAGCGATATCGAGGTGGAGGAGGAATCGGAGGACCTCGTGCGGCTGTTCGAGACGGCGCTGAAGCGCCGCCGCCGCGGTTCGGTGATCCGCATCGAATTCGATGCCGGCATGCCGGAGGAGTTGCGGGAGTTCGTCGCGGGCGAACTCGGCGTCGGCGGCAGCCGCGTCAGCGTGCTGAACGGACCGCTGGCGCTGAGCCAGATTTCGGAGATCGTCTCGGTGGCGCGCGATGACCTGAAATTCCCACCCTACAATCCGCGTTTTCCCGAGCGCATCCGCGAGCATGGCGGCGACTGCTTCGCCGCCATCCGCGAGAAGGACATCGTCGTCCACCATCCTTACGAGTCCTTCGACGTGGTGGTGCAGTTCCTGCGCCAGGCGGCGATGGACCCCGAGGTCGTGGCGATCAAGCAGACGCTCTACCGCACTTCCAACGACAGCCCGATCGTGCGCGCGCTGATCGACGCCGCCGAGGCCGGCAAGTCGGTCACGGCGCTGGTCGAGCTGAAGGCCCGCTTCGACGAGGAGGCGAATATCCGCTGGGCGCGCGACCTGGAGCGCGCCGGCGTGCAGGTGGTGTTCGGCTTCCTGGAGCTGAAGACCCACGCCAAGATGTCGCTGGTGGTCCGCCGCGAGGATAACCGGCTGCGCAACTACGTGCATCTCGGCACCGGCAACTATCACCCGATCACCGCGCGCATCTATACGGACCTGTCCTTCTTCACCACCGACCCGCACATCGCCCGCGACGTTGCGCAGATCTTCAATTTCATCACCGGCTACGCCGAGCCGACCGGGGAAATGTGCATCGCGCTTTCGCCCTACACGCTGCGCAGCCGCATTCTCGGCCACATCGGCGATGAGATCGAGCATGCCCGGAACGGCCATCCGGCGCGGATATGGATGAAGATGAACGCGCTGGTCGATCCCATCATCATCGACGCCCTCTACGATGCGAGCCGCGCAGGCGTCGAGATCGACCTGGTGGTGCGCGGCATCTGTTGCCTCAGGCCACAGGTGCCGGGCCTGTCGGAAAACATAAGGGTGAAGTCGATCGTCGGCCGCTTCCTGGAGCACAGCCGCATCTACTGCTTCGGCAACGGTCACGGCCTGCCGTCCGACGAGGCGATCGTCTATATCAGCTCGGCCGACCTGATGCCGCGCAACCTCGACCGGCGCGTCGAAGCTATGGTGCCGATCACCAACCCGACCGTGCACGAGCAGGTGCTCGGCCAGATCATGCTCGGCAACATCATGGACAATCAGCAAAGTTTCGAGGTACTGGCTGACGGCACCTCGCGGCGCATGGGGCCGGACGAGGGCGAGGAAGCCTTCAACGCGCAGGAATATTTCATGACCAATCCGAGCCTGTCGGGACGGGGTGACGCGTTGAAATCGCATGCGCCCAAGCGTATCGCCCAGTTCAAGCGTCGCAAGAAGTCCGAGACTCCCGGCTGATGCTGGCCGGCTCGCAGGGACGCCTGCAGGACAGGCGTCCGCTTTCCATCATCGACATCGGGTCGAACTCCATCCGCCTGGTCATCTACGAGGGGCTGGCGCGCTCGCCGACGATCCTGTTCAACGAGAAGATGCTGGCCGGTCTCGGCCGCGGCATCGTTTCGACGGGCAGGCTCGATCCAGAAGCCGTGACGCGCTCGATGGACGAGTTCAGGCGCTTCCGCAGCCTGTCGGAACAGGCAAGGGCGTCCGAGATGTACGTTCTTGCCACGGCAGCCGCGCGCGAGGCGGAAAACGGTCCCGATTTCATCCACCGGGCCGAAGAAGTTCTCGGCACCGAGATCAAGGTGCTCTCGGGCAAGGAGGAAGCCCGCTATTCCGCGCTCGGCGTCATCTCCGGTTTCCATCCCGCCAACGGCATCGCCGGCGACCTCGGCGGCGGCAGCCTGGAACTGATCGACGTCGACGGCGAGACGATCGGCGAGGGCATCACGCTGCCGCTCGGCGGGCTCAGACTTCAGGACATGGCCAAAGGCTCCCTGTCCGAGGCTGCCCGTATCGCCAGAGAGGCGCTGGCTGCGGCGTCGCTTCTGAAGGGTGGCGGGAACAGGCCTTTCTACGCAGTGGGCGGCACCTGGCGAAACGTCGCGCGCCTGCACATGGAGATGACGAACTATCCGCTGGGGGTCATGCACGACTACCAGATCGGCATCGATGAGGCCAAAGCCTTCCTGAAGCGGATCGCCAGGGGCGAGGTCGAGAAGGTCAAGGGAATCGAGGGCGTCTCCAAGAACCGCCGCTCGCTGCTGCCGTGGGGCGCGGTGGTCCTGCTGGAGATCATTGCGGCCATGCAGCCGTCGAAGATCGTTGTTTCGGCGCTCGGCGTACGCGAGGGGTTTCTCTATTCATTGCTCGACGAGGAGGCCCGCAGGATCGATCCGTTGATTTCAGCGGCCGAGGAACTGGCGCGGCTCCGCTCCCGCTCCTTCGATCATGCGCAGGAACTGGTCGAGTGGACCGGCAAGGCCTTTGCGGCCTTCGGCATCGAGGAGACGGCGGACGAGGCGCGCTACAGGCAGGCGGCCTGCCTGCTGGCCGATATCGGCTGGCGCGCGCATCCCGAATACCGGGGCACGCAATCGCTCAACATCATCGCGCATGCCTCGTTCATCGGCGTCGATCATCCCGGCCGCGCCTATCTGGCCCTGACGAACCTGTTCCGGCACGAGGGCGTGTTCAACGAAGCCTCTCCCGAGATCAGGGGGCTGGCGACGCCGCGCTATCTGGAACGGGCAAGGGCGCTGGCGGCGATGATGCGCGTCGTCTACCTGCTGACGGCCGCCATGCCCGGCGTGATGCCGCGCCTGCGCTGGGAAGAACGCGGCGACGGCGCACTGGCGCTGGTCATTCCGGCCGACCTCGCCGGTCTCTACGGCGAGCGGCCGGCCGGCCGACTGGCCCAACTTGCGAAAGTGTCCGGCCGCAAGCTGTTCCTGTCTGTCGAAGGCGGCCCGAGCGTTTCGGCGAAATGAAAAAGGCGCGGAGCGATCCGCGCCTTCTCCAGATCGGAAAGAGATCGGATCAGCCCTTGCGGCCGTCGATCGAATAGGCGCCGGCGCCCAGAACGGCGAGCAGCAGCAGGCCGCCGGTGATACCAAGATTCTTCTGCAGCATCAGCGCGTTGCCGGCCTGCGAGAAATCGAGATGGGCGACGGCCGTGGCCACGAGCGTGAAAACCGCAAGCACGATGGCCGCAATCCGCGTCTGGAAGCCGACCAGCACCGAGATGCCGCCGAGCAGTTCCACCAGACCGACGACGACAGTCGTGACCGTCGGCATGGGCAAGCCGATGGAGCCGAACCAGCCGGCGGTGGCGGAAATGGCGGTGAGCTTGCCGAAGCCGGCAAGGATGAACAGGATCGAGATGAGGATACGGGCGACGAGGATCACCGGCGAGTTGCCGGAAGCGGCGGCCGTGGACGTGACGGAAATGTTCGACATGAGCTTGGTCTCCGGAAGGTGATTATGTGCCCTCCCAGTAGACCAAGCTGATTGTTCACCATAGATACTGTTTCGGCAACGCATTGTTCACTAATGCGCCGGGCATGGTGCCGTCAGCCCGGATGCGTCATGTCCTCAGGCCGCACCAGCCGGTCGAAATCCTCTTCGCTGACATAGCCGCCGCCGACGGCCTCCTCGCGCAACGTGGTGCCGTTCTTGTGCGCCGTCTTGGCGATCTTGGCGGCGTTGTCGTAGCCGATCGTCGGCGCCAGCGCCGTCACCAGCATAAGGGAGCGTTTCAGAGCGGCCTCGATATTGTCTTCCCGCGCGACGATGCCGATCACGCAATTGTCTGTGAAGGACACCGAGGCGTCGGCGAGCAGCTTCACCGACTGCAGGAAATTGTAGGCCATGACGGGATTGTAGACGTTGAGCTCGAAATGGCCCTGGCTGCCCGCAAAGGTCAGCGCGGCATTGTTGCCGAACACCTGCACGCACACCTGCGTCATCGCCTCGCACTGGGTCGGGTTGACCTTGCCCGGCATGATCGAGGAGCCGGGCTCGTTCTCCGGCAGCGCCAGTTCGCCGAGGCCCGAGCGCGGGCCGGAGCCGAGGAAGCGGATATCGTTGGCGATCTTGAAGAGCGCGGCGGCGGTCGCGTTGATGGCGCCGTGCGAGAACACCATGGAATCGTGCGCGGCCAGCGCCTCGAACTTGTTCGGCGCCGAGGTGAAGGCGATGCCGGTGATCGATGCGATATGCTCGGCCACCTTCTCGGCGAAACCGACGGGCGCATTGAGGCCGGTACCGACCGCAGTTCCGCCCTGCGCCAGTTCCTGCAAGCCGGGCAGCGTCAGTTCGATGCGCTTGATCGACGAGGTGACCTGCGCGGCATAGCCGGAGAATTCCTGGCCAAGGGTGAGGGGGGTGGCGTCCTGCGTGTGGGTGCGGCCGATCTTGACGATATGGTCGAAGGCCCTGGCCTTGTCGTCCAGCGCCTTGTGCAGGTGCTTCAGCGCCGGCAGCAGGTCGTGCACGATGCGCTCGGCGCAGGCGATGTGCATGGCCGTCGGATAGGTGTCGTTCGACGACTGGCTCATGTTGACGTGGTCGTTGGGATGGACCGGCTTCTTCGATCCCATCACTCCGCCGAGCAGTTCGATCGCCCGGTTGGAGATGACCTCGTTGGCGTTCATGTTGGATTGCGTGCCGGAGCCCGTCTGCCAGACGACGAGCGGGAAATGGTCGTCCAGCTTGCCGTCGATGACTTCCTGCGCGGCCTGAACGACGGCTTTGCCGAGCGCCGGATCGAGCCTGCCCAGTTCCATGTTGGTCTCGGCCGCCGCGCGCTTGACGATGCCGAGCGCCCGCACGATGGAAGCGGGCTGCTTTTCCCAGCCGATCTTGAAATTGCCGAGCGAGCGCTGCGCCTGCGCGCCCCAGTAGCGATCCGAAGGCACTTCGATCGGGCCGAACGTATCGGTTTCGGTTCTGGTGTTCTTCTCGCTCACGGCCATGGCTCCAAGTCTTTGATCGGCCACGGCCTATCGCGTTGCACAAGAGGCTTCAAGCGAAGATTGTGGGGACGGGCGGTGCAAATCGGTTCAGGTCGAGGCGGCTGATGGCCGCGCCGCGCGCTGTGCATCGTCCACGTTGGGCGGGACGCTCACAACGGAATGTTGTCGTGCTTCTTCCAAGGGTTCGACAGGTCCTTGTTGCGTAGCATCCTGAGCGCCCGCGCCACGCGGCGGCGGGTCGAATGCGGCATGATCACCTCGTCGACATAGCCCCGCTCGGCGGCGACGAAGGGCGACAGGAACCGATCCTCGTAGCGCGCGGTATGCCCAGCGATCTTTTCCGCATCGCCGATGTCCTTGCGGTAGATGATCTCGACCGCGCCCTTGGCGCCCATCACCGCGATCTGCGCGGTCGGCCAGGCGTAGTTCATGTCGCCGCGCAGGTGCTTCGACGCCATCACGTCATAGGCGCCGCCGAACGCCTTTCGGGTGATCACAGTCACCTTTGGCACGGTCGCCTCGGCATAGGCGAACAGCAGCTTGGCGCCATGCTTGATGAGCCCGCCATATTCCTGCGCGGTGCCCGGCAGGAATCCCGGCACATCGACGAAGGTGACGAGCGGGATGTTGAAGCAGTCGCAGAAGCGCACGAAGCGCGCGGCCTTGCGGCTAGCGTCGGAATCCAGAACGCCCGCCAGCACCATCGGCTGGTTGGCGACGAAGCCGACGGTGCGGCCTTCGACGCGGCCGAGCCCGGTGACGATGTTCTTCGCGAAGGAAGACTGGATCTCGAAAAAATCCGCCTCGTCGCAGATTTTGAGGATCAACTCCTTGATATCGTAAGGCTTATTGGCGTTTTCGGGGACCAGCCGGTCGAGCGACAGATCGTGCTCCGTCACGGATTGATAGCACTCGATTTCGGGAAGGTCGGCCGTGTTGGAGGCCGGCAGCAGGTCGACCAGCCGCCGCATCTGCAACAGCGCCTCGACGTCGTTGTCATAGGCGCCGTCGGCGATCGAGGATTTCGTCGTGTGGACCGACGCGCCGCCGAGTTCCTCCGCGGTCACGGTCTCATTGGTCACGGTCTTCACTACGTCCGGTCCGGTGACGAACATGTAGGAGGTGTCGCGCACCATGAAGATGAAGTCGGTCATGGCCGGCGAATAAACGTCGCCGCCCGCGCACGGCCCCATGATGAGCGAGATCTGAGGGATGACGCCCGACGCCAGCACGTTGCGCTGGAAAATCTCGGCATAGCCGCCGAGCGCGGCCACGCCTTCCTGGATGCGCGCGCCGCCGGCGTCGTAGAGGCCGATGATCGGCGCGCGGTTGCGCAGCGCCATATCCTGCACCTTCATCACCTTTTCGGCGTGCGCTTCCGAGAGCGAGCCGCCGAACACGGTGAAATCCTTGGCGAAGAGATAGACCGGCCGCCCGTTCACCGTGCCCCAGCCGGTGACGACGCCGTCGCCGGCGAACTTGGTCTTCTCCATGCCGAAATCGGTCGAGCGATGCTCGACGAACATGTCGAATTCCTCGAAGGAACCCTCGTCGAGGAATATCTCGATGCGCTCGCGCGCCGTCAGCTTGCCTTTCCTGTGCTGTGCCTCGACGCGCGCCGGCCCGCCGCCGGCCCGGGCGATTTCGCGGCGGCGTTCGAGTTCCTGCAGCACGTTTTTCATGTGGGGTCCTCCGGGCGGGTTCCGTTGTCGTATCCACAGGCTGCCGGGGACGCAAGCAGCACCAAAGTCGTCAATCCCGCTTCATGGCGAACTGCGAGCGCTCGAACACAAGGACGATCGCAAGGCCGATCAGCAGCGGAATGATCAGGAAAAGCAGCCGGTACACCAGAAGCGCGGCAAGTACGCCCGCCGGATCCATGTCCGAGAGCCCCGCAAGGAAAACCACTTCGAGCACGCCGAGTCCGCCGGGCGCGTGGGAGAGTTGAGCGAGCGAGAACGAGACCAGGAAGACGCCGAGCACCACGAGATAGCCCGGATTTCCCGCCTCCGGCAGGGCGAAGTAGATGATGCCGGCCGTGGCGAGGATCTCCATCGGGCCGATGACGAACTGCCGCGCCACGATCGGCAGGCGCGGATAATGCACCTGCAAGGCGCCGAGCCTGAACGGCCGCAGGTGCAGCCAGCTTCCGAACACATAGGCGCAGATGATCGCAAGCAGGGCGATGCCGGTGCCGGTCGAGAACTGGGCGTAGCCGATATCGGAAAACCGGCCGAGGATTTCCGGTATCAGCACGAGCACGACGCCGCCGATCAGCATCGCCGACAGCGTGAAGGTGATCGAGCAGACCGCCACGAGCACGCCGATTTCCTGGCCGGTCAGGCCGCGCGTGCTGTAGGCGCGGTAGCGCACGACGGCGCCCGACAATACCGACCCGCCAATGTTATGCGACAACGCATAGGTGGTGAAGGAGCAGAGCGTCACGAAAAGCCAGGAGACCCGCTTGCCGATGTGAAGCAGAGCTATGTGATCGTATCCGGCAAGCGCCGCATAGGCGGCGAGCGCGCACAGCGCCGATGCCGTCCAGTGGCGCCCCGGAATCGCGGTAAGTCCGTCCCATACATCGTCGAGGGAGACGCCGCGCAGTTCGCCGTAGAGCAGCCAGAGCGAGAAGGCGACCGCTGAAAGTCCCACGACAGGCCAGAAATACCGTCCGACCTTTTTCATCCACCCGTTGCCGTCATGACCCGCCGTCACCCCCGTTCGCGTGGCGCGCTGCGCCGTACTTCCTGCCCCGGCTTCAGACATGCCTCATCGATGCCGGCTGTTCAACCTTTGCCGGCGTCATTGTTCGCGCTCTCAGCTTTGCGCTTGGTGATCGGGCGCCGTCCTGCTAATCTTGGCACAACTTGAGAACAGATGTGCCTGCTGCGTCCTGTATCGGTTCGCGCGGCGCCGGAAGGATAGACTGTGGAAGACCGCAACACCGGCGCCGGCGCGCCGGAGGCGGGCGTGGCCGGGGACCTTCCGGCATCGCGGGTTTCATTTGCCCCGCAGCCGGTAGCCACGCTCAGCCGCCAGCACGATTCTGCCCCCGATCGCGGGGATGCCGCTCATCAGCCCGGAAAGGGCAAGAAGCGCCGCAAGCGTCGTCGCGGGCGTAAGGTTTTCGCGCGCGACGATCATGGCCTGGCAACAGTCAGGGCCGATGGCGAGCCGGCCTCGGCTGCGGCAACCGCGCCCGTTCCTGCGCCCGCGATGCGGCGAGAGGGGGCAATCCACGGATCAAGCCGCCCGACCGGGCGCGACTTGCCGGTCTTCGCGGCCCTCGACCTCGGCACCAACAATTGCCGCCTGCTGGTGGCCATACCGCAGCGCCACGGCCAGTTTCGCGTCATCGATGCGTTCTCGCGCATCGTGCGGCTGGGCGAGGGGCTGTCTTCGTCTGGAAGCCTTTCCCAGCAGGCGATGGACCGGGCCGTCGAAGCGCTCAAGGTCTGCGCCGACAAGCTGCGCAACCGCAGCGTCCGCAGGGCGCGCCTGATCGCCACCGAGGCATGCCGCAGCGCCAGCAACGGGGCCGAGTTCCTCGACCGGGTCGAGCGCGAGGCCGGGCTGAAGCTCGAGATCATCGACCGGCAGACGGAGGCGCGGCTGGCGGTCTCCGGGTGCGGGTCGCTGGTCGAGCGCAACACCCGCGGCGTCGTCCTGTTCGACATCGGCGGCGGCTCGTCGGAAATCGCGCTGATCGACCTGACGGGGCACCGGTCGTCGCGGCTGGCCAACCATATCGTCTCCTGGACGTCGCTGCCGGTCGGCGTCGTGTCGCTGGCCGAGCGCTTTGGCGGCCGTACGGTGACGGAATCCGTGTTCCGGGCGATGGTGGACGACGTCCGCGTCAGGCTCGACGACTTCAAGGGTCGCACCAAGCTCGATCATCTGGTCGCCCGCCCCGGCTTCCATCTGCTCGGCACGTCAGGCACCGTCACCACGCTGGCTGGCGTTCACCTGGAGCTGGAGCGCTACGACCGCCGCCGCGTCGACGGCCTGTGGATGGACAACGACAGCGTCGACCGCATGATCGGAAAGCTGCTCGGCTGGAATTTCGATCAGCGGGTCGCCAATCCCTGCATCGGCGCGGACCGCGCCGATCTCGTGCTCGCCGGCTGCGCCATTCTGGAGGCGATCCGCGCCGTTTGGCCTTCGGAGCGCCTGCGGGTGGCCGACCGAGGCCTGCGTGAAGGCATATTGAGCGAGCTGATGGCGCAGGAGGGCGTATGGCAGGAGCGCTGGCGGGGCGCACGTCCATGACGAAGAAACCGGAAAAACCCGGCGCCGGCCGCGTACTTCGCACCCGCGTCAAGAAGAAGAGCGGGCTCAAGGAATCATCACGGCGCTGGCTGGAGCGGCACCTCAACGACCCTTATGTCCAGCGGTCCAAGGCGGAAGGTTTCCGTTCGCGCGCGGCCTACAAGCTGATCGAGATCGACGACCGGCATCATCTGCTGAAACCCGGCATGAAGATCATCGACCTGGGTGCCGCGCCCGGCGGCTGGTGCCAGGTCGCCGCCGACCGCACGAAGTCCAGCGCCGAGCATCCGCATGTGGTGGGCATCGACTATCTCGAAATGGATCCCGTTCCGGGGGCCGTCATCCTGCAGATGGATTTTCTCGACCCGCAGGCGCCGGCGAAACTGACCGAGGCCCTCGGCGGAGAGCCCGACATCGTGCTTTCCGACATGGCGGCGCCCACCACCGGCCATCGGCGCACCGACCATCTGCGCACCATGCATCTGTGCGAGGTGGCGGCCGACTTCGCCATGTCCGTGCTGAAACCGGGCGGCCATTTCCTCGCGAAGACCTTCCAGGGCGGCACGGAAGCAACGCTGCTCGACGCGCTGAAGAAGAATTTCCGCTCCGTGCATCACGTCAAGCCGCCAGCCTCGCGCGACGCATCGGTCGAGCTCTACCTGTTGGCCAAGGATTTCAAGGGGCGGACGCCGTCAGCCGGCTGAAGGTTGAAGAAGCGGCGGCGCCTGCTACTCCGCCGGCGCCGAGGCGTCGGCCTTCCTTGCGACGCGCCCCTTGTAGCCGGATACGGCGTTGCCGGCGTCGGGGCTCAGCCTGAAGAACCAGAGCGAGGCGACCGCCGAGACCGCCGCCACGATGAAGAACGCGATGTGGAAATCGGCCAGCGTCAGCGCGCCGCCATGCAGGCTGAGCTGGAACTCAAGGATGCCGCCGGCCAGCGCCACGCCGAGCGCGATGTTGAGCTGCTGGGCGACGGCGGCGATGGGCGTCGCCTTGCTGGTGTCGGCCGCCGGCACCTCGGCATAGGCCAGCGCATTGATGCCGGTGAAGAACATCGAGCGGATGAAGCCGCCCGCGAAGATGACCGCGAGCATCAGCCAATAGGGCGTCTGCGGCGTGAAGAAGCCGTTGGCGGCGATGGTACCCGCCGCCACGAGGGAGCCGATGATGAGCACCCGGCGAAAGCCCATTGCCCGAAACAGCCGGGCCGTCACGAATTTCATGCCGAGAGCGCCGAGCGCGGTGACGAAGGTGATCATGCCGGATTCGAAGGGAGTCAGCCCGAAGGCGAGCTGGAACATCAAGGGCAGCAGGAAGGGCACCGCGCCGATGCCGATGCGGAACAGCCCGCCGCCCAGCACCGAGGCGCGAAAGAGCTGGTTACGGAAAAGATCGAGGGCGAGCAGTGGATGGCGCGCACGGCGGGCGTGATAGAGATAGAGCGCGCCGCACACCAGCCCGACAACCACCGTCACTATGCCCGTCATCGGCGGTAGCGCCGGCAGGCTGACGACGGACAGGCCGAAGACAACGCCCGAAGCGGCCACGCCGCTCAGCACGAAACCGATGAAATCGAGCGGCGGCGTCGGTTCGCGCTCCATCTCCGGCAGGTACCTCGTTGCCAGGAAAATGCCGATGAAGCCGATCGGCACGTTGATAAGGAATATCCAGTGCCAGGAGAAATAGGTGGTGATGAAGCCGCCGACCGGCGGCCCCACCAGCGGGCCGACGAGGGCAGGGATGCTGAGCCACGACATCGCGGCCACGAGATCGCTCTTCGGCGTCGCGCGCACCAGAACGAGCCGGCCGACGGGCGTCATCATCGCCCCGCCGATACCTTGCAGGAACCGGGCGAGCACGAAAGCGCCGAGCGAATTGGAAATGGCGCAGGCGACCGATCCCACCACGAAGACACCGATGGCCGCGCGAAACACCTGCTTGGCGCCGAAACGGTCCGCCATCCAGCCGCTGATCGGAATGAAGATCGCGAGCGAGACCAGATAGGATGTCAGCGCCAGCTTCAGGGCGATCGGGCTGGTATGGATGTCGAGAGCGATCGCCGGCAGCGACGTCGCGATGACGGTCGAATCCATGTTCTCCATGAACAGGGCGACCGCCAGTATGAGTGGAATGAGCCGGTTCACAACCGTTTCCGATCTGGCAGGTTCGAGGCGGCGACCGGGGGCGGGCCGACCGGCAGGCCGTTATCACGCATCGAGGAGCATGTCGTGTTAATTCCTTGTCATATTTATGAGAGTCGCCTCAGGAATTGAAGCCCCGGGCGGAAGGGAAGATGACGCCGGTTTCATGCGCGGACCAGGCTTTGCCGAAGAGCCGGCAAGACCGTCAGCGGAGAGCCTGGCGAAGGAAATCGAACAGGCCTTCATCCGCCATCTGCGAAACGTTGAAGCGCATGAAGTTCGGCGCCGATTGCGAGACGCTGAAGACGTTGCCGGGCGCAAGGACGAAGCCTTTCGCCATTGCTGCCCGTGCGAGATCCGCCGCATCGGCATCGTGCGGCAGCCGGCACCACAGGAACATGCCGGCCTGCGGCATCAGCCACGGCTCTATGCCGATTTGCCGTAAGCGGGACGCGACGGTGGACATGGCGGCCGCCAGGCGGGTGCGCAATCCCTCCATGTGCTTGCGGTAACCGCCGTCGCCGAGCACGTTGAGCACCAGATCGGCGTTCAGCCGGCCGCCGCCGAAGGCCGTCGCGATCTTGAGGTCGATCAGTTGCTCGATCCAGCCGGGCTTGCTGGCGATGAAACCGCACCTGACCGATGCCGATATGGTCTTGGAGAAACTGCCGATCGTCACCACGCGCTCCAGCCCGTCGAAAGCGGCGAGCCGGGGAGCCGGACTGCGTTCGAAATCGGCGAAGAGATCGTCTTCGATGATCGTCAGGCCGGCGCGTTCGGCAAGTTTCAGCACCTTGTGCGCCGTCACCGGCGAAAGCGTCGCGCCCGTCGGATTGTGGATGGCCGAATTGGTGATGTAGAGGCGGGGACGGTGTTCCGTCAGCGCCTTCTCGAACAGGTCCACATCGGGGCCTGAAGGCGTATAGGGGACCGACACCAGCTTGGCCCGGTGGGCGCGCAGCAAGGCCTGGAAATTGAAGTAGCAAGGGTCGTCGACGAGGACGGCATCGCCGGGCTCCAGCAGCAGGCGGCAAAGCATGTCCATGGCCTGCGTACCGGATTCCGTCAGCATGATCTGGTCAGGCGGGCAGTCGATCGCCCGGTCGGCCAGGCGCTTGGCCAGAAGTTGCCGCAAGGGCGGAGAGCCGAGAGGCGAAGCGTATTCGGCCAGCGAGACCGCCGGCGCGCGCGCCAGCGCCCGCAGTCCCTTCCTGATGCCGTCGTTCGGCAGCCAGTCCGGGGGCAGCCATCCGCAGCCCGGCTTGGATACGCCCTCGGCCGATTCGAGCGACTGCCGCGACACCCAGAACGGATCGACGGCACGGTCCAGCCTCGGCCCGCTGGCCGAAGGCGAGAACGGCGCGCCTTGCTGCGCCACGTAGAAGCCCGAACCCGGACGGGAATGGACGAGACCCTCGGCCGCCAGCCGTTCATAGGCCTCCACGACGGTCGAGACCGAGACGCCGAGCGAGGCGGCGAGGGCGCGCAGCGACGGCAGCTTCGCCCCTGGCGCGAGGCTGCGCCCGGCGATACGTCGCCGGACGGTGGCCATCACCATTTCCGTTCGCGTCGCAGTCATGAGCCCTCACCCCACCGTACTGGAAATTCGATCAGTACGGTTTGTCATAACTGTATCGTACTGTTGCTGGCAATGGCAGCGTCGATCATCGACAAGCCACATCTTGTCGAAGGAGCGCAGCATGGACAGGACAGCGGCGGGATGGGTCAACGGCCTCGTCGGCGTGGTCATTTTCAGCGGCTCGCTGCCGGCAACGCGGGTCGCCGTAGCGCAGTTCGATCCCGTCTTCCTGACCGTGGCGCGTGCGGCGATCGCCGGCGTCCTGGCCGCCGGACTGCTCGTCCTTTTCCGTGAGAGGCGGCCTGCACGGGTCGATCTATTTTCACTGGCGATCGTCGCCGCCGGCGTCGTGATCGGCTTTCCGCTTCTGACAGCCCTCGCGCTACGCCACGTGACCGCCGCGCACTCGATCGTCTTCATAGGCCTGCTGCCGCTGGCCACGGCGATCTTCGGCGTGGTGCGGGCAGGCGAACGCCCCAAGCCGCTGTTCTGGCTGTTCTCGCTGGCGGGCAGCGCCTGCGTGGTCGGGTTCGCACTGGCGCAGGGCTTCGCCGCCTCCGCGACCGGCGATGCCCTGATGCTGGCGGCAGTCCTGGCCTGTGGCCTCGGCTATGCGGAAGGCGCGCGGCTGTCGCGACAACTCGGCGGATGGCAGGTAATCTGCTGGGCACTGGTCCTGTCCTTGCCCGTGATGCTGGCCTTGATGCTCCTGACGGCTCCGCAAACGCTTTCCGGGATCGGAACGGCCGCGTGGGTCGGTCTGGCTTACGTCTCGCTGTTCAGCATGTTGATCGGCTTCGTCTTCTGGTATCGAGGACTGGCCCAGGGCGGCATCGCTGCGGTCGGCCAGTTGCAGCTTCTGCAGCCGTTTTTCGGTCTCGCGATCGCGGCCGCGCTGCTGCACGAGACGGTGACGCCGGCCATGCTCGCCGTCACGCTGGGCGTCGTCGCCTGCGTGGCCGGCGCACGGAAATTCGCGCGCTGAGCGAAACATGGCTGCCCTGCCGTCAGCGCACTTCCCTTCACCCGTTGTCCGTGTTACCAGCCAGCGCCAATCCTGAAAGGGAAATCCACGAGTCGGCGCTGGCCAGCGGGTCGCAGCGCCTTTCCTGCATTCTGGGGACTGGCCATGGCAAAAATCATCGAAACCGCAACCGGCGTTATGGCGCTTACCTTCGACGACGTGCTCCTGCAGCCCGGCCATTCCGAGGTCATGCCCGGCGGCACCGACATCAGCACGCGCATCGCCGGCGACATCGATCTCAACGTGCCGATCCTGTCGGCGGCGATGGACACGGTCACCGAAGCGAGGCTCGCCATCGCGATGGCACAGGCCGGCGGCATCGGCGTGATCCACCGCAATTTCACGCCGGCCGAGCAGGCCGAGCAGGTGCGGCAGGTCAAGAAGTTCGAGTCCGGCATGGTCGTCAACCCGGTCACCATCGGGCCGGACGCCACCCTGGCCGACGCGCTGGCGCTGATGAAGGCGCACGGCATCTCCGGCATTCCGGTTGTCGAGAACGGCGGGACCGGCGGCCAGAAGGTCGGCCGCCTCGTCGGCATCCTCACCAACCGCGACGTGCGCTTCGCCTCCAATCCGGACCAGAAGGTCTACGAGTTGATGACGCGCGAAAACCTCATCACGGTCAAGGAGAACGTCGACCAGAACGAGGCCAAGCGCCTTCTTCACCAGCACCGGATCGAGAAACTGCTGGTGGTGGACAAGAAGGGCAACTGCGTCGGCCTCATCACCGTCAAGGATATCGAGAAGTCGCAGCTCAATCCGCACGCGACCAAAGACGCGCAGGGCCGGCTGCGCGCCGCCGCCGCGACCAGCGTGGGCGACGACGGCTTCGAGCGCGCCGAGCGGCTGATCGACGCCGGCGTCGATCTTCTGGTGATCGACACCGCGCACGGCCATTCGCAGCGTGTTCTCGATGCGGTTGCCCGTGCCAAGAAGCTTTCCAACTCGGTGCGCATCCTCGCCGGCAATGTCGCGACCAGCGACGGCACCCAGGCGCTGATCGATGCTGGCGCAGACGCCGTCAAGGTCGGCATCGGTCCCGGCTCGATCTGCACAACCCGCATCGTCGCCGGCGTCGGCGTGCCGCAGCTTTCAGCCATCATGTCGGCGGTCGAGACGGGGAAGAAGGCGGGTGTCTCGATCATCGCCGACGGCGGCATCAAATATTCGGGCGATCTCGCCAAGGCGCTCGCGGCGGGGGCGGACGCGGCCATGATCGGCTCGCTGCTGGCCGGCACGGACGAAAGCCCGGGCGAGGTCTATCTGCACCAGGGCCGCTCCTTCAAGGCCTATCGCGGCATGGGCTCGGTGGGCGCCATGGCGCGCGGCTCGGCCGACCGCTATTTCCAGGCGGAAGTGCGCGATACGTTGAAGCTGGTGCCGGAAGGCATCGAGGGGCAGGTGCCCTACAAGGGGCCGGTGGCCGGCGTCCTGCATCAGCTCGCAGGCGGGCTGAAGGCGGCGATGGGCTATGTCGGCGGCCGCACCCTGGAGGATTTCCGCGAGCGCGCGACCTTCGTGCGCATCTCCAACGCCGGCCTGCGCGAAAGCCATGCGCATGATGTGACGATCACGCGCGAGAGCCCGAACTACCACGGCGGCGCGTAAAACCGGACGCATCCGGCACCGGACGGCGCTGGCGCATTACAGCGCCGGGTATGCCGTTGTGGCTAGAGATCGAACACCACGATCCTGCGCTTGTCGAACTTGATGCCGAGTTCGCCGCGGACCAGTCGCAGCGCGACGTCGCCGAAGACCGCCTTTCGCCATCCATGAAGCGCCGGCACGTCGGCTTTCTCCCCTTCGGCAGCGATGCGGTCGATGTCGTCGGAGGACGCCAGCACCTTCGGCGCGACGCCTTCCTTCTCGGCCACGATCCGCAAAAGCACCTTGAGCAGTTCGGCGGCAGCGCCCGATCCCTCCGGCGGCTGGAAATGCTTCGGCGGTTTCGGCATATTCTCCCTGGGCACCGACAGCGCCTCATTCACCGCCGCCAGCAGGGCAGAAGCGGTGGCCGACCGTTCCCAGCCCTTCGGCGTCGTGCGCAACCGTCCCAGCGCCTCCGCGTCGCGCGGCTGCTGCTGGGCGATCTCATAGATGGCGTCGTCCTTGATGACGCGCCCGCGCGGAACGTCCCGTTCGCGCGCCTCGCGCTCGCGCCATGCCGCGACGGCCTGCACCACGGCAAGCTCCTGCGGCTTGCGAAGCCGCATCTTGAGCCGCTTCCAGGCGTCTTCCGGGTCGGGATCGTAGGTCGAGCGCGAGGTGAGGACTTCCATCTCTTCGTTGAGCCAATGGGCGCGGCCTTCGCGCTCCAGCTCGGCCTTGAGATGCAGATAGACGTCGATGAGATGCGTCACGTCGGCCAGCGCATAGTCGAGTTGCTTGTTCGACAGCGGCCTGTGGCGCCAGTCGGTGAAACGCGAGGATTTGTCCAGCTGCGTGCCGGTAACCTTCTGGACGAGCTGGTCATAGGAGACGCTGTCGCCGAAGCCGCAGACCATCGCCGCCACCTGTGTGTCGAACAGCGGATGCGGCACGAGGTTGCCGAGGTGGACGACGATCTCGACGTCCTGGCGCGCGGCGTGAAAGACCTTCACCACCTTCTCGTTGCCCATCAGGCGGAAGAACGGCGCCAGATCGATGCCCGGCGCCAGCGGATCGATCAGCGCCGTCGCGTCGGGCGCCGCCATCTGGATCAGGCACAGCACCGGCCAGAACGTGGTCTCGCGGATGAATTCGGTGTCGACAGTGACGAAATCGGACTTTTCGAAGGTTGCGATCGCTGCTTCGAGTTCCTGCTGGGTGGCGATGACGTGCATCAAACTGCTTTTTTTGATTATGAAAACATCCTTTCCATTCCAGCCGGAAAGCCTTTCGTCAAGGCGAAGCGCTTTCATGCCACCGCGAAACGGCCCAGCCATCGCCCGTTTGCCTTGACAAAGCGGGCCTCCCATGCGCTTTTCCGGCCGATTTCGCGGCCGGATTCCTCCATGCGGCCGGACAAACCCGATCGGATACCATCGACCATGCATCGCTACCGCAGCCACACCTGCGCTCAACTGAGGAAGGCCGATGTCGGCCAGACCGTCCGCCTGTCCGGCTGGGTCCATCGCGTGCGCGACCACGGCGGCCTCCTGTTCATCGACCTGCGCGACCACTACGGCATCACGCAGATCGTCGCCGACCCGGACTCGCCGTGCTTCGCGATTGCCGAGACCGTGCGCGGCGAGTGGGTGATCCGCGTCGACGGCGAGGTAAAGGCGCGCACCGCCGAGACCGTCAACGCCAAGATGCCGACCGGCGAGGTCGAGATCTACGCGCGGGAGATCGAAGTGCTGTCGGCGGCGAAGGAACTGCCGCTGCCGGTGTTCGGCGAGCCGGAATATCCGGAGGACATTCGCCTCAAATATCGCTTCCTCGACCTGCGCCGCGAGACGCTCCACAAGAACATCGTGCAGCGCACGCGAATCATCGCCGAGATGCGCCGGCGCATGGGCGAGACCGGTTTCACCGAGTTTTCCACGCCGATCTTGACCGCCTCGTCGCCGGAAGGCGCGCGCGACTTCCTGGTTCCCTCGCGCATCCATCCGGGCACGTTCTACGCGTTGCCGCAGGCGCCGCAGCAATACAAGCAGCTCATCATGGTGTCCGGCTTCGACCGCTATTTCCAGATCGCGCCGTGCTTCCGCGACGAGGACCCGCGCGCCGACCGGCTGCCGGGCGAATTCTACCAGCTCGACCTCGAAATGAGCTTCGTGGAGCAGGACGACGTGCTGGCCACCATGGAGCCGGTGATGCGCGGCGTGTTCGAGACCTTCGCCGACGGCAAGCCGGTGACGAAGGAATTCCCGCGCATCGCCTATGACGAAGCCATGCGCAAATACGGCACCGACAAGCCGGATCTGCGCAACCCGATCGTCATGGAAGAGGTGTCGGAGCATTTCCGCGGTTCCGGCTTCAAGGTGTTCGCCAACATCCTGGCCAACGACGCCAAGGCCGAGGTTTGGGCCATTCCAGCGAAGACCGGCGGCAGCCGCGCTTTCTGCGACCGTATGAATAGCTGGGCGCAGGGCGAGGGCCAGCCGGGGCTTGGCTACATCTTCTGGCGCAAGGAAGGCGACAAGATCGAAGGTGCCGGCCCGATCGCCAAGAACATCGGCGAGGAACGCTCCGAGGCGATACGCCAGCAACTTGGCCTTGAAGACGGCGACGCCGCCTTCTTTGTCGCGGGCGATCCGAAAAAGTTCGTCGCTTTCGCCGGTGCGGCACGCACGCGGGCAGGGGAAGAACTGAACCTCGTCGACCGCGACCGTTTCGAATTGTGTTGGATCGTCGATTTCCCGTTCTACGAATGGAATGAGGACGAGAAGAAGATCGACTTCGCCCACAACCCTTTCTCCATGCCGCAAGGTGGCATTGAAGCGTTGACCAGTCAGGATCCGCTGACGATCAAGGCGTTCCAGTACGACATGGTCTGCAACGGCTACGAGCTCGCCTCGGGCGGCATTCGCAACCATCTGCCGGAAACCATGGTCAAGGCCTTCGAGATCGTCGGGCTGGACCGTGAAACGGTCGAGGAGCGCTTCGGCGGCCTCTACCGCGCTTTCCAGTACGGCGCGCCACCGCATGGTGGCATGGCGGCCGGCGTCGACCGCGTGGTGATGCTCCTGGTCGGCGCGAAGAACCTGCGCGAAGTTGCCCTATTCCCCATGAATCAGCAAGCCTACGACCTGCTGATGAACGCGCCCTCGGAAGCCTCTCCGCAGCAATTGCGCGAACTGTCGCTGCGCGTGGCGGCGACGAAGAAGGAAGGCTGACGGCGCCGACGAGCGGCGGCGAAAAGTCGCCGCTCAGTGGCTCTGGTGCCGTTTTGGCGCGTAGCGGCCGTCGGGCCGCTTGTCGAATAGCTCGCGGATCTGCGGGTGTCTGACCGGCTCCCCGGAGTCGTCCTCGAGCAGGTTCTGTTCCGAGACATAGGCGATGTATTCGGTTTCGGAGTTTTCGGCGAGCAGATGATAGAACGGCTGGTCCTTGCGCGGCCTGACTTCCGCGGGTATCGACTCGTACCATTCCTCGCTGTTGGCGAATTGCGGGTCGACGTCGAAGATGACGCCACGGAACGGAAACAGCCGGTGGCGGACCACCTGTCCGATCGAGAATTTGGCTGTCTTCATTCTGTCTTACCACTCAAAAACACCTTTCCTTATGTGGCGCAGAGACGATTTCGATTCAATCCCGTTGCCCGTGAGGATGCGTGCATCGCCCGATCGACCTGTCGGTGCCATCGTGCGTCAGGAGAGGCCGCATGAGTGACGTCATCGGTCTCGTGCTGCCGTTCTTCGGCCTGATCTTCATCGGGTTCGTCGTCGCCCGCATCACGCGCGAGCCGCTGGAAGCGCTCGGCTGGATGAACACCTTCATCATCTACGTCGCGCTGCCGGCGCTGTTCTTCCAGTTGCTGGCGAAGACGCCCTTCGAGAGGCTGACGGAGTGGGGCTTCATCCTCGGCTCGGTCGCCTCCACCTACATCGTCTTTACGATCATGTTCGCCGGCTCGCTGCTGTTTTCCGGCGGCGGCATCGCCGAGGCGACGATCAAGGCGCTGTCGGCAGCTTACGGCAATATCGGCTATATGGGACCGGGCCTGGCGCTGCTCGCCTTCGGAGAGGAAGCGGCGGTGCCGGTGGCGCTGATCTTCTGCTTCGAGAACATCGTCCATTTCGCCGTCGCACCGATGATGATGGCGCTGGCGGGCGACGACGACAGCACGGCAGCGCAACTCGTGACCGGCGTGATCCGCCGCATCGTGCTGCATCCCTTCATCATAGCCACCGCGTTCGGCGTCGCCGCGGCCTATGTCGGCTTGCGGCCGCCTTTGCCCGTCGAACGTCTGCTGAGCTACCTGTCGGCGGCCGCGGCGCCCTGCGCACTGTTCGCGATGGGCGTCACGCTGGCCCTGCGCCCGCTCAGGCGCGTGCCAGTGGAGATGGCCCCGATCGCCATCCTCAAGCTCGTGATCCATCCGCTGCTCTGCTATGTGGTGCTGTCCTGGATCGGCGATTTTTCGCCGGTCTGGACTTTTTCGGCCGTCCTGCTGGCGGCTCTGCCTACGGCGACCAACGTGTTCGTCATCGCCCAGCAATACAATGTCTGGGTACAGCGGGCTTCGGCCAGCATCCTGATCACGACCTGTCTTTCCGTCGCGACCGTCACGGCCTGGCTCATTGCCATTCGAAGCGGCGTCCTACCGGCGGACCTGTTTCCCTAGAGCAATTCCAGCAAAAGTGCGCAGCGGTTTTGCGTCCGGAATTGCGTAAAAACAAAAGGATAGGGCATCGAAGGCGATTTTATTTTTGCCGAGAATGCCCTAGACCGCCGGCGAGGGCGGCGAAGCCGCTTCCCGGCCGCAGGCCCTCGCGCATGAAGAAGGCCCGCAAGGGCGAGAATGCGCCGAGCATTCCGAGCCCGGCGCCGCGCGCCATCTGCGCCGGAAGCATGTCGGAGAGCAGCGAGCGGTTGAGCAGGTTGACCGCGCTGCTGCGAGCGAGAATATCCGGCTTGCGTTTGAGATCGTAGGTGGCAAGCGCTTGCGGCGCGCCGGGATCATGTCTGTTTTTCAAAGTCGTTTCAAGTAGATCGACGATATCCCTGATACCGAGGTTAAGGCCCTGCGCGCCGATCGGAGGAAACACATGCGCTGCTTCGCCGACAAGCGCGACCCGGTTGCGGGCGAAGCGCAGGCTGGAAACGGCTGCCAGCGGATAGATTTGCCGCCCCGCTTCGACGGTCACGCGACCGAGCATGGACTGCATCCGCTCCTCGATATGGGCCGACAAAGTGGCATCGTCCAGCGTCGCCAGCTGCTCGGCCGTCTCGGGCCTGACGACCCAGACCAGGCTGGAGCGATGCCCGCCGGGCAGGGGCACCTGCGTGAAAGGGCCGGTTTCGGTGTGGAATTCGGTCGAGGTGAAGGCATGATCGCTGTGGTGGCCGAAGTTCAGCACCAGCGCGGATTGCGGATAGGCGCGTGTCCTGGCGTGTAATCCCGCCGCCTCGCGCGCCGGCGAGGCGCGGCCATCGGCAGCCACGACCAGCGAGGCCTCGACCGTCGAGCCGTCCTCCAGTGTGGCGATGGCCTTGTCCGTGCCGAGATCCCAGCCTGACACCAGTGTGCGGCGCCAGTCGATGCCGTCATGCTTTTTCGCGGCCGAAAGCAGCGCCGGCAGGAGAACGGCGTTCGGCACGTTGAGGCCGAATTGGTCTTCCCCGATCTCGCTGGCGCGGAAGGTGACGGTGGGGCTGCGGATGAGACGGCCCGTCGCGTCGATGATGCGCATGACCTTGAGCGGCGCGCAGTCCGGGCGGATACGATCCAGCACGCCGAGCCGGTCGAGCATCGCCAGCGCCGGATTCATCAGGGCGGTGGTGCGATTGTCCTTACCCGACGGCTCGGGACCGGCAAGGACAACCGCGAAACCTTCATGGGCGAAGCCGAGCGCGGCGATCAGCCCGGCAGGTCCGCTGCCCGCAACCAGTATTTTCCCTGACGGTCCTGGAATGTCCAAAAGCTCACATCCGCATCACGTTCGGCTGCCGGTGGCCCGCCGGTATTCCTCCGAGGTATAGTAACGGACGATCGCCCGATCAACGTGACCATTCGCCCGTTGCCGCGGCGGAAGGGATGCGGGTCATGGGGACAAACAGGTGGACGGTCCATGTCCGGCGGCGCAACCGGAGCGATAGCGCTTGTATGGGCGCATACGCTGCGGGTAGTGTCCCTCGGAGTTTCGGGGGAGTGCGCATGTTGAATCCGGTTTGGGCGAAGGCGGGCGGACCTTTGCTTTCGGGCGGCGGTATCGGCTCGCCCGGTTACCCGCCGCCGCGCGGGGGGTGTGCCGGACCGGCAGCATGGAGCCGGCTTGGGTCATGAGCAGGAGCACGATGCCCAGACCGAAAGCGCGCGCGGCCGCGAAGAAGATCACCAGCCGCATTCCACGGCCGAAGAAGAAGGTGACATGGCCGCAGGCGCGCGCCTTCTCCGTCCATCTTCTCACCGCCTCCGGATCGTTTCTCGCCTTCCTGTCGCTCGTCGCCGCCAGCGAGGAGCGATGGACGGCGATGTTCTGGTGGCTCGGTCTGGCGCTGCTGGTCGACGGCATCGACGGCCCGGTCGCGCGCAAGCTGGAGGTGAAGGAAATCCTGCCGACCTGGTCGGGCGAACTGCTCGACAACATCATCGACTACGTCACCTATGTGATGATCCCGGCCTTCGCGCTCTACCAGCGCGGCTTCATGGGCGAGAAACTGTCGTTTCTGTCCGCCGCCATCATCGTCGTGTCCAGCGCCATCTACTATGCCGACACGGGCATGAAGACGAAGGAGAACTTCTTCAAGGGCTTCCCGGTGGTCTGGAATATGGTGGTCTTCGCGCTGTTCGTCATAGAGCCCGGCGAATGGGTATCGTTCGCCATCGTCGTCGTCTGCGGCATCCTGACCTTTCTGCCGATCAACTTCCTCCACCCGGTACGCGTGGTGCGGCTGAGGCCGATCAACCTCGGCATGACGCTGCTGTGGTGCGCGTTCGGCGCCCTGGCGCTGGCGCAGTCGGCGCTTGCCCAGTTCTACGATCAGATCGGCGTGCTGGGAGAGCAGGTCGGCGTCTTCACCAAGATAGGCATCACGGTCACCGGCATCTATCTCTTCTGCATCGGCGGCGTATTGCAATTGTTCCCGAAGCTCGGCGCGAAGGAGGCCTGACCATGTCGAAAGCGATCCGCATCCATTCCAACGGCGGCCCCGAGGTGATGGTCTGGGAGGACGCGGACCCCGGCAGGCCGGGGCCGGGACAGGTTCTCATCCGTCACACCGCCGTCGGCCTCAACTTCATCGACGTCTATTATCGCACCGGTCTCTATCCGGCACCGGGCGGCCTGCCGCTGATCCCCGGCGGCGAGGGCGCAGGCGTCGTGGAAGAAGCGGGTGAGGGCGTCTCCGGCCTGAAGGCGGGCGACCGCGTCGCCTATGCGGTCGGCACCGGCGCCTATGCCGAGCGGCGCGTCATTCCGGCCGACCGCCTGGTGAAGGTACCCGACACCATTTCCGACGAGCAGGCGGCGGCCATGATGCTGAAGGGCATGACGGCCGAATACCTGCTGCGCCGCACCTACAAGGTGAAAGCGGGCGACACGATCCTCTTCCACGCAGCGGCCGGCGGTGTCGGCCTGATCGCAGGCCAGTGGGCCAAGCATCTCGGCGCAGTCACCATCGGCACGGCTGGCTCCGCCGACAAGGTCGAACTCGCCAGGGCGCACGGCTACGATCACGTCATCAACTATCGCGAGCAGGATTTCGTCGCCGAGGTGAATGCGATCACCAAAGGCGGCAAATGCGAGGTCGTTTACGATTCCGTCGGCAAGGACACGTTCGAAGGGTCGCTGGACTGCCTGAAGCCACTCGGCCTGCTGGCGCTGTTCGGCCAGTCCTCCGGGCCGGTGCCGCCGTTCAATCTCGGCGTGCTTTCGCAGAAGGGATCGCTCTACATCACCCGTCCGACCCTGTTCGTCTACGTGGCGAAACGCGAGGATCTCGAAGCCTCAGCCAATGCTCTGTTCGACGTCGTCGGCAAGGGCATCGTCGACATCAGGATCAACCAGCGCTACCCCCTGAAGGACGCCGCGCAGGCGCATGCCGACCTGGAAGCGCGCCGCACCACCGGCACCACCATTCTGGTGCCGTAGGTTTCGTGGGCAGGCAGGCTCACATGAAGCGAGATCGGCGATCCTCGTTCACGTCATTCCGGGGCCGCGTAGCGGAACCCGGAATCCAGTCCACCGGCCTTGCTCATACTGGCACAAAGTCGGACTTGCTCGTCCGAACCCAACTCACCGACGTTCCGCTCTGGATTCCGGGTCCGCTGCGCGGCCCCGGAAAGACGGCTTCCATACGCGCGCCTTCAATCACCAATTGCTCATACGATCCAGGCGCGGTAGGCGTGTTTTGGCACTTGAGTTTCCGCTGAAATTCTTGAAGCTCTTTCAAGCGGACCGCAGCTATCGAGGGCAAGCTTGCGCCGCCTACCATGATCGCGGGAACAGAAAACACGTCTGGGAAACAGACCGGGAGATGAAGTGGGTGAAGAACGCGCGCACGGGAACCTTTTAGAGGTTCGCGGCCTGACCAAGATTTTCGGGACGCTCAAGGCGTGCGATCATGTCGACCTGACTGTCGCCAAGGGCGAGATTCATGCGCTGCTCGGCGAGAACGGGGCAGGCAAGTCGACGCTGGTGAAGATGCTGTTCGGGTCGCTGGAACCGAATTCCGGCGCCATCGCCTGGGACGGCCGCCCGGTCCGCATCACCAGCCCCGGCTTTGCCAAGAAGCTCGGCATCGGCATGGTTTTCCAGCATTTTTCGCTGTTCGAGGCGCTGACGGCGGCCGAGAACATCGCGCTGTCGCTGGATGACGGCTCGCCGATCAGCCAGATCGCCGCCAAGGCGAGGGCGCTTTCCTACAGCTACGGCCTGCCGCTCGATCCGCAGTCGCTTGTCGGTGACCTTTCGGTCGGCGAACGCCAGCGCATCGAGATCATCCGCTGCCTGCTGCAGTCGCCGCAACTCGTTATCCTGGACGAGCCGACCTCGGTGCTGACGCCGCAGGAAGCCGACAAGCTGTTCGAAACGCTCGAACGGCTGAGGGCCGAGGGCAAGTCGATCCTCTACATCTCGCACCGGCTGGAAGAGGTGAAACGCATCTGCGACCGCGCTACCGTGCTGCGCCACGGCAAGGTCGTCGGCCACTGCAACCCGCGCGAGGAAACGGCGGCGTCGCTGGCCCGCATGATGGTAGGCAACGAAGTGAAGGCGGTGGTGCGCGCGCCGGTCGAAGGCATCGACACGGCAGCGGCGCTGCTCGAAATCCGCAATCTCAGCCGCAAGCCGGCGACCCCCTTTTCCATTCCGCTGCGCGACATAAGCCTTTCGGTGCGCGCCGGCGAGGTGATCGGCATAGCCGGCGTCGCGGGCAACGGGCAGGGCGAGTTCTTCGAGTCCGTCTCGGGAGAGGTCCGGCAGGCGGATGCAGCCGCGGTCCGGATCCGCGGCAAGGATGCCGGCGCGCTCGGCGTCACCGGCCGCCGGTTGCTGGGCGCCGCCTTCGTGCCCGAGGAACGGCTGGGCCACGGTGCGGCACCAGCCATGAAGCTGTCGGAAAACCTGCTTCTGTCGCGCCATGCCACTGACAGAAAGGCGTTCCTCGGCACCGCGGGCACGGTGAGGAGCGGCGCGGTGCAGAGCGCGTCGCAACGGGTCATCGAGGCGATGGACGTGCGCAAGAGTGCGCCCGACCCGGAAGCGGCAGCCCTTTCCGGCGGCAATCTGCAGAAATTCATCGTCGGGCGCGAACTGGACCGCAAGCCGGCGCTCATGGTCGTCAACCAGCCGACCTGGGGCGTCGATGCGGGTGCGGCAGCGCACATCCGCCAGGCGCTGATCGAGCTCGCCCGTTCCGGCTCGGCCGTTCTCGTCATCAGCCAGGACCTCGACGAACTGTTCGAGATTTCCGACGCGATCGCCGTCATGCACAATGGCGAGCTTTCGCGGCCGATCCCGATCGCGGACGCCACGTTCGAACGGATCGGGCTGCTGATGGGCGGCGCCGAGCCCGGCCATGCCGCTCATGAGACGGAGGGCGCATGATGCGTCTTGAACTGGTCAAACGGCCGCAACGCTCCGCGCTGTTCTCCATCCTATCGCCCTTCATCGCCTTCCTTTTGACGCTGGTCGCGGGGGCGGTGATGTTCGCCCTGATCGGCGTGAACCCGTTGGCGGCCTTCAGGGTCTACTTCATCGAACCGCTCAGCCAGGTCTGGCAACTGCACGAGCTCGCCATCAAGGCTGCCCCCCTGATCCTCATCGGCGTCGGCCTCTCGGTCTGTTACCGGGCGAACGTCTGGAACATCGGCGCGGAAGGCCAGTTTATCCTCGGCGGCATCGCCGGCTCCATCATTCCGGTGCTGTTCCCGAACTTCGAGAGCCCGATCGTGCTGCCTCTGATGCTGTTGATGGGCATGGTGGGCGGCGCTGCCTACGCGGCGATCCCCGCGCTGCTGAAGGTCCGCTTCAACACCAACGAGATCCTGACCAGCCTGATGCTGGTCTACATCGCGCAGCTCTTCCTCGACTGGCTGGTGCGCGGCCCGTGGAAGGACCCCAAGGGCTTCAACTTCCCGCAGACGGTGCAGTTCAACGATTCCGCGATCCTGCCGGCGATCTGGCCGCAATCGGGCGACGCGCATTGGGGCTTCGTCTTCGCGCTGGTGGCCGCGGTGGCGCTGTGGCTGGTGATGGGCCGCACGATCGCCGGCTTCGAGATCCGCGTGCTGGGCTCGGCGCCGAGGGCAGGGCGGTTCGCCGGCTTCAGCCTCAACCGGATGATCGTCTCCGTGTTCTGCCTGTCGGGCGCGCTCGCAGGCCTTGCCGGCATCTCCGTCGTGTCCGGCGAGATCAATCAGCTCCAGCCCGTCATCTCACCTGGCTACGGCTTCACGGCCATCATCGTGGCGTTTCTCGGCCGGCTCAATCCGCTCGGCATCGTCGCCGCCGGCATCGTGCTGGCGCTGACCTATCTCGGCGGCGAGGCCGCGCAGACCGCGCTCGGCGTTTCCGACAAGGTGGCACGTGTGTTCCAAGGCATGCTGCTGTTCTTCGTCCTCGGCTGCGATACGCTCATCAATTATCGCATAAGGCTGGCAGGAGGGGGCGCCGCCGTGTCGGCGAAGGACGCCGCGCCTTTGGCCGAACCGGAGGAGGCGCACTGATGGACATCACCGTCAACATCCTTCTCACCATCGCCACAGCGGCGACGCCGCTGCTCGTCGCGGCGATCGGCGAACTGGTCGTGGAGCGCTCCGGCGTGCTCAATCTGGGCGTCGAGGGCATGATGATCATGGGCGCCGTGGCCGGCTTCGGCGCTGGCTATCTCACCGGGTCGCCGTGGCTCGGTCTGCTGGCCGCGATCGTCGTCGGTGCGCTGTTCTCGCTGCTGTTCGCCTTCATGACGTTGACGCTCGCCACCAACCAGGTGGCCACCGGCCTGTCGCTGACGCTGCTCGGCCTCGGCGTGTCGGGCATGCTGGGAACCGGCTTCGTCGGTTTGCCGGGGCAGCGCCTGCCCAACCTGTACATACCCGTTCTCAGCGACCTGCCGGTCGTCGGCAAGCTGTTGTTCGGGCAGGATCCGGTGTTCTACATCTCCATCCTGCTGACGCTGGGCGTCGCCTGGTTCCTGTTCAGGACGCGCACGGGGCTGACGCTGCGCTCCATCGGCGACAGCCACGGCTCCGCGCATGCGCTGGGCATCCACGTCATCCGCTACCGCTATCTGGCTGTCCTCTTCGGCGGCGGCTGTGCGGGGCTGGCCGGCGGGCAGCTTTCCCTCGTCTATACGCCGCAATGGGTGGAGAACATGTCGGCCGGGCGCGGCTGGATCGCGCTTGCGCTGGTGGTTTTCGCCTCGTGGCGGCCGCTGCGCGCGCTGGCGGGCGCCTACATCTTCGGCCTGATCTGGATCGGCCAGCTTCACGTGCAGGCGATCGACCTGCAGCAGTTCACCGGCGCGCCGTGGCTGCTCTACAAGACCATTGAGCTGTTGAAATCGCTGCCCTCCCAATACCTTGCGATGCTGCCCTATCTGGCAACGGTGGTGGTTCTTGTTCTAATCTCGCGCAACAAGCGTCTGACGATGATGAACACGCCGGCTTCCCTCGGGCAGCCATTCGTGCCTGATCGCTGACGGCAACGATAACAAAAACAGGAAGCTCAGGCTCAACTCCAAGAGGTAACACGATGAAAAGATTGCTTATTGCCCTGATGACCACTGCGGCTGCACTCTCGATGGCGGTGACGGCGGAGGCGCAGGAAAAACTGAAGGCCTGCTGGGTCTATGTCGGCCCGATCGGCGATTTCGGCTATTCCTATCAGCACGATCAGGGCCGTCTCGAGGTCGAGAAGGAACTCGGCGACAAGGTCGAGACCGCCTATCTGGAGAACATCTCGGAGGGTCCCGACGCGGAACGTGCCTTCGAGCGCCTGGCGCGCGAGGGCTGCAAGGTCATCTTCGGCACGTCCTTCGGCTTCATGGATTCCGAACTGAAGGTCGCCAAGAAGTTCCCGGACATCAAGTTCGAGCACGCCACGGGCTACAAGACCCTGGACAATTTGGGCGTCTACAACGCCCGCTTCTACGAAGGCCGCTACGTGATGGGGCAGATCGCGGCCAAGATGTCCAAGAAGGGTGTTGCCGGCTACATCGTCTCCTTCCCGATCCCGGAAGTGGTGATGGGTATCAACGCCTTCCTGCTCGGCGCGCAGTCGATCAATCCGGACTTCAAGCTGAAGATCGTGTGGGTGAACTCCTGGTTCGATCCCGGCAAGGAAGCCGACGCCGCCAAGGCGCTGTTCGACCAGGGCGCCGACATCATCACCCAGCACACCGACTCGACGGCGGCCCTGCAGGTCGCCGAGGAGCGAGGCCTGCTCGGCTTCGGCCAGTCCTCCGACATGATCAAGTTCGCGCCCAAGGCCCAGTTGACCTCCAACACCGACAACTGGGGTCCGTATTATGTCGGGCGCCTGAAGGCGGTTCTGGACGGAACCTGGAAGTCCGACAATGTCTGGCTGGGCATCAAGGACGACGCCGTCAAGCTGGCTCCCTTCACCAACATGCCCGACGACGTGAAGAAGATGGCCGAGGACACCGAAAAGAAGATCGCCGGCGGCTGGAATCCTTTCACCGGGCCGATCGCCAAGCAGGACGGAACGCCCTGGCTGAAGGACGGCGAAGTGGCCGACGACGGCACGCTGCTGGGCATGAACTTCTACGTCAAGGGCGTGGACGACAAGCTGCCGCAATAAGCGGTCGAACTGGCGTACAAAGCGAAAAGGGCGCCGTGAGGTGCCCTTTTTCTTGGCGAGGTTTACCTTGCCAACTTTTCCGGGTCAGACGGACTGACCGTAAAGATCACAGGCGTCGGCACGGTCGATCTTCGCCTCGTCGAGCCAGTGCAGAAGCATCCGGGGCCGTCCTCCGTCTTGCCGGAGAGCCGGCGATGAAGGTCGAGCGGGATGCGCTCCAGCGTCTTCGGGCGCCGCGGCTGACAAAGCTCACGCAGGGAGCGGACATCCAGGAGTTTTCCGCAGGCGTTTCTCCCGATGCCGCTACCCTGATCAGCTTACCGCGTTGTTGACGTGCGGCCAGACTTCCATCCAGCCGCGCCAGACCATGTCCAACGCGACGTAGAGGATGATGAGCAGGCCGATATAGGCGATCCAGCGGTGGCGATGCAGCAGCCTGGCGATGAAGGAGGCGGCCAGCCCCATGAGGGCGATCGACAGGATGAGGCCGGTCACCAGCACGGCGAAATGATCGCGCGCAGCACCCGCTACGGCCAGCACATTGTCCAGCGACATGGAGACGTCGGCGATGACGATCTGCGTGGCCGCCTGCGCAAGCGTCTTCCGGGTCCGGCCGGCGACGGTTCCGTCGCGGTCGATATCGACGTTGGAAAGCGCCTCCGCCGCCTCGTTCTCGTCGTCATGCGAAGTGCGCAACTCGCGCCACATCTTCCAGCATACCCACAAGAGCAGGATGCCGCCGGCCAGCAGCAGCCCGACGATGGCCAGCAGTTTCACGGTGACGGCGGCGAAAAGGATCCTGAGCACGGTTGCCGCAAGCACGCCGATGAGGATCGCCTTCTTGCGCTGTTCGGCTGGAAGGCCGGCGGCGGCGAGGCCGATGACGATGGCATTGTCGCCGGCCAGCACCAGGTCGATGGCCACCACCTGCAGGAGAGCGGTTATTCCGGCGGCACTGAATATGTCCATCGACCCGTCGCCTCTCGTCTCGGATACCCTGTCGGTGGGCTATCGCGTCTTTTCGTCCCCCGTCAAGCGGCGGATGGGCAATCTACGGCAATGAAGGTGTTGACGAGGGTGAGTGCAGGACGGCGGTTGGACGGATAAAGGACAATCCGGCGACGACCACACGCTCATGAGCGCCGGTCATGCTCAATCATACAGATTGTATCTGGTCCACTCGTCCTTGGGGATTTCGGCGCCGATCTTGTATTTGAAGTCCAGCACTTCCATGTGGTCGGGCGCCGTCTCGCACTTGAATTTCAGCCGATACCACTCGCCTTTGCTTCGGAACGCCGCGCCCGGACTGCGGATGGAATCGGTGGTCATCTGCGGCGTGGCGAAAGCATAGGCCACGACCCGGTCGGCCCTGTACTGACGGTTATCTTGCGTGATGCGGTCCAGTACCTCTGCGTCGCAACGCTGTTCCAACCGCGTCTGCGGATCAAGCTTGAGAAGGCCGGCCCGCAGCGCGTTATCCATCGCATCGGCGTGGCCGGTGATCGCAAGGATAGCCAGAGCGGCACAGAAAGACTGGAGAATACGAGAAGACATGGGAATCAATTTGCAGTTTCGATTGTTGATCCTCGTGACGGCGAATCGGTGATCAATACACCGGAAGTCAGCAGATAATCCAACAAGCCGCCCGTGACATTTCAATTCGTCGTGTTTCATTTCCGGCGCATCGTCGACAGGCGCTACGCATCAGGAGTGCCTGTCACGCTGGTCGGGCATGATCGATGCAATCGCTTCCCTGTCTCGAGCCGTCGCCGGATTATAGACGATCATGCTCAGGTCGGGACGACCATCGATCGAGAACGCCGAATATTCGAAGGCCAGGGGGCCGATCACGGGGTGACGTATATGCTTGACGATCTCGCCGGGCGGGCCGGAAATCCCGTGGTCGCTCCACATCGCACTGAACTCCGGACTGAGGCGGCAAAGCTCGGCGACGAAAGGTTCGATCTCCGAGCCAGCGCCGGCACGCGCGGAATCGACGCGGAACGCGCCCAGCGCGAACCGCGCGACTTCTTCCCAGTCGTATTGCGCCGCTTTTGCGCGAGGATCCAGGAAGATGTAACGTAGGATGTTACGCTCCTGCGGCGGTAACGCCCCGTAGTCGATCAGCATGACGGTGGACGCCCGGTTCCAGGCCACGACGTCCCAGGTGGCTGTCCGGATCAGGGCAGGGGTCGGGTCGAGCGCATCGAGCACCCGTTGCAGCCGGGGCGTTACGCCGTCGTTCTTCCGGTAGCGCGCCTCTGGCGGCCTGCCGAGGCCGAGCAGGAACAGATGCTCGCGCTCGATATTCGTCAGCATCAATGCGCGCGCGATGCGGTCGAGCACGTCGGCGGAGGGCGCGCCGCCGCGCCCCTGTTCGAGCCATGTGTACCATGTCGGGCTGATGTTCGCCCGCTGAGCCACCTCCTCGCGTCGCAGCCCGGCTGTGCGGCGGCGCTCGGCCGAAAAGCCGAAGGCAGCCGGATCCAGCCTCATGCGCCTGTCGCGCAGATAGGAGGCCAGCGTATTTCGTACATTGGAAACGTCGCTCATCCGGTTAACAATCTTACTATGATAAAGTCACGCATTTACCAGGATACGCCGAGCGTACATCTCTGTCTCCATCAAAAACAGGAGACTTGCCCATGCGCGTTTTCGTCACCGGCGCCACCGGAAACATCGGATCGAAAGTCGTGAGAGAACTTATCTCGGCGGGCCATCAGGTGATCGGCCTGTGCCGATCCGACGCGAAGGCGCCCGCGCTCGCCGCACTGGGAGCGGAAGTGTACCGCGGATCGATCGCCGAGCCGGAAAGCCTGAAGGAAGGCGCGGCGCGCTCCGACGGAGTCATCCATCTTGCCTTCAATCACGACTTTTCCCGCTTCGCGCAGAACTGCGAGGACGACAGGCTCGTCGTCAAGGCGCTCGGCGACGTGCTTGCCGGCTCGGATCGCCCGTTGATCGTGACCTCCGGAACGCCCATCGCCAACACGGTTCCGGGCGAGCCGGCCAGGGAAGGCAACGCAACGGTCGGCTCCGAGACCCATCCGCGCGCTGCCTCGGAGGAGGCGGCCGCCGCCGCCGCTTCGCAGGGCGTCAACGTGTCGGTCGTGCGGCTTCCGCAGGTCCATGATCGCCTTACGCAGGGCCTCATCACGCCCGCGATCCAGATGTTCCGCGACATGGGCATGTGCGCCTATGTCGGAGACGGGTCGAATCGCTGGCCGGCCGCTCATGTTCTCGACGTCGCGCGCCTCTATCGCCTTGCGGTCGAGCGGGCAGAACCTGATGCCAAATATCATGCGGTGGCGGAGGAGGGCGTTCCGATGCGCGACATCGCGACGGCGATCGGCCGGCGCCTGAACCTCCCGGTCAGGTCGATACCTGAGGACGAAGTCGAGGCGGTGTTCGGCTGGCTCGCGCTGTTTGCCGGCCATGACATGCCGGCCTCGAGCGAGCGGACGCGCGCCGTGCTGAACTGGAATCCGACGGGGCCGGATCTGCTCTCCGATCTCGCGCAACTGAATATCTCAGGCGAGGGGCAAGTTTGATCGAACTGACGGGCGCAGGCGCTTGCGCCTGCGCTTCAAATCATGGAAGAGGCGCGCGAGCATCTGCGTTCTGGAGAAACACGGAATGAAGCGAATTCTGCCGGCGGCAGCCTGCATTCTTGCCGCCGCCTTGGCCGGTTGCGCAACCACGCCGGTCGATTACGCCGCCTCGCTCTCGACGCAGGATCCGAAATGGCAATCGTCGCAATGCCAGCAGGCTCGCAGCGACGCGCAGGCCTACGATGCCCGCGAGAAAGAGCATCCGAGTTGGGGGACGGGCATCTTTCTGGGACCGTACGGCCTCGGCATCGTCTCGGCCATCAAGGAGCACGAGCAGAAGCAGCGAAGGGCGTTTGCCCGCGAGGTCCACATGAATTGCTCGAGCCTGCCCTTGCCGAAAGAATTGCAGGCTGACGCGTCCTCGCAGGGCGGCTCCGCGAAATACCCTTAGGCCATAGCGGGCTTGACTGGCGGAGGGAGTGGGATTCGAACCCACGGTGACATCGCTGCCACGCCGGTTTTCAAGACCGGTGCCTTAAACCGCTCGGCCATCCCTCCGGTGTCGATTCTGGCAGCTTTCAGCGATCGTCCACTCTCGTTCGATGCTGCCACTGCCGTTTGCTTCCGCATACGGTCGCGAGTTCGGCTTTACCTCGCTGGCAATCATAGCGTCAACCTGCATCCCCACGTCTGCCGAAGGGAACCATGACGGCCTGCACGGCCGAGGCCATCGACGAGGGCGAACCGGGCACAATATCGAATTAGCCGCTGCTGGCATTGAGACCCAATTGGTTGCGATCCATGTTCTGGTGCATCCATGACTGTTTCCTGCGCCTGCGCTCGCAACAATTGCGCACCGGCAATGCCGCCGGGCCACGGCAAAGCTCCTTTTGATGTATCGCCCTCACACCACGACGAAATCCGCATTCGAGATGGTGGGATGGGTCGAGAGCGTCGCGAAGTGGATGGCGGCACCGGCGCCGCTGCCGTCGGCATCGTAGCTGAGCCAGCCGTTGGTTGCGTTGTAGAGGATATGCTGGGCGGCTGTCGTGGCTGCGCCGATGGCGAAGGCGGAGGCGGCGAGCGTGCCGGTCGCCGTCAGCGCGGTGAAGACGGCATTCTCCAGCCGGATGGTGTCGTCGGCGGCATTGAAGTCGGTGATGGTGTCGACATTGGCGGTGTTGTGCAGCGCCGTGGTGAAAGCGAACGTGTCATGGCCTGCCCCGCCGGTCAGCGTGTCGTTGCCGGCGCCGCCGTTGAGGACGTTGTTGCCGCTGTTGCCGACCAGCAGATTGTTGATGGCGCCTCCCGTGGCGTTGACGTTACCTGCCCCAAGCAGCACACCCATCTCGATGGCGCCCTTGACGTGGGCGGCGTCTGCGAGGTTGATCGACAGCGCCGATTGTATCCTGTCGAAGCCGTCCGAGCCCGCCACGCTCTCGTCGACGATGTCGCCGGCGCTGTCCACCACATAGGTATCGTTGCCGGCGCCGCCCTGCATGGTGTCGGCGCCGGCGCCGCCGTTGATGAAGTTGCCGCCGGCATTGCCGACCAGCAGGTTGTTGAGGGCGTTGCCGGTGAGATTGACATTGGCACTGCCCAAAAGCACGCCCATCTCGATGGCGCCCTTGAAGTGGACCGCATCCGCAAGGTTGATCGACAGCGCCGACTGCACCCGGTCGAAGCCGCTGGCACCGGTCTCGTCGACGATGTCGCCGGCGCTATCCACCACATAGGTATCGTTGCCGGCGCCGCCCTGCATGGTGTCGTTGCCGGCGCCGCCGTTGATGAAGTTACCGCCGGCATTGCCGACCAGAAGGTTGGCGAGGCCGTTGCCGGTGAGGTTGACGTTGGCGCTGCCCGTCAGCACGCCCATCTCGATGGCGCCCTTGAAATGGGTGGCATCCGCAAGGTTGATCGACAGCGCCGATTGCACCCGGTCGAAACCGTCCGAGCCGGTTATGCTCTCATCTACGACGTCGCCCGCATTGTCGACGATGTAGGTATCATTGCCCGCGCCGCCCTGCATGGTGTCGGCACCGGCCATGCCGTTGAGTAGGTCGTTGCCCGCGCCGCTGCTGATGACGTTGTTGCCGGCGGTGCCGACGATCTGGTCGTTGCCGCCGCCGGTAATGGCGTTCTCAAAATTGATAAAACTTTCGTAGGCGAAATTGGTCGCGCCGGTTGCCAGATTGACGGTGTAGTCACCAGCGAAAGACCGCGTGTCCAACGTATCGACGCCGGCGCCACCGTCGAGCACTTCGGGAACGATTCCGCTGGAGAGCCCGGCGAGCATCACGTCGTTGTCGGCGTCGCCGTAATAATGCCCTTCGCCGCTGGAAACGATCGTGTCGTTGCCGCCGTTGCCATGCACGGTCTGGTCGACGCCTTCGGCACCTTTGAGCGTGTCGTTGTCCACGGAGCCGCTGACGGCGATGGAAGCGGCGCTGATGATTGCGCCGCTGAGGTCGGCGACGCCGCCGGCGCCGACGTCGTTGCCGAGCATGTCGACAAAAACGGAGAATGCGCCGCCGACAGTGATCGTCGGCGAGGAGGTCATGAAGACACTGTCGCCGGCGAGGAGCGTCAGCGAGCCGTTTGTCGTGATCCCGGCCTGCACGACGATGTCGCCGCCGCTGCGCAGCACAAGGTTCGACGCATTGGCAGGCGAGATAGCGCTGCTCACCGTGAGCCGGCCCGTGAAATCGTCGATATTGCCGATAGTAAGATTGGGCGTGAAGACACGATCCAGCTCGGCGTCGGAGAGTTCCAGCGCGAAGGCGGCGTCGCCCGCGCTGCCGAGATCGATTTCGCGGCCAGCCGTGACAGGACGAAGCATGACCTCGCCATGCTCGGCGCCGATTCCTGATGTGCTGGCAATCAGAATCCGGTCCGCGTTCACGATCACGTCGCCGGAATTGGACGCAATCGGCTGCGGACCGCCTGCAATGGACGCAGGATCGACGACGAGCGCGCCGTTTGCGCCGGTGGTCAGGATCACGTCCGCGCCTGCGTTCCCATTGGCGAAGATGCTCCCGTCGGTTCCGGCGACACTGCGCACATGGATGTTGCGGCCAGCCGTGATGGAGACGTTTCCACCCGTACCGCCGCCGAAATCGTCCGAGGCCAGGTCGGCGAAACCGTCGATGAGGAAATCGCGTCCCGCATGGATGGTGATGCTGCCGCTGGCGCGCACGTCATTGTCGAAGTCGGTGCCGATAATGCCGAAACCAATGTCGCGGCCCGCCTCTAGCACGAGGTCACCTTTCGGCACCGTGATCGCGTCCCGGTCGGCATTGGCGATGATATCCGAGTCGATCCCGTTGGCTGTTAGCGCGACGTTCCCGGAGGTGTCGCCGCCGCGGACCGACTCCGTGCCGGTGCTGTCACCGAGCAGGATCGAGCCGATGGTGGAGAAACTGATGTTGCCGGAAGTCAGGACCCGCAGGCCGCTGATGGCGTCGCTTATGCCACCGATCTGCACAGATCCGAAATTGCTGAGCGTTATGCCGCCGGTTGTGGTCTCGGCCTCGATGATCGCCGCCTGCGTCTCGATCGCATTGCCCGGTGTTCCGATGCCTGTGCCCGCACTGAAGGCGATCTGGCTCGCGACGACGTCGACACCGGCGTCGATGCCAAGCTCGGCGATGCCTCCGTTCACAGCCAGCGTGGCCGCGCCAGTGGTCCGGACATTGCCGATGGTGACCGATTGAGGCGACGCTGCCGCCGAGGCGAGGTCGCCGATGGTGAAGTTTGCGGCCCCGAGCGGATCGGTCAGGTTGACTGCCAGATTCACGCCTGGTGCATTGGTGGTGAAGGAGAGACTGTCCGCCGGATAAGCAAACGTGAAGATGACGGCGCCCGTTCCATCGCGGATCACCGAGGTGCTGTTGCCGGCAATGCCGTCGTCATCGAGAGTGTAGTTGCCCGTGGTCGTAAAAATCAGATTGAGCGGCATGATCGCATCCCTTCTGCGAACGCGCGGTACAGCGTGAACGAAACAGCATATGGGAGGCGTGTATCGACCGTATGTCGCCGGCGAAGAAGCGCCCGGTTTAGGTCGGTCGACGATTCCGCTCGAAGAAGCCATGATTCGGCCCGCCCGCCGCCGCAATCGATTAACAGGCCGCTAAACAATTCCTGCGCAGATGGAAGCGGCGCATACGGGCCGGCACGAGCCCTGGCGCTGCGGCTTTCGATTTCGACCGCGAGGCAGGGACGGCAGGGGACAATCGCAACATGCAGAATTCGGTGTGTCCGCGCCTTCGTCGCGCCTCGGCCCTCGCGATCCTTGCGGCATCGGCGGCGCTGCTTGCCGGCTGCGCCACGCCCGAACCAAAGGGAACGGTCCACAAGCCTCGGTCAAAAGAATATTTTTCCGAGAGCGACTATGGCGTGAAGGCGAGCCCTTACGCCGGCGCGCGGCGGCTCGTCGGGCGCAACCAGGTCGGCAAGCCGTACCAGGTACGCGGCAAGTGGTATTATCCCAAGGAGTACAAGACCTACTCGAAGGTCGGCACCGCATCCTGGTACGGCGACGCCTTCCACGGCCGGCTCACCGCCAACGGCGAGGTCTACAACGTGTCGGACCTGACCGCGGCCCACCCCACCATGCCGCTGCCGAGCTACGCCCGCGTCACCAATCTCGCCAACGGCTCCTCGGTGGTCGTGCGGGTGAATGACCGTGGACCGTTCCATGACGGACGATTGATCGATCTTTCCCAGCGTGCCGCCAAGATGCTGGGCTACGCCAATGTCGGCACGGCCAAGGTCAAGGTCGATTATATGGGACGCGCGCCGCTGGAGGGCGACGACCAGCCTTTCCTGATGGCTTCCTATCGACCGGGCGACCAGGCACCCGACCCGTCGGACGGGTTGCCGACCGGCGTGATGGTGGCGATGAACGGCTCGACGCCGAGCGCCAGCCCGAAAGCACCCGCCTTCCCGGGCAACCGCAAGACGGCCGCGCCGTTCGACCTCATCGCACCCGCGACCGCACAAGCCTCGCCCGCCGACCTGTCCTTGCCGGAAGTCGGACCGGCGCCTCGCGAGCGGCCCGGAGAGAAGAAGGCCGCGAAGCCGACCAAGCTGCCCTTCGCGATGGCGTCGCTTTCCTATGCCGACCAGCGCGTCAGCCGGGCGGCCGAGGCGTTCTCCGCGTTCGACGGCCGGCTGTCCTCGGACGACGTGGTCCGTTCCTGGAAGCGGCTCAATCCGCAGGCAGCGCAGGACCCGAGCGGGCAGGGGAGCGGCTATGTGGCGGTCGGTACATTCGCCACCGAGCGTGAGGCACGACGCGCCGCCGACGCGCTTGCCGGTTCAGGGCGGATCGATATCCAGCCTTCGCGGCACGATGGCAACGACTGGTATTCCGTCAACCTCCACCCGGACGGCCACGGCGACCTCGATGCGCTTCTGCAGGCTGCCTGGTCAACCGGCGCGGCCGACGCACTGGCCGTGCGGGACTGACCGTACGGCGCGCGCCCGACACCGGAAGCGGTTGCTTCCACGGGAAGGGAGCTGATAGGTTCATCCGCCTGTCCTTCCGGTCGAGCTTCGCCTTGATTTTGCCCTTCCAGATATCCCGCCGCCTCTCGACCGATAGCATCGGGCGCATTCTGTCTTCGCTGCTTTGCTTCGCGGCATTCGTCGCTGCGTGCCTGCCCGCGCAGGCACAGCTTTTCGAGACCAAGGCGGCCCACGCCTACATGATCGACGCCGATACCGGCAGCGTGCTGTTCTCGAAAGACCCCGACGCGCTGATGCCGCCGGCCTCGCTCGGCAAGCTGATGACGATGGAAATGGCCTTCAATGCAGTCAAGTCTGGTCGCCTCAGACTGGACGACACGTTCACCGTCAGCGAGCACGCCTGGCGGACGGGCGGCGCGCCGTCGGGCACGTCCACCATGTTCGCCAAGCTGAAATCCACGATCCGGCTGGAAGACCTGATCCGCGGCGTGATCGCGCAGGCGGCCAATGACGGCTGTATCGTGATCGCCGAGGGCATGGCCGGCTCGGAATTGAATTTCGCCCATCAGATGACCGAGCGCGCACGGCAGATCGGGCTGGAGAAATCGACTTTCGTCAATGCGACGGGCCTGCCGGCGGACGGCCAGCAGACGACGGTGCGTGAACTGGTGACGCTCGCGCGGCATCTGTGGCGCGACTACCCGGACCTCTACCGCTACTACGGGGAAAAGGAATTTACCTGGAACAAGATCCGCCAGCTCAACCGCAATCCGCTGCTGTCCATGGACATCGGCAGCGACGGGCTGGCCGTCGGCGCCAGCGAACAGGACGGATTCGGCATTGTCGGATCGGCCGCACAGGGCGGGCGGCGCGTGTTTGCCGCGCTGAGCGGGTTGAAGGACGACAAGGAGCGCGCCGAGGAAGCGCGCAAACTCATCGAATGGGGCCTGCGGTCCTTCGAGAAGTCCGAAGTATTCGCGGACGGAGAAACCGTCGGCGAGGCGGAGGTCTTCGGCGGGCAAAAATCCGGGGTTGCGTTGAAGGCGAAGGGGCCGGTCGAGCTTTTCCTGCCCATCACCAATCGCGACAAGATCACCGCGCGCATCGTCTATCAGGGGCCGCTGGCGGCTCCGGTCGAACAGGGCCAACCGGTGGGTGAACTGAAAGTATGGATCGGCGACACGCTCAGCCAGCAGGTGCCGCTCTACGCAGCCGAATCCGTCTCCATCGGCTCACTGCCCCAAAGGGCGCTCGATGCCGCAAAGGAACTGCTGGTCGGCTGGCTGCGCTGAGACGCCGCCTCACCGTCGCCCGTCATGGACCTTTTCGTTCCCGCGCCCTATGACCATATGCGAGGGACAGAAAAGGCTCGCAGGTGGCACGCGGATTCTTCATCACGTTCGAAGGCGGGGAAGGGGCCGGCAAGTCGACGCAGATCGACAGGCTGGCAAGCAAGTTGCGCGCCAAGAAATACGACGTCGTCCTGACCCGCGAACCTGGCGGCTCGCCGGGCGCGGAGGCCGTGCGGCACGTCCTTCTGTCCGGCGCGGCGGAGCCGTTCGGGCCTGAAATGGAGGCCCTGCTGTTCGCCGCCGCCCGTTCCGATCATGTCGAACAGGTGATCCGCCCCGCGGTCTCGCGTGGCGCGATCGTATTGTGCGACCGCTTCCTTGATTCCTCGCGCGTCTACCAGGGCGTCACCGGCGGACTCGACGACGACTTTATGGCGAGCGTCGAGCGTGTCGCGATCAACGGCATGATGCCGGACCTGACGCTCATCCTCGACATAGACCCGCGGGAGGGGTTGCGGCGGGCGACGGCACGCCGCGACAAGGACGACGGTCCCGACCGCTTCGAGAAGGAGACGCTGGCGATCCACCAGCGCCGGCGCGACGCCTTCCTTAAGATCGCCGCTGCCGAACCGGAGCGCTGCATCGTCGTCGATGCCTCCCGCGACCCCGCAGAGGTAGAGGACATCGTCACCGCGGCCGTTTTCGCCGCGCTCGCGGAACGCCTGCCGGCGACGAGGACAGCGCAGGCATGAGCTTCGAACGCATCGCGCCCGAGCAGCACGACACGCTGGACGGTGTCGCCGAACCGGCTGAGAATCCGCTGCTCGTCGGCCATGCCGACGCTGCCCGCACGCTGACGCAGGCCTATCGCGCCGGAAAGCTTCCGCATGCCCTGATCCTTGCCGGCCCCCACGGCATCGGCAAGGCGACGCTCGCCTTCCACCTCGCTCATCACCTGCTGAAATATCCGGACCACCGGGAGGCGCCGGAGAAGCTGGCCGTTCCCGATGCGGGATCGTCGCTGTTCCGGCAGGTCGCCTCGGGCGCGCACCCTTCGGTGCTGCACCTGACCAGGCCTTATGACGACCGCGCCAAGCGCTTCAAGAGCGTTTTGGCCGTGGACGAGATCCGCAAGGTCGGTCAGTTCCTGTCCATGACCTCGCATGACGGTGGCTACAGGGTCGTCATCGTCGATTCAGCAGACGACATGAATATCAATGCAGCCAATGCCTTATTGAAGAATCTTGAGGAACCGCCTAAGCGTACCGTCTTCGTCCTGGTCGTCCATGCACCGGGCCGCCTGCTGCCGACCATCCGCTCGCGCTGCCAGACGGTGCGGCTGGCGCCGCTCGCCGACGACGACCTGCTTGGCGTGCTCGACCGGACCGACCAACCGCCGCCGCAAGATCCCGAGTCGCGGGCGGCGTTGGCGAAGCGGGCAGGAGGCAGCGTGCGTGCCGCCATTCTGCTCACGCAATATGGTGGGCTGGAGATCGCCGAAGCGCTCGACAGACTGGCATTGTCGGCCACGCCCGAGATCGCCGACCGTCACAGGCTGGCGGACGCGGTTGCCGGGCGCGATCAGGCCATTCCGTTCGGCGTCTTCAACCAGCGGGCGCTGGAACTGTTGTCGAACGGGGCAGGGAAGGCGGCGGACCAAGGCGATCTCGTTCGCGCGAAATCGCTCTCCGACACTTGGCACGAGGCGCTGTCGGCTATATCAGAGGCTGAAACCTACAATCTCGACAAGAAGCAGCACGCGCTGACCATGATCGAACGGCTGAACTCTGCATTGCGAATGTGACGCTGCCCAGCGCGCCGGGATGGCAATCGCCGTCCCGATGCGATAATCCACCGCGACATTTGCATTCAGAGACCGCCCTTTCATGTCACGCGAAAAATTCTACATCACGACTGCCATTTCCTATCCCAACGGCAAGCCGCATATCGGCCACGCCTACGAGCTGATCGCCACCGATGCGCTGGCCCGTTTTCAGCGGCTCGACGGCAAGGATGTCCTGTTCCTCACCGGCACCGACGAGCACGGCATCAAGATGCTCCAGACAGCCCGCAAGGAAGGCGTGCCGCCGCGCGAACTGGCCGACCGCAACGCCGCCGAGTTCCAGCGCATGGGCAAGGTGCTGAACGCCTCCAACGACGACTTCATCCGCACGACCGAAGAGCGCCACTACAAGGCGTCCCAGGCGATCTGGAAGGCGATGGCCGCCAATGGCGACATCTACAAGGGCGGCTATGCCGGCTGGTACTCCGTGCGCGACGAAGCCTATTACGGCGAGGACGAGACGGAAGTCCGCGCCGACGACGTGCGCTACGGCCCGCAAGGCACGCCGGTCGAATGGGTCGAGGAGGAGAGCTATTTCTTCCGCCTTTCCGCCTATCAGGACAAGCTGCTCGCGCTCTACGAGAGCCAGCCGGACTTCATCGGTCCAGCGGAACGGCGCAACGAGGTTGTCAGCTTCGTCAAATCGGGTCTGAAGGACCTCTCCATCTCGCGCACCACCTTCGACTGGGGCGTGCCGGTGCCCGGCGACGAGAAGCATGTGATGTATGTGTGGGTCGACGCGCTCACGAATTACATCACTGCCGCCGGCTATCCTGATGAAAATTCAGAAAAATGGTCGTTCTGGCCGGCGAACGCGCATATCATCGGCAAGGATATCGTCCGCTTCCACGCGATCTACTGGCCGGCCTTCCTGATGTCGGCCGGAATCGAGTTGCCGAAGCGCGTCTTCGGCCACGGCTTCCTGTTCAACCGCGGCGAGAAGATGTCGAAGTCGGTCGGCAACGTCATCGACCCCTTCACGATGGTCGAGCACTATGGACTGGACGCCGTGCGCTACTTCTTCCTGCGCGAGGTGCCGTTCGGCCAGGACGGCAGCTACAGCCACGAGGCGATCGTCAACCGCACCAACGCCGATCTCGCCAACGACCTCGGCAATCTGGCGCAGCGCTCGCTGTCGATGATCGCCAAGAACTGCGATGGCAAGGTGCCGCAGCGCGGCGATCTCACCGAGGCCGACCGCGCGATCCTCGACCTCGCCACGGAAGCGCTTGCAACGGCGCGGCGCGCCATGGCCGAGCAGGCGATCCATCAGGCGCTGGCGGCGATCTTCGGCGTCGTGGCGGAAGCCAACCGCTACTTCGCCGGCGAAGCGCCCTGGGGCCTGAAGAAGACCGACCCGGAGCGCATGGAGACGGTGCTGTGGGTGACGGCCGAGACGGTGCGGCGTGTCGCGATCCTCTGCCAGCCCTACATTCCGGGCTCGGCCGGGAAACTGCTCGACACCCTGGCAGTACCTGAAGACCGTCGGCAGTTCGAGCATCTCGCGGCCGAACACGCCCTGAAGCCCGGAACCGCGCTGCCTGCGCCGCAGCCGGTGTTCCCGCGCTACGTCGAGAAGACGGAAGCGGACGCCTGATGCTCGTCGACAGCCATTGCCATCTGGATTTCCCGGATTTCGCCGAGGAGCGGGCGGCCATCGTCGCCCGCGCCCTGGCGGCCGGCATCGGCCGCATGGTGACGATCTCGACGCGCGTCAGGAAATTCGACCAGATCGTTGAAATCGCGGAGACTTTCCCGGAAGTCTATTGCTCCGTCGGCACCCATCCGCACAATGCCGGAGAAGAGACGGACATCACGGCCGGCGATCTCGTGCGGCTGGCGGGACATCCGAAAGTGGTGGCGATCGGCGAGGCCGGTCTCGACTATCACTACGACCGCGCCCCGCGCGACGCGCAGGCCGCCGGCTTCCGAACCCATATCGCGGCCGCTCGCGAAACGGGCCTGCCGCTGGTCATCCATGCGCGCAGCGCCGACGAGGACGTCGCCGCCATATTGAGGGACGAGACGGGGAAGGGGGCCTTCCCCTTCATCCTGCATTGCTTTTCTTCCGGGCGCCGGCTTGCCGAAGTCGGCATCGAACTCGGCGGCTACGTCTCCTTCTCCGGCATCCTCACCTTCAAGAACTCCGCGGACCTGCGCGCCATCGCCGCCGACATTCCGCACGACCGGTTGCTGGTGGAGACGGATGCGCCCTATCTCGCTCCTGTTCCGCATCGCGGCCAGCGCAACGAACCGGCCTTCGTGACCGAAACCGCAAGGGTGCTGGCCGAAACCGTCGGCGTCTCGCCGCAGGACATCGCCTCGATCACCACCGATAATTTCTTCCGCCTGTTCACGAAAATGCCACGGCCGACGACGCCGAACGGGCAGGGCGCCTGACGGTGGCCGATGCCGGGGTCAGTCCTGGGGGCGAGCGCCTGCGCCTGACCATCCTCGGCTGCGGTTCCTCGCCCGGAACGCCGCGCATCACCGGCGATTGGGGCAATTGCGACCCGGCCAACCCACGCAACCGCCGCATGCGCTGCGCCGCCATGATCGAGCGGATCGGTCCCGCCGGCGTCACGCGCGTCGTCATCGACACCGGGCCGGACTTTCGCGAACAGATGCTGATGGCCGACGTGGAGCGCATCGACGGCGTGGTCTACACCCATCCGCATGCCGACCATATCCATGGTATCGACGATCTGCGTTCCTTCGTGCTGGCGCAGCGGCAGCTCGTCGACATCCATGCCGACAGGCCGACGCTGGCAAGGCTGCACGAGGCCTTCGGCTACTGCTTCCAGACGCCGCCCGGCAGTTCCTATCCGCCGATCCTGCGGGCGCACACGATCGACCATGACCGGGCAGTGACGATAGAAGGAGAGGGGGGCGCCCTCACCTTCGAGCCGCTGCCGCAGGTCCACGGCGACATCGTCTCACTCGGCTTCCGGGTCGGGCCGCTGGCCTACTGCCCCGACGTCAGCGCTTTTCCGGAGACGACGGCGGCGAAGCTGACAGGCCTGTCCCTGCTGGTCATCGACGCGCTCCAGTACAAGCCGCATCCGAGCCATTTCTCGCTCTCCGAGGCACTCGGCTGGATCGACAGGCTGGCGCCCGAACGCGCCGTCCTGACCCATATGCACATCCCGCTCGACTACGCGACGGTGCTTGCGGAGACGCCCGAGACCATCGAACCCGCTTTTGACGGGATGATCCTGGAAATTCCATACAATTCAATATGAAGGAGAATTTTCTTCATGGTTGGAAGCATTGATCGGGTGACGGCGGCGGCGGCTGATGCCGGGCTTGCGATCGAAGTGAAGCGCATGGGCGCCTCGACACGCACCGCCGAGGAAGCGGCCGACCAATGCGGCTGCGGCGTCGCCCAGATCGTCAAGTCGCTGGTGTTCCAGGGCGAGACCAGCGGCAGGCTTTTCCTCTTTCTCGTATCGGGCGCCAACCAGCTCGACCTTGCCAGAGCGGCGGCGCTGGTCGGCGAAGCGCTGAAGCGCGCAGATCCGCGCCATGTCCGCGACGAGACCGGTTTCGCCATCGGCGGCGTCGCGCCGATCGGTCACCTGATCGCGATCTCGGCGTTCGCCGACGAGACGCTGCTGGCATACGACCGGGTATGGGCCGCGGCCGGCGCGCACGACGCGGTGTTCGCTGCCGAACCGAAAGCATTGATCGAGGCCGCCAAGGCACAGGTCGCTGCACTGGCGGCGTGACGGCGCAGCGTCGCCGACGAGACAGGTCGGCCAGGCGATGCGGATTGTCGGTTACGCTGAACGCCGGCCATTTCAAGGCTTTTGCGCATGTCCAATAGTTCCATAATCTATCTTATGCGACTTTCGTTGATGCGCTGGGAGCAATCCGATTCCCTGTCCTTGATCCATGAGCGGACTTCCCTGACTCGCGTCCGTTAGCGGATGCTCCCTCTTTCCCGGCGAGCAGCTTTCCGCTACGGGCGTCTTCCGCTTCACGGCCTATCCGACATCGAAGTGTGTTCGCCGTCCGGCCAGGCACCTTTGCGAAAAGCCTCAAACACCAGCGCACGTAGCCAGCGGTGGCCGCTGTCGGCGTCCATTCGCGGGTGCCATATCTGCGATATGGTGAGTTCCGGCATCGGGATGGGCAGTTCGAACAGCGTTATCTCGTAGCCGGGAAGCGCCAGGCAGGCGGAGTGCGGGACGAGACCCAGAAGGTCCGAGGCCGAGACGACCGCGATCACCGCCGGGAAGCCGGGAACGACGACCCTCACCCGACGTGAAAGCCCAAGCACGGCCAGCGTCTCGTCCGCCGGGCTGGATTTGTCGCGCCGCCGTGCGAACACCACATGGCTCCAGGCGCACAGACGTTCAGGCGTTACCGGCTGCTCGAACAAGGGATGGCCGGCCCGCGCGATACCGACATAACGGTCGCGATAGAGAGACTGGGCGCGAAGCTCGCCGGGCTCCTCGGAAATCACTCCGATCTCGATGTCGATCACGCCGGTTCGCAACGGCTCGATGTCCTTGTCCGGCTTCGGCATGAAGCGCAGCCGCACGCCAGGCGCCACAGCCGACACCGCCGCGCTCAATTTAGCGGCATAGAGCTGCGTAAAGGCCTCGTTGGCGCGGATTGTGAACTCCCGCTCCATATATCGGGGATCGACGGGCGGCGGCGGCCGCAACACCGCCTGTGTCCCCGCCGAAAGCATACGGACCTGTTCGGCGATCGCCTCGGCATGAGGCGTGAGCACCATCGCCCTGCCGGCCGGCACCAGGACCGGATCGCCGAGCGATTCCCTGAGCCGCGACAGCGTGCGGCTCATTGCGGAGATGCTGAGGCCAAGCCTGCCCGCAGCTCGCGTCACGCTGCGTTCCTGAAGCAGGACATCGAGAGCGGTCAGCAGGTTAAGGTCGATGCCACGCATGGCGTCATATGCAAATCTCGATTGACTCTATTGCGTCTGGTGCAATCTATCGCAAGGCAATATCAGGACGGAGCCATCAAGGAAAGCTCCCATGTCACAGACGATTCTCGAACCCCATGCCGACGGCCTGCCGTCACCGCGCCGGTATTTCGCCGTAGGCGTCCTTCTCCTGACCCTCGTGCTCGTGGTGCTCGACGGCGCCATCGCCAACATCGCCCTGCCCTCCATCGCGTCTTCATTGAACGCCAGCCCGAGTGATACGGTGTGGGTGATCTCGAGCTACCAGCTTGCGGTCCTTGTGGCGCTGCTGCCCTGCGGGGCCATCGGCGAAATGCTCGGCGCGCGGCGGGTCTTCCTCGCCGGCGTCGCGCTCTTCACACTGGCCTCCGCCGCCTGCACCTTTTCCACCACGCTGGAGATGCTGGTGGCCGCGCGCTTCGTACAGGGGCTCGGTGGCGGCGCGATCATGGCGCTGGGCATCATGAACATGCGCTTCTCGGTGCCGCACCGTCTCCTCGGCACCATCATCGGCATCAATGCGATGACGGTCGCCATCTCGTCTGCCGCCGGACCTGGCATAGCGGGCGCGATCCTTGCCGTTGCGTCATGGCCCTGGCTGTTCGCCGTCAACATTCCGCTCGGCATCATCGTGCTGGCATCGGGCGCCCTCCTCGCCCCTTCCCGAGGGGTGGCGCGCAAGCTCGACGGCAGGGCACTGGTCGCCAACGCGCTGATGTTCGTCCTGTTCTTCGTCGGCGCCGACCGAATTGCCGAGGCGCCGGTTTCAGGCGGCCTGCTGATCGCCGGTTCGGTCGCCTGCCTGGTCACGCTGCTGCGGATCGAGCGCAAAAGCACCGCGCCGATCGTGCCCACCGACCTGTTTGCCGCACCGGCGTTCCGCTTCTCCGCCATCGCTTCGGTGTGCTGCTTCACCGGCCAGACGCTGGGTGTGATCGCCCTGCCCTTCTATCTCCAGCATGGGCTCGGCATGACGGCGACCGAGGCCGGGCTTTACATGATGCCCTGGCCCGCGGCGGTAGCCGTCATTGCGCCGATCTCCGGGCGGCTAGCCGATCGGATGAAGACGGCCTGGCTCTGCGCTGTTGGCGGTATCCTGCTCGCCATTGGCCTCATCGGCGTCGGCCTGCTGCCGGACGACCCGCATCACGTGGCCTTCATCGTCGGCACGGTGGTCGCCGGGCTCGGCTTCGGCTTGTTCCAGACCCCGAACAACCGCATCCTGCTTCTGTCGGCGCCCAAGGCGCGCAGCGGTGCCGCCGGCGCCATGCAGGGCACCGCACGATTGACCGGGCAGACCCTCGGCGCGATTGCCATGGCGATCACTTTCTCCGTCGTCCCGCTCACCGTGGCTCCGGAGGTCGCATTGGTCCTGGCCGCTGCCTTTGCCGCAGTTGCGGCCGTGGTCAGCCTTGGCCGTGTGCGCCATGAAACGGAAGGATGGAATACGGCGATGGGGAGCGCGGCATGACTTTGGCCCCGGACCTCAAGCGACCGTCACGGGACACTGCCGCCGTTCAGTCCGTGCTCAGCCCTTCCCGCCTTCGAAGCGGCTGCTGTCGTCGCGATCGCGTTCGTAACCCTTCATCCCCGGAAACGGCGGCAGCCAGGATTCGCGACGGACGGTCCAGAGCTCGTAAGTCGGCCTGAACCGATCGATCTCGTCGAGCGCTCCGACACTGACTTCGACCTCGTCGCCGGTGCGCGCGAACACGGACGAGCCGCAGCGTGGGCAGAAATGCCGTCCGGCGTAGTCGCGCGTTTCGCCGTCGACCGTCACCGTCTCCGCGGGAAATATCGCGGAGGCGTGAAAAAGCGCTCCGTGATGCTTGCGGCAATCGAGGCAATGACAAAGGCCGACACGGTATGGACTGCCGGTCGCGACGAAACGGACATCTCCACACAGGCAGCCGCCGGCAAGTTGGTCCATTTCGCGTCCTCCCAATCGGTTCCAGTCGTTTGGCAGCGAACAACGAAACCCGCCCCAACGCAAATTCGCTGGCGGTCGACGCGCGCTTTGCGTATCACAACGCTCGCCCCCACCGGAAAACCCCCATGTTCGAAACGCTGCAAGCCGCCCCCACCGACAAGATTCTCGCGCTGATCGGCCTCTATCGGGCCGACCCGCGTGCCGGAAAAGTCGATCTCGGCGTCGGCGTGTACAAGGACAGCGACGGACGCACGCCGGTCATGTGCGCCGTGAGGGAAGCCGAAAAGCGGCTGTTGCAGGATCAGGACAGCAAGACCTATCTCGGCCTCGCCGGCGACCTCGCCTTCAATGCGGCGATGACCAAGCTGGTGTTCGGCGAGGCCGGCGATCCCGCCCGTATCCGCACCGCCCAGGCACCGGGCGGTTCCGGCGCGCTGCGCCTCGTCGCCGAACTGATCCAGCGCTCGCGACCGGGTGCTTCCGTCTGGATGTCCAGCCCCACATGGCCGAACCACGCGCCGATCATGCGCGGCGCCGGGCTCAAGACGCGCGACTATCCCTATTTCGACGCAAGGAGCGGCACGGTTAGCTTCGACGCCATGCTCGATGCGCTGGGAAAGGCCGAGCCCGGCGATGTGGTGCTCCTGCACGGCTGCTGTCACAACCCGACCGGCGCCAATCTCGACGCCGCGCAATGGGCCGCGGTCGCTGACCTGCTTGCCCACAAGCACCTCCTGCCCTTCATCGACATCGCTTACCAGGGCTTCGGCGAGGGGCTGGATGCGGATGCCGAGGGTCTTCGCATCGTCGCGGCCAGGGTCCCGGAAATGCTGGTTGCGGCGAGCTGTTCGAAGAACTTCGCCGTCTATCGCGATCGCGTCGGCGCGGCGATGGTCATGGCGGGCGACAGTGCCCAGGCCGACATCGCCATGAGCCAGATGCTGGCGGCGGCGCGCACGCTCTATTCGATGCCGCCGGACCATGGGGCCGCCGCTGTCCGCATCGTGCTGGAAGACCCCGCCCTGCGCGCCGACTGGGAATCGGAACTGGAGGACATGCGCCAGCGGATGCTGCGCCTGCGCGTCGCGTTCGCCGAAGCGCTCAGGCGCCAGTCGAATTCGGACCGCTTCGATTTCATCGCCGAGCATCGTGGCATGTTCTCGCGTCTCGGGCTCACCGAGCATCAGGTCGAGCGGCTGCGCGACGAACATGCGGTCTACATGGTCGGCGACAGCCGTATCAACGTGGCCGGCCTGCCCGAGGACCGGCTGGACGACCTGGCCAAGGCCATCGTCTCGGTGCTGGATTGAGCCGATGCGGCCATCCAAGGACATCGGACGCCTGATCGAGATCATGGCGGCGCTGCGCGCCCCCGATACGGGCTGTCCGTGGGACGTGGAGCAGGATTTCTCGACAATCGCGCCTTACACGATCGAAGAAGCCTACGAGGTCGCCGATGCGATCCAGCGCGGCGACCTCGACGATCTGCGCGACGAACTCGGTGACCTGTTGCTGCAGGTCGTCTACCACGCGCGCATGGCCGAGGAGATCGGCGAATTTGCCTTCGGTGACGTGGTCGAGGCCGTCACCACCAAGATGATCCGCCGCCATCCGCATGTCTTCGGCGACGAGAAGGCCCGCAGCGCCGGCATGGCCAAGGGCATGTGGGAGAAGATCAAGAGCGAAGAGAAGGCCGAAAAGCGCGCCGCCCGCATCGCGCGCGGGCTGGATCCGGAAGATCATGGCAAGGGGTATCTGGACTCCGTGCCGGTCGCCCTGCCCGCCCTGACGCGCGCCCTCAAACTTCAGGAGAAGGCTGCGCGGGTCGGCTTCGACTGGGGCGAGGCCGCGCCCATCCTCGACAAGATCGAGGAGGAGATCGGCGAACTCAGGGAAGCGCTCCACAAGGGAGACACGGCCTCCATCAAGGACGAGTTCGGCGATATGCTGTTCGCGCTCGTCAATCTCGGCCGCCATCTCGAACTCGATTCGGAGGCCGCGCTGGCCGGCACCAACGACAAGTTCCGCACCCGCTTCCATCATGTCGAGCGGGCGCTGGCGCAGGCAGGCAGGTCGCTGGACGAAGCCACGCTGGAGGAGATGGAAGCGCTGTGGCAGCAGGCGAAGGGGAAGGCCTAGCCTCCCTCGGTCGTCATCCCGGAATTCCGGCGCGAGCAAAGCGAGCGAGGAATATCCGGGATCTATTCCGTGGCATCTCCGAGAAATTCCGGACTGGATCCCGGCCCTCGCCTCACGCCCGGAGCCTGCAATCGGGCTTGCCGGAGGCAAGACCCGGGGGTCGCCCGGCAGCGGCCGGAATGACGAATTCGTCTATGCCCTGCCCCGCAGCCGCCCTTCCAGTTCCTCACGCGCGCTTTCGGTCATGGTAAGCGACAGCGCGACGCTGCCGTCTTCCTCGTCCTTGCGCGACACCACTTCGCTGTTGCGGTAGATCCAATCCGCGAGGCGAAGCTGCGAGGGCTGGAGCGTGACCGCGCAGGACGTCAGCTCTCCCGAGACATGCGCCTCGATCGCAGCCAGAAGCGTCTCGATCCCCTCGCCGGTCACGGCCGAAACGGCGACGGGCGGACGCCTCGATTCGGCGCCTTCGGAGAGCAGCCGCGTGCGGTTGGCCTCGTCGAGAAGATCGATCTTGTTCCACACTTCGATGACCCGCTTGGCATCATGGGCGTCGACGCCGAGATCGGCGAGAACGCCCTCGACGTCCTCGGCCTGCGCCGCCGTGTCGGGATCGGAGATGTCGCGCAGATGCAGCACGAGGTCGGCCTCGACCACTTCTTCCAGCGTCGCCCGGAAAGCGGCGACCAGATGGGTGGGAAGATCGGAGATGAAACCGACCGTGTCGGACAGGATGACAGGCGTGCCGTGCGGCAGGCGAAGACGGCGCAGCGTCGGGTCGAGCGTGGCGAACAGCATGTTCTCCGCCAGCACCCCTGCTCCCGTCAGCCGGTTGAACAGGGTGGACTTGCCGGCATTGGTGTAGCCGACGATGGCGACTACCGGAAACGGCACCTTCTTGCGCTTGGCGCGATGCAGATCGCGCGTGCGCCGCACCGTCTCCAGCTCGCGCTTCAGCTTGACGATCTTGTCCTGCAGAATCCGGCGGTCGGCCTCGATCTGCGTCTCGCCGGGGCCGCCGAGAAAGCCGGCGCCACCGCGCTGGCGCTCCAGGTGGGTCCAGCTCCGCACCAGCCGGCCCTTCTGGTAGTTCAGATGCGCAAGCTCGACCTGCAGCGTGCCTTCCTTGGTGCGCGCCCGCTCCCCGAATATCTCGAGGATCAACCCGGTCCTGTCGAGAACCTTGGTGTTGAGCTCCTTCTCCAGGTTGCGCTGCTGGACCGGCGTCAGGGGATGATCGACGATGGCGAGCTCGGCATGGCTCTCCTTCACGATCTCCGCCAGTTCCGCCACCTTGCCGGTGCCCAGCAGTGTCGCCGGTCGCGGATCGTTCACCTGGATGACCGCGACATGGACGGGATCGAGCACGATCGCGCGCGTCAGCCCGACCGCCTCGTCGCGACGGGCCTCGGGCGACCGTCTGGGATTCTGGCGCCCCGAATCATCCTGCGAACGCGTCAGGACAGGCACGATGACGACCGCGCGCGTCGCGGCCGTCGCGTCTTCCGGCCTTACGGCCGGCTTGCCGCGGACAGCGCGGTCCGCGTTTTCACTGGTGGTCAATTAGCCTTGGCTTTCCTCGGCATCGAACATCTGCACGGGCTGGCTCGGCATGATGGTCGAAATGGCATGCTTGTAGACGAGCTGCGAATGGCCGTCGCGCCTCAGCAACACGCAGAAATTGTCGAACGAGGTCACCACCCCGGTCAATTTCACGCCGTTGATGAGGAAGATCGTCAGTGGGTTCTTGCTCTTGCGAACAGAATTCAGGAACAGATCCTGAAGGTTTTGCGAACGCTCCGCCATTCTTCTTATCTTTCGCCAATCCCCGTCCCTTGCCTGACCAATGCGCCAAAATAGTCGGCACATGTCAAGGGCGCAAACATCCCCCCGTGGTCAACGGCAAGCAGTACGAGTTATATTGAAGTACATTTAACGGTTGTGCCGTTATCAGGCCGGGCTTTTTTCCGCAACGTCAAAAAATGCTTCCCTTAGGGAAAGGGTGACGGAACCGGGTTGGCCGTTTGCTATCGTCCGTCCGTCGATCTCTACGACCGGCATCGCCAGCGTCGTGGCCGAACTGACGAACGCCTCGCGGGCCTCCTTGGCTTCTTCCACTGAAAAATGGCGTTCCTCGAACCGAAGCCCGAGCTTGCCGATCACATCGAGGAGCGTGGTGCGGGTGATGCCGCGCAAGATGCCGTGTTCGGCCGGACGCGTGACCAGCACGCCGTCGCGCGTGACGATCCAGGCGTTGGACGAACCGCCCTCCTTCACCATACCCTCCGCGTCCACGAACCAGGCCTCCTGGCAGCCCGCCTCCTTGGCCTTCTGCTTGGCGAGCACGTTGGGCAGAAGCCCGACCGACTTGATGTCCACCCGCTCCCACCGGTTCTCCGGAACCGTGATGACCTTGATGCCCGTCTCCGCACGCTTGGCCTGGAAATTCGGATCGACCTTTTTGGCCGTGACCACCAGCGACGGCTTTACGTTCGACGGAAACACGAAATCGCGTCCCGCCACGCCACGCGTGACCTGGAAATAGACCAGGCCGTTTTTCACGCCATTGCGCCCGACCACCTCGCGCAGGATGATTTCCAGCGCGGCGCGCGACACCGGCCAGTCGATCGAAAGCTCGGCGAGCGACCGGTTCAGCCGGTCGAGATGACGTCGCATGTCGACGATATAGCCGCGCGCCACCTCGCAGACTTCGTAGACGCCGTCGGCGAACTGATAGCCGCGGTCCTCGATGTGCACCGTGGCTTCGCGATGCGGAAGATAACGGCCGTTGACATAGGCTATGCGGGGCATGGGTCCCTCTGAACGGATAGCGAATAACGAATTGGGAGTAACGAATAGGGAACGGAGCAGCAAGGCAAAGCGGATAAGCCAACGACCAGCGCGGCGTCTCTCCTCGCTACTCCCAATTCGCCCCCTCAAACCCCGAGCGATTTCAGCTTTCGATGCAGGGCCGAACGCTCCATGCCGATGAATTCGGCGGTCTTGGAGATGTTGCCGCCGAAACGGTTGATCTGCGCCACCAGATAATCCTTCTCGAACTGCTCGCGCGCCTCGCGCAGCGGCAGCGCCATGATATGCTGGTCCGACTGGTTGGGCGTGCGCGGCATCACGTCGCCGATTTCCGAAGGCAGGAGGTCGGCTGTGATGGGCGTTTCGGCGGTGTCGCCGCGCGCCAGGATCATCAGCCGCTCGACATTGTTGCGCAACTGCCGGACGTTGCCGGGCCAATTGTGGGCCTGCAGCACGGCCATCGCGTCGTCGCCGATCCGGCGCGGCTTGATGCCGGTCTGGCGCGCGATCTGCTTCATGAAATTGTCGACCAGATAGGGAATGTCCTCGCGACGCTCGGCCAGTCCCGGCACCATGACGGGAACGACCGCCAGACGGTGATAGAGATCCTCACGGAAGCGGCCCTCGGCGATCATCGCTTCCAGGTTCTGCGAGGTCGAGGAGATGATGCGCACGTCGACCTTGACGCGCTTGGTGCCCCCTACCCGCTCGAACTGCTGCTCGACCAGCACGCGCAAGATCTTGTTCTGCGTCTCGCGCGGCATATCGGCGACCTCGTCGATATAGAGGATGCCGCGGTGCGCCTCCTCCAGCGCGCCGACCTTGCGCTCGGTTCCGTTGGATTCGGTGCCGAACAGCTCGATCTCCATGCGCTCCGGCGTAATGGTGGCGGCCGACAGCGTCACGAACGGACCGCTCTTGCGCGCCGACAGCGCGTGGATGGCGCGCGCCGTCACTTCCTTGCCGGACCCTGAAGGGCCGATGATCATGACGCGGCTGTTGGTCGGGGCGACGCGCTCGATGGTCTGGCGCAACTGGCTCATCGCCGAGGACATGCCGATCAGGTCGAAGGTCTCGCCGCTGCGCTGCTTGAGATCGGATACCTCGCGCTTCAGCTTCGAGGTCTCCAGCGCGCGTTCGGCGATCAGGATCAGCCGGTCGGCCTTGAACGGCTTCTCGATGAAGTCGTAGGCGCCGCGTCGGATCGCCGACACGGCCGTCTCTATGTTGCCGTGGCCGGAGATCATCACCACCGGGAGATTGGGGTGCATGGTCTTGATCTCGTCCAGCAGGGCCAGGCCGTCCAGCCGCGAGCCTTGCAGCCAGATATCGAGGAAAACCAGACGCGGAACGCGATCGGCGATCGCCGCGAGCGCGCTGTCGGCGTCGTGCGCCGTGCGCGTCTCGTGGCCTTCGTCGCTCAGGATACCGGCGACGAGTTCGCGGATGTCTTCCTCGTCGTCGACGATAAGGATGTCAGACGCCATTCTCGACCTTCTCAGTTCTTCCGTCTTTCGCCGCGCCGCCGGAGTTAGTCCCCGAAGGCAGGATCAGACTGATCATTGCGCCCCGCCCGCCGTGAAAATTCGCGGGGGCGTCGTGAAGTTCCAACCGCCCGCCGTGGTCCTCGACGATCTTCTTGACGATGGCGAGCCCGAGGCCGGTGCCTTTCTCGCGCGTCGTCATATAGGGTTCCAGCAGCCGCTGGCGATGTTCGCGCGGCAGCCCCTTGCCGTTGTCGATCACATCGACCCGGTAGTTCTCGCCGTCGCGCGCCGCCCTGATGCGGATGACGCCGTGCTCGCCATCCTTCCACTCAAGTCCTTCCATGGCCTCGGCGGCGTTTTTCACGACGTTGCCGAAGGCCTGCGCCATCAGCCGGCTGTCGAAAGTGCCCTTCATCGGCTCGTTGCCGAAGTCCCGCTCGAAGGCGATGTCGGGGCGGCTCACCTCGACGAGGAAGGAGGCCTCGCGCAAAGGCTCGCGCAGGTCGATCGCCTTCATCTCCGGCTTCGGCATACGTGCGAAGGAGGAGAATTCGTCGACCATGCGCCCGATATCCCCGACCTGCCGGATGATGGTGTCGGTGCACTGGTCGAACACCTCGCGATCCTCGGTGATGACCTTGCCGTAGCGGCGGCGGATGCGTTCGGCCGAGAGCTGGATGGGCGTGAGCGGATTCTTGATCTCGTGGGCGATGCGGCGCGCCACGTCGGCCCAGGCCGACGAGCGCTGCGCCTGGACGAGGTCGGTGATGTCGTCTACGGTGACGACATAGGCCTTCTCGTCGGAATCGCCCTCGTCCTCCTCGATCGTCACCTGGACGTTGAAAGTCCGTTCCGCACCGGAGCGGAAGAAGGTCACCTGCTCCCGATAGACCGGCTTGCCCGACTTGAGTCCGATCTCGAACACCCGGCCGACATGCGGCATCAGCGCCGACAGGTTCTGGCCGACCGCAGCCTCCGAGGACAGCGCCAACATGGTCTCGGCCGACCGGTTGACGATGGTGACGATGCCGTCCTGGTCCACGCCGATGACACCGGCGGTGACGCCGGCCAGCACGGCTTCGGAGAAGCGGCGGCGCTCGTCGATCAGATCCTTGGCCGAAAGCAGCTCGTTGCGCTGCGATTTCAGTTCCAGCAGCATCTTGTTGAAGGTGTCGCCGAGATAGGCGACGTCGCCGTCAGATGGCCGCACTGGCACCGAAACGTCGAGATTGCCGGTCGCCACCTCGTCGGCCGCGCCGATCAACTGGCGGATAGGGCGAACCAGCCGGTCGGCCACCGCGATGCCGGTCCAGATCGCCGACAGGATGATGATGAGGGTCAGCGACAGGTAGGGCAGCGCGAAGGCCACCTGCGTGGTGCGCCGGTTGTCCTCCATACCCCGGTATTCGTCGGTGTTGGCCCGCACGATCTGGCGCGCCTTGATCACCTGCGGATCGACGAGCCGGATGGTGTAGAGATAGAGCCCCTCGATCTCCTTGAGCTTGATGATCGCGCCCATGATGTTGCGCGTCCGCGGCTCGATCAGCAGCGGACGACCGTTAGACGCTTCAGCCACCGCGCCGTCCGGAGGCTCGGGCATGGCGAAGTCGGCGTCGGTCTGTGCGCTCATGACGAAAGAGCCGTCGGGCTTGACCAGCGCCGCATGCGCCAGCCCGCGCCCGACGGCTTCCTTGTTCATCAGGTCGAGGAATCCGGTGCGGTCGAGCCCGTACAACTGGCGCGCATTGTCGAGGTCGTAGGCCATCGACAGGGTCGTGCCCTGCAGGTTGCGGGCGTTCTCCTGCACATAGGCGTCCGCGATCGACAGCGACGAACTAACGATTGCCTTGGTGCGGATCTCAAACCAGCGGTCGAGGCCGATATTGAGGGTTATCGCGGCGATGACGGCGACCATGATGGCCGGGATCGCCGCGACCAGCGCGAACATGGCGACAATGCGCACATGAAGCCGCGCAGCCGCCTTGCCGACGCGCCTGGCGGTGATGATGCGGTTGATCTCGCGCCCGATCAACGCAATGAGGGCCAGGATGAAGGTGGCATTGACGACGATCAGGGCCAGCGTCGTATCGGCGTCCGGCGTCAGCGGCGTGACGCCGACGAGGATCGCAAAGGAGATCGCCGCCGTCAGCAAGGCGCCGATGATCGCCACCACGCCCGGCAGCGCCAGCAGCCGGCGAGTGTCGCGCACCGCGGTCTTCGTGAACATGGCGCCGTTCAGCGCCGGAATCTGCAAGGCCATGTCGCCGTCTAAAGCTACGATTGCGTCACTTTTATGCAACGCATTGTGGCGACTTTGCAACAAACGGAACCGAAGCCCACATCTTTTGCAGACGGCCCCGGCCTGCTGAGCGGCGTGGAACGGATCAGCCCTGCCGGCCCGACTTGTAAACGTTGACGCCGAGATCGCGAATCTTCTTTCTCAGCGTATTGCGATTGACGCCGAGCAGTTCGGCCGCCTTGATCTGGTTGCCGCGCGTCGCTGTCATCGAGGCCAGGACCAGCGGGTATTCGACCTCGGCCAGAATGCGCTGGTAGAGGCCGGCCGGCGGAAGGTCCTGGCCGAAAGAGGCGAAATAACGCTGCAGGTGATGCTCCACCGCCTGACCTATGGACAGATCGTCGGGAATGAGAGCGCCGGCATCGGGAACCACCGGCCGTTCGCCGGTCTTGAGCTCCGATTCGATGATCTCGGCGGAGATCTCTTCCTGCGGGTAGAGCGCGGCCAGCCGGCGGACGAGATTCTCCAGTTCACGCACATTGCCGGGCCAGGGATAGCGCTTCATAAGCTCCAGCCCGCCAGCGGCTATGCGCTTGGTCTGCAATCCCTCCTTCTCGCCAAGCTTGAAGAAATGGCGCACGAGGTCGGGAACGTCCTCCGACCGCTCGCGCAGCGCCGGCAGGCGCAAGGGCACAACGTTCAACCGATAGAACAGGTCTTCGCGGAACAGCCCCTGGTTGATGAGTGTGCGCAGGTCCTTGTTGGTGGCGGCGACGATGCGCACGTCGGTGCGGATCGGCGTGCGGCCGCCGACGGTGGTGTATTCGCCCTGCTGGAGAACCCGCAGCAGGCGCGTCTGCGCCTCCATAGGCATGTCGCCGATCTCGTCGAGGAACAGCGTGCCGCCCTCCGCCTGCTCGAAACGGCCGGACGAGCGGTTCTGCGCGCCGGTGAAGGCGCCCTTCTCGTGGCCGAACAGCTCCGACTCGATCAGGTCGCGCGGGATGGCGGCCATGTTGATGGCGACGAAGGGGCCGCCGCGGCGGCGTCCGTATTCATGCAGCGCGCGCGCCACCAGTTCCTTGCCGGTGCCCGACTCGCCGGAGATCATCACCGTCAGGTCCGTCTGCATCATACGCGCCAGCATGCGGTAGATGTCCTGCATGGCGGCGGAGCGGCCGACCAGCGGCATGGAGTCGGGCTGGTCGTCGCCACGGCCGTCCATCTTGGGGCGCCGCGGCTCCGACAGTGCACGATCGACGATGTTGAGCAGTTCGGTCAAGTCGAACGGCTTGGGAAGATATTCGTAGGCGCCGGTCTCGGAGGCGCGAATGGCGGTCATGAAGGTGTTTTGCGCGCTCATGACGACGACCGGCAGTTCCGGCCGTGCCTTCTTGATGCGCGGCAGCATGTCGAAGGCGTTCTCTTCCGGCATCACCACATCGGTGATGACGAGGTCGCCCTCGCCCGCCGCCACCCATCGCCACAGGGTCGAGGCGTTGGAGGTCACGCGCACCTCATGTCCCACACGCGACAGCGCTTGGTTGAGAACGGTGCGGATCGCCGCATCGTCGTCGGCGACCAGAATAGTGCCGCGCGTCGTCATCCGCGGTCTCCCTGTGCATTGGCGCCGGTTGCGGCGCTCGTTTCCTTCCAGGCCGGCATCAACACGCGGAACGTGGTGCCGCGCGCCGTCGAATCGCACTCGACGATGCCGCCATGCTCGCCGATGATCTTCGCCACCAGCGCCAGTCCGAGCCCGGAGCCGTTGAGCTTGGTGGTGATGAAGGGATCGAAAAGGATCGGCAGGATGTCTTCCGAGACGCCCGGCCCATTGTCGCGCACGCAGAACTCCAGCGGCAGCGAGACGCGATCCGGCGTCCCCGGCATCGAGACGCGAATACCTGGCCGGAACGCAGTCGACAGGGTGATCTCTCCTTGCGGATCGCTGCCCACGGCTTCGGCGGCGTTCTTGACCAGGTTGAGGAACACCTGGATCAACTGGTCGCGGTTGGCGTAGACCGGAGGCAGAGATGGATCGTAGTCCTCCATGATCTTGATCCGGTTGGCGAAACCGTTCTTCGCGATCGCCTTCACATGGTCGAGGACGACATGGATGTTGACTGGATAGCGATCGATCGGCCGCTCGTCCGAAAAGACCTCCATGCGGTCCACCATCGAGACGATCCGGTCGGTCTCCTCGGTGATCAGCCGCGTCAGCGCCCGGTCCTCGTCCGAGGCCGACAGTTCGAGCAACTGCGCGGCACCCCTGATGCCGGAAAGCGGGTTCTTGATCTCGTGCGCCAGCATGGCCGCCAGCCCGGTGACCGAGCGCGCCGCCCCGCGATGCGTCATCTGGCGGTCGATCTTGTCGGCCATCGACCGTTCCTGGAACATGATCACCACCGAACCCGGAAATTCGGGCACCGGCGCCGCGTAAAGGTCCACGACCTTGTCGATGCCGAGACGGGGGGACGAGACATCGACGCGGTATTCGTTGACCGGCGCCTTGCGCTCGCGCACCTGATCGACAAGCGCCAGCAAGGGACTGCCGAACGGAACCAGCTTTTCCAGCGTATTGCGGGCGAGGATCGCGGCGCTGGAGCGGAAGAAGTCTTCCGCATCCGCATTGGCGAAGGAGACGAGTCCCTGCGGATCGACCATGATGACGGGGCGCCGGATCGTGTTGAGGACGATCTGCGCGGCATCGGCTGGATTGCCCATGCCCGAACCGGGTGCAGGACCGCTCATGCCGCGCTCCGCAGACCGGCGGCCGCTTCATCGCCGCCTTCGGAAAATGCCGCATGAAGAGCCGCAACCACCTCTTTCGGATCGAAACTCGTCAGGATCAGCCTGCGCCGCGCGTCCCCGGTCGAAGGCGCGTGACGATCGAGATACCAGCCGAGATGCTTGCGCGCCTGGCGCAGCCCGCTTTCCACACCGTAGAGCGACAGCATGTCTTCGTAATGGGAGACGATGTAGTCGGCCAGCGATCTCCCCACCGGCAGGCCAAGCATCGCCTGTCTGTCTTGTGCTTCAAGACAGTCGCCTTGCGATCTGGCGACGAATCCGGGCGCCGGGCACCCCCACCCCTGTCCCCTCCCCACAAGGGGGAGGGAGACGCCGACACCGTCATTTCGTACAAAACTGTCATCGTCGGACCACTGTGGCGCCGCCGCAAAGTTCCCCTCCCCCTTGTGGGGAGGGGTTAGGGGTGGGGGTTCGACGTGAGAGACTGCTCCGGCCGCGGCGGCAATCGCGCCGGCGGTCCACGGCGCGCCGTAATGGGCGCGACCGACCATGACGGCGTCTGCGCCCGATTGCGCAAGAATTTCAGCCGCATCGGCGACGGTTGCCACATCGCCATTGGCGACGACGGGAATGGAGACGGCTTCCTTCACCCGCCGGATGGCGCGCCAGTCTGCCCTGCCCTTGTAGAACTGGCAGCGCGTGCGTCCATGCACCGTCACCATCTTGACACCCGCCTGCTCTGCCCGGCGCGCCAGCGAAGGCGCATTGAGCGCCTCCTCATCCCACCCCAGACGCATCTTGACGGTCACCGGCACCTTCACCGCGCCGATCACGGCATCGATCAGCGTCAGCGCGTGGTCGAGATCGCGCATCAGCGCCGATCCGGCATAGCCGCCGGTCACCTTCTTCGCGGGACAGCCCATGTTGATGTCGACGATGTCGGCGCCCTCGCCTTCCGCGATCCGCGCCGCTTCGGCCATATGGGGAGCCTCGCGCCCGGCCAGTTGGACCATGTGGACCGGCAGGCCGGAATGACGGATCCGCAGGTCGAACCCCTCGCGCCCGCGCGCCAGTTCTCCGCTCGCCACCATTTCGGACACGACGAGCCCCGCCCCGTGCGCGTGGGCGCGGCGCCGGAAAGGCTCGTCGGTGACGCCTGACATAGGCGCCAGGAACACGCGGTTGCGAATTTGCACAGGGCCGATCCGCAACGGTTGCGCCAGTTTTTCAGTTTCGCTCATGCACAAAACCGCAGCAGCCATCCTAGTTGCACATAATCTAACCAGATCGATCGGTTTTGTGCAATGCAAAATAACGCCGCATCGAAGCCAAAAAGGGATCGACCTTGCCCTGAGGGGGCGTCACGTCTAATCGGTCAGACATGACAGAGGCGGCTGCCATTTCAGACGATCACTTGCGGCGAAAGGTTGCCGCCGTCATCGTTGCCGCCGGCCGGGGCGAGCGCGCCGGTCAGGCCGACGGACCGAAGCAATACAGGCCCATCGGGGGCCGCGCCGTCATCGCCCATACGCTGGAAACATTCCTTGCCCATCCCTCGATCGGCTTCGTCGTCACGGTTATCCATGCCGACGATGCGGACTTATTGCGCCAGGCGGCCGGCGAGCATCTCGATCGGCTCATCATCGTCCAGGGCGGACCGACGCGCCAGCATTCCGTCCGGCTCGGCCTGCTGGCGCTTGCCGGCCACGCGCCGCCCTTCGTGCTGATCCATGACGCCGTGCGGCCTTTCGTCGACGCAGACCTGATCGACCGCACCGTCGCGGCCATAGACGAGCGCGCCGGCGCCCTGCCGGCCATGCCGGTCGCGGAGACGCTGAAACGCGGCGCGCATGACGGCACGATCGCCGAGACCGTTCCGCGCGCCGGGCTTCATGCCGCGCAGACGCCGCAGGGCTTCCCCTTCGCGCCGATCCTCGATGCTCATGAAAAGGCCTTCCGGGCCGGCCGCAGCGACTTCACCGACGACGCTGCGATCGCCGAATGGGTGCAGATGCCGGTACGGCTCGTCACCGGCTCTCCCGACAACGTCAAACTCACATGGGCGCGAGACATTGCCATGGCAGACCAAAGGCTTATGGGAAGAAGTTCACATTTCCCCGACGTCCGGGCCGGCAACGGCTACGACGTTCATTCCTTCGAGCCGGGCGACCATGTCGTGCTGTGCGGCGTCGCTATCCCGCACGGCAAGAAACTTGCCGGCCATTCGGATGCGGACGTCGGCCTTCACGCCCTCACCGACGCCCTGCTCGCCACTTGCGGCGCCGGCGACATCGGCACGCATTTCCCGCCCTCGGACCCGCAATGGAAGGGAGCGGCGTCGCGGCTCTTCGTGGAGCATGCGGCCGGGATTGTGCGCGAGCGCGGCGGCCGCATCGCCAGCGCCGACGTCACACTGATCTGCGAGGCGCCGAAGGTCGGCCCGCACCGCGCCGCCATGACGGCGGCGATGGCGGACATGCTGAAGATTTCGCCCGATCGGGTCTCGGTGAAGGCAACCACGAACGAGCAACTGGGTTTTATCGGACGCGAGGAAGGCATCGCGGCCATCGCGACCGCCAGCGTGATCTATCCAGGGGAGGTTCCCGAATGAGCGAGCCGGGACCGGGCGAAATCAAGCAGAGCGAGATCGGGCGTCTGGCCGATCTTTTTCTGAAAGCTTGCGCGCGCCACAAGATACTGGCTGCCACGGCCGAAAGCTGCACCGGAGGCCTCATCATAGCGGCGATGACCGACATTCCCGGCTCGTCGTCGATGGTGGACCGGGGGTTCGTCACCTATTCCAACGAGGCCAAGATGGACATGCTCGGCGTCTCGCCCGCCACGCTCGATGCGCACGGCGCGGTGTCGGCTGAAACAGCGCGGGAAATGGCGGCCGGTGCGCTCAGGCACTCCCGCGCGGGAATTGCGCTGGCGGTCACCGGCATCGCCGGCCCGGACGGCGGCAGCGCCGACAAGCCCGTTGGGCTGGTATGGTTCGGACTTGCGGTGAAGGACCGGCCGCCGGTCGCCGAAAAGCGCATCTTCGACAACCGCGGCCGCGGCTTCATCCGCCGCGAAACCGTCCGCCATGCGCTTGAGATGGGCTTGGAGGCGCTCGGCGAAGACTGACCGTCACCCGGTGCCGTAGATCACGTCGGCGCGCTTCTCGAAGGCTTCGGAGAACATGCGGAAGGCGCGATCGAACATGGTGCCCATGACCGCGCCGAGAAGACGGCTCTTGAACTCGTAGTCGATGAAGAAGCGCACGAAGCAGCCGTCACTCGCCGGCTCGAAGCCCCAGAGGTTGGTCAGGTATCTGAACGGTCCGTCGATGTATTTGACGTCGATGACCTTTTCCGCCGGCTTCAGCAGCACCTGCGTGGTGAAGGTCTCCCGGATCGCCTTGTAGCCGACGCTCATGTCTGCCACGAGCACGGTCTTGCCGTCGCGCTCCCGGCGCGAGCGCACGGTGAGGCTTTCGCAAAGCGGCAGGAATTCGGGATACTTCTCGACATCGGCGACAAGCGCAAACATCTCGTCCGGCGTGTGGGAGATACGGCGCGTGGCCTCGAATTTCGGCATGAAGGCTCAGGCCGACTTTCTGGCGAGTTGCGCCTCGCGCGCGGCACGCAGGCGGGCGAAGTCCTCGCCGGCGTGATGCGAGGAGCGCGTCAGCGGGCTCGACGCCATCAAAAGGAAGCCCTTCGTTTTGCCCACCGTCTCGTAGGATTTGAATTCGTCGGGCGTGACGAAACGCACGACCGGATGGTGCTTCTTCGACGGCTGCAGGTACTGGCCGATGGTCATGAAGTCGACCTGCGCGGAACGCAGATCGTCCATCAGTTGCAGAACCTCGTTCCGCTCCTCGCCGAGGCCGACCATGATGCCGGATTTGGTGAAGATCGACGGGTCGAGTTCCTTGACCCGCTGGAGAAGCCGGATCGAGTGGAAATAGCGGGCGCCCGGCCGCACCGTCAGATAGTTCGACGGAACCGTCTCGAGATTGTGGTTGAACACGTCCGGCCGCGCCGCGACGACGATTTCAAGCGCGCCTTCCTTGCGCAGGAAGTCCGGCGTCAGGATCTCGATCGTGGTCGAGGGCGTGGCGGCGCGGATCGCCCTGATGACTTCTGCGAAATGCTGCGCGCCGCCATCCGCCAGATCGTCGCGGTCGACAGAGGTGATGACGACATGGTTCAGCCCCATCGTCTTCACCGCCCTCGCCACGCGTACCGGTTCGTCGGCGTCGAGCGGCAGGGGGATGCCCGTGGCGACGTTGCAGAAGGCGCAGGCGCGCGTGCAGATCTCGCCCATGATCATGAAGGTGGCGTGCTTCTTGTCCCAGCACTCGCCGATATTTGGGCAGCCCGCTTCCTCGCAGACGGTCACCAGCTTGTTCGACTTCACGATCTCGCGCGTTTCGGCATAGCCCTTGGAGACGGGCGCCTTGACGCGGATCCAGTCCGGCTTGCGCAGCACTTCCTGGTCGGGCCGATGCGCCTTCTCGGGGTGGCGCGGCCGGGGCTTGGCTGAAAGGTCGAGGACGGTAACCATCGGATATCGCTCTTATGTCGCCTCAGGAGGCAGGTTTCCCACACATAAGGTCTTTGCCTGCAAAGAGAAAGGCCGCGTCGGCGCATGCCGGCACGGCCTTTCCCGCATGGCTCGAAAGAACGCTCAGCGCTTGACGACGCGGGCGATGAAGATGAGCAGGCACGCCCCGACGAAACCGGTGACGAGATAGGCGATCCAGCCCGCTCCGAATGTCCCGAGGTTCAGCGCCTGAAGGATGAAGTTCAGCACCACCGCGCCGATGATGCCGAGAATGATGTTCATGAAGATGCCCATATTGCTCTTCATGACCATTTCCGCCAGCCAGCCGGCAACGCCGCCGATGACGATGGCTGCTATCCAGCCAACCCCGTTCACGTCCATGGATCGTCTCCCTCAAGGATAGGTTGAAGTGCCTGTGGAAACAGTTCTGCCGGCCGAATGGTTCCATCGTCACGCGTTCAGCGCCCGGCCGTAGGCGTCGAGCACGCTTTCCTTCATCATTTCAGAGAGCGTCGGGTGCGGGAAGACCGTGTGCATCAGTTCTTCCTCGGTCGTCTCCAGGTTCATGGCGACGACGAAGCCCTGGATCAGTTCGGTCACTTCCGCACCGATCATGTGGGCGCCGAGCAATTCACCGGTCTTCTTGTCGAAGATCGTTTTGATGAAGCCTTGGTCCTCACCGAGCGCGATGGCCTTGCCATTGGCGCCGAACTGGAAGCGGCCGACGCGGATGTCACGTCCTTCCGCTTTCGCTTTCTGTTCGGTCAGGCCGACAGAGGCGACCTGCGGGCTGCAATAGGTGCAGCCGGGAATCTTGGACTTGTCGAGGCCGTGAACGCCGGGAACGCCGGCGATCGTCTCCACGCAGATGACACCTTCGTGCTCGGCCTTGTGCGCCAGCATGGGCGGACCGGCGACGTCACCGATCGCGTAGATGCCCGGCACATTGGTGCGGCCGTGGCCGTCCACGACGACGCAGCCGCGATCGGTCTTCACGCCGAGCGCCTCCAGCCCGAGGCCCTCGATATTGCCCTGCACGCCGACGGCCGAGATCATCCGGTCGGCGGTGATCTTTTCCACCGAGCCGTCCTTCTTCTCGATGGTGGCGGTGACGGAGTTCGCACCCTTCTCGACCTTGGCGACCTTCGCCTCCAGCAGGATCTTCATGCCCTGCTTCTCGAACTGCTTCTGCGCGAATTTCGAGACTTCGGCGTCCTCGACCGGCATGACCTGCGGCATGACTTCCACCACGGTCACGTCGACGCCCATGGTGCGGTAGAAATAGGCGAATTCGATGCCGATGGCACCTGAGCCCATGACCAGCAGCGACTTCGGCATCTCCTTCGGCACCATCGCCTCGAAATAGGTCCAGATCAGCTTGCCGTCCGGCTCGATGCCGGGCAGCACACGAGGACGCGCGCCGGTGGCGACGATGATGTGCTTGGCCGTGTAGGTGCCCTCACCTTTGACGCCCTTCGGAACAGGCGGCTGCGGCTCCATCGGCTTCTTGGCGGTCTTGGACACCACGACCTCGCCGGTTTTGCCGCCTGCCGGCGCCTTGGCGATCTTTCCCTCGCCCCAAATGACATCCACCTTGTTCTTCTTCATCAGGAAGGCGACGCCGCCGTTCAGGCGCAGCGACACTTTTCTCGAGCGGTCCACCACGGCGGCCGTGTCGGCGCTGACCTTGCCGTCGATCTTGAGGCCGTAGGCGTCCGGGTGGTCGGCATAATGCTTGATCTCGGCCGAGCGCAGCAGCGCCTTGGTCGGGATGCAGCCCCAGTTCAGGCAGATGCCGCCCAGATGTTCGCGCTCCACGATCGCCGTCTTGAAGCCGAGCTGGGCCGAGCGGACAGCGGTGACATAGCCGCCGGGGCCGGAACCGATGATGATGACGTCGTAGTTTTCAGCCACGGTGTTTCTCCGTTCAAAGTTCCAGCATCACGCGCACGAGGGGCGCAAGCGCGGCCCCGATAGCCCGCGTGTTTTCGGCATCCAGATGGACGCCGTCGATCGGCGTGGTCGCCGCCACCGACCCGGCGTCGAAGAAGCCGCAGCCCAGTTCGTCGGCAAGCCCGGCATAGAGCGCGGAAAGATGGCGCGAAGCCTCGTCGCCGCCGGCGAACATTGCCTTGAATTCCGCATTGTCAGTCCGGCTGACCGAAGGCGGCGCGACGAGCAGAAGCTGCGGCGCGGGCCAACCGAACGGATAGTCGTGACCCCGCACGATCTCCGCCAATCGCCGCATGCCCTGCATGGCCGCGACGGGGTTGCCATGGACCCACGGCTTCATGTCGTTCGCGCCGAGCATGACGATGACCAGATCCAGCGGCGCATGGGTGGTCAGGAGTGTCGGCAAAAGCCGAGCGCCGTTGCGGTCGGCCCCGGCGAGCCAGTCGTCGAAGGCGGTGGTGCGGCCGTTCAGACCCTCGGCGTCGACATGGACGCCATCGCCGAGGATGGCCTGCAGGACACTCGGCCAGCGATCCGCCAGCGCATGACGACCCTGCGTGGTGGCGTCGTAGCCCCAGGTCTGGGAATCGCCGTAGCAGAGGACCGTTTTCATGGGCCTGTCGCGCTCCAGGATTCGGCCGCTACACCAGCATCGCCATCGGGTTTTCGATGAGCTTCCTGAAGGCGGCGATGAGTTCGGCGCCGAGCGCGCCGTCGACGGCGCGGTGGTCGGTCGACAGCGTCACCGACATGACGGTGGCGATCTTGATCTCGCCGCTCTTCACCACCGCCCGCTGCTCGCCCGCGCCGACCGCCAGGATCGTCGCATGCGGCGGGTTGATGACGGCGGAAAAGTCCTTCACCCCGAACATGCCGAGATTGGAAACGGCCGTCGTGCCGCCCTGGTATTCCTCGGGCTTCAGCTTGCGCTCGCGGGCGCGCCTGGCCAGATCCTTCATCTCGTTGGAGATCGTCGACAGCGATTTCTGCTCGGCCTTCCTGACGATCGGCGTGATCAGACCGCCGGGAATCGAGACGGCGACGCCGACATCGGCATGCGCATGTTTCACCATCGCGCTCTCGGTCCACGAGACGTTGGCGTCCGGCACGGCAACCAAGGCCATTGCCATCGCCTTGATGATCATGTCGTTGACGGAGAGCTTGTAGGCAGGCACCTCGCCCTTGTCGGTCTTCTTCATCGGCGAGGCGGCGTTCAGCTGCGAGCGCAGGGCCAGCAGAGCGTCCAGTTCGCAATCGACCGTAAGGTAGAAATGCGGGATGGTGGACTTCGCCTCGACCAGACGCCGGGCGATGGTCTTGCGCATGTTGTCGTGCGGGATCAACTCGTAGGAGCCGGGCTCGAACAGCTTCAGCACCGCATCGTCCGACATCGGCTTCGGCGCGGGTGCGGTCGCAGCCTTGCCAGCGGGCGCAGCCTTCGCGCCGCCGCCCGAAATCGCCGCCTCGACATCCGCCTTGACCACCCGCCCATGCGGGCCAGAGCCGGCGATGGCGGAAACATCGACACCGGCATCCTTGGCGATACGCCGCGCCAACGGCGAAGCGAATGTGCGCTCGCCCGACGATTGGCTGATCTCCCCCCCCGTGGGGGAGATGGCCGGCAGGCCAGAGGGGGGCGCGACAGACTGAGGGGTTGGCGGGACAGCGCCCCCCTCTGTCGACTTCGTCGACATCTCCCCCACGGGTGGGGAGATTGGCGCCTTATCCTGCTCGGCCTCGGCCTTCGGCGCAGCATCGCCGCCACCCTTGGCGGCTTCTGCCGCATCCTCGTCCTCGCCGGCGAGCACGGCGATCAGCGCATTGACCTTGACGCCCTCGGTGCCGGCCGGCACGACGAGCTTGGCGACCGTACCCTCGTCCACGGCTTCGACTTCCATCGTCGCCTTGTCGGTCTCGATCTCGGCGATCACGTCGCCCGGCGCGACCTTATCGCCTTCCTTGACCAGCCACTTGGCGAGATTGCCCTCTTCCATCGTGGGCGAAAGGGCCGGCATGGTGATGTTGATGGGCATTGTTCCCTCCCCTCCGCTCAGCGATAGGTGACGGCTTTCACCGCCTCGATCACCTCGGCCACGCTCGGCAACGCCAGCTTTTCGAGATTGGCGGCGTAAGGCATCGGCACGTCCTTGCCGGCGATGGTGATGACCGGCGCATCGAGATAGTCGAATGCCTGCCGCGACACCTGGTTGGCGATGAAGTCGCCGACCGAGGACTGCGGATAGCCTTCCTCGATCGTCACCAGCCGGTTGGTCTTCTTCACCGAGGCGATGACGGTCTCCAGATCCATAGGACGGATCGTGCGCAGATCAATGATCTCGACGTCGATGCCCAGCTTGGCAAGCTCGGTCTCTGCCTTGATCGCATAGGTCATGCCGATGCCCCATGACACGATCGTGACGTCCCTGCCCGCCTTGTGGATGCGCGCCTTGCCGATCGGCAGCACGAAATCGTCCAGCTTCGGCACATCGAAGGAGTGGCCGTAGAGAATCTCGTTTTCGAGGAAGATGACCGGGTTCGGATCGCGGATCGCCGCCTTGAGCAGGCCCTTGGCGTCCGCTGCCGTGTAAGGCTGGACGACCTTCAGGCCGGGAATATGCCCGTACCAGGCACCGTAATCCTGGCTGTGCTGCGCCGCGACACGGGCGGCGGCGCCGTTGGGGCCGCGGAAGACCATCGGGGCGCCCATCTGCCCGCCGGACATATAGAGCGTCTTGGCGGCCGAGTTGACGATCTGGTCGATCGCCTGCATGGCGAAGTTGAACGTCATGAACTCGACGATCGGCTTCAGGCCGGCCATCGCCGCGCCAACGCCGACGCCGGCGAAACCATGCTCGGTGATCGGGGTATCGACCACGCGCTGCGGGCCGAATTCCTGCAACAGCCCCTGCGTGACCTTGTAGGCGCCCTGATACTCGGCGACCTCCTCGCCCATGACGAAGACGTCCGGATCGCGCCGCATCTCCTCCGCCATCGCGTCGCGCAGCGCGTCGCGCACCGTGGTGGAGACCATCTCGGTGCCGGCGGGAATGTCGGGATCGGCAGCCGACTCGGATTTTGGCGCCGCGGGCACCGACGCCGCCTTGTCTTGCGCAGGTTCGTCTTGCGCAGGTTCCGCAGCCTGCGGGGCCGGCTCCTCGGTCTTGGCCGGCGCTTCCGCCTTGGCGGGCGCCGCGGCCTTGCCGATGTCGTCGGCGCTTTCACCTTCCTGCAAGAGCACGGCGATCGGTGCGTTGACCTTCACGCCCTCGGTGCCCTCGGCAACGAGGATCTTGCCCAGCGTGCCCTCGTCGACGGCTTCGACTTCCATCGTCGCCTTGTCGGTCTCGATCTCGGCGATCACGTCGCCGGGAGCGACCTTGTCGCCCTCCTTCTTGACCCATTTGGCCAGATTGCCCTCTTCCATCGTCGGGGAGAGCGCGGGCATGAGAATATCGATCGGCATGTCCTTGTCCCTCCCCTTAGAGCAGCACGTCGGTCCAGAGCTCGGACGCATCCGGCTCCGCATCGTGCTGCGCGAAATCGGCGGCATCCGCGACGATGTCACGGACTTCCTTGTCCATGGCCTTCAGGTCGTCCTCGCTCGCCCACTTCTTGTCGATCAGGCGCGCCTTGACCTGCTCGATCGGGTCGTGCTCGGAACGCATCTTCTGCACTTCCTCCTTGGACCGGTATTTCGCCGGGTCCGACATGGAGTGGCCGCGATAGCGGTAGGTCTGCATTTCCAGGATGATCGGTCCATTGCCGGACCGGCACCAGTCCGCCGCCATCTCGCTCGCGGATTTCACCGCGCGCACATCCATGCCGTCGACCTGGATGCCGGGAATCTTGAACGACGCGCCACGGTGGGAGAAGTTCGTCTCCGCCGAGGAACGCGTGACGGCGGTGCCCATGGCGTAGCGGTTGTTCTCGATGACGTAGATCACCGGCAGCTTCCACAGCGAGGCCATGTTGAAGCTTTCATAGACCTGGCCCTGGTTGGCGGCGCCGTCACCGAAATAAGTGACCGAGACGTTGTTGTTGCCGCGATACCTGTTGGCGAAAGCAAGGCCCGTGCCGAGCGGCACCTGCGCGCCGACGATGCCGTGGCCGCCGTAGAAATTCTTCTCCTTGGAGAACATGTGCATGGAGCCGCCCTTGCCATGCGAATAGCCGCCGATGCGGCCGGTCAGTTCGGCCATGACGCCGCGTGGCGACATGTCCATCGCCAGCATGTGACCGTGGTCGCGATAGGCCGTGATCATCTGGTCGCCTTCGACCAGCGCCATCTTGACGCCTGTCACCACGGCCTCCTGGCCGATATAGAGATGGCAGAAGCCGCCGATGAAGCCCATGCCGTAAAGCTGGCCGGCCTTTTCCTCGAAGCGGCGGATCAAAAGCATGCCGCGATAGGCGGAAAGCTCCTGTTCCTTGCTGAAGTCCGCGGGCTTCGGCGTCGAAGGGACGGACGCCTTCGCATCCGATCTCGATCTACCGGACTCGCTTCTCGATTTTGATGCGGCTTTGGATTTGGCAGGCGCATTTCTGGCAGCGGTGGCCATCAAATCACTCCCTGTTGGCGTCTCTTGGCGGACATGCAGGGAGATCGCGCCTCCCCATCGGTGAAGAAGGCTAGCACGCAAAATAGGCTTTCACCATGCGGAAAAACGCATGGCTGTCATGCACGTAACCGATTAGAATTATTGAATCTTAGGTTGATTAACCGATATCAGGTTAATTCGTCGCCGAGGGCATCATCACGATAACCTCGTCAGGGCGCGCCACATTGAGGGCTCGCCGCGCCTGCTCGTCGAGCATGTCCTTTTCCAAGGTGCCATCGTGCAGCAATTGCACGCGCCGTTCAAGCGCTACCCGCCGCTCCTTCACGGTATCGAGCTGCGCCTGCAATTCGGCGATCCGGGCCTGGAGCTTGTACTTGGAATTGATGCCGTATTCGCCGTGATAGGCATGGAAACCGAAATAGGCGAGGACCGCCGCGCAAAGCGTCGGCACGATCAGCCGACCGGTGTTCCTTTGCCTGTGCTGGCGTGTCCACATAAGAGCCATTCCCTGTTGGCTCTTTGTCGCCCGATTGTGCTTAATGGACAGTTACGGCACGGCATATTCCGTGCCTGACAGTCGCAGATGGTGGCCGGGCCGGCAGTCCGGGTCAGCCTTTCACGATGGAACGGCCGGCATAGCTCGCCTGTTTGCCGAGTTCTTCTTCGATGCGGATGAGCTGGTTATATTTGGCGATGCGGTCCGAGCGCGACAGCGAGCCTGTCTTGATCTGCCCGCAATTGGTGGCCACGGCGAGGTCGGCGATGGTCGAATCCTCGGTCTCGCCCGACCGATGCGACATCACGGCCGTATAAGCGGCCTTGTGCGCGGTCTCGACCGCATCGAGCGTCTCGGTGAGCGAGCCGATCTGGTTCACCTTGACCAGGATGGAGTTGGCGACGCCCATTCGGATGCCGTCGCGCAGGCGTGCCGAATTGGTGACGAACAGGTCGTCGCCGACCAGTTGGACCTTCTTGCCGACGAGATCGGTGAGGATTTTCCAGCCTTCCCAATCGTCCTCGGCCATGCCGTCCTCGATCGAGACGATCGGGTAGTCGCCTGCCAGCTTGGCGAGATACTTGGCCTGGGCTTTCGGGTCGCGCGTCTTCTTCTCGCCTTCGTATACGTAGTTGTCATCCTTGAAGAACTCGGTCGATGCACAGTCGAGGCCGAGCGCGATCTCCTCGCCCGGCTTGTAACCGGCCTTCTCGATCGATTCCATGATGAAGTCGAGCGCCTGCGGCGCGCTCTTCAGGTTCGGCGCGAAGCCGCCCTCGTCGCCGACATTGGTGTTGTGGCCGGCGTCCTTGAGCCGCTTCCTCAACGTGTGGAACACCTCGGAACCCCAGCGGACCGCCTCGCGCAGGCTGGACGCGCCGACCGGCATGATCATGAACTCCTGGAAGTCGATCGGATTGTCGGCATGGGCGCCGCCGTTGATGATGTTCATCATCGGGACCGGAAGCACATGCGCGCCCGCGCCGCCGACATAGCGATAAAGAGGAAGGCCGGCGGCCTCGGCGGCGGCCTTGGCCACGGCCAGCGAAACGCCGAGAATGGCGTTGGCGCCGAGACGGCTCTTGTTGGGTGTGCCGTCCAGCTCGATCATGGTACGGTCGATATGGATCTGGTTTTCGGCCTCCATGCCGCCGATCGCCTCGAACAGTTCGCCGTTGACCGCCTCGACGGCCCGCTCGACGCCCTTGCCGAGATAGCGCTCGCCGCCGTCGCGCAGTTCGACCGCCTCATGCGCGCCGGTCGAGGCGCCCGACGGCACTGCGGCGCGGCCCATCGAACCGTCTTCGAGAACGACGTCGACCTCGACGGTCGGATTGCCGCGGCTGTCCAGAATCTCGCGGCCCACGATGTCGACGATGGCGGTCATTGGGCAATCCTCTTTTCGATCGATTGAAATCGTCGCCCGTCTTAGCCAAAGCGCGGCAAAACGCAATCCATGCGGCCTGAACTTTGACGTGAAGAGGACAAGCAAAAGACCCCGCGTCGCCGCGGGGTCTCCAATCGCTGCCGTCCTGGAAACGGCTTAATGCCAATAGGGCTGCACGCCGTAATAACTGTAGGATTCATCGCGAACGGCCTCGCCGTCGCCGGCTGTCAGCTCGTTGATCGAGTGTGCGGGAGCCGCCTTGAGCTGTTCCTTGGTGAAAGGCACGACATAGCCGCCTTTGTCTTTCTCATAGTCGAGACTGGCCCACGGCACGGCGTGATACTTCTCGCCCATGCCGAGAAAGCCGCCGAATCCGATGACGGCGAACATGATGCCGTTGGACAGCTTGTCCAACATCACGTCCTCGATCTCACCGATGGATTCACCGGCTGAATTGTAAACCGACGTGCCGATCACGCGCGAGGCGGCGATGGCTTCGGTATGTCCGGTCTGAGTGGTCATGGTACGCTCCTCGTTGTTGCTGTCGGATACCAGAACAATGAGGCGCGGGGACGAAGGTTCCGTCCATGCTCGACCGGTCAGTCGGTAAGGACGAACGTCACCTTCATGTTGACGCGGTAGGCCACGATCCTGCCGTCCTCGACCTCCACCTTCTGTTCCTGCACCCAGGCGCCGCGGACGTTCTTCAGGGTCTTGTTGGCGCGCTCGACGCCCTTCTCGAGCGCATCCTGGAAGCTCACTTTCGACGACGAGGTGATCTCGGTGACACGGGCGACGGACATGGGCTTCTCCTCATGGCTGATCAACTTCCCCCGGTTGGAAGCCTATCGCCTGGCGTCGACCGCCACAAGGCAAGTGAATCAGGATTTCGCGATGCGGTCGAAAGCCATCAGCCGTTCCAGCAATGCCGGCAAATCCTTCAGCGGCACCATGTTCGGCCCGTCGGAGGGGGCGTTGTCCGGATCCTCATGCGTCTCGATGAAGACGCCCGCGACACCGACGGCGACGGCCGCACGTGCCAGCGTTTCCACGAACCGGCGATCGCCGCCGGTCGAGCCGCCCTGCCCGCCCGGCTGCTGCACCGAATGTGTCGCGTCGAAGATGACGGGCGCACCGATCTCGGCCATCACCGGCAGCGCGCGCATGTCGGAAACCAGCGTGTTGTATCCGAACGAGGCGCCGCGCTCGGTCACCAGCACGTTGGCGTTGCCCGATTCCGTCACCTTGGCGACGACGTTCTTCATGTCCCATGGCGCGAGGAACTGGCCCTTCTTGACGTTGACGATCTTGCCGGTCCTTGCGGCTGCGATCAGCAGGTCGGTCTGACGGCTCAGGAAGGCCGGTATCTGCAATATGTCCACATGCGGCGCGACGATCGCGCATTGGTCTTCCGTATGGACGTCGGTGAGCACCGGCAGACCGAATTCCCTGCGCAGATCGTCGAAGATCGGCATGGCCGCCTCCAGCCCGGCGCCGCGGCGGCCGGAGAGCGAAGTGCGGTTCGCCTTGTCGTAGCTGGTCTTGTAGACAAGGCCGAAGCCGAGCTTCCCGGCCAGTTCCTTCAGGCTGCCGGCCATATCGAAGGCATGCTGGCGCGATTCGAGCTGGCACGGCCCGGCGATGACGGCCAGCGGCGCGTCATTGCCGAAGCGGACGTCGCCGACGGAAACGGTTGCGTTCGGCTTGCTCATGAAATCTCCTCGAAAACGAAAGTAGCGCCCTGTCCGGGAGCCGGCGGCACGACGATCCGGCCGTCACGCAAATGGTGGCTGACGTCGCCTGCGGCAAGAAGGTCCGCCAAGGGCTCGATCCGGTTCACGCTAAAGACGATGGCCGCGAAGCGCAGCGTAGACGGTTGGACCGGAACGCCGAACCGGCGCTCGAATCCGTCCGGCTCGCTCAGGGTCAATACGGCATTCGGCAGAACGAGCCTGTCGCCGGCCACGGCATCTTCCGTCGCTCCGGCCGCCTGCGCCAGGAAGCGGAGCTTGCCCGCGGGGTCGGTCGCCACCCCGACAATCTCGCGGATTGCCAACGCGCCGTTCTCATGGACCTCCAGCGCGCTGCGATCCACCTTGGGCGCGTTGACGCGCTCGCAGGCGAAGACGAAGGCGTCTGCCATGTCAGGCGACGCCGCGAAGGCCAGCCGGAACGAAGCCGTATCCTGACAGCCCGAGGCATCCACGAACGGGCGCGAGAAATCGAGCCGCCTGCCGGCCGAAATACCTGCGTCCAGATAGGTGGAGTGGTCGGCATCGGCATTGCCGGTACCGAACACGACGGCGGAAAAGCCTTCGTCGCTATTGCGGGCCCGGAAGGCGCGATCGCGGCCGACGAACACGTTGCCTGCCGCTGCCGCCCGGTCGACTTCGGCGGAATCGCCGACAGCCAGCGGCTCGATGAACGAGCCGTCCGCCAGATAGATACAGCAATTGACCGTGCCGAACGGATGCGTGCCTTGCGGCGCGACGGTAAAGCCGAGCGCCGCCAATCGCGCCCGCGCCGTCGCAAGGTCACGCGTGGGAAGAACCAGATGGTCGAGCGGATGCGTTGTCATACGGGGTTTCGTGTGCACGAAGACGAGGCCGTATTCAAGCGCCCCTTTGATGCGCGGCCCATGCGGCCGAATCGGTCAAGCGACCCGCTTCTCCACGGCGATAAGCGCGATCCGCATAAAATGTCTTTAAGGCAAAAGCCGGCAAATCATCCGGTTTCCCTTACGCAAGGTGAGGCGTAACGTCGCGCCTACGCGCTTGAGTGCGCGCAACCATCAAAAACGGGGACAGCAATGACAATACCAGGCGCTTCACCCGACCTCTACAATGAAGACCTTGCGCCGGCCAAGGTCCGCAATTGGGGTCCGTTTTCCATCTTCAACGTGTGGACGTCGGACGTTCACAGTCTTTGGGGCTATTACCTGGCCGCCAGCCTGTTCCTGTTCTGCGGTGGCTTCGTCAACTTCCTCATCGCTATCGGCGCAGGGTCGCTGATCATCTTCGTGCTGATGAACCTGATCGGCTATGCCGGCGTGAAGACCGGCGTACCCTATCCCGTTCTCGCCCGCGCCTCGTTCGGCATATGGGGCGCCAACATTCCTGCCCTGGTGCGCGCGATCGTCGCCTGCTTCTGGTACGGCGCGCAGACGGCAGCCGCGTCGGGTGCGGTCGTCGCGCTGCTGGTGCGCAATCCGTGGTTCGCGGATTTCCACGCCAATAGCCATATGCTGGGTCACTCGACGCTCGACGTGATCTGTTTTCTCATCATGTGGATACTGCAGTTGATGATCATCCAGAAAGGCATGGAAACGGTCCGCCGCTTCCAGGACTGGGCCGGGCCGACCGTATGGGTGATGATGTTGATCCTCGCCGTCTACCTGTGCTTCAAGGCCGGAACCTTCGCCATTTCCAGCGACATTCCCATGGACGTTCTTCTGGAAAAGACGAAGGACGCAGGCGTTCCCGGCACGCCGGGGTCGGTGGGCTCGCTGGCCGCGGTGGCAGCGATCTGGGTGACCTATTTTTCGGCGCTCTACCTCAACTTCTGCGACTTCGCCCGTTACGCGCCTGACAAGGCCGCGTTGCGCAAAGGCAATCTGTGGGGCCTGCCGGTCAATCTGATCCTGTTCTCGCTGGTCGCCGGCGTGACCACCATCGCCGCATGGGACGTCTATCACGAGGTGCTGCTGCATCCGGACGAGATCTCAGCCAAGTTCGATTCGTGGTTCCTCGCGGCGCTGGCTGCGCTGACCTTCGCGGTGGCGACGCTCGGCATCAACGTGGTCGCGAACTTCGTCTCGCCGGCCTTCGACTTCTCCAACGTCTTCCCGCGCCAGATCGACTTCAAGAAGGGCGGCTACATCGCCGCGCTCATCGCGCTGGTGCTCTATCCCTTCGCTCCGTGGGAAGGCTCGGCCGCATCCTTCGTCAACACGATCGGCGCGACGATGGGGCCGATCTTCGGTATCATGATGGTCGACTACTATCTGATCCGGAAAGGCGAGCTGGACGTGGTCGGTCTCTACAAGGAAGACGGCGAATTCCGCTTCCAGAACGGCTGGCACGTCAACGCCTTCATCGCCGCGATCGTCGGCGCGATCTTCTCCTCGATCCTGCCGAACTTCACCGACTGGCTGCCGGCCTGGTGGGGCGTCTACGGCTGGTTCTTCGGCGTGGCGATCGCAGGCGCGGTTTACTACGTGCTGCGCACCGCCGCGCTCGGCGCCGGCGCGAGAGCCGCGAAAGCATAGTATCTTTCCGGACGACCTCAGGAAGGGCGGCTTCGGCCGCCCTTTTTTTATGTATCGGAGATCATCTCCGCCAAGCCGCGCACCGTATTCCAGTTGCGGCTGGTGCCGACGCCGAGCCGCTTGTGGTTCATGGCCGCGAGCAGGCGCGAGTTCGGCCGGTCGCGCGAGAAGAAAATCCACGGGTCGCCGTCGACAAGCTCGACCTTCTCGTCCGGCGACGCCGCCTGGCGCAAGGGCTCGATTTCGCTCCCGGACACCTGCTTTCGCATGACGCGAACGGCGACCTGATCCGGCGCGTCGCTGGATTCGTCCGGGAAAGGATTAGCGGCGGCGAGCCTGAACCAGGCATCGGCCGTCCGGACGATGATCGGGACGAAGCGTCCGAAATTTTTCTCAAACGCAGCCTCAAGGCGCGCTTCCATGACGGAAACACTGCCCTCTTCCGTTGAAAAAACAAGGTTTCCGCTGGAGGCAAGCGTGCGGACGTTCAGCAAGCCGAGGCTCTCGGCCATGGTGCGAAGGTCCGCCATGACAACACGCTTCTGTGGCGTCAGGACGACGCTGTAGAGAAGCGCGGCGTAGGCGGCCATCGGTCTGCTCTCGTCACAGTCCAGATCGATTCTACACCAGCCGGCTCTGCTCCACCGCCGCTTCGATGAACGACGCGAACAGCGGGTGCGGCTCCAGCGGACGGCTTTTCAGTTCGGGGTGATACTGGACGCCGATGAACCAGGGATGATCGGGATATTCCACTGTCTCGGGTAGCACGCCGTCGGGTGACATGCCGGCGAACACCAGCCCGCAGTCCTCCAGCCGCTGCTTGTAGTCGATATTGACTTCGTAGCGGTGACGATGACGCTCGAAAATATCGGTGCCGCCATAGATGTCGGCGATCTTGGATTCGGGGGCCAGCCGCGCCTCGTAGGCGCCGAGGCGCATCGTACCGCCGAGATCGCCGGCTGCCTTGCGCTTCTCCAGCATGTTGCCTTTCAGCCATTCGGTCATCAAGCCGACGACGGGTTCCTTGGTTGGGCCGAATTCCGTGGACGACGCATTCTCGATGCCGGCGAGCGAGCGAGCCGCCTCGATGCAGGCCATCTGCATGCCGAAGCAGATGCCGAAATACGGCACCTTGCGCTCACGCGCGAACTTCGCCGCGAGAATCTTGCCTTCCGAGCCACGCTCGCCGAAGCCGCCGGGCACGAGGATGCCATGCACCTTCTCCAGGAACGGCGCGGGATCTTCCTTTTCGAAGATTTCGCTCTCGATCCAGTCGAGCTTGACCTTGACGCGATTGGCCATGCCGCCATGCGACAGCGCCTCGATCAGCGATTTGTAGGCGTCCTTCAGCCCGGTGTATTTGCCCACGATGGCAATGGTCACCTCGCCTTCCGGGTTGTGGATCAGGTTGGAAACGCCCTCCCAGGGGGCCATGCGCGGTTTCGGGGCGGGCTCGATGCCAAAGGCGGCCAGAACTTCGCCGTCCAGCCCTTCCTTGTGGTAGGCGATCGGTACGTCGTAGATGTGGCCGACGTCGAGCGCCTGGATCACCGCCGACTCGCGCACGTTGCAGAAGAGCGAAAGCTTGCGGCGCTCTTCCTTCGGAATGGCACGGTCGGCGCGCACCAGCAGGATATCCGGCGCGATGCCGATAGAGCGCAGCTCCTTGACCGAATGCTGGGTCGGCTTGGTCTTCAGCTCGCCTGCTGCGGGAATCCACGGCATCAGGGTCAGGTGAACATAGACGGCCTGCCCGCGCGGCAAGTCGTTGCCGATCTGGCGAATCGATTCGAGGAACGGCATCGCCTCGATGTCGCCCACCGTGCCACCGATCTCGCAGATGACGAAGTCATAGTCCCCGTTGCCGTCGAGGACGAAATTCTTGATCTCGTCGGTGACGTGGGGAATCACCTGCACGGTCGCGCCGAGATAGTCGCCGCGCCGCTCGCGTTCGATGATGTTCTTGTAGATGCGCCCGGTGGTGATGTTGTCGGCCTGGTTGGCCGAGCGGCCTGTGAAGCGCTCGTAGTGGCCAAGATCGAGGTCGGTCTCGGCCCCGTCGTCGGTCACGAACACCTCGCCGTGCTGATAGGGGCTCATCGTGCCCGGATCGACATTGAGGTAGGGATCGAGCTTCTTGATGCGCGCGCGGTAGCCGCGCGCCTGCAACAGGGCTCCGAGAGCCGCTGCGGCTATGCCTTTTCCAAGGGAAGAAACCACGCCGCCAGTGATGAATACGTATCGCGCCATGGGACCCATCGCTTAACGCGGCTTGATTGATTCCGCCAGAGGAAAAACCGCCGCGATCGGTTTTTCCCGGCATTGCTTGCCCGCTTTGCGGCCTTGCCGGCGCTTGCGGTCAAAACAAAAGGGCCGGCTCGTCGCCGGCCCTTTCGCCAGAATTCGTCGTCCGTCAGAGAATGACGACCTTGGTTCCCATCTTCACGCGGCGATAGAGGTCCATCACCTGATCGTTGATCATGCGGAAGCAGCCATTGGAGGCGCTGGTGCCGATGGTCTGCGGCTGGTTGGTGCCGTGGATGCGCAGATGCGTGTCGGTCCTGCCCTGATAGAGGTAGATGGCGCGCGCGCCGAGCGGGTTGTCGGGGCCGCCGGGCATGCCGTCCTTGTACTGGCCGTAATGCTTCGGCTCGCGCTTCTGCATGTCGAGAGTCGGGATCCAGCGCGGCCATTCCTGCTTGTCGCCGACCGTGGTGGCGCCCTTGAACTGCAGGCCCTCGCGCCCGACAGCGATGGCGTAACGACGCGCCGTGAAAGGCGTTTCGACCAGATACAGGCGACGCTCGGACGTGTTGATGACGATCGTGCCCGGCTCATAGCCGGTGAAGTTCACTTCCTGCGGCTCGAATTCCGGCTTCACCTTGAACGGCCTGCGGGCCTGGCGCTTTTCCAGCACCGAATCCAGCGCGCGCGTCTCCGGCAGATAGGAAATCGTCGATGCGCTGCTGCCGCCGAACAGGCCGGCGAAAAGTCCATTGGACGACTTGCCTCGCGACGTCTCGGAACGAAGCTCGCCATTGTTACCAGTGGACGTGATGGTCGCGACATCGGCGGAAACAGGCTGCTCGACTTCTTTCACCGACTCGGCCTTGGCCACCGCCTTGACAGGCTTGGCTTCCTCGGCCGTCTTCTGGCCTTTGGAAGACAGAAATGCCTCGCGTCTCGCCTGTGCCCTCGCCTTGGCCGCTTCGCGCAGCGCGAGCTTCCTGGCCTCAAGCGCCTTTGTCCTGGCTGCGGCCTGCTCGGCCTTCACCTGCGCTTCGAGTTCCTTGATGCGGGCGAGATCCCCGTCCGTCGGCTTTTTCTTGCGCTTCAGCTGCCTCAACTCGGCCGCGGGACTCTTGGCCGCGACGAGAACAACGTCCGACTTGACGGCCTCAGCCGACGGTTCGGCCGACGGCATGGCGGCGAAAGCGGGAGCGCCGAGGCAAAGCACGGCGGCTAGCCCGGCGAGGATGGAGCTGCGAAGCTTCATGACGATATCCGATCAGGTGTGTTGCCCACGGCATAGCCCGCGCTCGCCCGAGCGCTGCAACTGCCGCACTTTCGCTATAATCGATCAGGAGGACGAGCCTCAAGCGGCAGCGAGGGCTGAACGCGGTCGAATCTTCGTGAACGCGTGGCATTTGCCGCAACTGTGTTCAAACGACAACAGGTGGCTGCTACACCACGCGACCGGCGACAACAGGTGGCCAGGGCAGCCACCTGACGGAAACCTGCTTACTGGTTGGGAACCTGCGGCGTGGCCGGGGTCTCGGGCGAGACCGGCGCGGTCGGCGTCGTGCTGGGCGCAGCCGGCGCGGTTTCCGACGGAGCCGGAGCCATGGCGGGCGCGCTGCCTTCGGTCGAAGGCGCGGTCGTGGCCGGAGCGGAGCTGGCCGGGGCGGCAGGCGCCGGCGCGGCACCGGACGCGTCGCTGCCCGAGGGCGGCGTCGTGGTGGAATTGGCGTCCGGCGTCACGGGGCCTGTGGAACCGGGAAGCTGGTCGAGGATACCCTTGCCGGTCTCCTGCTGGGTAGCGGGCGCGCGGTCGAGAATATCGATCGGCTTCTCGCCATAGCGGGCGACGATGGACAGGATAAGCGAAGTGGCGAAAAAAGCCGCGGCGAGGATAGCCGTCGCACGGGTCAGCGCGTTGGCCGCGCCGCGTGCAGTCATGAAGCCGGAACCGCCGCCGATCCCGAGCCCGCCGCCTTCGGAGCGCTGCAGGAGCACCACGCCGACAAGCGCGAGCACGACCATGAGATGGACGACGATCAGTACGGTTTCCATTATCTATCCCGATGAGGCGTCCGGTCAGCGCGAGCGCGACCGCAAAAACTGGAGGCGGCTCCTTACAATGCTTTCAGAGCATTTCCAAGCCCGCCTCCGCATATGGGGGCGGATCAAGGCTTTGCAACATCTCCGATGCTGCGTTTCCTGTTGTTTCAGACCCTGTAGGCGTCGGCGATGCCGAGGAAATCGGCGGCCTTGAGGCTGGCGCCGCCGACCAGCGCACCGTCGACATTGGCGACGCCGAGCAGTTCGCGCGCATTGGCCGGTTTCACCGATCCGCCGTAGAGGATTCGCATCTTCGCCGCGGAAGCGCCGAGCTTCGCCGCCAGTTCGGCCCTTATATGGGCATGCGCGGCCTCGACATCTGCCGCCGTCGGCGTCAGGCCGGTGCCGATCGCCCATACCGGCTCATAGGCGATGACGGTGTTGGCAGGGGTCGCGCTGGAAGGCACTGAGCCCGCGATCTGACGCGACAGGACGTCCAGCGTCGCGCCGGCTTCACGCTCAGCTTTAGCCTCGCCGATGCAGACGACCGCCACCAAGCCCGCTCTCCAGGCGGCAGAGGCTTTGGCGTGAACCGCCGCATCGTCCTCGCAATGATCGGTGCGCCGCTCCGAATGACCGACGATCACATGGGTGGCTCCCGCCTCCTTCAGCATTTCGGCCGATATGTCGCCGGTATGCGCGCCGGTTTCCTTCGCATGGCAATCCTGGCCGCCGACATGCACCGCCGATTGGCTCGTCGTTTCGGCGGCACGGGTGAGCAGCGTGGCTGGCACGCACACCAGCGCATCCGCGACGTCTCCCAGTTCGCCCTTGAAGCCGTTGGCGATCATCAGCAGTTCGTTCAATGAAGAACCTGTGCCGTTCATCTTCCAATTGCCGGCCACGAGAGGACGAATTCCGGGCGTCATGAGCTTTCTCCCCGAGCTTGAGCGCGTCGCCCTCCCTACCAAAAACGGGCCACAAAGCAATCGACACTGGCGATGAAGGACGCTATTGCGCTTGCTTCGGGCAATTCGGAACCAACTATGCTGACCTTTCTGAGAAACGCTGCCGGAACCTGGGTGGCCAAGGCGCTTCTGTCGCTGCTGGTTCTCAGCTTCGCCGTCTGGGGCATTTCCGGACGGCTGCTGGGCACCATTGCCGGGCACCATTCCGTCATCACGGTGGGCGGCACGTCCGTCTCGGTGAACGAATACAGGCTGGCCTACGACCGTCAGATCAACGCCATGTCGCAGCAGTTCGGCCAGCGGCTCACGCGTGACCAGGCGCAGACGCTCGGCATTGACAATCAGGTCCTGTCGCAGCTCCTGTCGGGCGCGCTGCTCGACGAGCAGGCGCGCAAGATGGGCCTCGGCCTCTCCAAGGACCGTCTTGCCCAGCTCACGCGCGACGATCCCGCCTTCAAGGGACCGGGCGGCCAGTTCGACCGCCAGATGTTCGACTACATATTGCGCCAGGTCGGAATGCGGCCGGAAGATTACCTCAAGAACCGCTCACAGGTCGCCGTGCGCCAGCAGATCGTGGAAGCCGTCTCCGACGGCCTGAAGGCTCCCGACGCCTTCCTGAAAGCGTTTGCGCTCTATCGCGGCGAGGACCGCACCATCGACTATGTCGCGCTGCCCAAGTCGCTGGTCGAGCCGATCGATCCGCCATCCGAAGACGCGCTGAAATCCTATTTCGAGGAAAACAAGAAGAAATACGCGGCGCCTGAATACCGAAAATTCTCCTATGTGCGGCTGGAGCCCGAGGACATCACGGACCCCGGCGCCGTCACCGACCAGCAGGTCAAGGACGACTACGACCAGAACATGGCGCGTTATACGACGCCGGAAACGCGCACCATCGAGCAACTGGTTTTCAAATCGGTCGACGACGCCAAGGCCGCGCTCGATTCGATCAAGGCCGGCGCGACCTTCGACAAGGTTATGACCGCGCAGGGCAAGACGGAAGCCGACGTATCGCTAGGCACGCTGTCCAAGGACAAGGTCGCCGACAAGGCGGTCGCCGACGCCGCCTTTTCGCTCGGCGTGAACCAAGTCAGCGACGTGGTGCAGGGCTCGTTCGGTCCGGTGCTGCTGCGCATCACCGAAATCAAGCCGGAAGTCGTGAAGCCGCTGCCGGAAGTCTCCGACGAGATCCGCAAGCAGCTCGCGCTCGGCGAGGCCAGCCGCGTGCTGCTCGACGTACATGACAGCTACGAGGATGCCCGCGCCGGCGGCGCGACGCTGCAGGAAGCGGCCGACAAGCTGAAGCTCAAGGTCGTCACCGTCGATGCGATCGATCGTGCCGGCCAGAAGCCGGACGGATCGGTGGTCGGCGAATTGCCGGAATCGGCCGCGCTCATCCACGCCGTGTTCGACGCGGAGACCGGCGTCGAGAACGACGGCCTCAATACGGCCGATAACGGCTTCGTGTTCTACGAGGTCAACGGCATCACCCCTGCCCGCGACCGCACGCTCGACGAGGTGCGCGAGAAGGTCGTCGCCGACTGGACGGCGCAGGAGACCGACAAGCGCCTCGCGGCGAAGGCGTCGGAACTGGAGAAACGGCTCAAGGACGGCACCTCGCTCGACACGATCGCTTCCGAACTGAAACTTGAAAAGCAGACCAAGCGCGGCCTCAAGCGCGAGGCCGACGATGCCGATTTCGGCAAGGAAGGCGCCGCCGTGATGTTCAGCGTCCCCGAAGGCGGCACCGGCATCATCCCGTCGCCGACGGGGGACGCCAAGATCCTCTACAAGGTCGCGGAATCGTTCGAGCCGGCAGGCGCCGACGCAAGCTCGGTTCCCGAGGACGCGCAGAAATCCTTCGCGTCCGGCATGTCCGACGATCTTCTCGACCAGCTCGTCGCGCAGTTGCAGACCCAGTACGAGGTTCACATCGACCAGACGGCGATCGAGCAGGCGAGGGTCCAATGACCGCCCTGAAACCCCATATCGCCAAGGTGGCGTCGGGCACCGCGCTTTCCTTCGAGGAAGCGCGCGACGCCTTCGACATCATCATGTCGGGCGACGCGACGCCGGGGCAGATCGGCGGCTTCCTGATGGCGCTGCGCGTGCGCGGCGAGACGGTCGACGAGATTTCCGGCGCCGTCGCCACCATGCGCGACAAGATGCTTCGCGTCGTGGCGCCGCCCGGCGCCATCGACATCGTCGGCACCGGCGGCGACAATTCGCACAGCGTCAACATTTCGACCGCCTCGGCCTTCGTCATCGCCGCCGCCGGCGTACCTGTCGCCAAGCACGGTAACCGCGCGCTGTCTTCCTCGACCGGTGCGGCCGACGTGCTGATGGCGCTCGGCGTCAAGATCGACCTGACGCCCGAGGAGATCGGCCGCTGCATCGCCGAGGCAGGCGTCGGCTTCATGTTCGCGCCCGCTCACCACCCGGCGATGAAGCATGTCGGGCCGACGCGGGTGGAGCTCGGCACGCGCACCATTTTCAACCTGCTGGGACCGCTGTCCAATCCGGCCGGCGTCAACCGCCAGATGGTCGGCGTATTCGCACCGGAGTGGGTGATTCCGGTCGCCGAAACGCTGCTCGGCCTTGGCGCCGAGCATAGCTGGGTGGCGCATGGCGACGGCTTCGATGAGATCACCACGACCGGCGAGACGACGGTGGCGGAACTGCGCGACGGCAGGATCCGCACCTTCACGCTGACGCCCGAGGGTATGGGCCTGCCGCGCCGCACCAAGGAAGAGCTGCGTGGTGGCGACGCCGCCTACAATGCCGGCGAACTGCGCAAGGTTCTCGCCGGCGAATCGGGCGCCTATCGCGACACGGTGCTGATGAACGCCGGCGCAGGCCTCGTCGTCGCCGGCAAGGTTTCAGACCTGGCGGACGGCATCCGGCTTGCCGCTGAAGTCATCGATTCCGGCAAGAGCCGGGCCGTGCTGGAAACGCTGGTCAGGGTTTCGAACAGGTAGACGTCCGTGACCGATATCCTGAAAAAGATCGAAGCCTACAAGCGCGACGAGATTGCCGCCGCCAAGACCCGGGTGCCGGTGGCCGATATCCGGGCGCGGGCGCGGGACGCCTCGCCGCCGCGCGGCTTCCTGTCGGCACTCGAAGCCGCGCGCAAGGCCGGGCGCTTTGCGCTGATCGCCGAGGTCAAGAAGGCAAGTCCGTCCAAGGGACTGATCCGCCCGGATTTTGACCCGCCCGTACTGGCACGCGCCTACGAGGCCGGCGGCGCGACCTGTCTGTCGGTACTCACGGACACGCCGTCCTTCCAGGGTGCGCCGGAATTCCTGACGGTGGCCCGCACAGCGACCACCCTGCCCGCGCTGCGCAAGGATTTCCTGTTCGATCCCTACCAGGTCTACGAAGCACGCGCCTGGGGCGCCGACGCCATCCTGATCATCATGGCCAGCGTCGATGACGCCCTGGCTCGCGAGTTGGAGGAAGCTGCCTTCTCGCTTGGCATGGATGCGCTTGTCGAGGTGCATGACGAAGCCGAGATGGAGCGCGCGCTGAAGCAGTCGTCACGGCTTATCGGTATCAACAACCGCAACCTGAGAACCTTCGAGACCACGTTGGAAACCTCCGAGCGGCTGGCGGGCATGGTGTCCGGCGACCGGGTTCTGGTGGGCGAAAGCGGCATCTTTACCAATGCCGATTGCCGGCGGTTGGAAAAGGTCGGCATCGGCACCTTTCTGGTCGGCGAGAGCCTGATGCGGCAGGCCGACGTGACCGCCGCGACAAAAACCCTGCTCGGCCTCGACCATCCCGCCGGAGCGGCCTGATGGCCGGCGGCCTGACGCATCTGGACACCGACGGCACGGCCAACATGGTCGATGTCGGTTCCAAGGCCGAGACCGAACGCACCGCGATCGCCGAGGGACTGGTGACCATGCAGGCCGAAACGCTGCGCATGATCCTGACAGGGAACGCGAAGAAGGGTGACGTCCTCGGCGCGGCCCGCATCGCCGGCATCATGGCAGCGAAGAAGACGCATGAACTCGTCCCGCTCTGCCATCCGCTGCTCCTGACCAAGGTGTCGGTCGACATCGAGCCGGACGACGGGCTGCCGGGCCTGAAGGTTACGGCACTGGCGCGCGTCAACGGCAAGACCGGCGTCGAGATGGAAGCGCTGACGGCCGCCTCCGTCGCCTGCCTGACCATCTACGACATGGCCAAGGCGGTGGATCGCGGCATGGTCATTTCAGGCATCCGCCTGCTGGAAAAATCGGGCGGAAAATCCGGCGACTACACCGCGCCCCCGACTGGGAAAGCCGACTGATGGCGCTGGTGCCGGTCGCCGAGGCGCTCAGCCTCCTGCTGGAAGACGCTGCTCCGCTGCCCGCCGAGACCGTACCGTTGCACGAAGGCTATTCCCGCGTGCTGGCCGAGCCGCTCGTGGCGCTGCGCAGGCAGCCGCCTTTCGACGCTTCGGCGATGGACGGTTACGCGGTGCGCAGCGCCGACGTCTCCGCCGTTCCCTCCCGGCTCTCGGTCATCGGCGCCGCTCCCGCGGGCCGTGGCTTCTCGGGAACCATTATGCGGGGACAGGCCGTGCGGGTCTTCACCGGAGCGCCCTTGCCCGCAGGCGCCGACACGATCGTCATCCAGGAGAACGTCCGCGATCTCGGAGATGGCCGCATCGAGGTCTTGGAACCGACGGATGCCAACCGGCATGTGCGCCGCGCCGGGCTCGATTTCCGCGAAGGCGACGTTCTGCTGGAAAAAGGCCGGCTGCTCGATCCCGCCGCGCTGTCGCTGGCCGCGTCGGGCAACCACCCTGCCGTTCCGGTCGTCGGCCAGCCGCTCGTCGCCATCATCGCCACGGGCGACGAATTGCTGCCGCCGGGAAGCACACTCGGCCCGGACCAGATCATCTCGTCCAACGCCTACGGTGTCGCGGCCGCCGCCCGGTCGGTGGGCGCACGCGCGCTCGACCTCGGCATAGCGGCCGACCGCAACGACGCCATCGCCGCCCTCGTGCGCAAGGCGGTGGACGCCGGCGCGCATGTCATTGTCACCCTCGGCGGCGCGTCCGTCGGCGATCACGATCTCGTCCACGACGTGCTGACCGGCGAAGGTATGACGCTCGACTTCTGGAAGATCGCCATGCGCCCCGGCAAGCCGCTGATGTTCGGGCGCATGGGCGAGACGCGCTGCATCGGCCTGCCGGGCAACCCCGTTGCCAGCCTCGTCTGCTCGCAGCTCTTCCTGAAGCCCCTGCTGGCCCGGCTCGCCGGACGCCCGTTCATGCAGGATGTGCGCGAGGCACGGCTGGCCGCATCGATGGCGGCGAATGACCACCGGCAGGACTATATTCGAGCCGTCGTCCGCAAGGAACCGGAAGGCCTGACCGCCACCCCGTTCGGTGTACAGGACTCCTCCATGCTGAAGACGCTTGCCGACGCCAACGGCCTGATCGTGCGCGAACCGCACGCTCCTCCCTCCGTTGCCGGAGATAACTGCCGGGTATTGATGCTGCGCCATCCGGCATAACCGGAGAGCTGGCCCTGGCGGCAGCCTGAACAAAGCGTCAACGAATTCATTAAACTTTAAAAGGTTGCGGAACACAACTGGAACAGATAGTGTTTGTTCCGGGTTTGTTTTCCGATTCTGTTTCGACCCTGTCCGCTTCGAGATCACTGGGGGCCGCCGATGTTGACGCGCAAGCAGCACGAACTTCTTCTCTTCATCCACGAGCGGTTGAAAGAGACCGGCATCCCGCCTTCCTTCGACGAGATGAAGGAGGCGCTGGACCTCGCTTCGAAGTCCGGCATCCATCGCCTGATCACGGCGCTTGAGGAGCGCGGCTTCATTCGCCGCCTGCCCAATCGGGCGCGCGCGATGGAAATCGTCAAGCTGCCGGACTCCATGGCGCCAGGGCTGAACGCCGCCAGGAAATTCTCGCCGGGGGTTATCCAGGGCGGCCTGGGTCGGCCGGCGGCAAAGGAACCGGCACGGCTACAGGCTGCCAGCAATGACGATGCCGACAGTGCATCGGTCTCGATCCCGGTCATGGGCCGCATCGCCGCCGGCGTGCCGATCGCTGCGATCGAGAACCGCACCCATTCCATCTCCGTGCCGCCCGACATGATCCACAGCGGCGAGCATTATGCCCTTGAGGTCAAAGGCGATTCGATGATCGAGGCCGGCATCTTCGACGGCGATACGGTCATCATCAGAAACGCGAATACGGCGACGCCCGGCGAGATCGTCGTCGCCATCGTCGATGACGAGGAAGCGACGTTGAAGCGCTTCCGCCGCAAGGGCGACTCGATTGCGCTGGAGGCGGCCAACCCCGCTTACGAGACCCGCATCTTCGGGCCCGACCGCGTCAGCGTGCGTGGCAAGCTGGTGGGGCTGATCCGGCGGTATTGAGAAGAGAACCCTGCGGCAACAGGAAGCGCGCACAGCGTCATCCCGAACGCCGCCGAGCACCCCCGGGGTCTTGCCTCCGGCAAGCCCAAGGGCAGGCTCCGGGCGAGAGCCGAAAGCCGGAATCCAGTCCGGAAGATTGTAGGCCATAGCTGGCTTGAAATAACCATCGCTTCACAAGACGTCCATGGTTACGGATGAAACCCGCGCCTCCCGGAAAAACGGGATGACGCAAAAGCTGGCTTACCTGCTCCGCTTCCGGCTCTTGCTCTGCTGATAAGGTCTTCGAGGCTGATACGGGCCAAGACCTCGTGCCTCGCGCGAGAATTTCCGCTGCATGTGCCAGGGGCGATAGTCTTGTTCGACGGCGAAGAGAATCGTCGGCTGCGTATCCGCAGCTTTAGCGAAGTAGATCGCTGCGCTTCCCCGTCGTGCGAGGTCGCGCGCCGTGATGACGGCGACCAGCGTGTCATGGCACGGATCTCGCGCGGTGGCGTCGGCAATGACGATGAGCGAAGCATAGGCGCAGGCCCGCCGGGCCGCTTTCGCCGTTCGCGCCGTCGCCACGATGGCGCCCGAAGCATGGCGCGCCAGGCACAGGTCATCCCCGCACAGGAACGGGGTTCCCGAGGGCAGGTCCAGCGGACTGTCGAATGCAAACCGCGCATCTTCCCCCATCGGTTTTTCAGGCAGGACGACAGCTTCGGCGTCGAGGGCACGCCGCCAGTTGTCGATGGTGAATTCGTTCGGCCTGTTGCGGCTCGCCGCCAGTTCGCCGCCGCCTATAGGCAGGGCGACCAGTCGCGCGTCCTCGGAGACCAGAGCATCCGGCAGGCGCACCTGATGGATGGTCATCAGTCCGGCCAGGGCGAAGGGCAAGGCGGCCATTCTCAACCTTGTCGTCGCCATCGTGCCGACTATCAGCGCAACGGTGACGAACAGCACCGATCGCCCCGAGATCAGACCGACGCCGTCGAGCGGCGAATGCGCGGCGATCGCTTCGGAGATGGCGATCATGGCGGCAAGCCCCTTCCCCATGACCCACAGGAACGGATAGTCGAGGCCGAACGGCATCAGGATCGCGCTGAACACGGCGAAGGGCATGACGATCAGCGAAGTGATGGGCATGACCGCCAGATTGGCGAAGAGACTGAGCGGGGCGACCCGCTGGAAATGCCATACGGCGTAGAGCGTGGTCGCGCAGCCGGCCACGATCGAGGTCATCGCGGCTCCGCCGACGCCGCCGGCGAGTTTGCGAGCGACACGCGCCGACGCCGATCGCTGCGGCGGCGGCCCCGACGTCCTTCCCGCGTTGCGGTTCGCCCACGCCGCATAGGCGCCGACCAGTGCTGCGGTGGCCGCGAACGACATCTGGAAACTCGGTCCGACGACCTCATGCGGGGAGGCCACGATGACGATGATCGCCGAGATCGCTAGATTGCGCATGGTCAGCGCGGCACGGTCGAACAGGACGGCCAGCAGCATCACCGCCAGCATGATGAAGCTGCGCTCGGCGGCAACGACGATTCCGGAAATCAGCAGATAGGCGGCGATGGCGAAGAGCGCTGCCGCTGCGGCGTATTTCTTGACCGGGCGGCGCGACGAGAATCCCGGGAAAAGCGCGAACGCCCCGCGCATCAGCGCCATCACCGTGCCGGCGACCAGCGCCATATGCAGGCCCGATATCGAGATGATGTGATAGATGCCGGTCTTGCGCATGGCCTCGTTGATCGCGTCGGGAATGCCGGCGCGCACGCCCACGATCAGCGCCGCCGCAATCTCGCCTTCCGGGCCGCCGATGCTGGAGCGGACGCGGTCGGCGACGATGTCCCTGAAGTCTTCGACTGCCGCCCAGGCGCGCGCGCGAAGCGGCACCGGCTTCCCGGCCACGGGCTTGGGAGTGCCGAGAAAAAAGCCGCTGGCGCCGAGTCCGCCAAAATAGCTTTCGAAGGAAAAATCATACCCTTCGGGGCGAACCGGCCCGGTCGGCGGCAGCAGGCGCGCATAGCCCGTGACGGTCGCACCGGGCACGATCCCACCGCCCACGGCGCGTGCCGAAAGCCGGATGCGCTGCGGCTGGTAGCGCAGCTTCGGCCGCGCCGTAGATATGACGTCCAAGGTTAACCGGACGCGCCCGCTTGCCAGATCGTCGATCGAAACGACGCGACCGGTGACATGCGTCGAAATCTCCGCTCCCAACGTGGTCCCGGCCGCGCGCCACGTCTCGAATTTTGCAAGCAGAAGTCCCGCCGCAACGAGAAAGGCTGCCATGCAGGCGAGATGGATGGCTCGACGGTGCGCGGTCGCGACGGCAAGCAGGGCCAGCGCTGATGCAACGGCCAGAGGACGAAACCATCCTGGCTCCAACGAGAGCGAAAAATAGAAGACCGCACCTGCGGCCAGGAACACGGGAACCAGCAGGAAGGCGAGGCCACGGTCCAGTTCCAGTTCCGCGTCCCGGCCTGCGGCGGCTACCAGTGCGACGAGAGAAAAACCGCGCCGCCGGCGGACAAGGCGGCCGACAATGCCGACGTCCGGCGGACGCAGCGGTTCGGGCGATGCAGGCTTTTCAGACGAAGGACTTGCCGGTCGCGCGCCCGGCACAGCCTCCGGCAAGGCGTCGCCAGGCTTTCCGGGCGCAAACAGGGTGCGTTCGCTGAGCGCCTGCGCCCCGCGCGCTTGTGCGTCCGCGCTTCGGCCCCGCCCCGTCATCCGGCCATGCCCCTTGCGCCCTCGACCTCCTATGCTACATGAACGCGCGCTGCGGAAAAGTCCGCAAGTCCCTTCCTTCATCACCCGCCGGCCGGGGAGTTCCATGTCCGATCAGGTTGTCACCCGCTTTGCCCCCTCGCCCACCGGCTTCCTTCACATAGGCGGCGCGCGCACGGCGCTGTTCAACTGGCTCTACGCCAGACACACCGGTGGCAAGATGCTGCTCAGGATCGAGGATACCGACCGCGAGCGCTCCACCGACGCGGCCACGGCCGCCATCCTCGACGGATTGACCTGGCTCGGCCTGACCTGGGACGGCGACGCGATCTCGCAGTTCGGCCGCGCCGCGCGCCATCGCGAGGTGGCCGAGGAACTGGTACGCCTCGGCAAGGCCTATTACGCCTACGAGACGCCAGCCGAGCTCGACGCCATGCGCGAAAAAGCCCGGGCCGAGGGTCGGCCGCCGCGCTACAACGGCCAGTGGCGTGATCGCGACCCTTCCGAAGCGCCGGAAGGCGTTCCGGGCGTCATCCGCATCAAGGCGCCGCTCGAAGGCGAGACCGTCGTTCACGATCTCGTGCAGGGCGACGTGCGCTTTCCCAACAAGGATCTTGACGATCTGATCATCCTGCGTTCGGACGGCGTTCCGACCTACATGCATGCCGTGGTGGTGGACGATCACGACATGGGCGTCACCCACATCATCCGCGGTGACGACCATCTCACCAATGCGGCCCGCCAGACCGTTATCTACCAGGCGATGGGCTGGGACGTACCGAAGATGGCCCATATCCCGCTCATTCACGGCGCGGACGGTGCCAAGCTTTCGAAGCGTCACGGCGCGCTCGGCGTCGAGGCCTATCGCGCCATGGGTTACCTGCCTGAGGCGCTGCTCAACTATCTGGCGCGGCTCGGCTGGAGCCACGGTGACGATGAAGTGATGTCGGTCGAGGACATGATCTCGTGGTTCGATATCGCCGATGTGAACAAGGGCGCGGCGCGCTTCGACTTCGCCAAGCTGGAGGCCCTGAACGGCGTGCATATGCGCGCGATGGACGACGGCCGGCTGACCGGCCTCCTGCTCGAGACCCTGCCCCACCTGCCCTATGGCGAAGCGCTCGCGGACAAACTCACCGACAAGGCGAAGGCGCAGCTTCTGCAGGCGATGCCAGGCCTCAAGGAGCGCGCGAAGACGCTGGTCGAACTTGCCGACAACGCATACTTTATCGTCGCAGACCGCCCGCTCGTGCTGGATGAAAAGGCCGCCGCCATCCTGGACGGGGACGCCAAAGGCGTGCTGAAGGCGCTCCAGCCGATGCTGGGTGCTTTGCCGGAATGGACAGCCGAAACGACGGAAGCCGCCGTCAGGGCCTATGCGGAGCAAGCCGGATTGAAGCTCGGCAAGGTTGCGCAACCGCTGCGGGCGGCGCTGACCGGCCGCTCCACATCGCCGGGCGTCTTCGACGTTCTGGCCGTTCTCGGTCGTGAGGAAAGCCTCGACCGCATCAACGATCAAATCGATTAGGAGAACTGGCCCAAGAAGATTGGCATTGAAAGGAACCTGTTGCGGTGCAACATTAGCCGTTGGCCTAACTTGGCACACCATCACGAATGCAGTAGCACTCCCCGGTCCGGGCCGCGCTCTCAGTTTTGCGGATGCGCACCAGCCTGCGCCGGTTGCTAGGGAAAAAGGAAATCGCCATGTCGGAAGCAGCGAAAAAAGTCGATCTCGATGCGAAAGCCGAAGAAGCGGCGGCGACGATCGAAGTGGCCGGCAAGGCGCATGACTTCGCAGTCCGAAGCGGGACGATTGGTCCAGATGTGATCGACATCGGTTCCCTTTACAAGGATACCGGCGCCTTCACCTATGATCCTGGCTTCACCTCTACCGCGAGCTGCGAATCCGCCATCACCTATATCGACGGCGATGCCGGCATCCTGCTCCATCGCGGCTATCCGATCGACCAGTTGGCCGAGCACGGCGATTTTCTGGAAATCTGCTACCTGCTGCTTTACGGCGAACTGCCGACCAAGGCGCAGAAGGAGGATTTCGACTATCGCGTGACCCGTCATACGATGGTGCACGAGCAGATGACGAAGTTCTTCAGCGGCTTCCGCCGCGACGCGCACCCGATGGCGGTGATGTGCGGCGTCGTCGGCGCGCTGTCGGCCTTCTATCACGACTCGACCGATATCTCCGATCCCTACCAGCGCATGATCGCCTCGATCCGGCTGATCGCCAAGATGCCGACGATCGCTGCGATGGCCTACAAGTATCATATCGGCCAGCCGTTCGTTTACCCCAAGAACGATCTCGGCTTCGCTGCCAACTTCCTGCATATGTGCTTCGCCGTGCCGTGCGAGGAATACAAGGTCAATCCCGTGCTGGCGCGCGCGATGGAGCGCATCTTCATCCTGCATGCCGACCATGAGCAGAACGCGTCGACCTCGACGGTGCGCCTTGCCGGCTCGTCGGGCGCCAATCCGTTCGCCTGCATCGCGGCCGGCATCGCTTGCCTGTGGGGACCGGCGCACGGCGGCGCCAACGAGGCGGCGCTCAACATGCTGGGCGAGATCGGCCATGTCGACCACATCCCCGAATTCATCGACCGCGCCAAGGACAAGAACGATCCCTTCCGCCTGATGGGCTTCGGCCACCGCGTCTACAAGAACTACGACCCGCGCGCCAAGATCATGCAGAAGACCGCGCACGAGGTTCTCGGCGAACTCGGCATCAAGGACGATCCGCTGCTCGACATCGCGATGGAACTGGAAAAGATCGCGCTCACCGACGAATATTTCATCGAGAAGAAGCTTTATCCGAACGTCGATTTCTATTCCGGCATCACGCTGAAGGCGCTCGGCTTCCCCACGACCATGTTCACGGTGCTGTTCGCGGTCGCCCGCACCGTCGGCTGGATCGCCCAGTGGAAGGAAATGATCGAGGATCCGCACCAGAGGATCGGCCGCCCGCGCCAGCTTTATATCGGCGCAACCGAGCGCGACTACGTGCCGATCGCGAAACGGTAAAATCGGGCAGTCGGCAATTATGAACGAGTTGATCGAGGAGGCGGCGTTGCGGCGCCGGCTGATCATCCCGACTGCCGACTGCCCATTGCCGACTGCTTCACCACTCCCATCACCGCCTCCGCCGCCAGGTCTCCCGCCGGCCGGTCCGTCTCCATCCGTCGGCGCACCTCGGCGAAGCCGTCCTTTTGCCAGGCGCGCATGCCGCTCTCCACGAACAGGGCTTCCAGGTGCCGCGCAAGGTTTTGCGGGCGCACATAGCGGTCGTAGAATTCCGGAACCACCGGCCGGTCGGCAATCAGGTTGGGAAGCAGGGCCGACCACGTCGTTATCAGCCCCTGCGCCATCCGCATGACGGGGTCGAGCCGGTAGGTAGAGACCATCGGCACGCCGCTCATCGCCAGTTCCAGGGAAACGGTGCCGGAGGCGATCAGCGCCGCGTCGGCCTCGCCGAAGGCCCGCCATTTGTCCTGAGCCTCGATGAGGATTTGCGGCCGGTGTGCCCAGCCGGCGACCGCATCGCGGACCAGATCGGCGACATGCGGCACCGTCGGCAGCAGCAGGCGCAGCCTGTGGCCCCGCGACGCAAGCACCGAAACCGTCTCGCCGAACGGCTCGATCAGCCGGCGCACCTCACCCCGGCGTGATCCGGGCAGCAGCAGCAGCATCTTCTCGCGCTCCGGCGACAGGTCGCGCGGCGCGGCCTGCATCGCGGCGGCCGCATCGACATCAGCGTCTCGCGTCAGCCGATGGCCCACATAGACGCCTTCCGGCCCGCCCAGCCGTTCCAACTCGGCAGGCTCGAACGGCAGGAGGCACAGGATGCGGTCGACATGATCCCGCATCGCCGCCGCCCTGCCCGGCCGCCACGCCCACACGCTCGGGCAGACATAATGCACGATGGGAATGGACGGATCGGCCGCCCTGACCTTGCGCGCGACCCTGAGCGCGAAGTCGGGACTGTCGATTGTGACGAGACAGTCGGGTTTCTGCGCGACGATGGCGTCGGCGGCCTGCCCGATCCGGCGCAGCAGGCGCGGCAGGTCGCGCAGCACCGCGCTGACGCCGACCAGCGCGATGTCGCCGGCGTCGAAGATCGACGACAGGCCGAGTTCGCCGAGATGGCGCCCGCCGACGCCGGCAAGCTGGACGGTGCGGCCCGTCAGACGCTGCAGTGCGCGCACCAGATCCGCGCCGAGCAGGTCGCCCGATTCCTCGCCGGCCACCACGGCGAGCCTGAAAGGACGTGAGGTTTCCTGTTTCGTCTCAGCCATGATCGTCTCGCGCCTCGAGGCCGACGACGAACAGGCCGAGCCGGTCGGCAAGGGAGACCATGTCGGGACCATCCATCACCAGCGAGCGGCCGGCCTCGATGCCGACGCCGGACAGGCCGGCCGCATGCGCGAGTTCCACCGTCTGCGGGCCGATCGTGGGCATGTCGGCGCGCATCTCCTGGCGCGGCTTGGCGCATTTGACCAGAACGCCGCCGGCCTTTCCGGCCAGGCGCCCGTGCTGGCGAAGGTCCTTCACGCGTTCCAGCATACCGTTGGTTCCCTCGATGCCTTCCAGCGCGATGACGCGGCCGCCGATCGCCACCGCGCCCTGACCGATGTCGAGGCCGCCGATGGCCTTGGCGGCGGCATAGGCGGCGTCGAGATTGGCCTTGTCGGACGCCGCCGGCGCCTTGCGCGTCAACGGCCCTTCGCCGGCGACGAGTTCCGGCACAAGCTGGTGCGCGCCGACGACCGTGAAGCCGCGCGCCTCAAGCCCCCTGATGACGACGCGCAGCAGGCCGTCGTCGCCCTTGGCAAGGGCGGCCACGACAGTCGGGACGATCGCCAGCAGCCCTAGGCTGATGCGCATCGCCGCCAATCTCGGACGCCTGCGGATTTCGCCGGCCAGCACGACATGGGTGACGCGATGGCGCTTCAGCGTCGCCACCAGCGAACCGAGTTCCTCCAGCGCCAGTACGTCGTGGTCGAAGCGATCGAGCCCGGAATCGGGAGACGATTCGCCCGCCACGATCAGCACGAACGGGTTCAGTCCCTGTTCCGACAGGCTGCGGGCGACCTCGACGGGAAGCGCGCCGCCACCGGCGACGATGCCGACCCTGGAGCCGGCGGGAAACTGGAAGCGAGGTGCCTCGTCAGTCCTCGTCATCGCCGCCGTCACCGCCTCCGCCCTTCAACGGCGGCACGGTATAGTAGCGTTTGTCGCGGGTCGAGATGAAGTCCACGATCTTCATGACGGTGGGCGAGCCGGAGAACTCGGCCCTGGCCTTCCCGACATTCTCCGAAACGGGATGCGCGGGATCGAAGATCATGCGGTAGGCGCGCCGCATCGTCTGGATTTCCGACCGGGCCATGCCCGACCGCTTCAGGCCGATGATGTTGAAACCGCGCAGCTTGGCGCGGTTGCCGACGGCGATCGCATAAGGGATGACGTCGCCCACGACGGCCGAGCAGCCGCCGAGGAAGGCGTTGTCGCCCACCCGCACGAACTGGTGGACCGCCGTCAGGCCGCCGATGTTGACGTTGTCGCCGACCTCGCAATGCCCGCCCAGCGTCGCGCCATTGGCAAAGGTGCAGTTGTCGCCGACGATGCAGTCATGCGCTATATGCGAATAGGCGAGGAAATTGCCGTTGTCGCCGACGACGGTGGTGCCGCGGCTGGTATCGGTGCCGGTGTGCATCGTCACGTTCTCGCGGATCGTGCAGTTCTTGCCGATGACGAGCGTGGTGCGGCCGCCCTTGTGCTTGGTGTTCTGCGGCGGCGCGCCCAGCGTGGTCATCGGATAGACCCTGGTTCCGGCGCCGATCGAGGTGGCGCTGAGCACCGATACATGGCCGACCAGTTCGACGCCGTCGCCGATGACGGCTTCCGAGGAAACGTAACAGAACGGCCCGATGCGGACGCCCGCGCCGATCTGCGCTCCCGGCTCGATGACGGAAGACGGATGGATGACTGTCTGATCTTGCATGGATATCGGAACTCAGTCGTTGTCGACCATCATCGCCTGAATCTCGGCTTCGGCGACCTTGGTGTCGTCGACGATGGCCTCACAGGCGAATTTCAGGAGGTTGCCCCGCTTCTTGAGCTTTTTCACGTGAATGCGCAACTGGTCTCCCGGCACGACCGGCTTGCGGAACTTGGCGCCGTCGATCGTCAGGAAATAGACGAGCGAGGGCTTGCCCACGCCGGCGGCGCGGATGCAGATGGCGCCCGCCGTCTGCGCCATCGCCTCGACGATGAGCACGCCCGGCATGACCGGCTGGCCGGGAAAATGGCCGAGGAAATGCGGCTCGTTGAAGGTCACGTTCTTCACCCCGACGGCAGAATTGTCGCCGTCGATGTCGATGATGCGGTCGATCATCAGGAAGGGATAGCGATGCGGCAGAAGCTTCATCAGCCCCTGAATGTCGACCGCCTCGAGTATCGCCGGCGCGCCGTCAGCCATCCTTGTTCCCCCTGCCGTGCTTGGTGAAATTACGTATCGCGGAAAGCTCGCGAAAGAAATCCCGCATCGGCTGGGCGGGCATGCCTGCCCAGCGCTCGCCGGCCGGAATGTCGTACATCAGCCCCGACGACGCCGCCACCTGCACCCGGTCGCCGATGGTCAGGTGATCCGCGATGCCGACGCGGCCGCCGAGCATGACGTAATCGCCCAGCGTCACCGAACCGGAAATACCGCAATGGCCGGCGATGATGCAGCCGCGGCCGATGCGGACGTTGTGGGCGATCTGGACGAGGTTGTCGATCTTGGTGCCCTCGCCGATGACCGTGTCTGCCATGGCGCCGCGATCGACCGTGGTGTTCGATCCCACCTCCACGTCGTCCTGGATGATGACACGACCGATCTGCGGCATGCGCTCCGGCCCCTTCGCGCCGGAAACGAAGCCGAAGCCGTCCTGGCCGATGCGCGCGCCGCCGTGGACGACGACGCGATTGCCGATCAGCGCATACTGGACGGAAGCGCCCGGCCCGACATAGCTGTCGCGACCGATCTGACAATGGCGGCCGACGACCGCGTTCGGCGCGATGATGGTGCCGCTGCCGATGCCGACGCCCGGCCCGATGACGGCACCCGCCTCGATGATGGCGCCAGGCTCCACCTTGGCCGCCGGATCGACAAAGGCCTGCGGTGAGACGCCTGTTTCCGACGTCAGCGGTTCGGGCGTCGCGGCGGCCGGAAAAAGCAACCGCCCGACCATGGCGAACGCCTGCTGCGGCCTTGGATTGACCAGGACGGCCACGCCGGCAGGCGCCTTGTCGGCGAATTCCGGCTGGCAAAGCACCGCCGTGGCGGTCAGCGCCGCCATCAGTTCGGCATTGCGCTTGCCTTCCACGAACACCAGCGCGTTCGTGCTGCCGTCGCCTGCGGCGGCGATGGTTTCGATGATGGCGTCGGCATAAGCCGCATTGGCGAGCTTGGAACCGGTCAGGTCCGCGACTTCGGTCACCGTATACCGGCGCGAAGGGACAAAAAACACCGGATCGGTCATTCCAGAACAATGTCCAGTCTGGTCGGAACGCCGTTTCCGGGCCAAATGTCCGGAAACGGCTTCACCCGAGCATCAGAAGCGGGTGGAGATGCCGAAATTGAATTCCTGCGTATCGTCGGTCTTTTCCTTCGCGAGCGGGATCGCGTAGTCGATGCGCAGCGGGCCGAACGGCGAAGCCCACATCAGGCCGATACCGGCCGAAGCGCGCCAGTTCATGTCGTCGGAGCCGGGCTTGACGCCCGACTCCAACTCGGTGCCATAGAGCGTAGCAGCGTCTGCAAACACCGCACCACGCAAACCAAGGCTTTCCGGGACCATCGGCAGCGGAAACTGCGCTTCGGCCGAGGCATTGAAATAGGTCGTGCCACCGACGTGGTCGTAACCTCCGCCACTACGCGAAGCGACTGGACCGATGCCGTTGTATTCGAAGCCGCGGATCATCCGATCGTTGTTTTCGAAATTGTCGAAGATGCGAAGCGGATCGCTACCATAGCTGGAGATATAACCGGCACCGCCAGACAGAACGCCGACGATATCGAGTTCTTCCGAAAGCGTCTGATAGACCGAGGCGCGCGCCGTGAACTTGTAGAACTTGGCTTCACCACCAAGACCGGCAAATTCAGCACCAACATTGGCAAAGATGCCGTAATGTGGATTCTTTGGGTCGTCAATCGTGTTGTAGGTAATGCCGCCGCTGACCGACGACTTCAGCCAGGGACTCTGTTCGATGCCGTCAACAATAGCCTGCGATATATTGCAAGTCGGATTGCCGTGCCCATCATCGCAATCGTCATTAAGCTCATATTTCTCCTGAGAAATATTGTAGGCGAGCTGCGTCGAGATATTGTCGGTGATCGGCAGGCCGAAGCGGACGGTAGCGCCTGTCGTCTGGGAATTATATTCATTGTCATATTCGCGCGTCGAGCGGAAGATGTCGAAGCCCGCGGCGATGCGGCGGCCGAGGAAATACGGCTCGGTGAAGGAGAAGCTGTAGTCGCGCGAATGCTTGCCGCCGCCGGCGGAGATGCTGATGTACTGGCCGCGGCCGAGGAAATTTCGCTCGCTGATGCCGCCAGAGATCGAGGGGCCGGGCGTGTCGCCGCCGGTCGAATAGCCGGCGCCGATGGTGAACTGGCCGGTCGATTTCTCGACCACGTTGACGACCAGAACCACCTGGTCCGGCTCCGAGCCGGGCGCGGTGGAGATATCGACCTTCTCAAAGTAATCAAGCTTCTCCAGGCGCTTCTTCGCGCGCTGGATCAGAACCTGGTTGAAGGCGTCACCTTCGCTGACGTCGAACTCGCGGCGGATCACGTAGTCGCGCGTGCGCGTGTTGCCGCGGATCTCGATGCGCTCGACATAAGCCTTCGGCCCCTGGTCGATCGTGTAGGTGACCGAGATCGTGTGGTTCTCGAAATTGCGGTCGCCGCGCGGCGTCACCTGGGCGAAGGCATAGCCCTGCCCCGCCACCCTCTCGGTGAGCGCGACGATGGAATCCTCGACGTCCTTGGCGCTGTAGACATCGCCCTTGTGCGATTCGACGACCGATTGCAGCGCATTGGCATCGACCTCGGGAATCGAGGAGTCGACGCTGACGTCGCCAAACGTGTAGCGCTCGCCCTCCTCCACGGTGATGTTGACCGTGTAGGCGTTCGTCGCCTCGTCGAGCTGGCCGAAGGCCGAGACGACCTGGAAGTCGGCATAACCGTGGTTGTAGTAGAAGCGGCGCAGCAACTCTTCGTCGGCCTTCAGCTTCTCCTCGTCGAACACGTCGTCGCGCAACAGGAACGACAGCATGTTGGAGCGCTTGGTGTTGATGACGTCGGAGAGCCGGCGGCTCGAATAGGCGTGGTTGCCGATGAAGTTGATGGCCGCGATCTTGGTGCGGTCGCCTTCGTTGATGTTGAAGACGACGTTCACGCGGTTCTCGCCGAGATCCATGACCTGGCCGCTCACCGTCGCGTCGTCGCGCCCGATATGGGAATAGGCCGCCTTGATCGTCTCCACGTCGGCATCCAGCGCAGCCTGCGAAAACGCGCCGCGCGGCTTCAACTGCACCGTATTGGAGAGTTGGGCGTCCTTCAGCTTCTTGTTGCCCTGGAACAGGACCTGGTTGACCACCTTGTATTCGGACACGGTGACGACCAGCGCTGACCCCACCTGGTTGATCTGCACGTCCGAGAACAGGCCGGTGCCGAACAGCGCCTTCACCGCGTCGTCCACGTCGGCGCTGGAGAAGGATTTGCCGGGCTTGATCTTGATGTAGTTGCGGACAGTCTCCGCATCGACGCGCGAATTCCCGCGCACTTCCACCCTGCTGACGACGGCAGCCTGCGCCACGGACGTGGCGACAAGCTGCAAAGCGAGCGCCGACGGCACAATCAGGGCGGCGGACAAGGCCGCCGCGGACGCGGCGCTCATAAACTTGGATGCTGCCTTCATCGGGCTTTAAAACCTTTTTCTCGAAGTCCCCACGGCGAGAAACCCGGACGTCGCGGTCGAATTCTCATACCGTAATAACCGGATTTTCCCTACACGCAAGGCTTCTGGTTAATTTGTATTTACTTCCCCAATCGGCGTGGCTTTCGCGTCACGCCAATCCCTCGCCATGGTAAACGAGCCCTCAACGACGGGCCGTTCCGGAGGGAATTTCTTCATGATTTCAGCAGCCAAACAGGTCGTTCCAGAAAACGAAGCCCATGAAGGCCAGCACGAGCACGAAACCGGTCCTGTAGACCGCCTCCATCGCGCGCTCCGAGACAGGACGCCGCAGCACGGCCTCGATGGCGTAGAAAAGCAGATGCCCCCCGTCCAGCGGCGGAATCGGCAGCAGATTCAGGATCCCGATTCCGACCGACAACAGGGCGATCAACTGCACCAGCCACTCGAATCCGAGCTTGGCCGCCTGCTCGGCCATGCCGGCGATGCGCACCGGTCCGCCGAGCTGGCACCTGTCCTCCCGCCCGACCACGAAACGCTTGAGGAACTGGCCGGTGCGCTGGACGATGTGGCCGGTCTCCTCGACCGCCGCAACGACCGCCCCGGCGGGCGAATAGGTCACCAGGCGCGGTTGCCCCATCTCCCTGTTGTTGACGACGCCGATGACGGCGAGCTTGACCTTGTTGCCCAGGGCGTCTTCCTGCTCCATCAGCCGCGGCGTGGCGACAACGGTCACGTCCTTGCCGTCGCGCAGCATCACGAAGGTGATGGCGTCGCCTGCCCGCCCGGAAACGAGCCGCTGCACGTCGGCGAAGCTCTCGACCTTGGTGCCGTCGATGCTGACGAATCGATCACCCGGCTGGATGCCGGCCTGTTCGGCGGGGCTGCCCGCCGTCACCTCGGCGACCATGGGCTCCGACACGTAGCGCCCATAGGCTGAAAACAGCACGGCGAAGACGGCGATGGTCAGCAGGAAATTGAACAACGGACCGGCGAACACGGTGGCCGCACGTTTCCAGATCGGCTGGGTGTGGAAGGCGACGCGCCGCTCGTCCTCGCTCAGCGCCCCCAGTTCCGCGGAATCGGGCGTGGACGTGGCGTTCATGTCGCCGACGAACTTGACGTAGCCGCCGAGCGGGATGGCGCACAGCTTCCAGCGGGTGCCGTGGCGGTCGTTGAAGCCGACCAGTTCCGGGCCGAAGCCGATGGAAAACGCCGTCACCCCGATGCCGCACAGCCGGCCGACGAGGTAGTGACCCATCTCGTGCACGAACACCACGACCGTCAGCACGAACAGGAACGGGATGATGGTGCCCAGAACAAAGGCCTGCGTGCTGTGCGCGGCGGTAAGGATGTCGTTCAATTGCTGTCCTCGGTTGCGCTGAGGCTGCCTCGAGACTGTGCCGGCAAAGCCGGCAAATCCGTGACCGTTGCAAACGGCTTCCAGCCGATCGTCACATCGGGAAAAGTCCCGATGCGGGATGATCGGCCGAAGCCATCAGCCAACCGATCACGTATAGGGCGAGCGCGGCCGCGACAAGCCCGTCGACGCGGTCCATCACGCCGCCATGACCGGGAATGACGTGGCCGGAATCCTTGCGCCCATGCCGGCGCTTCACCCACGATTCGAAGAGATCGCCGGCCTGGGAGACGACCGACAGCGCCAACGCCGCGAACCCCAGCAGAACGAGATTGCCCGCTCCCGCAACGATGGCGGCCAGCAACCCGGCGACGACTCCGCCGATAGCACCGCCCACCGCGCCGCTGCGGGTTTTTCCGGGCGAGATCGCCGGCGCCAGTTTCGGCCCGCCGACCGCCCTGCCGACGAAATAGGCGAAAATGTCGGTCGCCCAGACCACGGCGAACAGGAAGAGGATCGCAACGAGGCCCGAGCGGTCATCGTCCCGCACCATCGCCAGGGCAAATCCGGACAAGCCCGCATAGGCGATGCCGGGCGCATCCCATCGGCTCGTCCCGGCCAGTTTTGCTGCAACCGCCCAGGCCACCACCGCGACGGCCAGCAGGCCAAGCAGCACCATCGCCGGCAGACCGGCGACCAGCGCGATCAGGAAAACGGCCAACAGCGCGTCCGGCACGCGGGCCAGGAGCCCTGCCCCGCCGTCCTGACGCGCCATCGCCGCCCATTCGAGGAAAACCGCCCCGGCGACGACCGCCGCAAACAGCCGGAACGGCAGGCCGCCCCACCATGCCAGCGCAAGGGTCAGCGCCGCCATGACGATGGAAGAAAGGACGCGGACCTGGAGATTGCTCATGCGGCCGCCATTCACGGTCCCGCCGCTCACAGGGCGACGTCTTGCGGCGCCAGCCCGCCGAAGCGGCGCTCGCGGCGGCCGAACTCCCGCACGGCTTCGGCGAGATGGTCGGCGCTGAAATCGGGCCAGTAGCAGGGCAGGAACGCCAGTTCGCTGTAGGCCGCCTGCCACAACAGGAAGTTCGACAGGCGCAATTCCCCGCTGGTGCGGATCACCAGTTCCGGATCGGGAATGCCGGCCGTGTCGAGTGCGCTGGAGAACGCGGCGGGCGTGATGTCCTCGGGATCGATCTCACCGCGCGCAACGCCCAGGGCGAGCTTGCGGGCGGCGCGCGCGATCTCGTCGCGGCCGCCGTAGTTGAAGGCGATCGCCAGCGTGAGCGCGCCGTTGCCCGCGGTCAGCAATTCAGCCTCCTCCAGGAGGCTGCGGATCTCGGGCTGGAGAGTGGCCCTGTCGCCGATGACGACGACTTTCACGCCATTCTGGTGAAGTTCGGCAAGGTCGCGGCGAATGAAGATTTTCAGCAGCCCCATGAGGTCGCTGACTTCGGATTGCGGGCGCGACCAGTTCTCGGAGGAAAACGCGTAGACCGTCAGATAGGCTATGCCGAGGCCCGGCGCTGCACGGACCGTCCGGCGCAAGGCCTCGACGCCGGCGCGATGGCCGGCAAGGCGCGGCAGGCCGCGCGCCTTGGCCCAGCGGCCATTCCCGTCCATGATGATCGCGACATGCGCGGGGGTTGCCCCGTAGGTTGTCATGGTCTCGCTTTCGAACCGGGGCCGCGACGGCCGCCGACCCTAAACCTGCATGATTTCCGCTTCCTTTTCGGCAAGCAGGCTGTCGATGGTGGAGATCGTCTCGTCGGTCAGCTTTTGCACGCGGTCGGATTCCTTGCGCTGATCGTCCTCGCTGATATCGCCGTCCTTTTCGGACTTTTTGAGGAAGTCCATGCCGTCGCGCCGGACATGGCGCGCCGCGACGCGGGCATTCTCGGCATAGCCGTGCGAAATCTTGACCAGTTCCTTGCGCCGCTGCTCGTTGAGCTCAGGCAGCGGGATGCGCAGGTTGGTGCCGTCGACGATCGGATTGAAGCCGAGATTGGATTCGCGGATCGCCCGGTCGACAGCCCCGACCATCGACTTGTCCCAGATGGAAACAGAGATCATGCGCGGCTCAGGCACCGAGATCGTCGCCACCTGGTTGATCGGCATGGCCGTGCCGTATGCCTGCACCTGGACCGCATCGAGCAGGTTGGAGGAAGCGCGCCCGGTGCGCAGCGACGCCAGATCCTGCTTGAAGGCGGCGATGGCCCCGTCCATGCGTCGTTTGAGATCGTTGTAGTCGCCGCTCATCGTCGTCTCCCCGGCCCTTTTGCGGGCCCACTGAATTCAGGCGTGACCCTTGTTGTCACCAAGCCCCTGTGTCAATCGTCGGCGACGACCGTGCAACGGCCGCCACCCTTGAGTATCTCCCCGAAGCCGCCTTTCTCGTGGATTGAATAGACGATTATGGGAATGTGGTTTTCGCGCGCAAGCGCAATCGCAGCCGTATCCATGATGGAAAGGCCGCGATTGATGACTTCGGCATGGCTGATGCGCTCGAAGCGCGTGGCGGCCGGATCCTTCTTCGGGTCGGCCGAATAGACGCCGTCGACCTGCGTTCCCTTGAACAGCGCATCGGCGCCGATCTCGGCGGCGCGAAGCGCGGCGGCTGAATCGGTCGTGAAAAACGGATTGCCCGTGCCGCCGGCGAAGATGACAACCTTGCCCTCGTTCATGTAGGCGGTGGCCTGGCGCTGCGAGAAGCTTTCGCACAGTTCCGGCATGGCGATCGCCGACAGCACCACGGCGTCGACGCCGATCTTGATCAGGGAAGTGCGCAGGGCCAGCGAATTGATGACCGTCGCCAGCATGCCCATATGGTCGCCGGTGACGCGGTCTCCGCCCTTGGACGCCACCGCCACGCCGCGGAAGATGTTGCCGCCGCCGATGACCACGCCAACCTCGACACCCAGCGAGCGCGCCTCGGCGATGTCGGCGGCGATGCGGTCGACGACCGACACGTCGATGCCGAAATGCTGCTCCCCCATAAGGGCTTCGCCCGACGCTTTCAGGAGAACACGTCGGTAAAGCGGCTTCATCTGACCCCCGGGGTTTTCTCATGCGCCCGACCGGACGGCGAACCGGCCCGATGGCTACTTACTGGTTTCGTGATTCCGACCCGATACACGAAGGGCGCCGCGATGTCACGCGGCGCCCTTCGTCAACAGGTTCTGAGGGAACGGCTTACTTCTTGACAGCCGCCGCGACTTCCGCCGCGAAATCGCTCTCTTCCTTCTCGATGCCCTCGCCCAGCGCGAAGCGAACGTAGGCGGTGATCTTCGCCGGCGCACCGATTTCCTTTTCGGCTTCCTTGAGCGCTTTCTCGACCGTCAGGTCGGGATTGATCACGAAGGCCTGCTTGAGCAGCACCACTTCCTCGTAGAACTTGCGCAGCCGGCCCTCGATCATCTTCTCGATGACGTTCTCGGGCTTGCCGGAAGCGCGCGCCTGCTCGGAGAAGATCGCCTTCTCACGCTCGACCGCAGCCGGGTCGAGCTCGTCGGTCGACAGCGCCAGCGGATTAGTGGCGGCCACGTGCATGGCGACCTGGCGGGCAAAGGCGCCGGCCTTGTGCGCATCGCCGGTGGTTTCGATGGCCACCAGGACGCCCAGCTTGCCGAGATTGTCGGCCACCGCGTTGTGGATATAGGTCGCGACCGCGCCCTGCGAAACGGCCAGTTTCTGCGAGCGGCGGAAGCCCAGGTTCTCGCCGATGGTGCCGACGGCGTCACGGATCGTATCGGTGACCGACTTGTCGGAGCCCGGATATTTCGCGTTCGCCACGGCGTCGGTGTCGCCATAGGCCAGCGCGACCTTGGCGACATTCGCCACGATCTGCTGGAAGGCCTCGTTGCGGGCCACGAAATCGGTCTCGGAATTGACCTCGACGATCGCCGCCTCGCGAACGCCGGCGTCGACGCCGATCAGGCCCTCGGCGGCGGTGCGGCCGGCCTTCTTGTCGGCCTTGGCGATGCCCTTGGCGCGCAGCCAGTCGACCGCCGCCTCCATGTCGCCGCCGGTCTCCGCCAACGCCGCCTTGCAATCCATCATGCCTGCGCCGGTCAGGTCGCGCAGTTCTTTGACCTGTGCTGCTGAAATGCTCATTGTCGCCTCTTTGTCTCAAACGGACGCATTCGGTACGAATGCGCTGGCGCACCATCGAACCCCGATGATGCGCCGCCTAGGGCGCGATAGCGCGCCCGAATTTCAGGAAGATGAAAGCCGGATCACCGGCTTTCGCTCAGCCTTCCGAGGAATCGGCGGCCGGAGCCTCCGTCGCCGGGGCTACCGCCGCGGGAGCTTCTTCGATGGCTGGCTCGACAGGAGCCTCTTCCGCAGCGCCGACATCGACGCCCAGCGCGCCCTGCTGACGGGCGATGCCGTCGATGGCGGCCTTCGCGATCAGGTCGCAGTAGAGCTGGATGGCGCGCGCCGCGTCGTCATTGCCGGGGATCGGGAAGTCGACCTTGTCCGGATCGCAGTTCGAATCGACGATGGCCACGACCGGAATGCCGAGGCGCTTGGCCTCCTGGATGGCGATCGCCTCCTTGTTGGTGTCGATCACGAACATCAGGTCCGGCGTCGAGCCCATGTCCTTGATGCCGCCCAGCGCCTTGTCGAGCTTCTCGCGCTCGCGGTCGAGGTTGAGGCGCTCCTTCTTGGTGAAGGCTTGGGCCTCGCCGCTCGACAGCATCTCGTCGAGCTTGCGCAGGCGCGAAATCGAATTGGAGATCGTCTTCCAGTTGGTCAGCATGCCGCCGAGCCAGCGCGAGTTCACGTAATACTGTGCCGAGCGCTGCGCGGCGTCGGCCACGATGTCCGAGGCCTGGCGCTTGGTGCCGACGAACAGCACGCGGCCACCGCGGGCGACGGTGTCGGAAACCTGCTTGAGCGCCTGATGCAGCAGCGGAACCGACTGCGACAGGTCGATGATGTGGATGTTGTTGCGGGCGCCGTAGATATAAGGCGCCATCTTCGGGTTCCAGCGGTGGGTCTGGTGGCCGAAATGAACACCAGCTTCCAGAAGCTGGCGCATGCTGAAATCAGGCAGAGCCATTCAAAAGTTCCTTTCCGGTTGGCCTCCACGGACAACGGCGTTCGGGAACAGCCCCTTGCGCCACCGGCGGTCGCCTCCGGATTTCTCCCGGTCGGAAACCAAAGTCCGTGTGTGGAATGCGGCGGCATATAGAGGGGAAGCACCGCAAATGCAAGCGCGACGGACAGACTCGGGCAAACACGCTCTATCGTCTGACCTTTCCGCCCTTCACCCTCACGCGCCGGAACACCGCGACGATCTCCTCGCGGCTGCATTCGACGGCGCCGAACCGGACCGCGCGGTCACGCTCCAGCCCGGTGATGTCGTAATGCGGCGCGGACGTCTTCGGCGGCCCCTGGTAGGACGATCGCTTCACGCCCAGATGCGCGGCGAAACGATGGAGTTCCGCCTCGTCGTCGGCAAGCATGTGGCACCAGCGCCGCCCGGCGTAGCGCCATATCGCCGCGTCGACATAGACAGCCACGAGCGGCCTACTGGTTGCAGGCTTTCTTCGGGCTGGCGTTGAACAGCGCCAGATTGACCAGTTTCCCGGTCATCGAGAACTCGCCATAGTCCATCGTCAGGTCACGCGTGACGCCATTGGGATTCAGCTTGAAGCTGATCCGGTATTCCGGCAATTCCTCGCCGTCGCCTGCCTTGCTGTCGTCGAAATAGGCGATGTCGACCGGCCAGTATTTGTCCTTGGCGAGCTTGTTGAGCGCCGGCAGTTCAGGATCGTCCTTGGCTGCCACCACCGGCTTGCCGACGATGACCGTCGTGCTCATGATCCGGTCCGCGTCCTCCGATCCGTCGAACAGGTTGGTCTGATAGAAGGTTTCCCCCTTCTCGGCCTTGCCGATCAGCTCTTCCAGATGCTGGGTCGGGAACTGGGTCGGCCCGAGGTTCAGGGTCTGCTTTTCCGGCTTGTCGAGCGCGACCCTGACGCCTTTGGCGTCCTTCGTCGCCGTTCCCTTCACCTCCTTGTCGAGCGCCTGGTCGACGAAGGATTTGGTCACGAAGGAAAAGGTCTTGCCCTTCGCGTCCTCGAACGTCGTGGTCTGCTGGTCGGTCAGGCGCGAATTGTCGCTGGTGTCGATCTGAGTGACGAAGCGGAACTTGACGGTATAGCCTTCGCAGGGCGAACCGTTGAACTCATAGACCATGCGTCCTGTAAGTCCCGTGATTCCGGAGCGATCGCTCGCCTTGTCGAGCGACAGGTCATAGACGGCCCGGTGCGGCTGAAGCAGCGGAAGTGCGGCCGCCGGCTGGATCGCCACGGCAAGGGCAAGCACTGTCGAAGAAAGAAGAACGCGCGCTGCGCGCATGGGCGGGCTCCGGGCTCGCGGCTGGGGCAAGCCGCAGGGAAAGATGGACCACGTTAAAAAAAGTCGTGGCGGAAGCGAGGCAAAAATAGCAATTTCGCCCCAACCGACACGGCTCCATCAAGCAATAGGGAAATAGCATGAGCGAAACAATCGAAAAGCGGCTGGCGGATATGGGCATCGTCATCCCGGCCGCCGCCGCGCCCGCGGCGAACTACGTTCCGTTCGTGTTGAGCGGCAATTTGCTTTTTCCCTCCGGCCAATTGCCGATGAAGGACGGCAAGCTGGCGGCGACGGGCCTGCTCGGCCGCGACCTCGACACGGCGGCCGGCCAGGAAGCGGCAAAGCTTTGCGCGATCAACGTTCTGGCGCAGGCCAAGGCGGCGCTCGGCGACCTGGAGAGGATCAGGCGGCTGGTCAAGATCAATATCTACGTCGCTTCGGCGCCGGGCTTTACCGAGCAGCACCTGGTCGGCAACGGCGCCTCCGACCTGTTCGCGGCCGTGCTCGGCGAGCGCGGAAAGCATGCCCGCGTGGCGGTAGGCATGGCGGCCCTACCCCTTAACGCAGCCGTCGAGATCGAAGCCGTCATCGAGGTCGAGTAGCTTATGGGCGACTTTTCCTGGCTGACCGCGCAGCCGATCGCGCATCGCGGCTATCACGATCTCAACAAGCAATGCTGGGAAAACACGCTGTCGGCATTCGCGGCGGCGGTGGAGCGCGGCTTCGCCATCGAATGCGACGTGCATCTTTCCGCCGATCGCGTGCCGGTCGTCATCCATGACGACAATTTCCAGCGTCTGGCCGACCGTGACGGCTTCGTGTGGCAGCGCACCGCCGCCGAGATCGGCGCCATGAAGGTAGGCGGCACGGCTGATCATTTTCCAACGTTGAAGGAGACGCTGGACCTCGTGGCCGGGCGGGTGCCGCTGGTCATCGAGGTAAAGGGTACTCCCGGCCATGACGACGGGCTGGTCGAAAGCGTCGGCAGGCTGCTCGAAACCTATGACGGCAAGGTCGCGATCATGTCCTTCGATCACTGGCTGATCCGCGACTTCGCCAGATATGCACCGGGAATTCCGGCCGGCCTGACGGCCTACGGCAAGGACAACCAGTTGATCGAGGCGCATTTCTCGATGCTGGCGCACCAGATCGACTTCACCTCCTATGCCGCCGGCGACCTGCCCAACCCGTTCGTGTCGTTCGTGCGCGACAGGCTGAAGATGCCGGTGATCACCTGGACGATCCGCGACCAGCCGGCCATCGACCTGACTTTCCGCTACGCCGACCAGATGACCTTCGAGGGCTTCGACCCGGCGACGATGCGCATTGCCTGAGGAACACGACGACCACACTTGCGCGTCACACTGGGGCGCTTAAGTAAGCGTCATGGACCAGGAACCTGAGGATGCGAAGGATGCGGACTATTCGGTCCGCGTCGCGGCCACAATCGACGCGTTCACCCGCGCCGAATGGGACAGCCTGGGCGGCACGACCAGAGTTTCGGAAAGCGGCTACAACCCGTTCCTTTCCTTCGACTTCCTGAGCGCTTTGGAAGACTCCGGATGCGCTGTCCGGCGCACCGGCTGGCAGGGCCACCATCTTCGCTTGGAGACGGCAGGCGGACGGCTGCTCGGCGCGGTCCCCTGCTATGCGAAGTCCCACAGCCAGGGCGAATACGTCTTCGACCACGGCTGGGCCGACGCCTTCGAGCGCGCCGGCGGCGATTATTATCCGAAGCTGCAATGCTCCGTGCCCTTCACCCCGGTGACGGGTCCACGCCTTCTGGTGGCGCGGGACGAAGCGCCCGGAACGGTGAAGGCAGGTCTCGCCGCCGCGCTCAAACTGGTGACCGACAGGACCGGCGTGTCCTCCGCCCATGTTACGTTCCTGCCCGAAACCGATCTGCCGACGCTCGAGGCGGCCGGCTTCCTGCACCGCACCGACAAGCAGTTCCACTTCTTCAACGAGGGTTTTTCGTCCTACGACGACTTCCTCGCCACGCTGGCCTCGCGCAAGCGCAAGGCACTGAAGAAGGAGCGGCGCGAGGCGCTGGCCGACGGCATCGCTATCGACAGGCTGACGGGCAAGGACATCACCGAAAGCGTGTGGGACGATTTCTACGCCTTCTACACGGATACCGGCAGCCGCAAATGGGGCCGGCCCTATCTCAACCGGCAGTTCTTTTCGCTGATCGGAGAAAGCATGGCCGACGACATTTTGCTCGTCATGGCCAGGCGTAACGGCCGCTATGTCGCCGGCGCCATCAATTTCATCGGGTCGGACGCGCTCTACGGCCGCAACTGGGGCTGCATCGAGGATCACCCCTTCCTGCATTTCGAAGTCTGCTATCACCAGGCGATCGACTTCGCCATCGGACGAAAGCTGAGAGTGGTCGAAGCGGGGGCGCAGGGCGAGCACAAGCTGGCGCGCGGCTACCGGCCGGTGACGATGCACTCGGCGCACTATATCGCCCATCCCGGCCTGCGCCATGCGATCGCGGACTATCTTGAACGCGAACGGCGCGAAGTGGCACATATGAGCGATTATCTGGAAGAGCACACGCCTTTCAGGAAAGACCTCGAAGAGCACGATTGACCGCCACTGTTCAAACCTTTCGCTCGCCGACGATGGGCACCAGGAAGGAAAAGCACGCGATCAGGAAGAAGACGCCGCCTGCAAGCGCCAGCATGTCGCCCGCCCGCCACGCCGCCGCGATGAAGAACAGCGCCGAGACGATGAACAGCAGCCATCCGGCAAGGATCCACTTCATGAGAGACTCCGACTTGACGATCGCGCCTTCGGCGACAAACATCCCGGTCCCTTCTACCTGCGAGGCATCATGACGGTCTACGATCCCGACAACATCTTCGCCAAAATCCTGCGCGGGGACCTGCCGTCCCACAAGGTCTACGAGGACGACCACGTCGTGGCCTTCATGGACGTGATGCCCCAGGGCACGGGTCACACGCTGGTCGTGCCGAAAGCGCCGTCACGCAACCTGCTCGACGCCGACCCGGCGACCTTCGGCCCGCTTTTCGCCGTCACGCAGAAGATCGCTTCAGCCGTGAAAAAAGCCTTCGCCGCCGACGGCGTCGCCATCATGCAGTTCAACGAACCGGCGTCGGGACAGACGGTCTATCACCTCCACGTCCATGTCATCCCCCGCTTCGACGGCGTGCCGCTGAGGCCCCATACCGGCGATATGGAGAAACCCGAGGTGCTGGCCGCCAATGCCGCAAGGATCAAGGCGGCGCTGGAAGGTTAGAGCATGAGCAGGCCCGCGATCAGGAGCGCCTCGGCCACGAGGATGCCGACGATCATGCGCTTGCCGCTTGCGAAATAGGCGGCAAAGCCGACGACCGCAGCCCCGAGGCGGAGCGCCAGCGGCGTCGTGGCCAGCGCGCCGCCGGGGAAGACGATGAGGTTTCCCACCACCCCGGCGACAAGCGCTGTCGCCACCGAGCGGACCAGGACGAGCAGGTCCGACCCCTCCGCCATGCGGCCGCCGAGCGCCACGCCGAGGAAGCGCCAGAAGTCGGTGGCGACCCAGCCGGCAAGCAGGATGAAGAGGTACGGCCACCACCAGTGGCCGGATCCGAAATAAGTCATGAAGCGATCGCCCTGCGCGCGCGGTGCCATCCATAGGCGGCGCCACCGCCGACCAATCCGGCCGCCAGCAGGTCTCCGTCCGGAACGAGGATGTGAAACAGGGGCCCGAGCACGACGCCGAGGATCATCGCGACATGCCCTGCCTGCTCGCGCGCGGACCCCCACAACGAGGTCACGAAATACATCGGAGTGAGCATCAATAGCGCTGCCGAGATCGGAGCCGGCAGGGAATCGGCCAGCGCATAGACGACCGCCACCACGATCATGTTCATGCCGATGAGCGTAAAACCGAGGCCGGCGTAATAGGTCGTGCGCAAAGGGCGGGGCACGTCCTTCAGCCGCTCCAGCGCGAGAACCCAGGACGTGACGGCGACGCAATGAGCCAACGCATAGAGCACCCACCGAGGCGTGCGCTCGCTGCGCAATTCGGGAATCAGCGCCATCGCCATCGGCATCAGTCGTATCGCCGAAAGCGTCACGCCCAGCGCCACGGCAGGCAGCGTCACGCCGGCCGCGACAGCGCCGACAAGAACGACCTTGGAGGGCAGCGCCCAGACGACGCCCGTCATGAACACAGCCTGCGCGGCCGTTACCCCCGCCGCCTTGGCCAGCGCCGCGAAGCCCACGAACGAACTGATGAGGATGAGGCCCGGCAGCGAAATCGCGCCGCTCATGCCGCGCAGCAGCCAATAGGCCCGAGATCCGTCCGCCTCGGACACCTGCGTTTCGCCTGTCTCCATCATGCGGAGGGACCTAACACGGCAAGCAATTTGCTGCGACGCAAAACGATTGGCCCAAAAGTGCGGATATCACCCGGCAGGCATGAACCGGCGACACTTCGGCCAAAGAAAAAGCCCCGTCGCCGGGGCTTTCTCGTTTAGCAGGGGAAGGATCAGTTCTTGCGCGGAAGCTGCGGCACGAGGCTACGCTTTCCGCCGTCCTTGCCTTTCGCAGCCGGTTTCTTCGCAATAGCCGGCTTGGCCTTCTTTACCGGCGCCTTGCGGCTCTTGGGACGATCCGCCGGCTCTTCCTTCTTCGGGCTGACCGGCGTGTCGTCGGCCAAGGTCTCGAGTTTCAGGCCCGAATCGCCGGTCTCCTTCTTCTCGACGGTGATGCGAACCGTGCCGCCCTTCCTGAGCTTGCCGAACAGCACCTCGTCGGCCAGCGGCTTCTTGATGTGCTCCTGGATGACGCGGCCGAGCGGGCGGGCGCCCATGCGCTCGTCATAGCCCTTGTCCGCCAGCCAGGCGATCGCGTCCGGCTCGAGCTCGAAAGTCACGCCGCGGTCGGCCAGTTGCGCCTCGAGTTGCATGACGAACTTCTGCACGACCTGATGAATGACCGGCACCGGCAGCGAACCGAACGGGATGATCGCATCGAGGCGGTTGCGGAACTCGGGCGTGAACAGCCGGTTGATCGCCTCCACGTCGTCGCCTTCGCGTTTTGTGGAGCCGAAGCCGATCGCTGCGCGCTGCGCATCCGCGGCGCCCGCATTCGTGGTCATGATCAGGATCACGTTGCGGAAGTCGATCGACTTGCCGTTGTGATCGGTCAGCTTGCCGTGGTCCATCACCTGCAGCAGGATGTTGAACAGGTCCGGATGGGCCTTCTCGACCTCGTCCAGCAACAGCACGCAATGCGGATGCTGGTCGACGCCGTCGGTCAACAGACCGCCCTGGTCGAAGCCGACATAGCCGGGAGGCGCGCCGATCAGCCGCGAAACGGTATGGCGCTCCATGTATTCCGACATGTCGAAGCGAAGCAGTTCGACGCCGAGCGAAGCGGCCAACTGCTTGGCGACCTCGGTCTTGCCGACGCCGGTCGGGCCGGAGAACAGGTAGGAGCCGATCGGCTTCTCCGGTTCGCGCAGGCCCGCACGGGCGAGCTTGATGGCCGAGGTGAGCGCGGTGATCGCCGTATCCTGGCCATAGACCACCCGCTTCAGCTCGACGTCGAGCCCCGCCAGCACCTTCTCGTCGTCGGCCGAAACCGTCTTCGGCGGGATGCGCGCCATCGTGGCGATCGTTGCCTCGATTTCCCTGATGCCGATGGTCTTCTTACGCTTGGCTTCGGGCACCAGCATCTGCGAGGCGCCGGTCTCGTCGATCACGTCGATCGCCTTGTCCGGCAGCTTGCGGTCGCTGATATATCGCGCCGACAGTTCCACCGCGCCCTTGATGGCGTCGGTGGTGTACTTCACCTTGTGGAATTCCTCGAAATAGGGCTTCAGGCCCTTCATGATCTCGATGGCGTCCTCGACCGACGGCTCGTTGACGTCGATCTTCTGGAAGCGGCGCACCAAGGCCCGGTCCTTCTCGAAGAACTGGCGGAATTCCTTGTAGGTGGTCGAGCCGATGCAGCGGATCGCGCCGGAGGACAGCGCCGGCTTGAGCAGGTTGGACGCATCCATCGCGCCGCCGGAGGTCGCGCCGGCGCCGATCACCGTATGGATCTCGTCGATGAACAGGACGGCGCCGGGGAAATCCTCCAGTTCCTTCACCACCTGCTTCAGCCTCTCCTCGAAGTCGCCGCGATAGCGCGTGCCGGCGAGCAACGTGCCCATGTCGAGCGCGAAGATGGTGGCGTCCTGAAGCACTTCCGGCACGTCGCCCTCGACGATCCGCTTGGCCAGCCCTTCGGCGATCGCCGTCTTGCCGACACCGGGATCGCCGACATAGAGCGGATTGTTCTTGGAGCGGCGGCACAGCACCTGGATGGTGCGGTTGATCTCAGGTGTGCGGCCGATCAGCGGGTCGATGCGGCCCGAACGGGCCTTGTCGTTGAGGTTGACGCAGTAGGCCGTCAGGGCGTCCTGCTGTTTCTTCTTGCCCTCTTCCTGCTGTTCGGCGCCGGGAGCGCCCTGCTCTTCCTCCGCGCCGCGCGGCGTGCGGCTCTCGGAAGACCCCGGACGCTTGGCGATGCCGTGCGAGATGTAGTTGACCGCGTCGTAGCGGGTCATCTGCTGTTCCTGCAGGAAGTAGGCGGCGTGGCTCTCGCGCTCTGCGAAGATGGCGACGAGCACGTTGGCGCCCGAAACCTCCTCGCGTCCCGACGACTGCACATGGATCACCGCGCGCTGGATGACGCGCTGGAAACCCGCGGTCGGCTTGGAATCCTCGTCATAGCCGGTGACGAGATTGTCGAGTTCGGTATCGATATAGGTCAGCACCGTCTGCTTGAGCTCATCGAGGTCGACGTTGCAGGCACGCATGACCGCGGCCGCTTCCGTGTCGTCGATGAGCGCCAGCAGAAGATGCTCCAGCGTGGCGTATTCATGGTGCCGCTCGTTGGCGAGCGTCAGCGCCTGGTGAAGCGCCTTTTCAAGCCCCTGCGAAAATGCCGGCATAATTCCTCACTTCTTTTCCATCACGCATTGCAGCGGATGCTGGTTCTGTCTTGCGAAATCCATGACCTGGGACACCTTGGTCTCGGCCACTTCGAATGTATAGACGCCGCATTCGCCGACGCCGTGGTTATGGACGTGCAGCATGATGCGGGTCGCCGCTTCCCGGTCCTTCTGGAAGAAACGCTCCAGCACATGGACCACGAATTCCATGGGTGTGTAGTCGTCGTTGAGGATGAGGACCCGGTAGAGGCTGGGCTTCTTGGTTCTGGTCCTGGTGCGCGTTATGACGGTCGTGCCGCGGCCGGTTCCATTACCGTCGCCACCGTTCTGCATGCGCACCGCTCCAGTCGCGGCTTCCAGACTGATGCTCACGAAAAAGCTGCCCTTAAACGAATCCTCGTGCGAAACCGACATGTAGGTTCTCGATGCAGGATTTTAAGCCCTTCTGTTTAGCTGACAATATGGCTAGGTCGGCAATCAGGCCGGATTTTCACGGTTCGCCGCCGCCAGGCCGAACGGCGACGAAAAAACCCGGCCGCGCGGTCGCGACCGGGTCTTCGACAGACCGCGCCAATGGCTCGCGCGGTGGATTTCGCGCGCTCAATCCGCTGTGGCGGCGCCCGGTGTGGCGACGAATGATTCGAACGGCTTGTAAGCGCTCTTGGCAAGGTCGGCGTAAAGCGCGCTGAACTTGCCGGCCTCGGCCACGAACGTCTCATAGGACGCTTTGAGGTAGCCCGCCTGGATGTCGACCGCGTCTTCGATCGACTTCGCCGAAAACAGCGCCTCGATGAAATCCTGTCCGGCCTCGGCGCTTTTGCGCGTGTATTCGCTGGCTTCGGCGGCAATCGACTGTGCGCCGCTCGACAGCGAGTTCAGGCTCGTCGTGCCGTTCTCGACGAACTCCCTGCTGTACTGTGTGAAATCCTCGTAGGTCATCGCGGCCTCCCTTCAAAGAGCGCCCGACAGGGCATTGTGCGATGCATGAAAGCTATGGTGCGCCGCACAAGAAGTCAATTTCCTCTCCACCATCACCGCATTTGAATAAAGCTCGCATCGATTGCGGCGAAAAGTATGAACGCGCCGGTTACCATAAACGGATTGGTAACGCTGACGCTGGTAGCGTGCCCTGCAAGTGAGGTCGGACCCTTTGCCGGCCGTCAGTTGCAACAAGAATCCAAGGGTAGTGACAGTGGGTAGCGCGTTGTCGGTCATCGTCTCCGGGACAAGGTTTTCCTTCAAGCCATTGGCGATCGTTATATTGGCGGCGACGCTGGTGGCGGGCGACGCAGTCGCGGCTTTCGCGGCCCAGTATTCGGCCATCGTGGTCGACGCCAGGAACGGCAAGACGCTCTATTCGAAAGATTCGAACGGACGTCGCTACCCGGCGTCGCTGACCAAGATGATGACGCTGTACCTGACGTTCGAGGCGCTGAACAAAGGCCGCATCTCAAAATCGACCCCCGTTGTCTTCTCCGCCAACGCAGCCGCGGAACCGCCGACCAAGCTCGGCGTACGCAAGGGCGGTTCGGTCACCGTCGAGACGGCGATCCTGTCGATGGTGACGAAATCGGCCAATGATTCCGCCACCGCGCTCGGTGAATTGCTCGGAGGCTCGGAGGCGAACTTCGCGCGCATGATGACCGCCAAGGCGCGTCAGCTCGGCATGGACAGCACCGTTTTCCGCAACGCCAACGGATTGCCCAATCCCGGCCAGTTCACCACGGCGCACGACATGGCCATCCTCGGCATAGCGTTGCGCGAGCACTACCCGCAGTACTACGGTTATTTCTCGACGCGTTCCTTCATGTACGGCAAGCGCCGCATCAACGGCCACAATCGCCTGCTTGGCCGGATCAAGGGCGTTGACGGCATCAAGACCGGCTATACGCGCGCGTCGGGCTTCAACCTCGTGACCTCGGTTTCGACCGGCGGGCGGCGTCTCGTCGCAGTCGTCATGGGCGGCAAAACCGGTCGTGCCCGCGACAACCAGATGGCCAGGCTGATCCACACCTATCTGCCAAAGGCCAGCACGCGCGGCGGCGGCGACCTTGTGGCAAAGAACGATTCTTCGCCTGTCGCCGCGATCGCCAAGGTGCTTCTGCCCAAGCACGACGCGCCGACCCCCGACAAGCGGCCGGTCGTGCAGGTGGCGGACGACGACACGGCTCAAACCACCGTGGATACCGTCGAGGCGAAGACGGCGACGGTCGCCGCCTACGCGGAAGCCAGCCAGGTCGACCCGCTTGCCACCGCATCCGTGTCGAAAGGCGCATGGGTCGTGCAGATCGCCTCCTCGCCCCGGCAGTCCGAGGCGAAAGCCTTCCTGGAAAAGGCGACCAAGAAGGCGCCGACGGTGCTGGCCGACGCGTCGAGCTTCACCGTCGCCTTCGACAATGGCGGCACCACCTACTACCGCGCGCGCTTCGGTGGATTCGGCTCACAGACCGCCGCCCTCAAGGCCTGCAAGGCGCTGAAGCGCAAGAAGATCGATTGCTATGCCGTTCAGCAGTAGCGGCGTTGCGGGAATGAACTCCGGCAAGTTTTTCGTCGAAGGAGAGTCAGCCGTGATCGGAGAGAAGAACGTCCTTGGCCTGATCGATCCGCGCCGCCAGGAACGAAGCGCGGTGGACATCGGGGTTCAGGCGCTGCATCAGACGGCGGTGCGCCTTGCGGACATCCGCCGCGGCGGCTCCCGCCTCAAGACCAAGGACCTTGTAGGCCTCCTCCTTAGTCATGGCGCCCGCACCTGGCGCAACGCCCAACCCATCGTCACCGTTCGCCTGCACGTCAGCACGCCAGGCGGGAAACCGGGCGTCAAGATACGTTTCCAGTAACTGCCGGCTGTCGGCGTCGCTCGACAGTTCGCTAAACAGTTCCGTCAGTTCGGGAAGCGACATCGTGCCGAGCATGCGGCCTTCGGCACGTCCGGCAAGCACGAGCCCTTCCAGCGCGCCCGTGCGGTGATCGAGTTCCATCTCCAGGGCGGCGGTGCGCACCATCGAACGCTGGTTCGTCGGTCTCGGCCTCCGCGCTCCGTTCCGAAGGGCATAGAAGGCCAAGGCCGCAAGGACAAACCCAGCGCCTATCGCTGGCCACCCCGCCAGGGCGGCGCCAAATCCCGCCAATAGCAAGGCCGAGGGGCCAGACATTCGCACGGAGCCGGCCAGACGGGCCGGGTTGGCACGCATGAACAGAAAAATGCCGACGGCAAGCAGCAGCACCACAAGCAGGATGCCGATAACCACATTCATCGTCAGCCACCTCGGAAACGGCGACGCACGTTCCTCCTGAAGCGGATCGCGATCCTCGGAGTCGCGTCCTGCGCCTCAGGCATCTTCCTCGGCATGTCCTTGCCCGGCGCCCGCTTTCGCGAACATGCTTTAGACAGCAATCATGACTTTGAAAGGGTCGGAACGCCAGCCTTTATGCCGCGTCACAACAGCCCGAGTTCCGCGAGTTCCTGGCGCAGTTGCGGCGGCATGGCCGCCACGCCCGCGCTACCCCTGCCGAGGTCCGCCGGCGCATCCGCGGCCTTGAGGTAACGCCACCCCTGGAAGGCCCGGCGCGGCTGCCAATGGGTGCGCACGACCTGCGGATCGAGCATCAGCCGGCAGCGGCCGATGCCATCGTCGTCCGTGAAAGGCCGGATATCGGTGATGCGCTGGCGGCATTGGACCGAACCCTTGATGACCCAGTAGAGCGAGCCGCCGTCCAGCACCTCGCCCGTCCGCGACGGCACCATCCGCGTTGTATGCCAATGCTCGACAGGCTCCCCGGCACGCCGCCTGATCTCCAGGCGCTCGGCGATCCACTCTTCGAGATCCTCGACGCTGTCGCAGCCGACGCAGAGCTTTATGATGTTGAGGGCCATGACCGGAATTTAGCGGGACCGACACGCAGGTTCAACGATGCGGCGCGTTATGCACAGCGAAGTCAGCTTTCGGCCACCGTCTCGATTGCCTTGGCAACCCATTCGTTCAGGCTCTTGTTCTCGGCCGCCGCCGCGATGACCGCCGCTTCGTGCGTCTTGGGATCCAACCTCACATTGAACCGGCCCGAAAATTCCCGAAACGGAGAAATGCCTTTCTCCCTGCACATCTCCAGGAAAATACGCAGCGAAGCCGCCCCCTCGCGGGAAAGCTGATCGACATCCCGGGCGTAGAAATCCGCGCCCCCGTTCAGGCCGAGAAACTCCCCGCGCAGCATACCGATTTCAGGATCGAACGAAACGACCGCCTTGTGACTGTCGATCTCAATGATGTTCTTCATGGTTCTATTCCGTGGCTTTCCAGCCATTTTCGAATGCTGGCAACAGCGCCCTTGTCGGTCTGCGGACTCGGATGAGGCCGATGAAAAACCCGGACCTCGCCGAAAAGAAAAACGCCGATACGAGAGCCTTCACGTTCGCTGATTTCCGCGCCCAAGGCGATGAAGAGGCCTTCAATTTCCGACCAGCGAATGGTGCCGCTGACCGGTCGGGCGAAAATCTGCGTCAGTGTTCCCTGATGCTTTCGCTTCATACTAGATAGTACCAATATATGGTATCATTCGCAAGAGATGCAATCACTAGGTTAAGTGCCTACTGGGCGCTCGGCGATTGAAGACGTTCACACGTAGGCCGTCATCCAGGTTTCGCTGCGCAACCAGAATAACGTAGAAAAGGGCATCAACACTCCACCACGTTCACGGCAAGGCCGCCAAGGCTGGTTTCCTTGTATTTCTCGTTCATGTCGAGGCCGGTCTGGCGCATCGTCTCGATGGCCGAATCGAGCGGCACGAAATGCTTGCCGTCGCCCTTGATGGCAAGCGAGGCCGCCGTCACCGCCTTGACCGCGCCCAGCGCGTTGCGCTCGATGCAGGGCACCTGCACCAGTCCGGCGACCGGGTCGCAGGTCATGCCGAGATGATGCTCCAGCGCGATCTCGGCAGCGTTCTCCACCTGCTCGGGCGTACCGCTCATGACGGCGCACAAGCCGGCGGCGGCCATCGCCGAAGCGGAACCGACCTCGCCCTGACAGCCGACCTCGGCGCCCGAGATCGAGGCGTTCGACTTGATGATGCCGCCAACAGCGGCGGCCGTCAGCAGGAAATCGCGGATCGAGGCCTGGTCGGCCTCGGGATGGAAATGCAGCCAGTAGCGCATCACCGCCGGCACCACCCCGGCCGCGCCGTTGGTCGGCGCGGTGACCACGCGGCCGCCGCCGGCGTTCTCCTCGTTGACCGCCATGGCATAGATCGACAGCCAGTCGTTGGCGAGAAGCGGATTGGGTCGGTTCTGCTGCCATTGCTCCTGCAGCTTGTCGTGAAGCTGCTTGGCGCGGCGGCGCACTTTCAGGCCACCGGGCATGATGCCCTCCTGGCCCAGCCCCCGGTCGATGCAACCCTTCATGGCCGCCCAGATGGCGTCGAGCCCCGAATCCAGTTCCTCGCGCGTCATGTGGGTTTCCTCGTTGACGCGCTTCATGTCGGCGATGGAAAGCCCGCTTCGCTCCGCCATGGAGAGCATTTCCGCCGCATTCCTGAAGGGATGCGGCACCTTCCTGCCCTCCGTCGTCACCGAGCCGCGCGCCTTCATGCGCTGCAATTCCTCCTCGGAAACGACGAAGCCGCCGCCGATCGAATAGTAGATCCGCTTCAGGAGAAGCCGCCCGCCGGCATCATAGGCGTAGAAGGCCATGCCGTTGGCATGACCCGTCAACGGCGTTTTCTTGTCGAGCACGAGATCCGCCGCCGGATCGAAGCGATAGGCCGGATGCCCTGGCGGCACGATCTTCTTCTCGGCCGCGATCCTCGCGATGATGGCGTCCGCCTGGTCCGGATCGACGGTCTGCGGGCTTTCGCCGGCGAGGCCGAGGATGACCGCGCGATCGGAGCCGTGGCCGATCCCGGTATAGGCCAGCGAACCGTGCAGGCTGGCCCCGACACGCTCAACCGTCACGCCCGCCGGACGCGGCCAGTCGTTGCCGGCCACCTCGTCGAGAAAGCGCCGCGCCGCCGTCATCGGTCCCATCGTATGGGAGCTCGACGGCCCGATACCGATCTTGAACAGGTCGAACACCGAAAGGAACACGCTGCGCCAGCCTCCGTCGTTCACTACCGATCTATATAGGAATTGCGGCGAGTCTCGACTGTTTCCTGTTCCGTGGCTGAGCGCCGGCCGACCTCGCCTGCTCCGGCCGCGACATGAAGCGAGCGGTTGGCGCTACGGCGTTGTCCTGCCGCCGCGCACCGCAAACGCTCGCGAAGTCCGTCGTCAGGCTGCGGCCAGCAGGCTCGCATTGCCGCCTGCGGCGGTGGTGTCGACGCAGACGGCACGCTCATGGGCATAGGCGGCCGGATTATAGATCTCGCCGACCAGCGGCACGATCGGCCCGTCGCGCTCGGCGATGATCCGGCGAACCGTCCGCATCGATTCAGGCGTGCCGGAATAGGCCACCACGTCGACCTTCAGCGACCGCGCCTCGACCGGATCTGGCCGCCCGTCCAGCACAGACAGCGGCAGCCCCTTGCCGGTGAGCGGCGAAAGCGCCGCGCCAGCGCCAGGCGCCACGGCAAGAACGGCATTGCCGGCCGCGAGCGCCTGGATCGTCTGGGCAAGCAGCGTGTCGGGGTCGGGTCCGAGTGCCAGCACCCTGCCCCGCGGCGCCAGCGACAGCGTGTTGGCCTCGCCGGTCGGGCCGGGCAGATCGACCTGCCCGTATTCCAGGCTCGACGCCGCATTCATGGCGGCCGCGCCCTTGCCACGCAGATGCTTGCGCAGGATGGCGATGCGATCGCCACGCGTCGACCAGCCGCCCAGCGCGGGGTCCGGCATGTTGTCCGCCAATTCCGTTGCCGTCACCTTGCGGGCGTCGGGCAGATGGGCGCCGGCCTCCGGTCCCTTGCGGAAACGGCGCAGGTAATGCGGGCCGCCGGCCTTCGGGCCGGTGCCGGACAGACCCTCGCCGCCGAAGGGCTGCGAGCCGACCACCGCGCCGATCTGGTTGCGGTTGACATAGACATTGCCGACATGCAGCCGGTCGACCACATGCTGGACGCGCGCCTCGATGCGCGTGTGCAGGCCGAACGTCAGGCCATAGCCCTTGCGATTGATCGCGGCGACGACGCGGTCGATGTCCTCGGCGTCGAAGCTCGCGACATGCAGGACAGGGCCGAACACCTCGCGCTGCATCTCCTCGATGCCCTTCACACGGAACACCGAAGGCGGCACGAAGCGGCCGCCCTCCGGCGCATCAAGCGCAGAAACAAGTCGGCCATCCAGATACATCCTGTTGCAATAGGCATCGATCGACGTTCTGGCCTCGTCGTCGATCACCGGCCCGACATCGGTGGAGGCAAGCCACGGGTCGCCTATCCTGAGCGCCTGCATGGCGCCTTTCAGCATTTCCAGCATCTTCGCCTCGACATCCTTCTGGACGTAGAGGATGCGCAGCGCCGAGCAGCGCTGGCCGGCGCTCTGGAAGGCGGAGGCGAGCACGTCGCGGATCGCCTGTTCGGGAAGCGCCGTCGAGTCGACGATCATTGCGTTCAGCCCGCCGGTCTCGGCGATCAGCATGGCGTCAGGCACAGCCGTCTTCGCCAGTTGCCTCTCGATCAGCTTGGCGACCTCGGTCGAGCCGGTGAAGCACACGCCGGCAATGCGCGGGTCGGCGGTCAGAGGCGCGCCGACCGACGGGCCGTCACCGGGCAGCAACTGGAGGACATCGGCGGGCACGCCCGCCTCGTGCAGCATCTCGACCGCCCTGAAGGCGATCAGCGGCGTCTGCTCGGCCGGCTTGGCCAGCACCGCGTTGCCGGTGACCAGCGCCGCGGCGATCTGACAGGTGAAGATGGCGAGCGGAAAATTCCACGGCGAGATGCAGACGATCGCGCCGCGCGCAGAGGTGCCGGCTTCGACGTTGGCCGCCTGCTCTGCATAATAACGCAGGAAATCCACCGCCTCACGTACCTCGGCGACGCCGTCGGCCAGCGTCTTGCCTGCCTCGCGGGTGCACAGCGCGAAGAATTCGACCGCGTGCTTCTCATAGAGGTCCGCCGCGCGATGCAGGACGGCGGCGCGTTCGGAAACCGGCCGCTTCGCCCAGGCCGGTTGCGCCTTGACGGCGAACCCGACCGCCGTAGCTGCCTGCTTCGCCGTCGCTTCGGCGATCATGCCCACGGCCTCTGACGGACGCGCCGGATTGACGACCGGACGCGCCTTGCCAGCGCCGGCGGCGCGGGTCAGCGGCTTCGCCCGCCATTGGTGAGGCGCGGCGAACTTTTCGCGTTCCGTGTCGATTTCGGCCAGCGTGACCGGATCGGTAATATCGAACCCCTTGGAGTTGCTGCGCACGCCCTTGAAGATCGCGGCCGGCGTCGGAATGTTAGGGTTGGCCGCCAGCCCCTGCGTTTCCACGACGGTAAACGGGTCGCGGGCGATCTCCTCGGGTTCCACGTCGTCATCGGTCAACTGATGCACGAAGGAGGAATTGGCGCCGTTCTCCAGCAGGCGGCGCACCAGATAGGCCAGCAGGTCGGAATGCGCGCCGACCGGCGCATAGATGCGGCAACGCGTGCCTTCCGCCTTGCGTACCGTCTCGTGCAGCGCCTCGCCCATGCCGTGCAACCGCTGGAACTCGAAACTTTCGCGGTCCCCCGCCATCGACAGGATGGCCGCGACGGTATGCGCGTTGTGGGTCGCGAATTGCGGATAGATACGGTCCGTCATCGACAGCAGCTTGCGCGCGCAGGCCATGTAGGACACGTCCGTGTTCGGCTTGCGGGTGAACACCGGATAGCCCGGCAGGCCGAGCGTCTGGGCGCGCTTAATCTCCGTGTCCCAATAGGCGCCCTTGACCAGACGAACCATGATGGTGCGGTCCAGCCGCTTCGCCAGCGCGTAAAGCCAGTCGATCACGTGGAAGGCGCGCGGACCATAGGCCTGCACCACGACGCCGAAGCCGTCCCAGTCGGCCAGCCGCGGATCGGCCAGGACCTTGGCTATGACGTCGAGCGACAGGTCGAGCCGGTCGGCTTCCTCGGCATCGACGTTGAGGCCCATGCGGCTCTGGCGGGCGTCGAGCGCGAGCGATAGAAGCCGCTCGCACATCACCGGCAGCATCGTCTCCTTCTGCAGGATCTCGTAGCGCGGATGCAGCGCCGAGAGTTTGACCGAAATGCCGTGGTTAAGCCGGATTTCGGGACCATTGGTGCCGGCGTCGAGCGAGGAGATGGCGTCCGAATAGGCCTTCAGGTAGCGCAGGGCGTCCACCTCGGTACGGGCCGCTTCGCCCAGCATGTCGAAGGAATAGAGATAGCCCTTGCGGGTCATTGCGCTGCCCCGGCGCACGGCTTCCTCGATCGTGCGCCCGAGCACGAATTGCTCGCCCATCTCGCGCATCGCCGCCGCCACCGCCTTACGGATGACCGGCTCGCCGAGGCGCCGCACCATGCCGCGCAGCGTGCGCTCGATAGAGCCTTCGCCCTCCTCCAGCACGCGGCCGGTCAGCATCAGCGCCCATGTCGAGGCATTGACGAAGATCGAACTGGATTCGCCCGAATGCGCCGACCAGTCATGCGGCGCGATCTTGTCGGCGATCAGGTCGTCCATCGTCTCGGCGTCCGGCACGCGCAGCAGGGCTTCGGCAAGGCACATCAGCGCCACGCCTTCCTTGGTGGAGAGGCCGTAGGCCGAAAGGAAGACCTCCATCAGCCTCGGGTCGGTCGAGCCGCGCACGGCCCGGACCAGATCGGCGGCGCGCTTGGAAATCGCCTTGCGTTCATCCGCGCCCAACCCGGTCGCTGTGACGAGCCGTTGCAGCACCTCATTCTCTTCAGGGATGTAGTTGGCGCGAATCTGCTGGCGGATCGAGTCGAGTGTAGCCATGGCGTTCCATCGCAAAGCACATGTGGGCCGGCGGCGCCGGAATGACGACGGAGCCTAGCACAACCGCCGCTTTCAACGTGGTCCAAAGAGGTTGGCCGATTAGGGAAATAACGCTATGATAGCCTGACTTAATAAGCCATTTGGACTGAAATTTTCATGTCAGAAGACCAATTGGACCGCATCGACCGCAACATCATCACTGCGATGGCCAAAAACGGCCGCCTCTCGATGGCTGAGCTGGCGGAAAAAGTGGGCCTGTCCAAGACCCCGGTCCAGGCCAGGCTCAAACGACTCGAGCGAGACGGCTACATTCGCGGCTATGCGGCAATCGTCGACCGGGAGAAGATGGGCGAAGGCCACGTCGCCTTCGTGCAGGTAAAGCTGTCGGACACGCGCTCGGCCGCGCTCGACGCCTTCAACCGCGCGGCGGCCGCCGTACCCGAGATCGAGCAGTGCCACATGATGGCGGCCAGCTTCGATTACCTCCTGAAAGTGCGCACCCGCGATATCGCCGCCTACCGCCGCATCCTCGGAGAACGCATCTCCGGCCTGCCGCATGTCGCGCAGACCTCCACATTCGTGGCGATGGAGACGGTGAAGGACCGATAGGAGCGCTCACGCCGCCCGAGCCTGGTCCATAGTCTCCCCCGGATCACGCCACCTCGCGCTGTGGAAAGACGCGCTTCGACCGTCCTTGGCCGCCGGCAAGGATGGCGCTCGCGAAATCAACAAGCTACAGCGTTGACCGCAGGACGGAGATATTCATGGGTACGACCGCGCAAGGCAACGGCATCGCATCGATCGGCGAGTGCATGATCGAACTGTCCGGCGGTCAGGCCAGCAACTGGCGCATGGGCTTCGCCGGCGATACCTTCAACACGCTCTGGGCGCTGCATGCGCTGAGCAGGGACAGGCCGGCCACCTATGTCTCCGCCTTCGGCGACGACCCGTTCTCGCGCGACCAGATCGACTTCCTCGCCACGCACGGCATCGGCATCGGCTCCAGTCCCGTCATTTCCGGCGCCCGGCCCGGCCTTTACGCCATCACGCTGACGGGCGCCGAGCGTTCCTTCACCTATTGGCGCGGAGACGCCGCCGCGCGGCAACTGGCAAGCGATCCGGTCAAGCTGTCGAAAAGCCTGGAAGATCAGTCTCTTGTCTATTTTTCCGGAATCACTTTGGCAATTCTGGACACGCAGGGAAGAAAGATCCTGCTGGAGGCACTTGCCACCGCCCGGTCGGCCGGGAGCCTTATCGCATTCGACCCCAACTACCGCCCTCGCCTGTGGCCGAGCCGGGAAGCGGCTCAGGTGGCCATCACCGAGGCGCTCGGCGTGACCGACATCGCGCTCCCGACCTACCCCGACGAAGAAGCGCTGTTCGGCGACGAGACGCCCGCGGCAACGGCCGCCCGCCTGGCACAGCAGGTCAGGGAGGTCGTGGTCAAGAATGGCGAGCAGCCGGCCCTGATCGTTGCCGACGGCGCCAGCGAAAGCATCGAGGCGGTGCATGTCCCCTCGCCGCTCGATACGACCGGCGCCGGCGATTCCTTCAACGGCGGCTACCTCGCCGCCCGCCTCGCCGGCTTCGCTCCGGCGGATGCCGCGAAACGCGCGCACCGGGTCGCGGCCGCCGTCGTCCAGGTGCGCGGCGCGCTGGCGCCCTTCGAAGTGCTGCGGAAGGCCTTCGAAAGCTAGAATGGACAGAAGCTAAGGCAGGCGGAACCGATATTCGGTGACGTGATGATAGACCGCTCCGGGCCACAGCGTCGCCTGCGGGAAATAAGGCCGGTTGGGTGCGTCCGGCCAGATCTGCGGCTCAAGGCAGAAGCCCGAGAACGGCCTGTATCCGATGCCGTCGATGCCCGGACCGGGCGGCGAGACATGCTGGCCGACATAGAGCTGCAGCCCCGGCTCGGTGGTCCACAGCTCCATTTCCACGCCTGACGACGCGCCCTGCACCCACGCGGCCTGCCGCAAGGGGCCGCGCGCCGCGGAAAGGCAGAAATTGACGTCGTAATCCGGTTCCGCGCCGCTTCCGTCCGAAGCGATCTGGCGTGCATGGCGAAAGTCGAAAGGCGTGTCGTCCACGGGCTGCACCACCCCGGTCGGGATCATGTCTGCGTCGACCGGCAGGTAAGCGCCGGCGTTGAGCATCATGCGATGGCCGAGAATGTCTCCGGCGCCGCCGTCGTCCAGGTTGAAATAGGAATGCTGGGTGAGGTTGCAGACAGTCGGCTCCTCGCAGGTCGCGGTCAGTTCGACCGACAGCGTCCCCGGTATCTTGAGCCTGTAGGTGCAGGTCACTTCCAGCGCGCCGGGAAACCCCATCGACCCGGCCGGATCGTGCAGGGTCAGCGTCACGAAGTCCCGGCCATGCAGGGAAACCGTCCAGGGTCGGTGAAAATAGCCGTTCGAGCCGCCGTGGAGCAGGTGCCTGTCGAGAAAATTCCGGTCGAGCTGATGGCGCTCGCCCGCCAGCGTGAAGCGGCCGTCGCGGATGCGGTTGGCGTAGCGCCCGACGACGGTGCCAAAGAAATGCGTATCGGTTTCGTAAGGCGCCAGCCTGTCGAAGCCGAGCACCAGCGGGGCGTCATGGCCGGCGAGCCGCAGGTCCTGGATGATCGCCCCGAGGCCGATGATGTTGGCCGTCAGGCCACCGCCCCGGATGGAGAAGCGGCGGATATCCTCGCCCGCTTCCGTCGTGCCGAAGACCTCGCCGTCCTTCATCCGTATAATATCCGCCGAGGCCCGGCGCCTTCTCTTGCCAACAAGGCCGGCAGCCCGGTCAGAAACCGAGGCCGCCGATGCAGACGTATTTGGTATCGAGGTAGTCGTCCATGCCCTGGTGCCCGCCTTCACGGCCGAGCCCGGATTCCTTGACGCCGCCGAACGGCGCTTCCGGCGTGGTGATCAGGCCTTCGTTCACGCCCACCATGCCGTATTTCAGCCCTTCCATGACGCGGAAGGCGCGGCCGAGATCGCCGGTGTAGAAATAGGCGGCGAGGCCGAATTCCGTGTCGTTGGCCATCGCGACGGCTTCCTCTTCCGTCTCGAACTTGAAGACGGGGGCCACCGGCCCGAAAATCTCGTCCTTCATGAACTTCATGTCGGGCGTAGCGCCGGAAATGACTGTCGGCTGGAAGAACGAGCCGCCCAGCGCATGGCGCTTGCCGCCGGCCACGATCTTGCCGCCCTTGGCAGTTGCGTCGCTGATGAATTCCTCGACCTTCTCGACCGCCTTCTCGTCGATCAGCGGCCCCTGCTGGACGCCGTCGTCCATGCCTGGACCGACCTTGAGCTTGTCCGATGCATCGGCCAGTTTCTCGACGAATTTGTCGTAGATGCCAGCCTGCACGAAGAAGCGATTGGTGCACACGCAGGTCTGGCCGGAATTGCGGTATTTCGCCATGATCGCACCCTGCACGGCACGGTCGAGATCGGCGTCGTCGAAGACCAGGAACGGCGCATTGCCGCCGAGTTCCATCGAAACCTTCTTCACCGTCGAAGCCGACTTCTCGATCAGGATCTTGCCGACCTCGGTCGAGCCGGTGAAGGTGATCTTCTTCACCAACGGATTGGCGCAGATCTCGTCGCCGATCTCGCCGGCCGAGCCGGTGACGATGTTGACCACGCCCTTCGGGATGCCGACTTCCTCGCACAGCGCGCCCCAGGCGAGACCCGAATAGGGCGTCTGCGAAGCCGGTTTCACCACTGCGGTGCAGCCGGCGGCCAGCGCCGGGCCGATCTTGCGCGACAGCATCGAGGACGGGAAGTTCCACGGCGTGATGGCGGCGATGACGCCCACCGGCTCGCGCGTTACCAGGACGCGGCGGTCAGCCCAGGGCGAAGGCACCACGTCGCCATAGGCGCGGCGCGCTTCCTCGGCGAACCAGAGAACATAGGCTGCGGACGAGCCGATCTCGCCCCTGGATTCGGTCAGCGATTTGCCCTGCTCGATGGTGAGCAGTTCGGCCAGCGCGTCCTGATTGTCCATGATGGCGTCATGCAGCTTGCGCAGCAGCTTCGAGCGCTCCAGCGCCGACGTCTTCTTCCAGTCCTTGAACGCCGCGGCGGCCGCTTCGATCGCCCGGCGCGTTTCCGCCTTGCCCGCCTTCGGCACGGTGCCGATCTTCAGGCCGGTCGCCGGATTGATGACATCGATCGTTTGCCCGGAGTCCGCCTGGACCCATTCACCGTTGATGAGAATGGCTTCCTTCATGAAATGACTGGTCTTCTGGAGCATGGCCAAGCCTCCGATCGCCGCGCCGCGAAGGCGCATGTGCAGGAAAATTCTTCCGTGGAGTGCGCTCGATAGAGTGCGACGCACTGGACCACCGCTCTTACTCCACGGCAAGGGCGGCGATCAATCGATATAGGGCACCCTAAGCGCTGGGCCAGCGGGAAACAATAGACGCAGATCTATTTGTCTGACAAATAGTCAGCCAAAAACGTGCTGCACGACGACCAGCCAGAACGCCATCGTAGCCACAGCGAGGGCGGTCGCAATGGTCAACTGGTTCGAGGCGAGCGCCTGGCCGGTGCCGAACTGCGTTGCGATCAGGTAGGAATTCACGCCCGAGGGCAGCCCGGCCGCGATCACCACCACCTTGGCCGTCAAAGGCGGAAGCCCGAACAGCCATACCAGCGCAAGCGCCAGCGCGGGCATCACCAGCAGTTTCAGGAAAGACAGGGCGAGCGCCGGACGAATATTGCCGGATATGCCGAAGCGGCGCAGGCCGAGCCCCATGGCGAAAAGCGCCACAGGTCCGGCCACGTCGGCCAGCGCGTCGACCAGCCGCGCGGCAAGCGCGGGCAATGGCAGGCCGACGAACCGCCATGCCAGCCCGGCAAGAATTCCGATGATCAGGGGATTGGAGAATATCCTCGAGCCGAAACTCCGCAACACCTTGAGAGCACGGAACTGGCCGTCTCCCCGCGGCCCGAAAATCTCGAACAGGATGATGGAGGCCATCATCATGAGGGGCAGGTGCACCGACACCAGCAGCGAAAGCACGTCGACGCCCGGTTGGCCGAAAACGCCGATCATGAACGGGATGCCGAGCAGCACGAGATTGGAGAACGCCGAGGAAACGCCACCGACGACGCCGACACGGCCGTCCCGGCCGAACAGGCGCGTCACGATCAGGTGACCCGCCGCCCAGGTTATCGCAACGGCGAGGAAATAAGCTACCCACAACAGCCACGGCGCCGCGCCATGGAAATCGACCTTGGCGATGGTGCGGAAAAGCAGGAGCGGCATGGCCACCCCCACCGCGAACTCCGAAATTGCCTCTCCGCTCTCGGCCTTGAGATAGCCCGTCAGCCCGGTGAGATAACCGAGCGCGACGAGGCCGAAAACGAACAGGACGGTTTGGGCGAGCGCGGACATGGCTGCCCCTGTAGGCGAGCCCCCGCCATCGCGCAACGGACGACACGGTAAAGAGGAAGATTTTAAACCGATGCAAGGCTGGCACGCGGCATTTGTTTCCTCCAGGCACTTCGATGCCTATATGCCTTCGACTGCTTGTTCGATCGAAAGACCCCCGATGCTCCGACTGGCGCTGATTTTCCTGCTTCTGGCTGCGCCGGCGGCCCATGCCACCGAAGCCGGCTGGGCGCTGCTGCGCGACGGCGGCCATGTCGTGCTGCTTCGGCACGCCTACGCCAACGGCACGGGCGATCCCGCCACGCTCGACATCGAAAAATGCGCGACCCAACGCAATCTGTCCGACAGAGGCAAGCAGCAGGCCCGCAAGATCGGCTCGCTGTTCGCCGCCCGCGCCGCGCCGGTGGAACGGGTGCTGTCCAGCCGCTACTGCCGTTGTCTGGACACCGCACGCATCGCCTTCGAATCGGAGCCCGAGCCGTTCGCGCCGCTCGATCCGCCGGATGCGGACCCGGCGAAGCGTGCGGCCCAGCTCGCCGCCATCGTCGAGAAAATCCGCGACTACGCGGGCGCGGACAATATGATCCTGGTCACCCATCTGGAGGACGTCGAGGCGCTCACCGGCATTTCACCGCGCGAGGGCGAAGCGGTGATCGTGGGGGCTCAGGACGACGGTTTGCGCGTCATGGGCCGCGTCACCTTCTAGGCGATCGGCGAACTCGCCTGGCCGGGTCTTGTTCGGGAGCCGTTGCCATACTACCTGCCATCGGCACATTCGGCCTTTTCCTGCGCGGAAAAACCGATTAGACACCGCCAGACTACCTACCGACCGCAAACTGCCCGCAATCGAAGGAACAGACCTTGGCCACCACGTTCGAAAAAGTCGCCAAGATCATCGCCGACACGAGCGAGATCGATATCGACACCATCACGCCGGAAAGCCATACCATCGACGATCTGGGCATCGACAGCCTCGACTTCCTCGACATCGTCTTTGCCATCGACAAGGAGTTCGGCATCAAGGTGCCGCTCGAGAAGTGGACGCAGGAAGTCAACGACGGCAAGACATCGACCGACGAATATTTCGTCATGAAGAACCTGTGCGCCAAGATCGACGGCCTTGTCGCGGCCAAGAACGCCGGCGGCGCCGCAAGCTGAGGCGGGCCGGCGCCCGCTTGACCGGCGGCCCGTCGCCCGGTAACTGCCGCCCATGAGCCTTCACGACGTCGTCATCACCGGCATTGGTCTGGTTTCCTCGCTGGGCGAAGGGCCGGATGCGCATTGGGCGAAGCTGAGCGAGCCAAATCCGACCCCGGTTCTGGAGACGGAACGCTTCGCGCCCTATACCGTCCATCCCCTTCCCGAGATCGACTGGAACCTGCAGATCGCCAAGCGCGGCGACCAGCGCCAGATGGAAACCTGGCAGCGGCTAGGCACCTATACGGCCGGTCTCGCCCTGGACGACGCCGGTATCAAGGGCGACGAGGCGCTGTGCGCCTCGATGGACATGGTGGTGGCGGCCGGCGGCGGCGAGCGGGACGTTTCGGTCGACAATTCCATCCTCGCGGCTTCGACCGGGCGCACGGACTTCGACGTGCTGCTCAATGAGAAGTTGACGACGGACCTGCGCCCGACATTGTTCCTGGCGCAGCTTTCCAACCTGCTCGCCGGCAACATCTCCATCGTCCACAAGGTCACCGGCTCGTCCCGTACCTTCATGGGCGAGGAAGGCGCCGGCGTGGCGGCGGTCGAGACGGCGGCGGCACGCATCCGCTCCGGCCAGTCCACGCACATGCTGGTCGGCGGCGCCTTCCAGACCGAACATCCCGACATGCTTCTCGGTTACGAACTCGCAGGCTACCTGCATCGCGGGCAGTGGAAACCCGTCTGGCAACGCCATGCTTCCGAAGGCGGCGGCGTGGTGTCGGGCTCGGGCGGCGCGTTCCTGGTGCTGGAAAGCCGCGAACATGCCGAACGGCGCGGCCGCAGGGCCTATGCGACCCTCGGTCCGGTCCATTCCGCCCGCGCCCGCCGGGCGCGCGGCGAACTCGACGCCGGCATCGCCGGACTGCTCGAGGCAGCGGACCTGCCGGAAGGCGACCTGCTCGCGGTGTCCGGCGCTTCGGGAGCCCATAACGCCACCGCCGCCGAGAAGGCCCTGCTCGATGCCAATCCATTCATTGCGGCGCGAGGCTTCTCCTCACTGACCGGCCATCTCAAGGAGGCGCAGTTTCCTTTTGCGGTGGCTCTCGCCGCGCTGGCGGTCGCCAACAAGGCGCCCTACCCCGTCTTCGACGCGGAAAACGAAAAGCCGTTCGAAAAAAGTCCGCAACAGGTTCTGGCAACGGCGATCGGCTATCACCAATTCGAAGGCATGGCGCTGGTCGGCGGCGCCTGAACGTCGCGATAGGAATGTGCGCATGGCCAGCTTCAAGGATCATCTCGGGCGTCCCGTCGTCGCCGTCACGGGCATCGGCGTCGTCACCTCTCTCGGCAAGGGCAAGCAGGAGAACTGGGCGGCGCTGACGTCGGGGAAATCCGGCATCCATCCCATCAGCCGCTTCCCTGTCGATCATCTCAATACCCGCATTTCCGGCATGGTCGATTTCCTGCCGTCCAGTTCGAAAGGCGCCAGCGCGCTCACTTACGAGCTGGCTGAAACGGCGGCGGTGGAGGCGATCGAGGAATCCGGCCTCTCTCTCGACGATTTCGGCGGCCCGCTGTTTCTCGCCTCGCCGCCTGTCGAGCTCGACTGGCACGATCGGCTGGCGCTCTACAAAGGCGGCGACAACGAGGATGCCTCGGAGCGCCTTCTCGAAGTCGCGCGCAGCCTGAATGCGTCGGATATGTTCGACAGCTCGCAGTTCGGCTTCATCGCAGACCGGCTGGCCGACCGCTTCGGCGCGACCGGACTGCCGATCACGCTCTCGACCGCCTGCGCTTCCGGCGCAACGGCAATCCAGCTCGGCGTCGAGGCTATCCGGCGCGGCGAATGCGACCGCGCGCTGGCGATCGGCGCCGACGGTTCCGCCACGGCGGAAGCGCTGATCCGCTTCTCGCTGCTGTCGGCGCTGTCCACCAGCAACGACGCGCCGGAGAAGGCGTCGAAACCCTTCTCCAAAGATCGCGACGGTTTTGTCCTGGCCGAAGGCTCGGCGGCGCTGGTGCTGGAATCGCTGGAAGCGGCGCTCGCGCGCGGCGCAACCGTGCTCGGCATATTGCGCGGCTGCGGCGAGAAAGCCGACGACTTCCACCGCACGCGCTCGAAGCCTGATGCCTCGCCTGCCATCGCCGCCGTCAAGGCCGCACTCGCCGACGCCGGGCTCGCAGAAGACGAGATCGACTACATCAACGCGCACGGCACCTCGACGCCCGAGAACGACAAGATGGAGCACCTGTCGCTCTCTACCGTCTTCGGTGACCGGATCGGCCGGATCCCCGTTTCGTCCAACAAGTCGATGATCGGCCACACCCTTTCGGCGGCCGGAGCCATCGAAGCCGCGTTTTCGCTGATGACGATGTGCGAGGGCGTCATCCCGCCGACCATCAACTACGACAATCCCGATCCGGCGATCGCGCTCGACGTGGTGCCGAACGTGAAGCGCGACGCATCGGTGCGCACCGTGCTTTCCAACTCCTTCGGCTTCGGCGGCCAGAACACCTGCCTCGTCATGGCGCGGGAACCAACGTGAAGAGCGTGAATGGTGAATAGTAAAATGGTAAGTGGCCGGGAGAATGACTTCAGCGCATTGCCGCCAGCATTCAGGCGGGGTATCCGGCTGCCATTCACCATTCACCTTTCGCCATTCACCCGGTGACCACCATGCGCGCATTGCAACTCATTGAGGACCGGCGGCTCGAAACCGTCGATCTGCCGCCGCCTCCGCCACCTTCGCTCGGCGAGGTCACGCTGCGCATCAAGGCCGTGGCGCTCAACCATATCGACGTCTGGGGCTGGCGCGGCATGGCGTTCGCCAAGCGCAAGCTGCCGCTGGTGGTGGGCGCGGAAGCCTCCGGTGAGGTCGAGGCCGTCGGTCCCGGCGTCTCCAGCCTGCTTCCCGGCCAGCTCGTCTCGATCTACGGCGCGCGTACCTGCGGCCTGTGCCGGGCCTGCCGCGAAGGCCGCGATAATTTGTGCGAGCACGTTTCGGGCGTGCACGGCTTCCATCTCGATGGCTTTGCACAGGAGAAGATCAACCTGCCGGCGCGACTGCTCGTCCCCGCCCCACCCGGCGTAGATGCGATCGGCGCGGCGGTGGCGCCCGTCACCTTCGGCACGGTCGAGCACATGCTGTTCGACAATGCGAAGCTGGAGCCGGGCGAGACGATCCTCGTCCATGCCGGCGGCTCCGGCATCGGCAGCGCGGCCATCCAGCTCGCGAAGAAGATGGGTTGTACGGTCATCACCACCGTGGGCTCGAACGACAAGGTCGAGAAGGCGAAGGCGCTCGGCGCCGACCACGTCATCAATTACCGCGAAGACCGCTTCGAGGGCGTGGTGCGCAAGCTGACCAAGAAGAAGGGCGTCGATGTCGTCTTCGAGCATGTCGGCAAAGACACATGGGCCGGCTCCATGTTCAGCCTCAAGCGCGGCGGCCGGCTCGTCACATGCGGCTCCACCTCCGGTGTCTCGACCGAGGTGAACCTGATGATGCTCTTCCAGCAGCAATTGAAGCTGCTCGGCTCCTTCGGCTGCCGCATGGAGAACATGGCGAACGCCATGCTCAAGATGGCCGCCGGCCAGGTCCATCCCGTCATCGATACCGAGGTCGATTTCGACGGCATCGGCACGGCGCTCAAGCGCATGGAAGGCCGCGACGTGTTCGGCAAGATCATCCTCAAGGTCGGTTGAGGCGACCCTTGGCGAAACGCAAAAGCAGCGGCTGGCGCTACGAGCTTGTGGTGCGGCTGCGCAAGGCCAGACACTGGCTGATCGCGCGGCTCGCCATGACGATCATGGGTGCGCTGCGGCTCCTGCCGATGGACAGCGCGCTCGATTTCATCGCTGCCGCCGCCAGACGCGTGGGGCCGCTGGTTGGCCGCCATCAGGTGGCGCTGGACAATCTGCGCCACGCCTACCCCGACAAGAGCGCCGAAGAACTTCAGGCCATTGCGCTCGACATGTGGGGCAATATGGCGAGGCTGGCGGCTGAATACGTCTTCCTCGACCAGCTTTTCGACTTCGACCCCAAGGCTGCGCAACCGGGCCGAGTCGAGGTCGCGCCGGAAAGCATCACCCTTTTCGAGCGGATCGCCGGGGAGGAGCGACCGCATATCCTGTTCACCGGCCATCTCGGCAATTTCGAACTGCTGCCGGTGGCGGCCGCGACCTTCGGCATGGAGATCACCGCCCTGTTCCGTCCGCCGGAGAACCCTTACCTTGCCGATTATGTCCTCACGTCGCGCCGCTCGACGATGGGCGGCCTGCTGCCTTCGTCGAGCGGCGCTTCGTTCGCGCTCGCGGGCATTCTCGACAAGGGCGGCAATGTCGGCGTCCTGGTCGACCAGAAATTCTCGCGCGGCATCGAGACACAATTCTTCGGCAGGCTGTGCCAGAGCAATCCCGTGCTTGCGATGCTTGCCCGGCACTATGAATGCGACGTCTACCCCACGCGCTGCATTAGGCTGCCGAACAACCGGTTCCGGCTGGAGGTGGAAGAGAAGCTGACGCTCCCGCGCGATTCCGGGGGTCATGTCGACATCGCGGCGACCACACAGCTTCTGGCCGACGTCGTCGAACGATGGGTGCGGGAACACCCCGGCCAATGGATGTGGTTCCACAAGCGCTGGCAGATCAAAGGCCGCGCGCGCCGGGTGCGCGGCGCGCCGTGACCGGCCTCAGGCCGCCTGGCCGACCACTTCGTTGTAGGTGTCGAGATCGACATAAAAGACGCGGATGATCTCCTTGATCATGTCCTCGTCGTCGTACCCTTGCGATTTCAGGATATTGATGGCCGTCAGAATGTCGAAGCGCTCGGTGAGACGCTGCTTCTGATAGTCCTCGAAAAATCGTTCCATCTTCCGCCCCCTGCCCGCTTGCGCCCGCTTCGCGGGATCAAGCCGTCGATTGCAGATGGAGCGTAGAAAGGGTCGCTTGCGTGGAACTTGCCTGCGCCGCCGTCCGCCGCTCGATCTGACTGAAACCAGACTCGGAAAAAGCGGCCGACTCACGAGGCCCGGATGGAGGATAACATGCAACCGGCCGCACGCCAGGATCGCGGAAACGACAGGCCGGATCGCGGCACCCGAAATGGCCTACCCGCAACAGTCGGGACAATTCGCGGACGATCGGCGTTTTCGGTCTTGGATCGTATCGCAAGCGGACGCCATAATCGGCGCCATGCTCCGGTTATCGACCACCCTCGCCCTGGCGCTTCTGATGTTTCCCGCATCCGCCGATGCGGGTTTTTCCAACGGGCGGCTGCCGGACGGTGTCTATCATTGCGAAGTCTACCTGCTCGGCGCCTTCCTCAACCTCGGCGACATCACCATCAAGGGGGACGTCTATAGCGGCCCGACCTACGGCGGGTGGACGGTGCAGGGTTACAACTACCAGATGGACGCCAATGGAGAGATAGACTGGCTGGGACCGCTGGGAGGGTTCACGACGGGCGGCAACAGCGTCTCGCTGTCCCAGGCAACGCTGATCGAGGGAAAACCGCCGTCGTTTGACGTCATCATGCGCCAGCCCGACGGCGCCTTCACGGCCGCCACCTGCACGCGCGGCTGATGCTGTCCATCCACCGCCAGTCCGTCCCTTTGGTACAGGTGGCCGGCCGTCCGGTCACAGTCGCAACGTGAAGAAAGCGTAGGCTTCAGCCTTCCAGCACCTCTTTGACCACGGTCGCCAACTGCTTGAGCGAGAACGGCTTCGGCAGGAACCCGAAATGCGCGTCCTCGGGCAGGTTCTTCGCGAAGGCGTCTTCGGCGTAGCCCGAGACGAAGACGAACTTAATGTCCGGTTGCCGCTTGCGCAATTCGCCGAGCAGCGTCGGGCCGTCCATTTCCGGCATGACGACGTCCGACACGACGATGTCGATCTTGCCGTCCAGGGAATCGAACACCTCCAGGGCCTCGACGCCGGAAGAGGCTTCGTGGACGGTGTAACCGCGCGAGGTCAGCGCCCTCATGCCGCCCATCCTGACGGCGTCCTCGTCCTCGACGAGAAGGACGATGGCCGAACCGGACAGATCCTTGGCGGTCTCCGCGGCCCTGGCGGGCGCCGCGCTTTCCTTCGCGGCGTCCGGCTGGTCGCCGCCGGACGCATTCGAACCCGCGGCGGATTCCCCATGCTTCCTGGCCTCCGCCACATACCGCGGCAGAAAGATGAGGAAGGTCGTGCCCTTGCCGACCTCGGAATCGCAGAAAATGAAGCCGCCGGTCTGCTTGACGATGCCATAAACCATCGACAGGCCGAGACCGGTCCCCTTGCCCACCTCCTTGGTGGTGAAGAACGGTTCGAAGATCTTGCCCAGCACGTCGGGCGCGATGCCGCCGCCGGTATCGGCGACCTCGACAAGCACATAGTCGCCGGGCGTCAGTTCGCGATAGGGATAGCTCCTGCTTTCGTCGGTGCCGACATTGCGCGTGCGCACCGTGATCTCGCCGCCGTCGGGCATCGCGTCACGCGCATTGACGGCGAGATTGACCACCACCTGCTCGAACTGGCCGATATCGACCTTGACCGGCCAGAGATCCCGGCCATGCTCGACCTTGAGCTTGATGTCGTTGCCGACGAGCCGCGCCAGAAGCATCCTGAGGTCTGCAAGCACATCGGTCAGGCTGAGCACTTCCGGGCGCAGCGTCTGCTTGCGCGAGAACGCCAGCAACTGCCTGACCAGCGAGGCCGCCCGGTTCGCGTTCTGCTTGATGTTCATGATGTCCGGGAAGGACGGGTCGGACGGCCGGTGGTTGGTCAGCAGGAGGTCGGACGCCATGATGATGGCGGTGAGCACGTTGTTGAAATCGTGCGCGATGCCGCCGGCGAGTTGCCCGACCGCCTGCATCTTCTGGCTCTGCGCCATCTGGCTCTCGAGTGCCTTCTGCTCCGTGGTGTCGACCGCATAGACGATCGCCGCCTCCTCGGCCCCCTCGCCGGTGCCTTCCGCCACATCGGCGACGGCATTGACGTAGAAGCGCACATGGCGCTCCTCGTTGTTCGGCAAAACCGTGTCGATAGGCGCGATGTCCGCCTGCTGCTGGCGCGCTCTTTCCAGCGCGGCGGCAAATGCCGGGCGGTCGCGTTCGTGGATGACGGTATCCAGCTTGACGCGCCGGTCGAGTGCGTCTCGGTCGACGGCCGAACTGAACAGCGACAGGAACGGCGCATTGGTGCGCAGGATGCGGCCTGCCTGGTCGACGCCCGCGATCGCCATCGGCGTGGAATTGAAGAAGCGGGTGAAGCGCACTTCGGCGGCACGCAGATCGGCGGACGCGTCCTCGCCCTGCGTCCGATTGAGAACGATGGTGCGCGTCGGTCCGCTCAGGCCTTCCCGGCTCGCGGTGACGCGGTGCATGAAGCGCACCGGCAGCGCTTCGCCGTTGGTCTTGGTGAGATCGAGGTCGATGACCGCGTTTCGCGTCGTGCCGGGATCGGCCTTGACCGAGCGGATCAGCGCCATTCCGTCGCCCGCGACGATGTCCGGTAGTTTGACGGCACCCGGCGTGAACGACGCCAGATCGAGGCCGAGCCATTCCGCGAGCGTCGCGTTGATATAGGTGACGCGGCCGTCCTGATCGGCGGCGAAGAAACCGGCCGGCGCATGGTCGAGATGATCGATCGCCTTCTGGAGATCGAGGAAGAAGCGCTCCTGTTCGGCGCGCTCGGACGAAATGTCGGCAAGCTGCCAGGCAAACAACGGTTGCCGCTGTCCGGGAGCATTGAAGGTGCGCGCCCTGGCGCGATACCAGCGCGCTCCAGGCTCCGCCCCCGGCCGGATCGCCTGCGCGAGGCGGAACTCGCCGTCTCCCGGCTTGCCGTCGCGCAGGCCGGAAGCCAGCCGGTAAACCACGGATGATGCCTCCGGCACGTCGGAGAGCAGGCCCTCCACCGTCTTCAGATCCGCCGCCGACGTCGCGCCCGTCATGTCCGCGTAGGCTCGGTTGGCGTAGATGACCCGACCCTTGCCATCGGCGACCAGAAGCCCTTGCGACATGGAATCGACGAAAGCCTTCGACAATTCGTCGCCCGTGGAGCGCGGCGCGATCTGGATGAAGCCGACGGCCGTGGCGAACAGGAAACCGACCCCGATCATGGCCAGCACGCCGAGCATTCCCAGCAGGAAGGGATCGCCGAATCGTTCCCGGAAGATGCCGAAGATGATGGCGGCGACCGTCAGGACGACGATGAAGATGATGAGCCGTGTTATGGCGCCGGGCCGCGTGCTCTGATCGACGATCGGAACGGGATAGAAATCGCCGTTCGCTTCCTTGGTCATGGCACCCCTGCTCACGAAATTCGCGCCTGTCTCGGTCCGTTGAATCACATTCTCAATACATGAAAAAGGGCCGAGCTGCATTTGTCCGTGCAAAACAGCGTCGGCGATTTGTCCGTCAAATACCGACATCCGGCTCATATTGCGCGATCTTGCCTTGTCGCCGCGCGACGCAACGGTTTACTGTTGGGAAAAATCGGGAAATCGAAGCCGGGGGAAGAGGATGCTGGACTGGTTGGATGGCATGGCAGGCCCGGAATACACGCGCGCGATTCTGTGGACGCTCGCCGCCCTCGTTCTCCTCGTCCTGGTTCTCCTGGTAATACGGCTGGTGCGGGGCCTGTCTACAGGCACTTACGTCGCCGGCGGCCGGGCGCGCAAGACACGGCTGTCGGTCATGGATGCGACGGCCGTCGACAGCCATCGCCGGCTGGTGCTGGTGCGGCGCGACGACGTCGAACACCTTCTTCTCATCGGCGGATCGAGCGACCTGGTGGTCGAGCGCGACATCCGGCTGGCGGCGCCGCGCAAGCCGGCTTTGACGGCCGGTACGCCGGCGCCTCAACCGCAGAAACCGGCCGCCGCTCCGCAGGCCCCGGTCGCTTCACCAGCGCCGCCGCGTTCGTCCTGGCAATCGACGGGCGGCGCCAATGGCGGACCGGCGCGCCATGCGCCTGCCGTGCCGGCTCCCGCCGTCAGCCGATCCCCGCCTCAGGAAGCTTACGATCCGATCGATGATGCGCTGCTGAGCGAACTGGAAGTCTCGCTGGACGACGAGCCGGCCGCCGCGAAGGCATCGCCCTCGCTCGACGACGAAATGGCGAAACTGCTCGGCGAACTGTCGCATCACAAGAAATGACGGCAAGAAAAATGGCCGGAATAATCCGGCTATCGCGACTTTTCCTCACACAGCACTTCAGGACCGTCAATCGTCCCGATAGACGCGCTCGCGGCGCTCATGGCGCTCCTGCGCCTCGATCGACAAAGTCGCGATCGGGCGGGCGTCGAGGCGCTTGAGCGAGATCGGCTCCCCGGTCTCCTCGCAGTAGCCATAGGTGCCTTCGTCGATCCGCTGCAAGGCCGAATCGATCTTCGCGATCAGCTTGCGCTGGCGGTCGCGGGCGCGCAGTTCGATCGCGCGGTCGGTCTCCGACGATGCGCGATCGGCCAGGTCAGGATGATTGGCGTTTTCCTGCTGCAGGATCTCAAGCGTCTCGCGCGCTTCGCGCAGGATATCGTTCTTCCACGTTACGAGCTTCTGGCGAAAGTACGACTTCTGCCGTTCGTTCATGAACGGCTCGTCTTCGGAGGGAATGTAATCGGTTGCAACTGTATCGTTCATTCGACTCACCCGACAACCCCTGGAAAGTGGCGCCTATATATTCGCCGCTCAAGGCTGGCACAAGCGCAAATGCCAACTGGGTCACGGATTTGTTAGGCCTTCGTCGCGGCGCTGTCGGCGTCTTCGACGAACGCATTGCGCAGCGCCCCGTTCCGTGGCTAAGTCATTGACCTTAGGCTGCAAAGAGGTCCGGTGAGCACGCTTCTCCTTCTCCGTCACGCGAAAGCAGGCTGGGCGCAGCCGGGAATGCGCGACTTCGACCGCTCGCTGGATACGTCGGGCGTGGAAGACGCGGCGGCGATCGGGAAAGCCATGCACGAAGGCGGCTACGTGCCCGAACTGACCTTGTGCTCGAACGCGCTTCGCTGCCGCGAGACTCTGGAGAACGTGGCCGGATACGCCGACACGGGGCGCGTGCTGTTCCTCGACACCCTCTATACCGAGGATGCGGCCGGTTATCTGTCGATCATTCGCGAGCATGGCGCGGTGGACAGCCTGCTGGTGATCGGCCACAACCCCATGACCGAGGATCTGGCCCTGGCGCTTGCCGGTTCCGGTCCTGGGGAAACCAGGGAAGCGCTCTCCTACGGGTTTCCAACCGCAGGATTGGCTGCGATCCGCTTCGGCGGCGGACTGGCGCAGGCAGAGCCGGGTGCAGGTTTCCTCGAAGCGTTCATGGTTCCCGCCGATCTCTGACGGCATTTCAAAGCCGTCCGCCAAGCCCTATATCAAGCCACTGTCGTCGAAAATCCGCGGGTCGGGAAACACTTGGCATCGTCACTGACTACCTTCTCGGACGAGGCGCGCATCGCGCTCGACACGTTTTCAGGACGGGCGGCCGGTCTGTTCTCGCCGTCGCTGCGGCTCGGCGTCACCGGACTGTCGCGAGCCGGCAAGACCGTGTTCATCTCCGCACTTGTCCACAACCTCGTGCACGGCGGCAGGCTGCCGCTGTTCGAGGCGCAGAAATCCGGCAGGATCGCCCGCGCCTATCTGGAAGAACAGCCTGACGACGCCGTGCCGCGCTTCCAGTACGAGGACCACATCGCCGCGCTGGTGGACGAGCGGGTATGGCCGGACTCCACCCGCGCCATTTCCGAGCTTCGGCTGACCATCGAGTTCGAATCCGCGTCCGCCTGGAACCGCATGTTCTCGGCCGGCAAGCTCTCGGTGGACATCGTCGATTATCCCGGCGAGTGGCTGCTGGACCTGCCGCTGCTCGGTAAGTCCTTCGCGGATTTTTCCCGCGAAGCCACGGAGATGGCCGCGTCGCCGATACGCGCGGACCTTTCGGCGCAATGGCGGACCCTCGCAGCAGCAGCCGCTCCCGACGGCGAGGCCGACGAGATGACGGCACGGCGGCTGGCGGAAAGCTTCGCCGCCTATCTGAAGGCCTGCAAGCTGGACGACCGGGCGCTTTCGACCCTGCCGCCGGGCCGCTTCCTCATGCCGGGCGATCTCGAAGGCTCGCCGGCCCTCACCTTCTCGCCGCTTATCGGCGCAAGCGACGGCAAGGCACGGCCCGGTTCGCTTGGCGCCATGATGGAGCGGCGCTACGAAGCCTACAAGACGCATGTCATCAAGCCGTTCTTCCGCGAGCATGTCGCGCGGCTGGATCGCCAGATCGTTCTGATCGACGCGTTGCAGGCGCTCAACGCCGGCGCCGAGGCGATGGCCGACATGGAACGGGCGGTGACGGAAATCCTCGCCTGCTTCCGGCCGGGGCGCGGCAGTTTTCTCACCGACCTGTTCTCGCGCCGGATCGACCGCATCCTGGTGGCGGCGACCAAGGCGGACCACCTTCACCACGAGAGCCACGATCGCCTGCAGGCGATCGTGCGTCGGCTAGCCGACCGCGCCATCGCCCGCGCGAACTTCACCGGCGCCGAGGTCGACGTCGTCGCCATGGCCGCGGTGCGCGCGACCCGCGAAGGCACGGTCCGGCAAGGCCGGGAAACGCTGCCCGTCATCATCGGCACGCCGATCGCGGGCGAGCGCATCGGCGACGAGACGTTCGACGGCAACACCGAGACCGCGATCTTTCCCGGCGACCTGCCGGCCAAGCCGGGCGATGCCTTCAAGCCGCGCCCCGACGTGGAAAAATCCGATCTTCGGTTCGTCCGCTTCCGTCCGCCGAAGCTTGAAAAAACGGCCGAGGGTGTGACCCTTTCGCTGCCGCATATCCGCCTCGACCGCGCGCTTCAGTTCCTGATCGGAGATCGCCTGGCATGACGCAAGCCCGCAAGCCGGCTTCCTTCCGCATCGAACCGGAAGCACCGGCGCCCGCCAAATCGCCGGAGCGGGCCGGCCGGACCGTTGAACCGGCCAGAAAGCCCCGCTCGCTGAAACCTCCCGTCGTCGTCTCGGCGGCGATCGACGTCTTCGACGAACCCGACATCGTCGTGGCCGAACCGCCGCCGGCGGCCGCGCCGCGCCGGCGCTCCCTGCTCGCCACGGTCTTCTTCAGCGCCTTCGGCGTCCTCCTGTCGCTGGCGATCGGCCTGTGGACGGACAGCCTGATCCGCGCCCTGTTCGAGCGGGCCGAATGGCTGGGCTGGCTGGCCGCCGGCGTGGCCGGCATCGCGGCGCTTGCCCTGCTGGTCATCCTGCTGAGGGAGTTCATCGCCATCAGCCGCCTCGCGGAAGTGGAGAAGATGCAGCGGCGGGCGCTCGACGCCGTCGCCCGCGACGATCCGAAAGCGGCGCGCGCCGTCGTGGACGAACTCTCTTCTTTTGTGGCGGCCAAGCCGCAGACCGCCGCCGGCCGGCGCGCGCTGGCCGATCTCAGCGGCGACATCATCGATGGCGGCAATCTGGTGCGGCTGGCGGAAACCGAAATCCTCGGCCCGCTCGACGCGCAGGCAAAGGTGATGATCCTGGACGCCGCCAAGCGCGTCTCGCTGGTGACGGCGATCAGCCCGCGGGCGCTGGTGGACATAGCCTACGTCGTCTTCGAGGCCGGCCGCCTGATTCGCCGCCTGTCGGAGCTTTACGGCGGCCGTCCCGGCACGCTCGGCTTCTTCCGCCTCGCCCGCAGCGTGCTTGCACATCTCGCCGTGACCGGCTCCATCGCGTTCGGCGACAGCGTCGTCCAGCAGATCGTCGGCCACGGGCTGGCGGCACGGCTTTCGGCCAAGCTCGGCGAAGGTGTCGTCAACGGCATGATGACGGCGCGCATCGGCCTTGCCGCCATGGAGACGACGCGCCCCCTGCCCTTCATCGCCGCCAAGCGCCCCGGAATGGGCGATTTCCTGACCGCCCTGACGTCTTTCGCGAAGGCGAAGGGCGGTTCCGAGACAAGGGCCGACAACTGACGCTTCCTGCGCGCATTTCTTCCCGGTCATCGGGTCAAGTGACGAAGCATTAACCATTCTTCTTCATGGTCGGGCCGGTTCCTTTCAGCGTCGCCGTCACCGGGTTTCCTTGATGAAAAACGTGGTTCTGTCCGCCCTCCTGCCCCTCGCGATCGCAGCGTCTTCGTTGGCCGCAGCGCAGGCGTCCGCCGCGGAGCGCGACAGCCAGTTCTTCCGCTCGGTCGAGGGCAAATGGGCAGGCCCCGGCGAGATCGTCGCCGGCAAATACAAGGGCACGCGCTTCACCTGCAATTTCACCGGCACCACGCCCGGCGACAAGGTGGGCATGACGCTGGACGGCGGCTGCCGGGTCGGCCTGTTCACCCAGCAGATGTCCGCGACGGTGCAGCGCAAGGGCCGTCGCGGCTACACCGGCAGCTTCATGGGTGGTTCTTCCGGAACGGGACTCGACATTATTTCCGGTAATGTGGTCAACGCCCGCAAGGTCGTCTTCGCCATCAACCGCAAGCAGTTGAACGGCGTGATGCAGGCCCGCGTTCCCGACGACAATTCGATGATCGTGACCGTTTCCGTGCGCGTGGCCGACCAGATGGTTCCGGTGATCGGCATGAACCTGAAGCGCGTCGATCCCGTCGAGGTCGGCTCCATCGCCAAGGATTGACCACAGTCGGCCTGGATGCTTGCCTCCTGATCGGCCGCCAATTCCGGCAAGCCGTTTCCGGAGGACTTCATGCGGCGACTTTTCACTTCTCTGATTCTGGTCGGCGTGCTCGCCTCAGGAAGCGCCTTCGCTGACGGCGTCGTCCAGAAATTGATCACCCCCGCCGACCAGAAGAAGCTCGACCATTACGACGAAACGCGCAAATCGGCCGTTGCCGCGGCCCAGGCCGGGAACCCCTCCGAGGTTCAAGACCTCAACGCGGTGCTGGCGCGCCCGCTGGTCGCCTTCTCCGACAAGGATCTCACCGGCTCCTGGAAATGCCGGACCTTCAAGCTGGACACCGGCCTGCCGCTGATCGTCTATCCCTGGTTCAAATGCGAAGTGACGGACGACGGCTCCGGCTGGATGCTGAAAAAGACCACCGGCTCGCAGCGCACGACGGGCCGTCTCTACGACGATGGCGAGAAGCGCGCGATCTACCTCGGCGAATTGTCGTTCAACGACGATCCGGCAGGACGTTATGGCAGCGACCCGAAGAACGATCAGGCCGGCTATGCCTTCCGCACCGGCGCGGACGGCTGGCGCATCGAGTTTCCGGATCCCTACTACGAATCCAGAATGGATATTCTCGAACTGAAGCGCTGACCGGCCGGAATACCCCAGTCGGCTGAAGCCGACTTCGATGGGGCAGTTTGCGACATTATGCTGCGTCGCTTTTGAAGGCCCATGCGTCGTCCCATGAGAAGCGGGCCTCCCAAGCTTGCGGCAATGCTCGAAACCAAGAGGAGTTCACCAAACATGGCCGACCTGATCATCGTCTACTGGCGCGACATCCCGGCCCAGGTCACCGTCAAGCGGGGCCGGCTGAATGCCAAGCGCGAACTGTCGTTGCGCTTCACCGAAGCGATCGACATGGCGGCAATGCGGTCCGGGGCAGCCGCCACCGACGATTACCTCGCCGAATGGCGACGCGCCGACCCGGTACCCGTCGGCGACGACCTGGAAGCCGAAGCCGACAAGGCGGTGAGCGAACTCGAAGCGGCGTACGACCGGGACCGGCTGGTCGCTCTCGCCAAGGCAGGCGGCAAGGAAGATGTCTGATACCCAGCCGAAATCCACCACCGCCGCCGGGCCAGCCAGTTCGGCGAAAGAGGTTTTGCCGCCATCGGCCACCGCCGGCACGACGCAGGCAAGCGTCGTCAAGAAGACGGCGCCGAAATCGGACTACAAGCCGGCCGACGTGTCGCCGCAGCGGCGCGTGCAGCGCTCCTATTCGGTACGGTTGTGGTCGATCCGGCATTCACGCCTGCTCGAATGGTTCTATGCGCGCTTCGCCGACGCTTTCCTGATGCTTCACCCGCTGTGGAAAGGCATCGGCTACGGTCGCGTCGAAGCGCCGGTCAAGTTCGTCGAGAAGCGGGTCAAGGGCTTCATGTTCGACTGCCGCATGTGCGGCCAGTGCGTGCTGTCCTCGACCGGCATGTCGTGCCCGATGAACTGCCCCAAGCAGTTGCGCAACGGTCCGTGCGGCGGCGTGCGGGCAAACGGAAACTGCGAGGTCGAACCCGACATGCCCTGCGTATGGGTCAAGGCATGGGAAGGCTCGCGCAACATGGCCAAGGGCGACGCCATCCTGAATGTGCAGAAACCCGTCGACCAGTCGCTGCGCGAAACCTCCGCCTGGCTGCGGGTAACCGCGCAGGCTGCAGCCGCGCGCGAAGCGCCAAAAGCCGGGGCATCGGCATGAACACGCCCCGCCCCCCGCAGATAGACGAAAATCCGGCAGGCATAGAGCTTCCGCTGGAATCCCTACCCGGCCACACCTCGCGCGGCCGGCTGGAGCGGGTGCTGCGGCGCGGTGAGTTCGCGGTAACGACCGAACTGAACCCGCCCGACAGCGCCGACCCGGAAGACGTCTACAACCGCGCCAGGATTTTCGATGGCTGGGTGGACGGCATCAACGCCGTCGATGCCTCCGGCGCCAACTGCCACATGTCGTCGGTCGGCATCTGCGCGCTGCTGACGCGCATGGGCTACGCGCCCATCATGCAGATCGCCTGCCGCGACAAGAACCGCATCGCCATCCAGGGCGACGTGCTGGGCGGCGCCGCGATGGGCGTGGCCAACATATTGTGCCTGACAGGCGACGGCGTGCAGGCGGGCGACCAGCCCGGCGCCAAGCCGGTGTTCGACCTCGATTCCATGTCGCTGCTCGAAACCGTCCGCATCATGCGCGACAACGGTAAATTCCTGTCGGGCCGCAAGCTGACGACGCCGCCGCAGCTCTTTCTCGGCGCCGCCGTCAACCCCTTCGCGCCGCCGCATGATTTCCGCCCCGTCCACCTCGGCAAGAAGATCGCGGCGGGCGCGCAGTTCGTGCAGACTCAATATTGCTTCGACGTACCGATGTTCAAAGCCTTCATGGACAGGGCGCGCGATCTCGGTCATCTCGAAAAGGTGTTTCTGCTTGTCGGCGTCGGCCCGCTGGCTTCGGCCAAGACAGCGAAATGGATCCGCTCGAACGTTCCCGGCATCCATATCCCCGATGCCGTCATCAAGCGGCTGGAGGGCGCCGAGGACCAGAAGGCCGAGGGCAAAAGGCTCTGCATCGACATCATCAACGAGGTGAAGGAAATTCCCGGCGTTTCCGGCGTGCACGTCATGGCCTACCGGCAGGAGGAATACGTCGCCGAGATCGTCGATGAATCGGGCGTGCTGAAAGGCCGCCGGCCTTGGAAGCGCGAGATGCGCCCGGACGACGCGCTGGTGGCCGAGCGCCTCGGCCGCATCCTGCACGACAACATCACCGAAACCCAGGTGGACATGGTCAAGACCGCCCATTGAAACCAATCAGATAACGATATAAAGAAATCTTTATATCACTAGGAGACCTTCATGACCCGGACAATCGTCGCCTCGGCGACCCGCGAAATCGTCATCGGCTTCGACCAGCCGTTCTGCGTGATCGGCGAGCGCATCAACCCGACCGGCCGCAAGAAGCTTGCCGCCGAGATGGTCGAGGGCAACTTCGAGACGGTAAAGAAGGATGCGCTGGAGCAGGCCGCGGCCGGCGCCACCATGCTCGACGTCAATGCCGGCGTCACCGCCGTCGATCCCAACGCGACCGAACCAGCCCTGCTGGTCCAGACGCTGGAGATCGTCCAGGGTCTCGTCGACCTGCCGCTTTCCATCGACTCCTCGGTTTCCGGCGCCATCGAGGCGGCGTTGAAGGTCGCCAAGGGCCGCCCGCTGGTGAACTCCGTGACCGGCGAGGAGGAGAAGCTTGAAGCGATCCTGCCGCTGGTGAAGAAGTACGATGTTCCCGTGGTTGCCATCTCCAACGACGAGACCGGCATCTCGATGGACCCGGACGTGCGCTTCGCCGTGGCCAAGAAGATCGTCGAGCGCTGCGCCGACTTCGGCATCCCCGCGCACGACGTGGTGGTCGATCCGCTGGTCATGCCGATCGGGGCGTTGGGCGACGCCGGCCGGCAGGTCTTCGCGCTGCTGCGACGCCTGCGCGAGGAACTGAAGGTCAACACGACCTGCGGCCTGTCCAATATCTCCTTCGGCCTGCCGCACCGCCACGGCATCAACGCCGCCTTCATACCGATGGTGATCGGCGCCGGCATGACCTCGGCCATCATGAATCCCTGCCGGCCGCAGGAGATGGAGGCCGTGCGCGGCGCCAACGTGCTCGCCGGCACCGACAAGGACTGCATGACCTGGATCAAGACCTACAAGGACTTCAAGCCGGGCGAGCACGCCGCCCCGCCGCCGGTAGCGGTGGTGTCGCCGAACGCCGAAGGCGGCGCGGCTGCGGGCGGCCGTCGTCGCGGCGGCCGCGAGGCGAGGATGGCGAGGGGGTAGAGGACTATTGTGCGTCCTTCGAGGCTCGCCCGCTCAACACTACGCCAAACCCTCCGGCGTGAGCGGAGGCTCGCACCTCAGGATGAGGGCGGCATAGCGCCGACCTTCCTCATCCTGAGGTGCGAGCGGAGCGAGCCTCGAAGGACGCACCCCCTACTTGCCCACGAGATGCCCCCGCCGCGAAAGCGCCGGCAGGCTTTCATAGGCAAGCGTGATGAGCGCTTCTTTCTTGCGCCGCGACCAACCCTTGATCTGCCGCTCACGCGCAATGGCATCGGTAATCCGGTCGTAGCTTTCGGTGAAGACAAGGACGACGGGGCGACGGCGTGCCGTGTAGCTATCGCTGGGGAGATTGTTGTGCTCCCAGACTCTCGCCTCGATTTCCTGTTTGGTCGAACCGACATAATAGCTGCCGTCGACGCAACGAAGCATGTAAACCGTCATCTCAAATTGCATTCGGTGCGTCCTTCGAGGCTCGCTTCGCTCGCACCTCAGGATGAGGAACGTCGGTGTCGTTCGTCCCGAATTTCAAAGCATTGTCGCCAGCATATCACAGCTTCCAGGCTTCTCAGAACTTGGCATCCGAACAGCAGCACCCACCCCCCTCATTCTGAGGTGCGAGCGAAGCGAGCCTCGAAGGACACACCACTGTCATGAACGCTCCCGTAAACCAGACCGATCCCCTCGTGCTCTTCATGCCCTCCGGCAAGCGCGGGCGCTTTCCGGTCGGCACGCCGATCCTCGACGCCGCGCGCCAGCTCGGCGTCTACGTCGAGTCGGTATGCGGCGGGCGCGCGACGTGCGGCCGCTGCCAGATCGAGGTTCAGGAAGGCAATTTCGCCAAGCACAAGATCGTCTCCTCGCTCGACCACATCTCGCCCAAGGGGCCGAAGGAAGAGCGCTACGAGCGCGTGCGCGGCTTGGCCGACGGGCGCCGGCTGTCGTGTTCGGCAACCATCCAGGGCGATCTCGTCGTCGACGTGCCGCAGGACACGGTCATCAACGCCCAGACCATCCGCAAGGCCGCGACCGACCGTGTCATCGAGCGCAACCCCGCCATCCAGATGTGCTATGTCGAGGTAGACGAGCCCGACATGCACAAGCCGCTGGGCGACCTCGACCGGCTAAAGGCCGTGCTCGCCAAGGACTGGGGCTGGAAGGACCTGCGCGTCGCCCAGCACATCATTCCGGACGTCCAGAAGATCCTGCGCAAGGAGAACTGGGCCGTCACCGCCGCCATCCACAAGGACATGGAATTCTCGCGGCCCACGGTGCTTGCGCTCTATCCCGGCCTCAAGAACGAAGCCTACGGCATCGCCTGTGATATCGGCTCGACCACCATCGCCATGCATCTGGTGTCGCTGCTGTCGGGCCGCATCGTGGCGTCGGCCGGCGCGCCGAACCCGCAGATCCGCTTCGGCGAGGACGTGATGAGCCGCGTCTCCTACGTGATGATGAACCCGGACGGGCGCGAGGCGATGACCGGCGCCGTGCGCGAGGCCGTGAACGGACTGATCGGCAAGGTTTGCGCCGAGGGCGGCGTCGACCGCAACGACATCTTCGACAGCGTCTTTGTCTGCAATCCGATCATGCATCATCTGTTCCTCGGCATCGATCCCACCGAGCTTGGACAGGCGCCCTTCGCGCTCGCCGTCTCGGGCGCCGTTCAGGGCTGGACGCATGATATCGGCATCGACGTCAACCGCGGCGCGCGCTTCTATCTGCTGCCCTGCATCGCTGGCCACGTCGGCGCCGACGCCGCCGGCGCCACCCTGTCGGAAGGCCCCTACCGGCAGGACAAGATGATGCTCTTGGTCGATGTCGGCACCAATGCCGAGATCGTGCTGGGCAACGACAAGCATGTCGTCGCCGCCTCCTCGCCGACCGGCCCCGCCTTCGAGGGCGCGGAGATCTCCTCGGGTCAGCGCGCCGCGCCCGGCGCCATCGAGCGCGTGCGGATCGATCCGGAGACGCTGGAGCCGAAATACCGCATCATCGGCGTCGACAAATGGTCCGACGAGGACGGCTTCGAGGAAGCCGCCAAGGCCACCGGCGTCACCGGCATCTGCGGTTCGGCCATCATCGAGGTCGTGGCGGAGATGTACCTGACCGGCATCATCTCGGAAGACGGGGTGATCGACGGCGCGCTGGCCGAACGCTCGCCGCGCATCTTCCAGAACGGGCGCACCTTTTCCTACCTGCTGCGCGAAAGCCAGGACGGCGGCCCCCGCATCACCGTGATCCAGAACGACATCCGCGCCATCCAGCTCGCCAAGGCGGCCCTCTATGCGGGCACCAAGCTGCTGATGGACAAGCAGGGCGTGACCACGGTCGACACCATCCGCTTCGCCGGCGCCTTCGGGTCCTTCATCGATCCGAAATATGCCATGGTGCTCGGCCTCATTCCCGATTGCGAGCTTTCGGAGGTCAAGGCGGTCGGTAATGCCGCAGGCACCGGCGCGCTGATGGCACTGCTCAACCGCGACCACCGCCGCGAGATCGAACAGGAAGTGTCGAGGATCGAGAAGATCGAGACGGCGCTGGAGCCCGACTTCCAGCAGCTCTTCATCAACGCCATGGCGTTGCCCAACAAGGTGGATGCCTTCCCGAAACTGGCCGAACAGGTGAAGCTGCCGCCGCGCAAGGTCCTGGAGGCGAGCGCGGATGGCGAAGCCGGACCGCGCCGCCGTTCGCGCGAGGAACGGGCCGCGAGACGGGGAAGAACCTGACACGGTCCTGACGTCGAGCTGAAGCAAGACAATCCTCACCCGGACCGCCTCTCCTCCTTGCGGGCAGGATAATCGCATGGGGCACCGCACCCACCCCACAAGGGGAAAGGGGACTCTGCAGCAGCGCAACGAAGCAGCAACGTCGGCGATTTTAGGTGGAACGATGGCGTCGGCGTCTCCCTTCCCTTGTAGGGAGGGAACAAGTGTGGGGTGCGCGACCGTCGGAAGCCAAGTGGCTCGCGCGGCGCTTCCTCTCCCCCCGTCGAACCGGGCGGATGCGAGACCTTACACCGGGCCTACCCCTGCTGCTTAGCCGCCTCCAGCACCAATCGCTGCGCCCGGTAGGCGCCCCATTGCTGGTCGATCATCACGCCGATCAGGATCACGCCGCCCATCACCGCGAAATTGAGCGACGACGGAATGCCAAGCAGGTTGACCAGGTTCTGCAACTCCTGAAGCAGCACGGTGCCGAGCACCACGCCGATCAGCGAACCCTCGCCGCCGCGCAGGGAAAAGCCGCCCAGCACCGCCGCCGCGATGGCATAGAGCTCATAGAACTGGCCGTGGCTCGCGGGCGAGATGGAGCGCGTATACATGGCGAAATAGATGGCCGAAAGCGCGGTCAGCACGCCGCAGATGACATAGGCCGAAATGACGACACGGTTGGTGTGGATGCCGGAATACTTCGCCGCCTCCTCGTTCTTGCCGATGGCGTAGAGATAGCGGCCGAAAACCGAGCGGTGCAGCACCACCCACATGACCGCCGCGATGACGATCAGCGCGATGAAGGAGTTGGGAACGCCGTGGAAACGGCCGGCCGTCAGGAATTCCAGCGAGGGGAAATTCTGGCCGAAGGCGAAACCGGCGGTGCCGTCCTTGGTGTAGAAGCGCGCCACGCCGCGATAGATCAGAAGGCCGCACAGCGTCACCACGAAGGGCTGCAATTTCAACCGCGCGATCAGCCAGCCGTGTGCGAGACCGATGACGCCGCCCAGCACGATGATGAGCGGCAGCGCGACCGGCCACGGCACGCCGCGCGTGGCGATGAGGTCGACGAACAGGACACCGAGCAGCGCCACCAGAGAACCGACCGACAATTCGATGCCGCCGGTGATGATGACGAAGGCCTGGCCGATCGACAGAATGCCGAACAGCCCGATCAGGTTCGACGTATTCGCCAGGTTGATCGGCAACAGGAAGCGCGGATTGATCGCCGCCACGACGATGCCGACCGCCACGATCAGAAGCAGCAGACCGAGATCCTTCTTGTTCATCGCCTAGGCCTCCCCCAAGTGTCCCGTTTCGGTGCCCGCATCATCTCACCTCATCCGGCATCTGGCTCGCCTTCGCTCCGGCATGTCTGGGCTGCTTGCCGACGGCCAGCAGAAGGACGTTTTCCTGGCTGAACTGCTCCCGATCGAGATAGCCTGCAATCCGGCCTTCGTGCATGACGGCGATCCGGTCGGACGCGCCGATGACCTCCTCCATGTCGCTGGAGATCATCAGCACCGCCACGCCCGCGTCGGCCAGCCCGCGCATCAGCGTGTAAATCTCGGCCTTGGCGCCGATGTCGATACCACGCGTCGGTTCGTCCAGGATCATCACCCTGGGCTTCATCGCCAGCCACTTGGCCAGGACGACCTTCTGCTGGTTGCCGCCCGAAAGCGTGCCGGTGCGCGTGCCGACCGTCGGTGCCTTGATGGCAAGGTTCCTGCGCTGCGCCTCGGCGGTCTCGGTTTCGCTGCGAGCCGAGACGAGCCAGCGGCGCGCATGGGCGCGAAGATTGGGCAGGGAAATGTTCTGCGCGATCGGCATGTCCAGAAGCACGCCTGTCAGCTTGCGGTCCTCGGGCACCAGGAAAATGCCGCTGCGAACGGCGTCCATCGCCGACTTCAGCACCAGTTCCTCGCCGTCGAGCGACATCGAGCCGCCGAGGCTTCGATCGATGCCGAAGAGCACGCGGGCCAGTTCGGTCCGGCCCGAGCCCACCAAGCCCGCCAGGCCGAGAATCTCCCCCCGCCTGAGATCGAGATCGACCGCCCGATGCGGATAGGCGGGCGTGCGGACGCCGCGCGCCGAAAGCGCCACCGCTCCCGGCTCGCGTGCCGGCTCCAGGGCCTCCCTGGCCTTCAGCGCCCGCCCGATCATCAGGCGCACCATTTCGTCATGGCTGATTTCGGCCTTCGACAAGGTTCCCACCAGCGCGCCGTCGCGCATGACGATCACCCGGTCGGCGGCCCGCTCGATCTCGTGCAGCCTGTGCGAGATGAAGATGACGGAAATGCCCTGCGCCTTCAGCGTCGCGATCACCTCCAGCAACCTGTCTGTCTCCGCGGCGGGAAGGCTGGAGGTCGGCTCGTCGAGGATGACCAGCCGCGCCTGCATCGACAGCGCCTTGGCGATCTCGACCATCTGCTGCTGCGCCAGCGACAGCGACGCGACCGGCGTGTCGGCGGAAAAATTGGCGCCGACCTGTTCTAGGAAGGGCGTGCAAGCTTCCCTGAGCGCCGATCGGTCCACCAGTCTCAAAGGCCCCGCGCGAAGCGGCTCCCGGCCGAGAAAGACATTGGCGGCGACATCGAGATTGTCGAACAGGTTGAGTTCCTGGTGCACGAAGGCGATGCCCGCCCGCATGCTTGTCTCGACGGTCAACCGCTCATGCGCCGTCCCGTCCACCGTTATCGTGCCCTGGTCGGGCGGGACGATCCCGCCGAGGACCTTCATCAGCGTCGACTTGCCGGCGCCGTTCTCGCCGACGAGCCCGACGACCTCGCCCGGCGCGATGTCCAGGGAAAAGCGTTCCAGCGCAACGACGCCGGGATAGGTCTTGCGGATGCCTTCCAGCGAAAGGAAGGCTTTCTGCACAACCGGATTTTCAGTCACATTCAGCATCAGCCGCCCGGGTTCAGCAAAACCGGCAGTCAGTTTCCGTCAGGGTCATCCATTGCGCAAGCAGAAGCCTGCGCAGGATGCGGCAAGCCGGCCCAGGGCGGGAGTCGACAACCCCGGACCGGCGTCGGGTCGCTCGATCGCGACCCGGCTCTTGCTCAGTTGCCTGCCATCGCCTTCAGGTTCGCCGCATAGGCGTCGACGTCATCCTTGCCGATGATCTTGGTCGGCACGATGATGAGCTTGTTCTCCGGGATGCCAGATTTGTCGCCACCAACATAGGCCGCCATCAGCTTCATGCCCTGGTAGGCCCACTCGAACGGCTGCTGTACGACCGTACCGGCGATGTTGCCTTCCTTGACGCCGCCCAGCGTGATCGGATCGTCGTCGAAGCCGACGACCGTGATCTGGCCGAGCTTGCCGGAATCGCGCAGCGCCTCGTAGATGCGCGGCGTGTTGTAGGAATAGAAGCCGACCATGCAGGTGATGTCGGGATTGGCCACCAGCGCGTCCTCGACATTGGCCTTGGCGCGCGTCTGGTCGATATCGTCGCCGCGAACGTCGACCAGTTCGATCTTGGAGCCTTCGAGGCCGTCCTTCATGCCCTGGATGCGTTCCTTGGCGTTATCGGCGCCGAGCAGGCCGACGAAGCCCATGCACTTGCCGCCGTCCGGCATCGCCTTCTTGGCGATCTCGGCTGCCTGCTTACCGGCGTCGACGTTCGACGAGCCGATATAGGCGACGCGGTTGGTCTGCGGCGCGTCGGAATCGGTGGTGAACAGCGCGGTCTCGGACGCGATCTTGTTCAGGCCGTCCGTCGAGGTCTTCGGATCGACGGCGGAGACCATGATCGCCTTCACGCCGGCCGTGACAAGGTCGTCCATGAGCCGCTGCTGGATCGCCACCGAGGCCTGCTCGGGATATTTCAATTCCATGTTGTAGTCGGGCAGTTCGGCCTGCGCCTTCTTGACGCCGGCTTCGGCCGCCTTCCAGAAATCGGATGCGCCGTTGACGACGAACGCCAGGGTCGGCTTGTCCTGTGCGGCGGCAAGCGAAACGGCCGACAGGCCCAAAAGCAGGGCGCCGGCGGCGACTGCGGTGCTGCGAAGAATGGATTTCATGCTCGATATCCTCCCTGTTTCATTCAGCGAACGTCGCTGATCCGGTCTCACCTCGCGGGCTGGAAGCCTCCGCCCTCCTCCAGGGCCTCTCCTGAAGAGAGATCGGCGCCACCGCGGTCGGGACCTTAATGAATCGACGAATGACGGTAAAGTCATTTGTCAGACAATTAAAAGCGATCCGAACCGGCGGCGCACCGGGCGGCCTCCACCGTTGACCTTGCCCGTGCGGGCCAGCCGTCGGCGACGACGCGTTGACACTAGCAGCTTATTTATATTAGTAAATAGAATTAATTGTAGCCCCGATCTTCTCAGTGGCTGGATGCCTCAAGGAGCTATAATTACCCGAGAAGTCGCCGGAAATCGATCCGGACCGCTAGGATTGCAAGCTAATAAAATTCGACTCCATTAATTGAATGGCTTAAAACCTCTACTCTATAAGTTGAAAGAAGGCCGGCAATGGGAGGAAGCTTGGCATGAATGACCGGCCGCAATCGGATGCCCTGCAGACTCGGTCGCGTCGCAGCCGCTCCGGCAAGAGCGCGAGCCGGCGCGTGACCATGACCGATATCGCCAAGGCCGCCGGATGCTCCCAGGCGACCGTCTCCTTCGTCCTCAACAACACGCCCGGCATAAAACTGTCCGCGCAAACGCGCCAGCGCGTCGCGGAAGCCGCGCGAGCCCTGGGTTATCGCCTGCCTGCACCGACCCGCGTCATGCCGCGACGCTCGCCTGTCACGATGCTGGACGGCGTCATCGGCTTCATGGTCGACCAGCTGGCGACCAGCCCCGAGGCGGTCGTGGCCATCGAAGGCGCACGGCAAGCCTCCTGGAATGCCGGCAACGTGGTTCTCGTCGCACAGACGATGAACGACCCGGTCATGGAACCACGGGCGATGGAAGCGCTGAAGGCGCAGCATATTTCCGGGCTGATCTACATGACGATCTTCACGCGCGAGATCGTCGCGCCGGAGTTCCTCCACGCGCTCGACATGCCGGTCGTCCTGTTGAACTGCTATACCGCCGATTACGCCTTCCCGGCGGTCGTGCCGAGCGAGATCGCCGGGGGCCAGAGCGCCACCCAACATCTGATCGACCACGGCCATCGCCGCATCGCGACCATCACCGGCGAGCCGTGGATGCAGGCCGCGCAGGACCGCCTGGAAGGTTATCGCCGGGCGCTGGCCACCGCCGACATTCCCTTCGACGCCGATCTGGTGATCGAAGGCGACTGGTCGGCCAGCGCGGGCTATGCGGCGACCGTCAGGCTCCTGCAACTGGAGCAGCAGCCAACCGCGATCTTCTGCCAGAACGACCGCACGGCGATCGGCTGCTATGAGGCGCTGAAGGAAGCCGGGCTTCATATTCCCGAAGACATATCGGTGGTCGGCTATGACGACGAGGAGATCGCGCGCCATCTGTTTCCGCCGCTGACCACGCTGATCCTGCCGCATCAGGCGATGGGACAGTGGGCGATCGAGCAGTTGGAGACGCCCGCGCATCAGGCCGGCGGGCGCCATCCCATCACCAAGCTGGAATGCCCGCTGGTGGAGCGCGGCTCTGTGGCCGCCGTGAAGGGCGACCGCTAAACCGCGTGGACCGTCGGAGACGAAAGGCACTCGAGTAAGGCCGTCATTCCGGGGCCGCGCAGCGGAACCCGGAATCCAGAGTGAGAAGGCTGCGGACATAATCCCTGACGAACAGGGCCGGCGTTGTGGATCCCGGGTTCCGCTGTGCGGCCCCGGGATGACGGCAAATCGCCGCTCCCAAAAGACCGGCGACAGGGAACCGCGGCCCCTACCCTACCCAGCGCTCGTAATCCGAGACCAGCAGATGCAGCGGCGCGACGTCCTCCTCGATGTCGGAGAAACGGCCGATCGGCTCGCGGAAGATATTGTCGGTCAGGTCGTCGTTGACGGTCGAGACTTCGCCGATCAGCACATCCTTGCCCTCTGCCCAGAAGGCGTGCCAGACGCCCGGCAGCAGCGTGACGCTCTCACCCGGATCGAGCTTCAGCAGGCCGCCGGCCGGCAGCTTACGAATGGTGCCATCGACCGGCACCGACACTTCCGCTTTCGGATCGATGCCGCCCCCTTCGTTCGGCATGAACAGTTCCAGCACCAGCTTGCCGCCGCCGCGATTGATGATGTCCTCTGCCTTGATGACATGCCGGTGCATCGGCGAAAGCTGATCCTTGCGCGAGATCATGATCTTTTCGGCATAAAGCATGCCGGCGCCCTTCTTCATGTCCTCGAAGCGGCCGTTGCGCACGGTGAACAGGAACAGGCCGAGGTCCCTGAACTTGCCCTGCCCATAGTCGGTGATGTCCCAGCCGAGCCGCGCGTCGAAGATGCCGGCCGAGCTTTGCCGGCGCGCCTTCATGTCTTCCGGCGACCAGTAGGCGAAAGGCGGCATGATATAGCCGAAGGAGCGGATGAAGGCGTCGGCTTCGCGAATGAGCTCGTTGATGGCTGACCGTTTCATGCGCCTATTCTCCCAGGGTCTCGCGCGACCCGCATAGCCGAACGCGCGGGCGCTGTCGATCCGTCGTTCAAATCGATTTTATGCGCCGGCCTGCCTCGCCGCCAGCCGGCGCATGGCGATGACGCGGCGGCGTCCGATCTCGGTGCGCATGGCCATGATATGCAGGGTGAAGAACAGGAGCGTGAAGCCGATCGCCATGACGAGCAGCGGCCACAACAGGCTCGGATCTATCGTCGGGCCGTCGAGCCGGAACACCGATGCCGGCTGGTGCAGCGTGTTCCACCAGTCGACAGAGAACTTGATGATCGGAATATTGACGAAGCCGACGAGCGTGATGATCGCCGCCGCCCACGCCGCGCGATGGACGTCGTCGAAAGCGCGGGTCAGCGCGATGATGCCGAGATACATCAGGAACAGCACGAAGACCGATGTCAGCCGCGCATCCCATACCCACCAGGTTCCCCACATGGGCTTGCCCCAGATCGATCCGGTGACCAGCGCCAGCGCCGTGAAGACGGCGCCGATGGGTGCTGCGGATTTCAAGGCGACATCGGCCAGCGGATGGCGCCAGACAAGCGTGCCGAGCGCGGAGACAGCCATCAGCGTGTAGCAGAGCATGGCCAGCCAGGCGAACGGCACATGGATATACATGATGCGCACCGTGATGCCCTGCTGGAAATCCGGCGGCGCGGCAAAGCTCATATAGAGTCCGGCGGCGAGAACCAGTGCCGAAGCGCCCGCCAGCCATGGCACGATGCGGTCGGCGAGCGCGACGAAACGCGTCGGGTTGGCCAGATCCATCCAGCTTGCGGGGCGGGCGCCGGCTGGCGCTTGGCTGTCACTCATACAGCCTACATAGCGCCCGCGACGGATGACGGCAATCGGGCTTTGGCCTCAGCCGCCATCAGGAGGCCGGGACCCGGCAGCAGCTTCGGCTCAGGCCGCAACGTCCTTGATGGAGACGAGGTTTGGCCGCCGCACATCGTCGTCGCTCAGCAGGCCGCCGGCACGCAGCAGGCCGGCAAAACGGCCATTGCGCATCGAAAGCTCCTCGAAGCCGCCCATCTCGACGACACGGCCCTTGTCCATGAAAACCACGAGATCGGCGTCGCGCACCGTCGTCAGCCGGTGGGCGATGACGAAGGTCGTGCGGCCGCGACGCAGGTCGTCGATCGCCTCCTTCACCCGGCCCTCGGTCTCGACATCGAGCGCGCTGGTCGCCTCGTCCAGCACCAGGATCGGCGCGTCCTTGAGGACGGCGCGGGCGATGGCGATGCGCTGGCGCTCGCCGCCGGAGAGCTGGCCGCCACGCTCGCCGACGAGCGTGTCGTAGCCTTCGCTCTTGGACAGGATGAAATCCTGCGCGACGGCTGCTTCGGCGGCGGCGTGCACCTCCTCGTAACTCGCGTCCGAACGGCCGATGCGGATGTTGTCCTCGATCGAACGGTTGAGCAGGCCGGCGTCCTGGAAGACGGTGGCGATCGAATGGCGCAGCGACTTGCGCGTCACCGTACGCGTGTCGGTGCCGTCAATCAGGATGCGCCCGGCCTTGGGATTGAACACGCGCTGCAGAAGGTTGATCAGCGTGGTCTTGCCAGCGCCGGTCGGGCCGACGATGGCGACGGTATGGCCGGCGGGAACCTCGAACGACACGTCCTCGACGCCCTGGCCGGAGTTCGGAAACTCGAAGCTGACGTTCTCGAAACGGACGTGGCCCTTGACCTGCTCCAGATCGCGCAGCCCCTCCGGCTCGGCCTCGTCGACGGCGGAATCCTCCATCTTGTAGAATTCTTCCAGCTTGGCCCGCGCCTCGGAAATCTGGTTCACGAAGGCGGACACCTGGTCGAGGCGGGCGACGAGCAGCGTCGCGAAGCCGGTGAAGGCAATGACCTCGCCGATCTTGAGTTCGCCGCGGGTGACCAGATAGGCGCCGATCATCAGCACGATCATCATCGAGATGGTCGAAGACAGGCGGTTCAGCGCGCTGGCGATCGCCCACCAGTCGAGAACCGGGTTCTGGGCCTTGAGCAGGTCGTTGACATAGCGCTTGAGCGCCTCGGTCTCATGGCCGATGCGGTTGTAGCTCTGCAGGACGGAGATGTTGGTGACCGAATCGGTCACATGGGCGAACACCTTGTGGTAGTGCCGTTCGACATTGGCCTGCCCCACCTTGGTCTTGCGCATCACCAGCCGGCCGATGGCGAAATAGAGAACGCCGAGCACCACCAGCACGGCCGACATGCGCAGGTCCAGCGACAGCGCGGTCGGGATCAGCAGCACCAGCGCCACCACCGTGGACAGGTGCAGGCGCATGAATTCCAGCCACAGGCTGAACAGGGTCTCGACGGCGCGCAGCAGCGTGTGGAGCGAATTCGACGTCCCACGCTCATGATGCCACGAAAGAGGCATGGTGATGATGCGCTCGAAGGACTCGGAAAGCACATCGCCACGCAGGATATGCGCGAAGCGGTCCGCTCCCCGTGCGACCAGCACGAAGGCGACGATGTTGAATGCGCCAAGGCCGGCCCACATGGCCAGCGCCGGCACCGCATCGACATGATCGGAGATGGCATCGATGGCGCGGCCGAACATGATCGGCTCGAGAATGGCGATCAGCGCCAGCGCGACGTTGGCGGCGCAGATGAACGTGACACGCTTCCTGTCGGCTCCGAGATAGGAGAGCGCACGACCGTATATTCGCAGAAGGGACACTCGGCTACTCCGCGTGACTTTCCGTATAATGCCACATCATTCGAGGGGACTCGTATCGCTAGCAATGGTGCAAAACAATGGCCACCGCCGGCTTCGGTTCCGAATCATCGAACAAAACATGGCAACGCGCGGAAATCTGCCGTGAAGAGGTAACGGGTTGAGATAAAAGGTGAAATACAGCCAGACGGCAAAATTGCGGCAGCGGAGCCCCGCCGCCGCAATTTCAGGCACCTTCCCTAGACGGGAATCTTCACCACGATCTCGCTTGCTCCTTTCGGCTCGAAGGCATTTCCCTTGACCTTGGCGCCATTCACTTCCAGCGAAACGGACCTGGCCTTGGCCCTTACGACCCTGACCTTGTGCTCGTGCCCCAGGAAGGTGATCCTGGCCGAATAGCCGTCCCAATGGCTCGGCAGGCGCGGATTGAAGGCAAGCCGGGTGCCCGAGCGCTCGATGCCGAGGATCCCTTCCACGGCGGCGCGATAAAGCCAGCCGGCCGAGCCCGTATACCAGGTCCAGCCGCCTCGCCCGCCCTTGTCGCCGGAATAGATATCGGCGGCAACGACATAGGGTTCGACCCGGTAATGCTCCGCTTCGGCCTCGTTCGTCGCGTGATTGGCGGGATTGAGCATCGAGAAGCAGCGATAGGCTTCGTCCGCCCGCCCCATCTGCGCCAGCGCTATGACGAACCATGTGGCGGCATGGGTGTACTGCCCGCCATTCTCGCGCACGCCCGGAGGATAGCTCTTGATGTAGCCGGGGTTCTTGTCGGTCTTCGAAAAGGGTGGCGTGAAGAGCTTGACGATCTTCAGGTCCTCATCGACCAGCATCCTGGTTGCGCTTGCCATCGCGGTCTGCGAACGCGCCGGATCCCCCTCACCCGAAAGCACGCTCCAGGATTGGGCGATCGAGTCGATCTTGCATTCCTCGGACGTTCGCGAGCCGAGCGGCGTGCCGTCGTCGAAACTGCCGCGGCGATACCACTCGCCGTCCCAGGCGGTGTTCTCCAGTGCGCGTTTGAGGACATCGGCATGCTTTTCCCAGGCCTTCGCATGCTTGTCGTCGCCCTGCCCCTTGGCGATGGCGGCAAAATCGCCGAGCGTCTTGAGTAGGAACCAGCCCAGCCAGACACTCTCGCCCTTGCCTTCCTCGCCGACGCGATTCATGCCGTCGTTCCAGTCGCCGCCGAGGATCAGCGGCAAGCCGGCGTCACTGCTGCGCTTGACCGCAAGGTCGAGCGCGCGGGCGCAATGCTCGTAGAGCGAGACGGTCTTCTTCGACGTTTCAGGCGTGAAGAACGCGTCGTGCTCGCCCTCTTGAAGCGCCTGGCCCTCGACGAACGGAAGCTGTTCCTTGAGGATTTTCGTGTCGCCCGTCGCGCTCACGTAGAGGTTGACGGCGTAGGCCAGCCAGACGACGTCGTCCGAGATCATCGTCCTGACGCCCGCCCCCGTCCGCGGCAGCCACCAGTGCTGCACGTCGCCCTCCGGGAACTGGCGGCCCGCGGCATTGAGGATCTGCTCGCGCGCCAGCTTCGGATCGTGCGACAGCAGCGCCAGCGTGTCCTGTAACTGGTCGCGGAAGCCGTAGGCCCCGCTTGCCTGGTAGAACGCCGAACGCGCGCGCACGCGGCAGGCCAGCGCCTGATACGGCAGCCAGTGATTGACCAGCGCGTCCATCGCCTTGTCCGGGGTCTCGACCTGGACGGTATCGAGGAAGGCGCGCCAGTCGCGCTCGTTGTCGGCGAGGCGCTGGTCGAAATCCTTGTCACGATGGCGCTTGACCAACTCGCTTGCTTCCTCCGGCGAGCCGGCGTCGCCGAGCAGCCACAGCAGAGTCACGTCGCCGTTCGCCGGGATCTCGACATCGCGCGCAAGCGCCGCGCACGGGTCTTCTCCCGCGTCGAGCCGGCCCGAAAGCGTCGCGCCGGTCAGGACCGCGCGCGGCGCCGTGCTGACGCCGTGCCTGCCCAGGAATTCCTGGCGGTCGGCGGTGAAGGACTGCGGCTCGCGGTCGCCGGCGAGGAAGGCCACCCGGTCGCCGAAGTCGAGATGATAGGGATTGTGGGCCAGCAACGCGCCCGTCCCGGCATCGCGGGAAGGCACGATCGTGGCCGCCGTCTGGGCGCGATGCGCGCCAAGCACCCACTCCGCATAGGCATAAACCCGCAGGCGCACAGGCGCGGAACCCGTGTTCTGGATGCGAAGCCGTGACACCCTGACCGAATCCACCGGATCGACGACATGCGTCAGGTCCATGGACAGCGGACCGCGCCTCGTCCGGAACGTCGAAAAGCCCTGCCCATGCCATGTCTCGTAAGTCATGGCGGGATCTCGAACCACCGTCGCCGTCGGCGAGAACGCCTCGCCGCTGTCGAGATCGTGGATGTAGATGCCCTCGCCGGGCCGGTTGGTCACCGGATCGTTCGACCAGGGCGTTATCTGGAAATCGCGGCTGTTGCGGCTCCAGGTAAACGCGGCGCCCTCGGCGGACACGTGGAAGCCGAACGCCTCGTTGGCGATGACGTTGATCCACGGCTGCGGCGTGACGCGCTGGTCGGGCAGCCGCACGACATAATGCCGGCCGTCTCCTTCGAACCCGCCGAAGCCGTTCCAGTGGCTCAGGCCGCTGCCGTCCGCGGCAATGCCTTGCGAGAGCGGCTTCGGGGGCGCCGAGCGTGCCGGTAGCTGACGCAAGGCCATGACGCCGCCGGGCGATGCCGAATCGCGTGCCTGCAGGGCCGCCGTTTCGGCCCGCTCGATCTGGTCGAAGATCGTACCGTTTCGGGTATGCAGCACGACGCGGGCCACCGCCAGCAGCGTGCGGTAGGTCGGCTCGTCCATCAGATCGCGACGCACCGCGAAGATATGCTGGCGCGGACCCAGTTCCTTGCCGCGCAGGCGGCTGTTTTCGCAAAGCGATTCAATGGCCTGTTGAAGGTCCTGGACATAGGACGATGCCTGCTCGTTGACGACTACCAGATCGACCATCATGCCGCGGGTGCGCATATATTCCTGGAAGCGCAGGGCCTGGGCGACGATCTCGATGTCCTCGATGTCGCCGATGCGCACCACGAAGATGGGGAAATCGCCGGAGATCGACGTCGGCCACAGGCTCGACTGCTTGCCGAGGCCGGAGACGATCGACTCCGACGGCAGGCGCAGGAATGGATCGGGATAGATCAGATAACGCGCCAGCTTCTGGACATTGGCGGCGTCGGTCAGGCTGAGGCCCATATGGCGGGTCTGCACCTGCGAGCGCGTCCAGGCGAGCATCGCCTGTCGTGCGAAGCTTTCTGCATGGTCGAGCCGGGACATGGTCTCTTCCAGCTCGCCGCGGCTCGGCCCGACGATCGTCCAGAAGACCAGCGAGACCTTCTTGTTGGCGGGCACGCGCACGCGCCGGCGCAGCGCCGCGATCGGATCGAGCGTAAAGCCGGCGTGGCCGCCCAGCTTCGCGCCCGCGTCGAAGGCGGCCGCGTCGGCGATATCGCGCCCGCGCCCGATGAAGGCGCGCCGATCCGTCTCTGCCTCCGTATCGCGCTCCAGCCCCGAAGGATCGGTGACGAAGTGAAGCGCGGCCACGTCCGGCTCGCTCGCCTCGCGCTTGCGCCGGGTCGCGAAGATCGCGCCGTTGTTGGCGGCGATCTCCGTTTCCACGAACATCTTGGAGAACGCCGGATGGGCATTGTCGGCGACCTCGGACCCGAGCACCAGCTCGGTAAACGAGGTCACCTCGATGTGACGGTCGCTGGTTCCGTCGTTGTAGAGGGTAATGCGCCGCCCCTCGCCGTTGCCTTCGGACACGACGATGCACTCCACCTCGGATCGCAGCGTGCCGACGGACTTGATGAAGCTGGCCTTGTCGTCCGAAAAATGCGTCTGCGCCACTTCGTCCGGCGCCTGGCGCGGCTCGGCCGTGGCCGACCACCAATTGCCGGTCTCGGTATCCCTGAGGAAGATGAAGGAGCCGAGCCTGTCCTCGGTCGGGTCCGGCTGCCAGCGTGTCACCGCGAGCTCGCCCCAGCGGCTGTAGCCGGTGCCGGTGGCGCTCACCATCACCGAATAGCGGCCGTTGGACATCACGCAGGTCGAGCGCAACGCCCACAGCGGATCGAGGATGATGCGCGTGTCCGGGCTCTGGACCTCCGTCTCGTCCTTCGAGGTCCGTTCCTCCGCTTCCGTCCGCACCGTGTCGGCCGGAATCTCGCGCGGCGCCTTCTCCTGCAGCAGAAGCTCGGCCGATTCGATGACCGGATCGCTGTGGAAGCGGTCGCGCAGGCGGCCCTCGAAGACGGCGTCGGCAACGGCGGCGATCGACATGCCGGAGTGATGCGCGAAATAGTTCAGCACCACGGCGTGATCGGTGCCCTCCGGCACACGCTGCGGCGTGAAATCGACCGCGTCGTAGTAGCCGTAGCGGCCGAGCGCGCCGATCTCGCGCAGGCGCTTGAGGTTGGCGACGGCCTCGCGCGGCATGAACTGCGCCGCCAGGATCGTCGCATAGGGCGCCACCACCGTGTTCTGGCCAAGGCCGCGTTTCAGGCCGAGGCCCGGCACGCCGAAATTGGTGTATTGATAGGTCAGTTCCCTGTCGCGGGCGTTGTAAGCGGCTTCCGATATGCCCCAGGGAATATGCTTTTCGCGCCCATATTGCATCTGGCGCTTGATGACGAGGTTGCTCGTCTGGTTGAGAATGGATCCGTGCGGCTCCTTCATCACCAGGGGCGGCATCAAGTACTCGAACATCGAGCCCGACCACGACATCAGCGCACCCTTGAAGCCGATCTCGACGATCGGCCGGCCGAGCTTGAACCAGTGCTCGGTGGGGAGATCGCCCTTGGCGATGGCGAACAGGCTGGTCAGCCGCGCCTCCGAGGCCAGCAGGTCGTAACAGGCCTCGTCGAGTTGATGTTCCTCGACCCGGTAGCCGATCGAGAGCAGCTTGCGCTCCTGCCGCATCAGGAAGGAGAAATCCATCTCGAAGGCGAAGCGGCGTGCCCGCTCGCGCAGGGCGAGAAGCTTCGAGCGGATCGCTTCGACGGCCTTCTCGTCGGCATGGGCATCCTGAACGTGGGCTTCGCACGTCGCCTCGATGAGCGCCGCCCAGTCCGCCACGATCTCGCTTTCCGCGGACTCGACCTCCGTATGGATGGCGGTGGCGAGCTTGCGGATCTCGCCCGCAAGGACGGCCAGGTTGATCGTTCGGATCGACGCCATTTCCGGCTGTGCCTTGATGGTGCGGACCGCGCGGCGCATGCCGTCCAGCCGATCCAGCAGACGCTGCCTGAGCGGGCGAAGCTGGCGCCTGTCGTCCGGCAGTTCGCTCAGGCTCTCGTCGAGAATGGCGACGGTGTCCAGAATGCCTTCGAAGTCGCCCTGCAGGTGAACGGAAGGCGCTTCCGCCCACTCGGCGCACGCACCGGCGACGGCCACGAGATGGCCCGCCAGATTGCCGCTGTCGACCGCGGAAATGTAGAGCGGATAAAGCGGCTTGAGCGTCTTGGTGTCGTACCAGTTGAAAAGATGGCCACGGCTGCGCGGCATTGCCTCGATCGTCGAAAGCGTGGTCTCTATGCGCTTGAGCGCTTCGGACAGGCTGATCCAGCCGAAATCGCGCGCCGAAACAACCGAAAGCAGGTACACGCCGACATTGGTGGGCGACGTGCGCTGCGCCACCACCGGCGCCGGGCTTTCCTGGAAATTATCCGGCGGCAAGTGGTTGTGCTCGTCGGTGACGAAAGCCTCGTAATAGTGCCACGTCCGGCGCGCGGCGATACGCAACGCCCGCGTGTCCTGCGGCGAAAGGTGCAGCCTGTCTTCGGTTTCGGCCGAGCGGCTGACGAGCCAGGCAAAGGCCGGCGAGCCGATCCAGAACAGCGCGAAGAAGAAGGCGACGAAAGCGCCCGTCGAATCCGCCAGGACAGGGATCGCCAGGCCGACGATGCCGATGACGACTGCGCCGTACATCGCCGCGTAATAGGAACTCAGCGTATTACCGTCGCCCTTCTGCGCCTGCGAGGCCGTCCGCCACTCCAGCAGATGCTTGCGGGTGACGAACAGGCGATAGAGGGTCCGCCCGATCGCATCGGCCATCATCCAGGCCAGGTGCGCCATGAACACGATCTTCAGGGCCACCATCGCCGTACCGAATGCGACATCCCGCGCCAGGGCGGAAAAATGCCCGCGCGCGGTCGCGTCGAGGTTCTTCGGGATGATCGCGTTGACCACGTCGAAGGTCGGCGCCATGAACAGCGTCAGGATCAGCAGAGCCTGCCATTGCGCGGCCTGGGTGAAGGGCAGAAACGCCCAGCCGGCGATCGAGGCCATCACCCAGAAGATCGGCGTGACCGAGCGGCGCAGATTGTCGATCATCTTCCAGCGCGACAGGGCCGGAACCTCGGAGCGCGGATCGAAGATGAAGTTGAGCAACTGCCAGTCGCCCCGCGCCCAGCGATGCTGGCGGGAGGCGTCGACCGAGTAGCGTGTGGGATAATCCTCGACCAGTTCGACGTCGGTGACGAGCGCCGAGCGCGCCAGCGCGCCTTCCAGCAGGTCGTGGCTGAGAACCGTGTTTTCCTCGATACGGTCCTTCAGCGCCGCTTCGAAGGCATCAATGTGATAGAGGCCCTTGCCGGTGAAGGAGCCGTCCTCGAAGACGTCCTGATAGAGATCAGAAACCGCAAAGACATAAGGGTCGAGACCCCGATTGGCCGAGAAGACCCGCTGGAAGAACGACGCCTCGTCGCCTGTCGTGAGAGAAGGCGTTATGCGCGGCTGAAGGATGGTGTAGCCGCGTGTCACCTTACGCCGGGCGGCATCGAAATGCGGCTTGTTGAGCGGGTGCATCAGCTTGCCGATGAGCCGGACCACCGCATCGCGCGTGGTGCGGGTGTCGGCGTCCAACGTCATGACGTGGACGATGTTCTCCGGCAAAGGCGCGTCCAGCGGCATGAAGGTCGTGTCGCTGTCGCCGCGCAGCAGGAGGTTGAGTTCGTGCAGCTTGCCGCGCTTGCGCTCCCAACCCATCCAGCGCTCCTGCGAGGGGTTGTAGAGGCGATGGCGGTGCAGCAGGTGGAAACGAGACGCGCCTTCGCTCGGATAGCGCGTATTGAGCCTGGCGATCTGCTCGCGGGCGAAGTCGAGGATCTCGGTGTCGATCGTGTCGATCTCGGCCTTGCTGTCCGGCCAATCCGAGAGCAGCGCGAAGTAAAGCTGTTCGGACGCGTTGGCGAGATAGTGGACCTCGATGTTGCGGATGTTCTCCTCGACGTCGTCGCGCGATCCGATCAGCGAGGGCACGACGACCAGCGTGCGGGCTGAGGCTGGAACGCCGTCCTTGTATTCGTAACCGACCAACCGGCTCGGTTTCAGGAACAGCAGGACGACCGTGTTGAAGAAGGCGAGCGCGCCTTCGCTGGCGGGAACCGCGAACAGCACCAGCATGACGGCAATGGCCGAGGTCGAAAGGCCAAGCGCGGCCAGCGCATTGCCGGCCAGCCAGATCAGAAGCACGGTCAGGGCGAAGACGGGCACGACGATGCCCAACCAGCCCGTGCTGCGGAACACGCGCTTTATCCGCTCGGGCAGCCCGGGCCGGAAGCCCAACGCCTTTTCCAGTTCGCGACGCCGCGGGCCGACGAGGAAGAACCCGACATCGACCGGCTCTTCCGGCTCCGTCCCCTCCTCGCCCTGCGGGGCGCCGGGCCGCAGCGCATAGCCGGCAAGCTCGGTGGCCTTCTCGGCGACGGCGTATTCCGACTTGTCGGAACGCTTGGCCAGTTCCTCTATTTCGGTGCGATACTGGTCGCGCGAGGCGAAATCCAGCGCGGCGAAATTGGTGCGCTCGCGCAGGAGCGCGTCGATACGGCTGACTTCCTCGAACCAGACGGTCCAGTCCACGTCGTTGATGAGCCTGAGGCCGCGGATGATGTTGCCTGTGGTGACGTTACCGCTGGACAACGTCTGGTGCTCGGCGAGGATGATCTCCTCGGCATCGGTGCCGGAACGCTCCAACTCGCCCTCGAGCCATTCGAGCGCCCTGCCGGCGTTTTGCGACCCGTCGCGCAGTCGGTAGAGAAGCTGCGTCGCGAAGGTCGTATCCTGTGCATGCGCCGCATAGGGCGCCAGGATCACCCGGTCGTCGTCGGTACGGTCGGCCAGCACCTTGTCGGCGACGTCGTTTGCGACGGTGCGCATGTCGCGGGAACGCGCGACCCGGACAGCGAGCCGGCGCAGATTCTCGATCAGCACGAAGCGCAGCAGCGACGGCAGCGCCCAGATCTCGCCGATCTTCATCGGCTCGACCGACTGGAAACCTTCGACAATGGCCTTGAACATGCCTGCCGATACGGAACTGTCGGAATGCGCGACATAGGCCCAGGCAATCGCCAGCGCACGCGGAATGGTCGCACCGTCCGACAGCTTCAGGGTCGGAAGCTGGCGATAGAAGCGACGCGGCAGGTCGCGCTTGATCTGATAGATCGTCTCCTCGACCATGTAGTTGTTGTCGAGCATCCATTGCGCGGCCGGTGTGATGGTCTCGCCCTTGCCCTGCGCCGCGTTGACGGACCGGTAAACCTCCAGGATCTTCCTGGCGTCCTCCCGGATGCGCGCCTGGAAATCGAACGGCTGCAGCCCATGCAGGTCGCGTATCTCGCCCTTCGCGAGACTTTCGCCGAGCGCTCGCAGCCGTTCTTCGGACAGATAGGTGGAACGAATGGGTTCCTGGGTTCCCGGCACGGCGGATCTGGCTTTTTCAATGTTGCCGGGACTGGTTTGAATGTTCATTGGCAATCCGTACGGAGGAAACGGTCTACGGCGAGGAGCCCGAGGTCAGAACCCGACATTGTGGTGAAGGCGAGCCCGCCTGTTACGGCTGGTGAGGAAACCGCCCCAGCGGTGTTTGGTTGCATTGCAATGACGGCGGCTGGCGTAGGCATAATCACTTCCGACAGACAATAGCAGGCGCGCTCCTCCCGGCAACCGCGAACCGTTGCGGCTTAAAAGGAGAAAAGGCCAGATTCCGATCTGGCGCGATGGTATGGAGCGCGACCCGCTTTTTTTCAACGGGTTGTCGGTAAAGCTTGGAGACCGGCTTTAATCGTTGCCGCCGACTGCGTTGATCAGGATGACGAAGACTGTCGCCCGGTCATCGGCGGACAGCCGCAGGACGGGGCCTCCGCGATCGATCCGGAGCGCATCCAGGGCGTCGAGAACGACGGTTTCCAGACCATCGGCCCGCACCCTGCCCCGGTGACAAAAGACCAGCATCGTTTCAGCCGCGATGGCCAACTCGACGGTTCCCGCAATGGTCATCCGTTCGACCGAATGCATCATGCGCGCGCGGCGGGACATAACGTTGAGATCGACGATCGGCCCGGCGATCAGGTTCGCCCGTGTCGGCACGTCGGCGGGAAACGGCAAGGGTTCCGAGGCCTTCGTCAGCCCGAAAGGAATGCGGTCGGAGACATTCAGGATCACCCCCTCGCCCTCGAGAATCGACAATGTGCGGTCGATGCCAGGAAAGGCCGAGAACGGTCCGTCCCGCTCTACCCGCGCCATCGAGACGCGCCAGTCGAAGTCGTCCAGCGCTGCGCCTTCGGGCGAGACTGCGATTTCGGTCGTCGTCCCGCCGCCGTTCTTCCATGGCATCACTCGATAGTCCGTGGCGCGCAGGATGTGCATCACGTCAGCCGAGTATGCCCGGCAGGTTGAGCTGGTGTTCCTTGGCGCACTCTATGGCAATGTCGTAGCCTGCATCGGCGTGGCGCATGACGCCGGTCGCCGGATCGTTCCACAATACGCGCTCGATACGCCGCGCCGCGTCCGCGCTGCCGTCGCACACGATGACCATGCCGGAATGCTGCGAGAAGCCCATGCCGACGCCGCCGCCGTGATGCAACGATACCCAGGTCGCGCCCGAGGCCGTGTTCAAGAGCGCATTAAGCAGCGGCCAGTCGGAGACGGCGTCCGAACCGTCCTTCATCGCTTCCGTTTCGCGGTTTGGCGAGGCGACCGAGCCGGAATCCAGATGGTCGCGGCCGATGACGACAGGGGCTTTCAACTCGCCCTTGGCCACCATCTCGTTGAACGCGAGCCCGAGTCGATGGCGGTCGCCGAGGCCGACCCAGCAGATGCGCGCCGGCAATCCCTGGAATGAAATACGCTCGCGCGCCATGTCCAGCCAGTTGTGCAGGTGGTGGTTGCCGGGCGTGAGCTCCTTCACCTTGGCGTCGGTCCTGTAGATGTCCTCGGGATCGCCGGAGAGCGCCGCCCAGCGGAACGGCCCGATGCCGCGACAGAACAGCGGCCGGATATAGGCCGGCACGAAGCCGGGAAACGCGAAAGCGTTCTCGAAGCCCTCGTCCTTCGCCACCTGGCGGATGTTGTTGCCGTAGTCGAGCGTCGGCACGCCCGCGTTCCAGAACGCGACCATCGCCTCGACATGCTCGCGCATGGACGCGCGGGCGGCTTTCTCCACAGCCTGCGGGTCGCTGACGCGCTTCTCGCGCCATTCGGCCATAGACCAGCCTTTCGGCAGGTAACCGTTGATCGGATCGTGCGCGGAGGTCTGGTCGGTCAGGATATCGGGGCGAATGCCGCGCCGGAACATCTCCGGCACCAGTTCGGCCGCGTTGCCGAGCAGCCCGACCGACTTGGCCTCGCCGGCCTTCGTCCAGCGATCGATCATCTCCATCGCCTCGTCCAGCGTTTCGGCTTTCTCATCCAGATATCTGGTGCGCAAGCGGAAATCGATGGAATCCGGGTTGCATTCGATGGCGAGGCAGGAGGCGCCGGCCATGACCGCCGCGAGCGGCTGCGCGCCGCCCATGCCGCCGAGCCCGCCGGTCAGGATCCACTTGCCCTTGAGATTGCCGTCATAGTGCTGCCGTCCGGCTTCGACGAAGGTCTCGTAGGTGCCCTGCACGATGCCCTGCGTGCCGATATAGATCCATGAGCCGGCCGTCATCTGGCCGTACATCATGAGCCCCTTCCGATCGAGCTCGTTGAATTTCTCCCAGGTCGCCCAGTGCGGCACGAGGTTGGAGTTGGCGATCAGAACGCGCGGCGCGTCCTTGTGGGTGCGGAACACGCCGACCGGCTTGCCGGACTGCACCAACAGCGTCTCGTCCTCGTTCAGCGATTTCAGCGAGGCGACGATGCGGTCGAAATCGTTCCAGGTGCGCGCGGCGCGACCGATACCGCCATAGACGACCAGTTCGTTGGGGTTCTCGGCGACGTCCGGGTCGAGATTGTTCATCAGCATCCGGAGCGGCGCCTCGGTCGTCCAGAACTTGGCGTTCAACTGGTCGCCGCGCGGCGCGCGGACTTCGCGGATGTTGTGGCGGGGGTCGGTCATAGTGTTTGGTCCCTGGAAAGGAGGGGCGGCCGGCTCAGCCGCGCGCCCAGGCCGTTGCGGTTTCGAGAATGTTTGTCAGCGTCGCGCGGATCGGCGCGGCATAGGCGCCGTCATACGGCATGGGCCAGTTGTCAGGCTCGCTCGGAACCTCCGGTTCGCGCATGTAGCCGCGGCAGGACAATTCCATCTGGAGCGCATGGACGCCGTTTTCCGGCCGCCCATAGCGGCGGGTGATCCAGCCGCCCTTGAAACGGCCGTTGACGACGAACGTCTCGCCCGTATCGGCCAGTATCTCCGTCACCATCTGCTGCAAGGCCGGGTCGGCGCTCACGCCGTCATTGGTGCCGAGATTGAACACCGGAAGCCGGCCTTCGAACAGGCGCGGCAACACGGAGCGGATCGAATGGCAGTCATAGAGCACGATGTTTTCGTGCAGGCCGCGCAGCCGGTCGATCTCAACTTGCAAGGCATCATGGTAGGGCTGGAAGAAGGTCCGCCGCCGGCGATCGATCTCGTCGGCGTCCGGCTCGAAGCCGTCCCGATAGAGCGGGATGCCCTCGAAGGTTTCGGTCGGGCAGAGCGTGGTCGTCGTCTGGCCGGGATAGAGCGAGGCGCCGGACGGGTCGCGGTTGACGTCGATCACGGTGCGGGAAATGTTGGTCCGCACCACGGTCGCGCCGAGACCGGCCGCGAAATCGTACAACGTCTCGATCCACCAGTCGGTGTCGCAGCGGCCGAGCCAGGGCGATGCGAGGCCGGCTTCGATGTCGGCAAGATCGGTGCCGGTATGCGGGATGGACACCAGCAGCGGCGCGGTGCCCTGGTGCACGGAAAGCCAGGATGGACGGTTCATGGCCGTTCTCCCGAGAGTGCCGGCAATGCGACCGCGCTTGCCGCCTCGACCAACGCCCCTGCCCGCACCAGCGCGATGGCCTTTTCCATGTCGGGATGGAAATGCCTGTCGTCGTCCAGATGCGGCACCTGCGCCCGCACGAGATGCCGGACGGCTTCGAGCGGCGGACTGGAGGCCAGCGGCGCGTGGAAATCGCATCCCTGCGCGGCCGCCAGCACCTCGATGCCGATGACGGAACTGGCGTTCTCGACCATGCCGAGCAGACGCCGCGCGCCGTGCGCGGCCATCGAGACATGGTCTTCCTGGTTGGCCGAGGTCGGGATCGAATCGACCGAGGCCGGGTAGGCCTTCTGCTTGTTTTCCGAGACCAGCGCCGCCGCGGTAACCTGCGGGATCATGAAGCCGGAGTTCAGGCCGGGCTTCGGCGTCAGGAAAGCCGGCATGCCCGACAGCGCGGGATCGACCAGCATGGCGATCCGGCGCTCCGACAAGGAGCCGATCTCGCACACCGCCAGCGCGATCATGTCGGCGGCGAAGGCGACGGGTTCGGCGTGGAAGTTCCCGCCGGAGAGCGCGGTATCGTCTTCGGCGAAAATCAGCGGATTGTCGGTGACGCCGTTCGCCTCGGTCTCCAGCGTGTCGGCGGCCTTGCGCAGCACGTCGAGCGCCGCGCCCATCACCTGCGGCTGGCAGCGCAGGCAGTACGGGTCCTGTACGCGCTCGTCGCCGACGCGGTGCGATTCGCGGATGGCGCTTCCGGCCATCAGGGCGCGCAGCGCGTCCGCCGTCTCGATCTGGCCCCTGTGCCTGCGCAGAAGATGGATACGAGGGTCGAACGGCGCGTCGGAACCGCGCGCGGCGTCGGTGGAGAGCGCGCCGGCCACCAGCGCCGACTGATAGAGAGTCTCCGCATCGAACAGAGCGGCCAGCGCATAGGCGGTGGAGAACTGCGTGCCGTTGAGCAGCGCAAGACCCTCCTTGGCACCCAGCGTCACCGGCTCCAGCCCGTGCGACACGAAGGCAACGGCGGCCGGAACGCGGCCGTGCGGCGTAAAACATTCGCCGACGCCGATCAGGACCGCCGTCATATGCGACAGCGGCGCGAGATCGCCCGAGGCGCCGACGGAGCCCTGGCATGGAACGACAGGAACGACGTCCGCCGCGAGCATCGCCTGCAACAGGTCGATCACCTCCTGGCGCACGCCCGACGCGCCCTGCGCGAGCGATGCCATTTTCAGCGCCATCATCAGCCGCGCGACCGGCACAGGCATCGGCTCGCCGACGCCTGCGGCATGCGACAGCACGATGTTGCGCTGGAGCGTTTCGAGGTCGCCAGCCGGAATGCGCACGCTGGCCAGCTTTCCGAAGCCGGTGTTGATGCCGTAGACCGGCTCGCCCCTTGCGACGATACGCGCCACCGCCTCGGCGCTCACCGCGATCTTGCCGCGGCAGGCGGGATCGAGCACGGGCGTCGCGCCGCGATAGATGGCGCGCCAGTCGGCGAGCGAGGCGCCGCCGGGCTTCAGAACAAGATCGTTCATTGTCCTCTCCAGATGCGCGCATGGAGCGGATTGAAGCCCATGCGATAGACGAGTTCGGCCGGCCGCTCGATGTCCCAGATGGCGAGGTCGGCTCGTTTGCCAGCTTCCAGCGTGCCGGTTTCTTCCAGAAGCCCAAGCGCCCGCGCCGCCTCGCGCGTCGTGCCGGCGAGGCATTCGTCCACGGTCAGGCCGAACAGGGTGGCGGCCATGTTCATGGTCAGGAGCAGCGAGGTGAGCGGCGACGTGCCGGGGTTGCAGTCGGTGGCGACGGCCATCCTCACGCCATGCCTGCGGAAGAGATCGACCGGCGGCTTCTTCGTCTCGCGGATGAAATAGAAGGCGCCGGGCAGGACCGTGGCAACGGTCCCCGTTTGCGCCATCGCGGCGGCGCCCGCCTCGTCCGTATATTCCAGATGATCGGCCGACAGCGCGCCGTAACGGGCGGCGAGAGCCGCGCCGTGCAGGTTGGACAGTTGGTCGGCGTGGAGCTTCACCGGCAGGCCGAGTGTCCGCGCCGTGTCGAAGACGCGCGCGATCTGCTCCGGCGAAAAGGCGATGCCCTCGCAGAAGCCATCGACGGCGTCGGCGAGCTTTTCGGCCGCGATGGCGGGAAGGATTTGACCGCAGACTTTGGAAATATAGGCATCCTTGTCGCCGGCAGCTTCGGGCGGCAGAGCGTGGGCGGCGAGGCAGGTCGTGGTCACTGCAACTGGCCGCGCACCCCCACCCCTAACCCCTCCCCACAAGGGGGAGGGGGAGCTGCCGCGACCTAGTTCCCCTCCCCCTTGTGGGGAGGGGTTAGGGGTGGGGGTGCGGGACGCTTCCAAACCAAGTCGCCGCGCCGCACGCAGGGATTTCATCTCATTGTCGAGGTCGAGCCCATAGCCCGACTTGACCTCGACGGTGGTGACGCCTTCGGCGATCAGCGCATCCAGCCTAGGCAACGACTGCCGCACCAGTTCGTCTTCGCCAGCCGCGCGTAGCGACTTGACCGACGAGACGATGCCGCCGCCGGCCTTGGCTACTTCCTCATAGGTCGCGCCCGCCAGCCGCATCTCGAATTCGCTGGCGCGGTCGCCGGCCCAGACGAGATGCGTGTGGCAATCGATCAGGCCGGGCGTGATCCAGCGCCCTTCACAGTCGATGATCTCGGCATCGGCGGATGCCGCAGGCAGGTCGTCTTCCGCGCCGGCGAAGACGATGCGCTCCCCATCCGCAACGACGGCGCCACGCTCGACGACGCCCAGTCCAGGCAACGTTTCGGCAAGCGTCGCGAGGCGCGCGTTGCGCCAGATTCGCCTGCCTCCTGCCCGCGCTTTCTCCTCTGCCATCATCTTTTCCGTTTTCTTTGGATTTCATTATGTATATACATATTAAAAACCGACGCAAGAGCGATTGTCGTCGGCGCAACGAAATTGGAGGACGTCGTGGGCGCGATCTTTGCAGCGGAGGCCTTGCTTGCCGACGGATGGGCGGCAGATGTGCGCCTGACGATCAACTCCGGCGTCGTCGGAGCCATAGAGAAAGACGCGACCCCTCTCCCCGGCGACGAACGGCACGCGATCCTTCTTCCCGGCATGCCCAACCTGCACAGCCACGCCTTCCAGCGCGGCATGGCGGGACTGGCCGAGACCCGCGGCCCGGGCGCCGATTCTTTCTGGTCCTGGCGAGAGGTGATGTACCGCTTCGCGCTGACGATGAGCCCCGAACAGGTCGAGGCGGTGGCGGCGCAACTCTATGTCGAGATGCTGGAAGCCGGCTTCACCCGCATCGGCGAGTTCCACTATTTGCATCACGACCGCGGCGGCTTCCCCTACGCCAACATCGCCGAGATGGCCGAGCGCATCGCCGCCGCCGCCGCACAGACCGGGATCGGGCTGACGCTGCTGCCTGTCCTCTACGCTCATTCAGGCTTCGGCGGCAACGCGCCGAGTGAGGGGCAGCGGCGGTTTATCAACGATCCCGCCCAGTTCGCCGCGCTTCTTGAAAAATCTCGCCAAGCGGTTGGCGGGTTGGACGGCGGCATGATCGGCATCGCGCCGCACAGCCTGCGCGCCGTCACGCCGGCCGAGCTCGCCGAAGTGACGCGCCTTGCCCCGGACGGACCGGTCCACATCCATATCGCCGAGCAGGTGAAGGAAGTGGAGGATTGCGTCGCCTGGTCAGGCAAGCGCCCCGTCGAGTGGCTGCTGGAGAATGCCGATGTCGGCGAGCGCTGGTGCCTGATCCACGCCACCCACATGACCGAAGCCGAAACGGTCGCCCTTGCCCGCAGCGGCGCGGTCGCGGGCCTTTGCCCGGTCACCGAGGCCAACCTCGGCGACGGCACCTTTGCCGCGCCCTCGTTCATCGAGAACGGCGGCCGGCTCGGCGTGGGGTCGGACTCCAACGTGCTGATCGGCGTTGCCGACGAGTTGCGCCAGCTCGAATATTCGCAGCGCCTCGCCCACCGTGCCCGCAACGTGCTGGCCCGGCCTGGCCAGTCGAACGGCCGCGCCCTGTTCGACGCCGCACTGGACGGCGGCGCCCGGGCGCTCGGCGCCGGTCCGCCCGGCATTGCCGAAGGCGCCTCGGCCGACTTCGTTTCGCTCGACCCGGCTCATCCCACACTCGCCGGCAAGGCGCGCGATGCAGTCCTCGACGCCTGGATCTTCGCCGCCGGGGCGCAAGTTGACTGCGTCTGGACACGCGGAAACAAACGGGTGAGCGGCGGGCGGCATCTCCGGCGCGACGAAACGGCGCGCCGCTTCGCCGCCGTCATGAAGGACCTGTCCGCCGGCTGAGCCAGGCGGAGGAAGGCAGAGCGGGATGGCAGCAAACGAAACAAGCGAAGCCGAAGGCGAGACGCTGCATCAGCGCATCCTGTCGGATATCAGCGACCGCATCCTGTCCGGCGCGTGGGTACCTGGCCACCGCATCCCGTTCGAACATGAGTTGGCGACGCAGTACGGCTGCTCGCGCATGACCGTGAACAAGGCGCTGTCGCAACTCGCCAAGGCCGGGCTGATCGAGCGCCGCCGCCGGTCCGGCAGCTTCGTCCGCCAGCCGCAATCACAGGCGGCCGTGCTGGAAATCCACGACATCCGCGTGGAGGTCGAGGCGCTCGGCCTGCCCTACCGCTACGAACTGGAGCGCCGCGACAGGCGCCGCGCCACCCCGCAGGACCGCGCGCAGCTCGGCCTTCAGGCTCCGTCAGCGGTACTTATGCTGGAATGTCGGCATTTCGCCGGCACGCGGCCATTCTGCCACGAGGCGCGCCTGATCAGCCTCGCGGCGGTGCCGGATGCGATCGACGAGCCTTTCAAGACGATCGCGCCCGGTCCCTGGCTGGTCGCGCGCGTGCCGTGGAGCGCTGCCGAACACCGCATCCGTGCGACCGCCGCCGACGCCGGCATCGCCGCCGCGCTCGACATTGCGGTCGGCTCACCCTGCCTGGTGATCGAGCGGCGGACATGGAGCGCCGAGCATCCGGTCACCCATGTCCGCTTCACCTACGCAGCCGAAAGCCACGCGCTTGTGGCGCGCTTCACGCCGTCACAGGCATAGCCACTCGAGAAGCCGAACCTCAGATCGCCGCGGTGACGATGATCTCGACCAGGTATTTCGGCGCGGCGAGCTTGGCCTCGCCGGTGGCGCGCGCCGGCGTATGGCCCTGCGGCACCCAGGCGTCCCATTCCTTGTTCATTTCGGCGAAGGTGGACATGTCCGACAGCCAGATGATCGCCTGCACGATCTTGGTCTTGTCGGTTCCGGCCTTGGCCAGCAGCGAATCGATGGAAGCCAGAATGTCCTTCGTCTGCGCGGCGACGCTGTCGCCCTCGCCCGTCTGGCCCGCCAGATAGACGGTGTTGCCGTGAATGACGATCTGGCTCATGCGGGGACCGACGTCGATGCGGCGAATGCTCATGGCGTTTCCTTCCTGCTCATTGGAGCCGTTGCTTCGGCGCCTGTTTAGAGTTCCGGCCACGGTCGGGCAAGTCGCGAAGCAAAGCGAATATCGGTCCAGCGCGCATTGACATATGTAATAACATCACATACCCAGTCCGCATTATCCCAGTCGATGACCGCCGCCGATGACCGAGCCTTGCCTCACATTCCAGGATCTGACGCTGGGCTACAACAGCCATCCGGCCGTACACCATCTCAGCGGCACGGTCCGCAGGGGATCGCTGACGGCCGTGGTCGGCGCGAACGGCTCCGGCAAATCGACCTTGATGAAGGGCATCGTCGGCATCCTCAAGCCGATGTCCGGCACAGTGGTGAAAGCGAGCGGCGCGCGCATCGCCTATCTGCCGCAGCAGTCGGAACTCGACCGCACCTTCCCGGCCCGCGTCCTTGACCTTGTGTCCATGGGCCTGTGGCCCCGGCGCGGCTTGCTCGGCCGTCATACCGCGCAGGATCGCGAATCCGTCGCAGCCGCCTTGCAGGCGGTCGGGCTACAGGATTTCGAGCAGCGCGCGCTCGACACGTTGTCCGGCGGACAGCTTCAGCGCGCCCTGTTCGCCCGCGTGCTGGTGCAGGACGCCGATCTCATCCTGCTCGACGAACCGTTCAACGCGATCGACGCCAAGACGGTCGGCGACCTGATCGATCTCATCCGGCGCTGGCACGGCGAGGAGCGCACGGTGATGGTCGTCGCGCACGATCTGGACCTCGTGCGGCGGCACTTTCCCGAAACCCTGCTGATGGCGCGCCAACCGATGGCGTGGGGGGAAACGCTGGCGACCCTCAAGCCGGAAAACCTGCTGCGTGCCCGCCGTTTTCACGAGGCCTGGGAAGAAAACGCGCCTTGGTGCGAGCCCGAAGGCCATGCGCATCCGCACGAACATGAGCACGACGGGCATGGGCATGATCATGCGCACACGCATGGCCGCGCTCGCGGCGAGACGGTTCCCGCTTCCGGACCGAAGGCGGCATGATGCACGGCGTCTATTCCCTGCTCGTCGCGCCCTTCGTGGACTACGCCTTCATGCAGCGCGCCCTTGCCGGCTCGCTGCTGCTGTCGCTCGGCGCCTGCCCGATCGGCGTCTTCCTCATGCTCAGGCGCATGAGCCTTTCGGGAGACGCCATGTCGCACGCCATCCTGCCGGGCGCAGCCGCGGGCTTCCTGTTCTACGGGCTGGAGATCCTGCCGATGACCATTGGCGGGCTGGTCGCGGGGCTGGTCGTCGCACTCGGCGCCGGCGCCATCTCGCGCTTCACCGTCCAGCGCGAGGACGCTTCGATGGCCGCCTTCTACCTGATCTCGCTGGCGCTCGGCGTGCTGATGGTGTCGATCCGCGGATCGAGCGTCGATCTCATGCACGTCCTTTTCGGCACAGTGCTGGCGCTGGATAACGAGGCGCTGGTTCTGATCGGGAGCATCGCCGCCGTCACCCTTGCGGCGCTGTTCGTGTTCTGGCGCGCCCTCGTCGCCGAATGCCTCGATCCGCTTTTCCTGCGCTCCGTGAGCCGCTGGGGCGGCCCCGTGCACTTCGTCTTCCTCGGGCTCGTCGTGCTCAATCTCGTCGGCGGCTTCCAGGCGCTCGGCACCCTGCTCTCGGTCGGACTGATGATGCTGCCGGCCGCCGCCGCGCGCTTCTGGACGAATCGCGCCGGCTTCATGTGCGTCCTTTCGGTGGCGATCGGCTTCGCGTCCTGCACAGCCGGCCTGCTGCTTTCCTACCACGCCGCCCTGCCGTCAGGCCCCGCCATCGTCCTGTCGGCCGGCATCGTCTACTTTCTTTCCATCCTGCTCGGACCGCGCGGCGTCCTGCGCACGCGCACCATCGCCCATCGGCACAGGACGGCCTGACCCTCAACCAACGGAGACTGCGACATGCTGAAGACTTTCAAACGCGCCCTCGCGATGACTGTTATAACATTAACATCGATCGGAGCATCGTCCGCCTTCGCCGCGCCGCTGAAGGTCGTCGCGTCCTTCACCGTCATTGCCGACCTTGCGAAGAACGTCGGCGGCGACCGGGTCGACATCACCACCATTGTCGGACCCGATGGCGACGCCCATGTCTACGAACCGACCCCGGCAGACGCGGTCGCCATGAGCAAGGCCGACGTGGTGCTGGTCAACGGCCTTCACTTCGAAGGCTTTCTCAAGCGGCTCGTCGACACCAGCGCCACGAAGGCGGCCATCGTGGAACTGACCAAGGGCGTCACGCCCATCAAGTTCAAGCCGGAGTTCGCCGAAGCCGACGAGGACCATGACGGCGGGGCCGAAGCGGATGCCGGCGATCACGATCACGGCAGCATCGATCCCCACGCCTTCCAGTCGATCCCCAACGCCGAAATCTACGTGAAGAACATCGCCGAGGCTTTCTGCGCGGCCGACAGCGAAGGCTGCGTCGAATACCAGAGCAAGGCGGCCGCCTACACGAAGAAACTGCAGGCGCTCGACGCCGAGGTGCGCACGGCGATCGACGCCATTCCCGCCGACAAGCGGGTCGTCATCACCTCGCATGACGCCTTCGGCTATTTCGAGCACGAATACGGGCTGACCTTCCTTGCGCCTCAAGGCCTTTCGACCGAGTCCGAACCGTCCGCCGCCGATGTCGCCCGGTTGATCGAGCAGGTAAAGGCCGACAAGGCGGCCGCGATCTTCGTGGAGAACATCACCAATCCGCGCCTGATCGACCAGATCGCATCGGAAACCGGGATCAAGGTCGGCGGCACGCTCTATTCGGACGCGCTCTCCGGTCCGGACGGTCCGGCGCCCACCTATATCGACATGATGAAGAACAACATCGCCCAGATCCGCGGCGCCATAACGGGCAGCTAAGCCCCGACCGGCACGCGACGCTCGCGGGCATTGCCCCGGTGGCCCGACAATGGCAAGACTGTTGCCGGGCCACACGGCAGAACCTTGCGAGGACAAAGATGGAATACCGCCAGATCAGCGAAGACTATTCGGTATCGGGCCAGATCGAGCCGCAGGACGTGGAGGCCATAAAGGCAGCCGGCTTCCGCAGCATCATCTGCAACAGGCCCGACGACGAACAGCCCGGCCAGCCTGCACACGATGCGATCAAGGCCGCGGCCGAAGCTGCCGGACTGGGCTTTCGCTATGTCCCGGTGATCAGCGGCCAGATGACGATGGACAACGTCGATGAACAGGCCGGGGCGCTGGACAGCCTCGACGGGCCGGTCTTCGCCTATTGCCGCTCCGGCGCGCGCAGCACCAATCTTTATGGTCTTGTGCAGGAGCGAAAGCAGGGTTAGTCACGGCGCTCCCGAGCGGTTCGGGTTGTTTTTGAGATCGACCGGACCGCTGCTCATCGTCTCGCCGAATTTCGGGGGCCGGAACCGCTTCGCGTTTTTCAGCCCGCCTGCTCCAAGGATCGAACCCGTGACCGACGTCACCGTCTCCCAGGCCATAGAGGCCATCTATACGTCTCTTCAGAACGACAATGAAGACCTCGACGCCCACATTGCCGCGCTCAAGGGCGCCATGGCCCGGGAAGGCGTGAAGGAAGCCACGTTCGAAACCGGCAAGCTCGCCCAGCCGAACCGCCAGGGCCGCAAGCTGATGCAATCCTATTTCAGGAAGAAGGGCGTCGCCGTCGGCTTCGCCTGAGCGCCCCGCTGACGCAACAGGCCGCTACCAGTCCATCACCACCTTGCCGGAACTGCCGCTTCTCATCGCCTCGAAGCCGGACTGGTAGTCGTCTATGCCGATGCGATGGGTGATCAGGCCGGTCACGTCGAGCGGACCCTGCACCAGCGCGATCATCTTGTACCAGGTCTCGAACATCTCGCGGCCATAGATGCCCTTGAGCGTCAGCATCTTGAAGATGACCTTGTTCCAGTCGATCTCGAACCCGGTCGGCGAGATACCGAGGATGGCGATCCTGCCGCCATTGTTCATGGTGTCGATCATGTCGCGGAAGGCGACCGCAGAGCCGGACATTTCCAGGCCGACGTCGAACCCTTCCTTCATTCCCTCTTGCCCCATCACCTCTTTCAACGTCTCTTTCGAGGCGTTGACGACGTGATGGATGCCGACCTTGCGGGCGAGGTCGAGCCGGTAGGGATTGATATCGGTGATGACCACCTTGCGCGCGCCGACCGCCTGGGCGACCAGCGCGCCCATGATACCGATCGGCCCGGCGCCGGTGACCAGCACATCCTCGCCGACAAGGTCGAAGGACAGCGCGGTATGGACGGCGTTGCCGAGCGGGTCGAAGATCGCCGCTATTTCGTCCGGCACATCGTCGGGGATCGGCACGACATTGTGCTGGGGGATGGCGACATATTCGGCGAAGGAGCCTGGCCGGTTGACGCCGACGCCTTGCGTGTTGCGGCACAGATGCCCCCTGCCCGCGCGGCAGTTGCGGCAATGGCCGCAGACGATATGCCCTTCGCCGGAAACGCGCTGGCCGACCTTGTATTCACTCACCGCCGAGCCGACCTCGGCCACCGTGCCGACGAATTCGTGGCCGGTCACCATCGGCACCGGCACGGTCTTTTCCGCCCATTTGTCCCAGTTGTAGATATGGACGTCCGTGCCGCAGATCGCCGACTTGCGGACCTTGATCAGCACGTCGTTCGGGCCGATCTCGGGCACCGGCACCCGTTCCATCCAGATACCGGGCTCGGCCTTGGCCTTCACCAGCGCCCGCATCATGTTCGACATGGAATGCTCCCAGGAATTGCTTCTTGCGCGTGGCCTCCCGGCCGCGAAGTCAACGAAATCGAAGCGGTCAGGTCGGTTGGGCCTGCCGGCCGGTGATTTCTTCCATATGAATCCGGTAGAAAAGATGCGGCGTTGGCGCATCTGCCACCGGCTTCAGCCCGCCCGGCTCCCACCACTGCGCATGCTGGCTGAGCAGCGACCACGCCCGCTCGCGCTGCACCTTGGTGCCGATCCGGTCCGGCAATTCCTCGAAGCTTCCATAGATGACGACGCTGCGCCATTCGCGCTGGCTTTTCAGATCGTCGATCTGAACGCACACCTTTGCGTTCTGCCGCATCCACTCGACCTTCTTCCCGGCAAGCGAAAAGCTGTAGAGATAACTTCCGTCCAGGGCGAGGCTGACCGGCACGATGTAGGGTTGGCCCTCGAGCGCACAGGCAAGGCGCCCGATCCGCGCCGTGTGCAGCAGCGCCAGGCAGGCCGTGCGATCCATTTCCTTGATGATCATGGTCCTTACTCCAGTCTGAGGCGGTCGCGGGAGAACATCATATCACGCCAAGTTCCCTGCCGACTTCGCCGAACGCCGCAACCGCGCGATCGATATCGGCGCTCGAATGCGCCGCCGACATCTGGGTGCGGATGCGCGCCTGCCCCTTCGGCACGACCGGAAAGGAAAAGCCGATGACGTAGATGCCCCGCTCCAGCATTTTTTGCGCCATCTGCTGCGCGAGCGCCGCATCGCCCAACATGACAGGAATGATCGGGTGATCGGCGCCTGCAAGCGTGAAGCCGAGCCTCGTCATCCCGGAACGGAAGCGCGCAGCATTATCGGTGAGTTGCCGCCGCAGTGCCTCGCCGTTATCGACGATCTCGAAAACCTTCAGTGATGCAGCGGCGATCGCCGGCATTAGCGTGTTGGAGAACAGATATGGACGCGAGCGCTGGCGCAGCCAGTCCACCACCTGCCGCCTGCCCGCCGTGTAGCCGCCGGACGCGCCGCCCAGCGCTTTGCCGAGCGTGCCGGTGATGATGTCCACCCTGCCCTCGACGCCGCAATACTCGGCTGAGCCACGGCCGTTCCTGCCGACGAAGCCAACCGCGTGGCTGTCGTCCACCATGACCATCGCGCCGTATTTCTCCGCCAAGTCGCAGACGCCCTGCAGATTGGCGATGATGCCGTCCATCGAGAACACGCCGTCGGTGGCGATCAGCTTGAAGCGGCTGCCTTCAGCCTTCTTCAGCTCTTCCTCCAGCGCCGCCATGTCATTGTTGGCATAGCGGAAGCGCTTCGCCTTGGAGAGCCGCACGCCGTCGATGATCGAGGCGTGGTTGAGCGCATCGGAGATGATCGCGTCCTCTTCACCGAGCAGGGTCTCGAAAAGCCCGCCATTAGCGTCGAAGCAGGAGCCGTAGAGGATCGTGTCTTCCATGCCGAGAAAGCTCGAAATCCGTGCCTCGAGCTGCTTGTGCTCCTCCTGCGTGCCGCAGATGAAGCGGACGGAGGCCATGCCGTAGCCGTAACGATCGAGCGCGGCCTTGGCCGCCTGCCGCAAGTCCTCGTTGTCGGCGAGCCCGAGATAGTTGTTGGCGCAGAAGTTCAGGACGCGGTCGCCGCCGCTCACCTCGATTTCGGCGGACTGCATCGAGGTGATCACCCGCTCGGACTTGTAGAGGCCGGCGGCCTTCAACTGTTCGAGTTCGCTGTCGAGGTGGTTCAGAAACGGCGCTGTCATGACGGTCCTTCTTCCTGCAACGGCAGCGCCTGATTAGCACAACGATGCCGGGCAACCTATCGTTTCCGCGACCATCAATTCGCCTTCGCTAAAATGCGGAGCCGCATTGAAACAGGGCGATAACCATTGCCACCGTTTCCGTCGCAACAAATGTACACCCATGTTCAGGCTTTTCCGCTTGTTAACCTTTCCACGCCGATGGTCCGCCGGTGGTTCGGGGACTATTCTGAAAATGCCGAAGTCGCAGGCACAGGCTGTATCGAGCAGGCTCGTACTGTTGATCAAGTGCGCCTACTGGGTGGCGCTGCTCATCATCGCGGCCATGGCGCTGGCGTCCTTCCTGCTCTTGCAGCAGATGATCGCAGCCCAGCAGCGCGACGATGCGCTGCTCGACCTCGTATCGACGCAAAAGACGCTGTCGCAACGGATCGTTTTTCTGTCGGGCGCCGCGGAAAGCGCCGCCGCGCACAACAAACCGCCGTTGGTCGCCCAGCTCAGGACCGCTACCGACGAATTCGAAAAGAACTATCAGCTCTTTCTCGACAGGACCGGTGCGGATTCAATTGCGCTTTCGACGCAGGATTCGAACTCCTTTCACCACATCCTGTTCTCGAAGCCGTTCCACCTGGATTATTTTACGGTGGGCCTCGCGGCCAACGCCCATCGCCTTGCGGCAGCGCTTGACGCCGGGCGGACCGACGGAAGCGGCGGCTACAAGAATGCCGGCGGCGAATACATCGCGCTCGATCCGTTGCTGGCCAACGCGACGCTGTCGGGATATGCCGCCCTCAGCGATCGCATCGGCACACTCGCCGACCAGCGCTCGCAGGGACTGGTCGATCTTCACCGCCGTCTGTTCCTGGCCACCATCAGCGTCATCGTGCTGGTCGCGCTGCTGATCTTCCAGCCGATGGCCAACGTCATCCAGCGCAAGACCCACGAGTTGATCGACGCGCGCAACTCGATGGCCTTCATCGCAGTCCATGACGGACTGACCGGCCTCCACAACCGTTCCTTCCTGATAGACCATTTCGAGACGCTTCTGGCTGCCGCGCGCCGGCGGCGCGAGCGGCTCGCCGTCATCCAGCTCGACCTCGACCGGTTCAAGCAGATCAACGACACGCTGGGCCACGCCGCCGGCGACTATGTGCTGGTGGCGACCGCGCAGCGCATGCGCGAATCGTGCCGCGCTTCGGACCTGTGCGTGCGGTTGGGCGGCGACGAGTTCGTCATGATCCTCAGCGGCGCCGGCACGACCGAGGACATCGAGATGGTCACGAAGCGGATCCTCGCACATCTCAACCGCGCGATCGTCTTCCAGGGCGCGACGATCCTGCCCGGCGCCAGCGCCGGCGTCGCCGTCTACCCGGTCGACGCCGACAATGCGGCGGATCTGCTCGTCCATGCCGATCTGGCGCTCTACTCGGCCAAGAAGCTCGGAGGCGGCGCGCTGTCGTTCTTCTCGGAGGAATTGCGCCGGGAACTCGACCATCGCAAGCAGATCGAGCAGGACATGCGCACCGCGATCGCCGCCCAGGCGTTCGACGTTCATTTCCAGCCGCAGGTGTCGCTCAAGAGCGGCGCCATCAGCGGCGTCGAGGCTCTGGTGCGCTGGAAACATCCCACGCGCGGCATGGTCTCGCCCGCCGAGTTCATTCCCATCGCCGAGAAATGCGGCCTGATGAGCGATATCGGCCGTATCGTCATCGCCAAGGCCATAGCACAGGCCGCCGACTGGTACCGGGCTGAAATCGAGTTCGGCCGGCTGGCCGTCAACGTCTCCGGCACGGAACTGCGCGAGGCCGATTTCGACGCCTTCCTGTTCGAAACATTGGAAAAGGCGGGCCTGCCGCCGCAGAAGCTGTCGCTGGAAATCGTCGAATCCGTCATCCTGGACGACGAGAAGACCGGCATCGCGGCGAAGCTGCGCCACATCCGCTCGACCGGCGTGCACCTGGAACTGGACGACTTCGGCACGGGCTACGCTTCGCTCAGCCACGTCAATCCGAACGAGATCGATCGCCTCAAGATCGATCGCCGCTTTGTCCAGAACATCCACCAGAACGGCGACAATTCGAAGATCGTGCGCGCCATCACCGAATTGGCCCGCGGCCTCGGCATCTCGATCGTCGCGGAAGGCGCGGAGACCGAAGCCGAGCTGGATTCGCTGCTGGCGATCGGCTGCGAACAGGTCCAGGGCTATTCCATCGCCTTCCCGATGCCCGCCGAAAAGGCAAGCGAGTGGCTTCTCGCACGCAGCCCGAAGAAGGCCAGGTTCAGGGTCGTTCAAGGTGGAAGCGTGGCCTGACGGCCCGCGGCGCCCCCATCCTCAGAACCGCTCCAGCCTTCGCTTGACCTTGTCCAGGAAGGCTTTGCGGCTTTCAGGCGTGGACGAATCCATCAGATAGTGCGCCATGTAGGTCGTGCGGCAGCGCCAGCCGCACAGGCCGCGTATGCCGCGGGTGATCGTCTTGCGACCGGGCTGGCCGACGAGGACGCTCCACCACCACGGCGCGCCGCACGTCGTAACCACCGCGATCTTGCGGATATGCCCCATCAGCGGCTCCATCGTCGGGCGCGCATTGTCGAAGGTGAAGGCCACGTCCTTCGCCCAGACGCGGTCGAGCCAGCCCTTGAGCATGGCCGGCAGGCCGTACCACCAGGTCGGATAGACGAACACCATCGCCTCGGCCCAGCGCAGGCGCTCTATATGCGGCTGCAAGGCGGGATCGTCCGGCGCATGCTCGTTATAGCCGCGCCGTTCTCCCGCCCGCATCACCGGGTCGAAATCCTCGGCGTAAAGGTCGAGAACATGCGCCTCACACCCTTTGGCATGGATGGCGGCCACGGCAGCGTCCCGCAGGGCGGCGCAAAAGCTGTCCTCGACGGGATGGCAATAGACGACCAGCACCCTCATGGCAGGTTCCCGGTCATTTCGCCGTGCGCTCCAGCCCCCTGAACAGGAAGGTGCGTCCGCTGCGATAGTCGTAGTCAGGGTTTTCCCAGGCGATCATCTTGCCTGGATTGAGCAACCCCAACGGATCCGCCTCGCGCTTGAAGGCAAGCTGCACGGCGTCCGTCTGCTTCATGCCGCCCTCCTCCAGCGTGTAGCGATGCGGATTGAAGATCGGGCAGCCATTGGCCTCGAAGGTGCGGATGATCTCGTCCAGCCGCGCCTCGGTGGTGAACTTCACCAGGTTGAGGCCGAAACAGGTGATGTTGCCGTCCAGTCGCACGAATTCCAGATGCGAAAAGACCTCGCCGGGGAACATCGCATCCATCTTCTCCACCAGCGCAAGCTGGTTGGGAAACGGATAGAGCGATTGCAGGTAGGTGATTGAGGGATCGACACGAAGCGCGCGCAGCGTCGTGTGGTTCCAGGCCAGCTCGTAGGCGGGCGGCAACCCCTTTTTCTCCTCGGGCGGCAGGTCGGCCGCATTGTAGGCGATCGTGCCGCCGGCCCGGCGCGTAAAGGCGAGGAAGGCGTCGAGCGATTGCGGCGCCACCATGCACGCGCAGATGCTCATGCCGTCCTGGAGGAACCGCGCGTGGCGCTTGAAATAGAGCTGCGGCACCGGCGCGGCGATCGGCGTGATAAGCTTCGTCAGGATGCCATCCTGGCAGGCCAGCGCGTTGCCATAGCGGGCGGCGTCCATGAAGCTGTCGAAGCCGACGATGACGTCCACCCAGTCGTAGGCGGCCGTCAGCGGCACCTCGATTTCGGTGATGACGCCGTTGGTGCCGTAGGCGTGGGTGACCTTGTGCAAGTCCTCGCCGGTCAGGTCCAGAAGCCGGGGCTCGGCCTCCATCGTCGCCACGCGCAGGCGGATGATGTTGCCGAAGTCGCGCAATCCGCCGAAATTGATCGAGCCGACGCCGCCGGACCCGCCGGCGATGAAGCCGCCGATCGAGGCGGTGTTGTAGGTGGACGGAAACATCCGCAGTTCCTGGCTCGAATGCGCTCGCGTCGCCCGGTCGATGTCGGCCAGGATGGCGCCCGGCTGGACGACGACGCGCCCCGGCGCGATCTCCTTCACCTCGTTCATCTCCGAAAGGTTGAGCACGACGCCGCCCGACAGCGGCATCGCCTGCCCGTAATTGCCTGTGCCCGAGCCGCGCGGCGTCGCCGGCACGCCATGCCTGTGACATGCGGCCAGGACATGCACCACCTCCGCTTCGGTTTGCGGCGTGACGACGAGATCGGCCGTCACATGGTCGAGCTGGCGTTTGAGGACGGGGCTGTACCAGTAGAAATCCCGGCTCTTCTGCTGCACCAGCTTGGGGTTGTCCTCGATCTTCAGCCCGTCGAGATCGCGCTTCAGTGCTGCAAGGTCCATTGTCATTCCATCAGGTCGTCGAGTTCGGCATAGTCCGGGATCACACGGTCGATAGCGCGACCACCGCGCACGACGATGCGATCCGATTCGGGCCGCGACAGCAATTCTGTCCAGCTTCGGCCCTTGAAGATCACGAAATCGGCAGGCCCTCCCGCCCGCAGGCTTCCGGCGTCGTGTAACCGCATGATGCTGGCCGGTGTCGAGCTCACCGCTTTGGGCCAGTCGCCCACAGGATGGTCGAAATGAAGGACCCGCGTCGCCGCGCGATACACTTCAAGCATGTCGAGATCGCCATAAGCGTAGAATGGGTCGCGCGTGTTGTCGGAGGCCACCGCGACCGGAATGCCTCGCGCCTTCATCTCGTGCAGGAGCGTGACGCCACGCCAGCGCGGGGTCGTCCCGTCGGTGCGGCGGTCCTGAAGATAGAGGTTGCACAGCGGCAGCGAAACGACGGCGAGCCCGGCTTCGGCAACCTTGTCCAGCGTGTTCGCGATCTCGCGATCCGGCTGGCGCGCCAGCGAGCAGCAATGACCGACGAGAACCTGGCCCTCGAAACGGTGCCGCAGCGCCGCCTCGGCGATCCTCTTTAGCGAAATGGCTTCGACGGAATCGGTCTCGTCGGCGTGGAAATCGAGATCCAGCCCGTGCTCGATGGCAGCGCGGAACATGCGGTCGAGCAGCGCGTCCAGATCGGGCACCATGTAGGTGACCGCGCCGAGAATGCCGCCGACAGCCGAGACCCGCCGCACCATTCCGCTGAACCAATCCTGATCGCGAACGCGTTCGATGCCGAACAGGCAGGCCGCCTGCAGGTCGATTCGTCCGCGCCAGCGCTCGCGCATGGCTTCGAGGACGGACCATGAAATCTCATCCTGCGGCGGTATGCTGTCCAGATGGGTGCGGATTGCGCCGGTGCCGTGCGCATAGGCGCATCGCAGCGCAAAATCCATGCGCCGGTCGACATCGACGGCGCTCCAGCGGGCCACCCGATCGGCATCCGCCGCTTCCAGCGCGCCCATGAACGTCCCGTCGGGGTTCGGCTTGCGCGGCCATATATGGCCCTTGTCGAGATGGGTGTGGCAATCCACGAAGCAGGGCAGGACGATGCGGCCGGCAAGGTCGATGGCACCTTCGGCCGTCGCCCGCTGGGCGGTTTCGATGCGGCTTATCCGGCCATCCGCCACGACGATGTCGGCGAGGACGAAACCCTCGGCATCGACCGGCGCCGTCAGTCCCGGCGTCAGCGAGCAATGTAGCCGCGCGTTGACGAGGGCATATGAGGAAGCGGAAAAGATCGACGATTTCACGACCTGGCCGCCGCATACATGCCGATCGTCATCCCGGCCAAGCATGAACGAAGCGATTGCGCGAGCCGGGATCCATTGCGGAACTCATGCAATATCACGGAATGGATCCCGAATAGCGATACCTCCACTTCGCTGCGGACGACTTGCGGAATGACGCAATTCACGGCCACGCTCACCCTTCCTGCCTGATCGCGCTTTCGTGCCAGCGCCGCAGAATCAGGTGCGACACAAGCGACAGCACGAGAAAGATGATGATGCCCGTCGCCGATATCAGGATCAGCGCCGCGAACAGGCGCGGCGCGTTGAGGCGGTATCCGGCCTCGATGATGCGCGAGGCGAGGCCCGACGACTGGCCGGAAGCACCCGCCACGAACTCGGCCACCACCGCGCCGATCAGGGACAGGCCCCCGGCGATCTTCAACCCGCCGAGGAAATAGGGCATCGCCGCCGGCAGCCGCAGATGCCACAGTTCCTGCCATCGCGACGCGCCGTTCAGCTTGAACAGATCGCGCAGGTTGCGGTCCACCGAGTTCAGACCGAGCGTCGTGTTGGACAGGATCGGAAAGAACGCCACAATCCACGCGCACAGCAGAAGCTTCGCCGTCTGGTTGCCGACATAGATGTTGATCAGCGGGAACACCGCTACGATCGGCGTGACCTGCAGAATAACGGCGAAGGGGAAGAACGTCATCTCCACCCATTTCGACTGCGCGAACAGGACCGACAGCCCGACGCCGCCGACAACCGCCAGGACGAGCCCCAGGAACGTGATCTTCAGCGTGAAAAGCAGCGAGGAGAACAAGAGCCCGGCATCGTCGTGCAGGGTATGAAGCACTTCGAGCGGCCGCGGCAGGATATATCTGGGAATCCCGTTCCACACGCAGATGCGATCCCACAGCCACACCGCGAGCACCATGACGATGAGCGGAAACAGCCACCTGCCAATGCGCTCAACGCGCCGCTGCCTGACGCGGCGCGCTTCTTCCGGATCGAGCTTCACGGCGGAAAGTTCAGTGGCCGTCATCACGCCCGCCTCCGTTTGCCTGCATGGCGGCCGACAGCACGTCCGAAGCCCGCCGGCACAGCGCCGCATAGTCGGGCGAGGTTCGGAACGCCTCGTCGCGCGGATAGGCGACCTCGACGGCAAGTTCCTCGAACACCCTGCCCGGACGCGCCGCCATCACGACGATGCGGCTGGACAGGAAAACGCTTTCGAACACCGAATGGGTGACGAAGATCGCCGTGAAGCGCTCGTCCTGCCAAAGGCTCAGAAGATCGTCGTTGAGCCGGAAACGGGTGATCTCGTCCAGTGCAGCGAACGGCTCGTCCATCAAGAGCAGCCGCGGCTTCGTCACCAGGGCGCGGGCGATGGAAACGCGCATCTTCATGCCGCCGGAAAGCTCCCGCGGCACCGCCTCGGCGAACCCGTCGAGGTGGACGCGCGACAGCATTTCCACGATCGCCGGCGCAGCTTTGGCCTTCGAGACGCCGCGCAGGCGAAGCGGCAGCCACACATTGTCGAAGACGCTCGCCCAGGGGAGCAGGGTCGGCTCCTGGAAGACGAAGCCGAGGCCGGACCGGTCGAACGAGCCGCCGCGCCATTCCAACGTGCCAGATGTCGGGGTCGACAGGCCCGCGATCAGGCGAAGCGCGGTCGACTTGCCGCAGCCTGACGGACCGAGCAGCGAAACGAAATCGCCCTCGCCGATCGCCAGATCGACATTGTCCAGCGCCTTCACGCCGTTGGAGAACACCTTGCCGACGCCGGCGAGCGACAACAACGCCCCGCTCGCCCGCACCGGCGGCAAATCGAGCTTGTTCTGCTGCACGATCGGATCCGGACTATTTCTTCAAGTCCAGGCCGACGCCCTTGTTCACGAACTGTAGCGTGTAAGCCTTTGAAATATCGATTCCTGCCGGCTCGACCTTGGCCTTGACCATCTTGTCGTAGAAATCCTTCATGCGCGCATCCGTCATCGCGCCGATGCCCATCTTCTCGGCATCGCCCGAATCGACGATGCCGTATTTCTTGAGCTGTTCGATCGTGAAGGCGATCTGCTCGTCGGTGATGTCGGGATTGTCCTTCTTGATGAGGTCGTTGGCGGCCTTGTTGTCGCCGTAGAGGTATTTGTACCAGCCCTTTGCCGACGCATCGACGAAGCACTGGACCACCTCGGGGCGCTTGTCGATCGTGTCCTGCATCGCCTCCACTGTGGTGGAATAGGTGCTGTAGCCGTAGTCGGCGAGCAGGAAGACATTCGGCTTGAAGCCGCCTTCCTTCTCCACGGCGAAGGGCTCGGACGTGGCGTAGCCCTGCTGGATCGACTTCTTGTTGGCGATGAAGGGCGCCGGGTTGAAGGTATAGGGCACGCGCTTGCCGACATCGAAGCCGTATTCGCTGGCCATCCACAGAAGGAAGCTCTGCGCCCCTTCGTCGCCGATGATGTACTGGTCGGCGTTTTTCAGCTCCTCCCATGTGTCCAGTCCCTCGCCGGGATGGGACATCATTACCTGCGGCTCCTTCTGGAAATGCGCCGCCACGACGCGCAGCGGAATGCCCTGCGCCACCGCGTCGAAGGCCTGCTGCATGTTGCCGCCCATGTAGAAGTCGATCTTGCCGGCCAGAAGCAGCGGCCTGCCGGCGACCTGGGGACCGCCCTGCTGGATCGTCAGGTCGACGCCGCAGGCGGCGTAATCGCCATCGGCAAGAGCCTGATAATACCCGCCGTGCTCTGCCTGTGCGAGCCAGTTGGTGCCGAAGATCGCCTTCTCATTGGCTGCGGCCGCGTTCACCGCAAAGGCCAGGCCTGCCACGGCGCCTGCCAACTTCAATCCATCGTGCATCGACGTCACCCCTGTTCGCCCTGTTTGTTGGCGGGCTGTATCCGAAATCGAGAAAACAGACCTTACGCCCTGGTTTTCTTGTATCTTCCGTCGAAACGGAGAGTGCATGGCAGGGCGTTAGCTGTCCGGCGCGCATCGTGACGATTTTTTCCTCTACTGTCCACAATCGACACGCTGCATCCACGGCGATCTTGTGGACGGAGCACGCACCCCCTACCCTTGGCGTGAAAGGTATTCTTCATGTTCCGATTCCTGACGCCCGAGACGATCAAGCCGCCCTTCGCGCGCTACAGCCACGGCGTCGAGGTGCCGCCGGGCAAGCGACTCGTTTTCTGCTCAGGTCAGGTTGCGATCGGGGCGGACGACCGGATACCGGAGGACGTCGAGGCGCAGACGGAACTGTGCTTCGCAAACATCGCGGCGATCCTGGGGGAAACCGGACTCGGCCTTCGCGACATCGTGCGCATCAACGCCTACGTCACGGACCGCGCCCACCTGAAGGGCTACATGGCTGCGCGCGACCGGCTGGTTGCCGACCCGCCGCCCGCCTCGACGCTGATGATCGTGTCGGGTTTCGCACGGCCCGAATTCAAGGTCGAAGTCGAAGTCGTCGCTGCGGGAGATTGAGGATATCATGACAAACACGACACCGCGCCGCGTCTGGTGGGGCGACTTCCGCACGACCGAATATGCATCCATCGACCCCGAATCCACGATCGCCGTGCTTCCGGTGGCGGCGATCGAGCAGCATGGCCCGCACCTGCCGGTCTCGACCGACACGACCATCATGAACGGCATGCTGGAAACGGTGATCGCACGCCTTCCCGAAGACCTCGACATCCGCATCCTGCCGGTGCAGTCGGTCGGCAAATCGAACGAGCATGTTCATGCGCCGGGCACGCTGACACTGACGCCGCTCGCCGCCATCCAGTCGTGGGCCGATCTCGGCGCGTCGGTGGCGCGGGCCGGCGTGAAGAAGATCGTGTTCGTCAATTCGCATGGTGGCAACGAGGAGATCATGGGCATCGTCGCGCGCGAGTTGCGCGTCGCGTTCAAGATGCTGGCGGTGAAGACAAGCTGGTCGCGCTTCGGCCGGCCCGCCGGCCTCTACAGCGACATCGAGGACCGCTACGGCATCCACGGCGGCGACTTCGAGACCTCGGTCATGCTGCATTTCCGCCCGGACCTCGTGGACATGAGCAAGGCGCAGGATTTCGTCTCCAGCGTCCAGCGCGCCGAGCGGGAATTCGAACTGCTGAAACCGACCGGCACGCACGCCTTCGCCTGGATCGCCTCCGATCTCAACCCGAACGGCGTCGTCGGCGAAGCGCATCTCGCCACGGCGGAAAAAGGCCGGCTCACCGCCGAGCATCAGGCCGACGGCTTCATTCGGCTGCTTCAGGACGTGCGCAAGGCGAAGCTGGCGGACTGGCTGGCGTAACGTCCGTCATCTCGGCTGGCGCATGGTGCATGGCAACCGGACTCGTCATCCCAGCCAAGCGAGCTTGCGGTGAGGAGTGGTTCGCGGAGCGAACGAAAAGCCAATTGCTTGGCTTTTCGAATGACGAACGCCTGAAGGGCCAGGAGCCAGTCCGGAACGTCTCCGAAATGCTACGGAATGGATCCCGGACATTTCACGCTCGCTCTGCTCACGATGAAATTCCGGGATGACGCCCAGCGGATCGTTACGCCTCGATGCTCAGTTCGAACGGCACACCCTCGAAAGCGTCCGCGCCGCGCCCGATGGTCTTGATCGCCTCGATCATGCGGCCGTTGCGGTCGAGCATCCTGTCGGCGACGGCGATGAGGCGCGGGTTGGGCGTCGCCGAGGGGGACCGCGCCCGAAGCGTCTGGGCCAGTTCGTGTTCGTCACGTCGCGGCGCCAGGGCAGCGGCGATGATATAGGCCGAAGCGGTGGAGCGGCTGATGCCGGCATAGCAATGCACCAGCAACGGCCTGGCGCGATCCCAGCGCCGGGCAAAGGCGAGCAGGTTCGCCACATGCTCCTCGCCGGGCATGGTCATGCCGTCCTGCGCCGCGGCTATGTCGTGCATGACCAGATACAAATGGTTCTGCGGCAGGATCGATGCCGGCCGCACCATCGCCGTCCCCGTCGCCAGCAGCGAAAGCAGATGGCTCGCATCGACCCGCGTGGCCACCTCGCCGACCTTCGACAGCGGACAGACGTGAATTGCCGACAGGGTCATGGCCGAGCCTCCTCGACCGGATCGTGAACCGCTCCCGCCCAACCGGCAAGCGCGGATTCCAGCCTTTGCCATTCCTCCTGGCAGCCGGGCAGGCCGGCGCGCAGCACGTTGGGCCGACCCGCGAAATGGCGAAGAATGATGCCGTTCTCGCCCAGCGCCCGGAAAAGACCCGGCGCGCCCGCGAACTCGATGAACCTGAAAAGCGGCGTGCCGCCGGTGACGGGAATGCCGAACCGCGCAAACAGCGCATCCAGCCTGTCCGCTTCCGCGGTTAGCAGCAGGCGCATCGCGTCCCGCCAACCGATGTCGGACAAGGCACGAATGCCGTATTCGAGAGCCGGTCCGGGCACGGCCCAGGGACCAAGCCGGCTTTCCAGCCGGGTCGCGATCTCCGTATTCGCCAGCGCGAAGCCCAATCTCACCCCGGCGAGCCCGAAGAACTTGCCGAAGGAACGCAGCACGACGATCCCGCCGCTCCCGACATCGCCGGCAAGGCTCTCGCTTCGCGGACCGACATCCATGAAGGCCTCGTCGACAACGAGCAGCCCTCCCCTGCGCCGCAACCTGCCGGCAAGGTCGATCAGGCTGGCGCGCGGGATGACCCTGCCGTCGGGATTGTTCGGATTGACGACGATGGCGAGGTCCGATTGCTCCAGGTCCTCGAACGCCGCGGCCTCGCGCACCTCATGACCGGCGATGCGGGCGGCGCGGGTATGCTCGGCATAGGTCGGCCCCAACACGAATGCGCGGCCGGGCGGCACGAGCGCCGAGACCAGCGGCAGCAGGATCTGCGTGCCCGGAGCCGCCGCCACGGCGGCCGCGTCCGGCGCACCGTATGTGGCCGCCGCGACATGTTTCAGGCGATGCAGCCGATCCGCCTCCGGCAGCCGCGTCAACGCTGTGGCGGGCAGGTCGAAAAGCGGATAGGAGTGCGGGTTGATCCCGGTCGAAAGATCGACGAACGGGTCCGGCGCATGGGGAAACAGCGCCCTTGCCCGGCCCAGGCTTCCGCCGTGATCCACCGTTGCCTGTCCGTCCGGAATTCCCATGTCCGTCCTGATCGCTTTCCTGTCGCTGGCCGCCGAATCCGTGATCGGCTATCCGGACCGGCTTTTCCGCGCCGTCGGTCATCCGGTGACGTGGCTCGGCCGGCTGATAGCCTTTCTGGATCGCACGCTCAACCGCGCCACCGATTCCGACACGCGGCGTCGCATGGCAGGCGTCTTCGCGCTGTTCGTCATCGTGGTCGTGCCGCTGGCGCTGGGCGCGGCCATCGAATCCCTGCTCGGCTGGTTTCCTGGCGGGTTCGTGCTGACTGCGTTGCTGGCAACCTCGCTGCTCGCGCAAAAGAGCCTGACCGCCCACGTCCGCGCGGTCGCCGAGGCGCTCGACACCGGCGGCCTCGAGGCCGGACGCAAGGCCGTCTCGATGATCGTCGGCCGCGATCCCGATCGCCTCGACGAGCCGGCGGTCTGCCGCGCCGCCATCGAGAGCCTTGCGGAAAATTTCTCCGACGGCGTCGTCGCTCCGGCCTTCTGGCTCGGCGTCGGCGGTCTGGCCGGGGGCGCGGCCTACAAGGGCGTCAACACCGCCGATTCCATGATCGGTCGCAAGACGCCGCGCCATCTAGCCTTCGGCTGGGCGGCGGCGCGCTTCGACGATCTCGTCAACCTGCCAGCCTCGCGTCTTTCCGGGCTGCTGATCGTCGCGGCGGCGTTTCTGTTGCGAGACACAGATGCCCGGGCAGCCTGGCGGGCCTTGCGAAACGACGCCGGCAGGCACCGCTCGCCCAATGCCGGCTGGCCCGAAGCCGCTATGGCCGGCGCGCTGGGGCTGGCGCTCGCAGGCCCTCGCATCTATGACGGCGTCACCGTGGACGACGCCGTCATGGGCAGCGGCGGCCGCCGCGAAGCAACCAGCGCAGACATTCGCCGGGCGCTGGCGCTCTACCGGGCCGCAGACCTGCTTCTGATGGCGCTGTTCAGCGTACTCGCAGTGATCGTCCTGTCGGTCTGAAGGCTGCGCCGGCAGGCGATTTGCCCTGTTCCCGGCCGGATCGAATCCCTATGGTACGCTCAAATCCGGGGTGAGCAAGCGCCACCCCACCGGACACCCGAAGGCAGGCATGGCGGCTGAGATTACCAACGGCGGCGAACTCGTACAGGTGGTGGCGCTGCTGGCGGCGGGTGTCGTTGCCGTGCCCATATTCAAGCGGATCGGACTCGGCTCGATCCTCGGCTACCTGGCGGCCGGCCTGGCGATCGGGCCGTTCGGCCTGCGCATCTTCGCCGACCCCGAGGCGATCCTGCATGTCGCGGAACTCGGCGTCGTCATGTTCCTGTTCATCATCGGGCTGGAGATGCAGCCGTCGCGGCTATGGGGCCTGCGGCGCGAGATCTTCGGCCTCGGTACGCTGCAGGTCGGCCTGTGCGCGCTGCTTTTGACCGTCGTCGGCTGGATCGGAGGGTTTCCCATTGCGCAATCCTTCGTCGCCGGCGCCGGCTTCGTGCTGACCTCGACCGCCATCGTCATGCAGTTGCTGGAGGAACGCGGCGACATCGCCACGCCGCAAGGCCAGCGCATCGTCTCGATCCTGTTGTTCGAGGACCTGATGATCGTGCCGCTTTTGGCGCTGGTTGCCTTCCTGGCGCCCGGCGGCGGCGACGTCACCCTGGCCGAGCGCCTGCGCGAGATCGGCATCGGCGTCGGCGCCATCGTCGCCCTGGTGATCGCCGGGCGCTACCTGCTCAACCCGTTGTTCCGCATCCTCGCCGACGCGCGCGCGCGCGAGGTCATGACCGCCGCCGCGCTGCTGGTGGTGCTCGGTTCGGCGCTGGTCATGCAGCTTTCCGGCCTGTCGATGGCGATGGGCGCGTTTCTTGCCGGCGTGCTGCTTTCCGAATCGACCTTCCGGCACCAACTCGAAGCGGACGTAGAGCCCTTCAGAGGCGTGCTGCTCGGCCTGTTCTTCCTCGCCGTCGGCATGTCGCTCGACCTCAAGGTCGTCGCCGAGAGCTGGCAAATGATCGCCGTCTACGTCGTCGCCTACATGGCCATGAAGGGCATCGGCATCTACCTCGTGGCGCGGCTGCTCAAGGCCACGCACCGTGACGCGCTCGATCGTGCCGCGCTGATGGCGCAGGGCGGCGAGTTCGCCTTCGTGCTCTACTCGTCGGCGGCCGCTGTCGGACTGATCGACGCCAGCGCCAACGCGATCCTGACCGCCATCATCATCATCTCGATGGTGCTGACGCCGCTGGTCATCATCGTATTGCGCCGGCTCGCGCCGCGCGGTGAGCAATCCCTCGACGACGTCGACGTGGCCGACGGCCTGAGCGGGTCGGTGCTCATCATCGGCTTCGGCCGGTTCGGCCAGATCGTCAGCCAGCCGCTGCTGTTGCGCGGCATCGACGTTTCCACCATCGACAACGACGTGGAAATGATCCAGGCGGCGTCGAACTTCGGCTTCAAGGTCTATTACGGCGACGGCACGCGGCTCGATATTCTCCACGCCGCCGGCGCCGGCTCGGCGCGCGCCGTGCTGGTCTGCGTCGACAAGGGCGACGTGGCGGTGCGCATCACCGAATTGGTGAAGTCGGAATTTCCGCATGCATTGGTGCTGTCACGCGCTTACGATCGCGGCACGTCGCTGCAACTGGTGCGCGCCGGCGCGGATTACCAACTCCGCGAGACGTTCGAGTCGGCACTCGTCTTCGGCGGTTCGGCGCTCGAGGCGCTGGGCGTCGACCCTGAAGACGTGGCCGAAACCGTCGAGGATGTGCGGCGCCGCGACAATGCGCGCTTCGACTTGCAACTCGCCGGCAACATCCAGGACGGCCGGCTCTACTTCAAGGGCAACATGAGCACCCCGGTGCCAGCCCCGGTCGCGCAGCCGCGCTCGCCTGGTCGGGCGCTCAACGAGGAGACGGCGGGCGTTTTGACCCCGCCGCAGGAGTGAGGTCTGACCATGACGCAACTGGACGAGCGGGCGCTTTCGGTAACGGGGTTCTGGCGCAAAGCCGGCGAAGACGCCTGGTTCGAGAAGAGCGACGCCTTCGACGACGATTTTCGCGAGCGTTTTCTCGATCTGCACTACGCCGCCGCCCGGCGCGAGCTGGACGACTGGTCGCAGCATGCGGAAGGGTCGCTGGCGCTGATGATCCTGCTCGACCAGTTCCCGCGCAACTGCTTCCGCGGCACCGGCCACATGTTCGCAACCGATCCGCTCGCCCGCCATTTCGCGGACAAGGCCATCGCGGCCGGCCACGACATGGCCCTTGAGGAGAAGCTGCGCGCCTTCGTCTACCTGCCGTTCGAGCACGCGGAGGACATGAAGGACCAGGAACGCTCAGTCGCCCTGTTCGAGGCCAACTGCCCGTCGAACCTCAAATGGGCGATCGATCACCGCGACATCATCACGCGCTTCGGCCGCTTCCCGCACCGCAATCCGGCGCTCGGCCGTGCGACGACGCCCGAGGAACAGGCATTTCTCGACAGCGGCGGATTCGCGGGGTGAGGTTTAGAGCAATCCTGTTTTCGCCGGAAATGCTTTATCCCTTCCACCAGTCCTGCCCACTTGGCAGCCGCTCGATGCCTGCCGTGTCGATGACTTGAAGACGCGCGGCGACCGTCTGCCCGCCGATGAGGAAATCCGGCGCGATCTCTGCCAGCGGCGCAAGCACGAAAGCGCGTTCGGTCATGCGCGGATGCGGCACGTCCAGCCCGGCCTCGTGCACCGTTCGATCGTCGAAGGTCAGGATGTCGATGTCGATGAGCCGCGGCCCCCACCGCTCCTCGCGCACCCGTTTCAACCTGCGCTCGGCCTCAAGGCACAGATCGAGCAGACCCCGCGGCGAAAGCGTGGTGACGAGCGCGGCCGCGGCGTTGAGGAAATCCGGCTGGTCGGTCTTGCCCCAGGGCGGCGTCCGGTAGAGCGACGAGACGGCCGAGATGGAAATGGCGGCGTCCGCATCCAGTATGCGCAGCGCGGCGCCCATGGACTTTCTCGGATCGCCGATGTTGCCGCCCAGGCTGAGATAGACCCTTGAACCGGTCATGGCCGCGGCCAGACGACGCTGACCTCGACATGGTCGAGGACGCCGCGCACAGGCGCGTTCGGCTTGCGGATGGTGATCTCGGCCCGCCTGATCTGCTGGAACCGTGCCGCGAGAGCCTTGGCCACCTCGAGCGCCAGCGCCTCGATGAGCAGGCGGCGCTTGCCGGTGACGATCTTTTCGATGACGTCGAAGGCGACGCCGTAATCCACTGTGCCGGCGATGGAATCCTCCTCCAGCGGCTGGCTCGGCTCCACGGTCAGTTCGGCATCGACATAGAAGCGCTGGCCGAGCGTCTCCTCTTCGTCCAGCACCCCGTGACGCGCAAAGAACGCGCAATTCTTCATTCGAATGACATACATCAGGGCAGCTTCCGGTCAGGCGTGGGCGTTTCTCGGGCCAGCATAGCATCGGTGACGGCCAGGGCGTCCACGTTGATTGCGACATCATGGACGCGAAAAAGCTGTGCACCTTTGAGCCTCAGGATGACGCTGGTGGCCGCCGTGCCGACATCGCGCCCTGCGGCCTCCCGGCCGGTGACAGCGCCGATGAAGCGCTTGCGCGACGTGCCGGCCATCAGCGGAAAACCCAGCGCGTGCAGTTCCTCGAACCGCGCCATCAGGTCGAGATTTTCCTCCGGGGTTTCCTTGGCGAAGCCGAAGCCCGGATCGAGCACGATATGGTCGTCTGCAATCCCTGCCGCCCGAGCGATCTCCAGCGATTTTTTCAGGAATGCGAACTGATCCTCGATAACGTCAGGCAGCTTTCGCCTGTCCCTGCCCGTGTGCATGATGACCAGCCCCGCTCCGGTATCCGCCGCGACCCGGGCGATATCCGGCTCCCGCTGCAAACCCCACACATCATTGACGATATGGGCGCCCGCCTCGACAGCCAGCTGCGCGGTCGAGGCACGGAAAGTATCGACCGAGACGATCGCTTCGGTCCCCGCAAGTCCGGCGATCACGGGCAGGACGCGTGCCTGCTCCTCCTCGGCCGACACCGGCCGGGCGCCCGGCCGCGTCGATTCGCCCCCGACGTCGACGATCGCCGCGCCCTCCGCGATCATGCGCGCCGCCTGCGCGAGCGCGCGCTCGGGGCCGTCGAACAGGCCGCCGTCGGAAAAGGAATCCGGTGTGACGTTCAGAATACCCATCACCACGGCCTTTCCGCCGAGGTCGAGATGGCGCCCATGCGCCAGATGCCATCTTTTCGTCATCGTTGCAGCCGTCTGCTCTCGCCGGCTACCCGAACCGGAATTCCGTTGCGCCGCGACTGGCCGTAACGCAAGGTGGAGGAGGAGGCAACATGATCAAGCGTTTCTTCGTCAGCGCCATTCTCGCCGCAGGCATCATCACGCCGGCGGCTGCCGCGAACGTCGTGAAAAGCTATTCCTATTTCCGCATCGGCGGACGCACGCTGGATCAGATCGAGGACCAGTTGGTCAAACGCGGACCGAAGGTCAAGACGACGGGACTGCGCCACCCCGGTGCGACGCGCATGTCTTTCTCCACACGCATCGGCTATTCGGAAAGTTCGGGCTCCTGCCGGATCGTATCGGCGGTCGTGACGGTCAAGGCGCAAGTCATCCTGCCCGTCTGGCGCGACCGCAGGCACGCCGAAGAGGACGTGCGCATCTTCTGGGACACGCTGTCGGCCGACATCAGGCGGCACGAGAGCCGGCATGTCGAGATCGCCAGGAACCATGCACTTGCGCTGGAGAAAGCGCTGAAGGCCACCTATCCCCAGAAGACCTGCGATATCGCCAAGGCGAAGGCCAAGGAATTGACCGCCCGGGCGCTCGCCGACCACGACCGCGACCAGGCGCGGTTCGACCGGGTGGAAGGAATCAATTTCGAGAGCCGCATCCTGCGGCTGCTGCAATATCGGGTCGAGCGGATCGAGGAAGGCCGGATTCCCGGCTGACCCGCTGGACCACGACGGCGATCATTGCAGCACAGCCCCTGCCTCGCCTCGACAGCGACGATGCCGTCTGTTAGTGCGACGCCGCTGTTCCAGGAAACGCTTGCCGGTTGGTAGTCCGGCGATCCCGAAGATGGGATTCGGACCTTCGCACACTGCGAAGCCCCAGCGGAAATAGCCGTCCCAGCCGTCGATTTTCGACGAGCGAGGCCGACATACGTCCGGACCCTTCGCGGAAATGGTAGTAATGCCCAATGGATCAGGCTGTCGATCATAAGACCGCGCCACCCGATGTCGTCCCGGCGATTTCGGAACGCGAGAAGAACGTCATCATCGGTGGCGTCCTTCTGGCGATGCTGCTCGCCGCGCTCGATCAGACGATCGTCGCACCAGCCATGCCCACGATCGGCCGCGCGCTCGGCGACGAGCAGTATCTGCCCTGGATCGTCACCGGCTACCTGTTGACGGCGACGGCGATGGCGCCGCTCTACGGCAAGATTTCCGACATCCGCGGCCGGCTGTCTTCCTTTTGGGGTCGGTGGTCAGCGCCCTCGCCCCCGACATGCCGGTGCTCGTCGCCGGGCGGGCCATCCAGGGCATCGGCGGCGGTGGTCTGTTCGCGCTGTCGCAGACGATTATCGGCGATCTCGTGCCGCCGATGGAGCGCGCGCGCTATGCGGCGTGGATCTCGGGCATGTGGGCCGTCGCCAGCATTGCCGGACCGCTGCTCGGCGGCGCCTTCGCCGAGCACCTGCATTGGTCGCTGATCTTCTGGATCAACCTGCCGCTCGGGCTCGTGGCGATGGCGATCATCAACAATCCGCTCAAGAAACTGGCAAGCGTGGGCAAAAAGCACCGGATCGACGGCCTCGGCGCACTCTTGCTGGTCATGGCGACCGCGTTGCTGCTTCTCGCGCTCAACTGGGGCGGCAGCGCCTATCCCTGGCTCTCGCCGGAAATCCTCGGCATTGTCGCCACCTCGGCCGTCTTCTGGGCGCTGTTCACGCTTCGGCTCATGCGGGCGCAGGAGCCCCTGATTTCGCTGGAGGTCCTTAGCAACCGCATCGTTCTCACCGGGACGCTGGCGGTCTTCCTGCTGCAGGCCTCAAATGTCGGCCTTTCCGTCTACCTGCCGGTCTACCTGCAATCCTATCTCGGCCTAACGGCGGCGGAATCCGGCATGGCGCTGCTCGGCCTGCTGCTCGGCACCGTCCTGGGCGCGGCGACCAGCGGCAAGCTGATCCCGCGCTTCACGCACTACAAGCGCATCGCCCTGCTCGGCATCGCCTTCGCCAGCCTGTGCCTCGGCGCGCTCGCCTGCATCGCCGGCAGCGCGACGCTCGTGCCGATCGAAGTGCTGACCGCCTGCATCGGCTTCGGCTCCGGCACGACCTTCCCCGTCGGCACGGTCTCGGTGCAGAATGCGGTCGAGCGCACCCATCTCGGCGTTGCGACCGGCGTCCTCACCTTTCTGCGCTCCCTGGGCGCGGCGCTCGGCGTGGCGGTCCTCGGCGCGGTCGCGCTCGGCTACGGCCTGCCGCTGGCCGGCGAAGGCGCGACCACGGGCGTCCAGGCCGCTTCGGCCTCTTCTTTCGCGGCGATCTTCCTCGTTGCCGCCGTCATGCTCGTGGCGTCGTTCGTCATGCTCGCGCTGATGCCGGAAAAGCCGCTGCGCAGCGGCGCGCCGGCCGATGCCCCGGCGGTGGAATAGCCGTCAGCCGCCGTAGTAGTTCATGACGGCGTGACGCGCCTCGGCGAAGAACAGCCATCGCTCCACCACGATTCCGAGCAGCGAAGCCAGGGCGGCGACGCCGGCGACCAGCGCCGCCGGCCAGCCGGGCTGGGCCGATCCGATCAACAGGAAGAACAGCAGCACGACCGGGACAACCGCTCCCACCAGCAGCGCCAGCCGCCACAGCTTGCCGGCGTGCTTGCGGGCCACCTTGAAGCCCATTTCCCTCGTCAGGTAGTTCTCCGTCATATGCGGTCTCTCGAAGAGGCGCACGCGGCCGATCGCACTCAGGCCCGTGGCGCTTTCCGGCGTGGAGAGAGGACGCATGTCCAGCATCCTGCGCCGCCAGAACCATCTCGCCGTCCAGGCCGCGGCAAGCAGGATGACGGCGGCCAGGATAAAAAGGGGCGACATGCCGGCACCGCAAAAAGCGAGGAAGCTGGCGGCAACGCAGCCGCCGGCTAGTGCAAAAAGCAGGTAGCAAAGCGGCGTCAGCGGCGTGTGCCAGGCCTGCACCGATTTCAGCGAAGCATAGATCATCGCGGTGCAGAACACGGTGACGAGACAGAGCGCCGAGCCGATCAGCCCGGCCACCACAGAATAGCGGCTTTCGACGACGCACAGCCAAGCCGAAGCTGCCAGCGGCAAAAAGGTGACGACCGCCATGACGCCCTCACGCGATAGCCAACTCGAGCGCCATTGCGAAAAAGCCCGCCAGGCGCGCTGCGGATTGCCGAGGTGTAGCGTGGACGAGGACAGTCCGGCCGCGACCAAAGCCAGCGCCAGAACCCAGCCGGCCTTGGTGGCCAGGGCCGCCGGATCGAACAGGCCGAGGCCGAGCGCGCAGGCCAGCCCGTAGCCGAGCCCCGAAAGCGTGGTGAAGACGATGATGGAGGGAGCCGGATGCATGGATCAGATTCGGTCCAGCACGCCGTCGAGCCATGCGAAGAAGCCCGTCGCGCCTTCGGTGCCTTCTTCCCGCTGCAGGGCGGACGCGCTGGCCGCCAGCGGCTTTCTTGGGCGCGGCGGCAGGTATTTGTTGACCGGCCGCGTTCCCTGCTCCGGCATCAGGTCGACCCCGCCGCGTTCGGCGACCATGATCGACACCGCCGATCCCGGATCGGCCAGATCGCCGAAATGGCGCGCATTGGCCGGACAGGTACGCACGCAGGCCGGCTGCCGGTCCGCCTCTTCCAGCGTCTCGTTGTAGATCCGGTCAATGCACAGAGTGCACTTCTTCATCACCCCGGCTGCGAGGTCCATCTCTCGCGCGCCGTACGGACAGGACCAGGCGCACAGGCCGCAGCCGATGCACTTGTCCTCCTCGACGAGAACGATGCCGTCCTCGGCGCGCTTGTAGGATGCGCCGGTCGGGCAGACGGTGACGCAGGGCGCGTCCTCGCAGTGCAGGCAGGATTTCGGGAAATGGACGATGCGCGCCTCGCCAGCCTCCCCGACCAGTTCGCCACCGTCCGGCACCACCTCGAACGTATGCACCCTGTTCAGCCAGGCGCCGGACACGTCCGCGCCGTAGGGATGCTGGTCCGACAGGGCGCTGCCGTAACCGCCGGTGTTCCATTCCTTGCAGTTGACCACGCAGGCATGGCAGCCGACGCAGACGTCCAGGTCGATGACGAGGCCGAGCTTCTTGGGCGTAGAAAGTGACGGGAGCGAGGTCATGGTACGCGCCTCCCATGATGGTGCAGACCCCCACCCCTAACCCCTCCCCGCAAGGGGGAGGGGGACTTGGAACGCGGCAGCTTCCCCTCCCCCTTGCGGGGAGGGGTTAGGGGTGGGGGTACGGCGCCTATGCTCCTCATCGCGCCCACTCCTGCCCGTAGCGCAGCACGTCGGGATGCGGTTCCGGCTCCGGCTGCGCGATGGCCGCGAAGTGCGGCTCGCTGATCGCCTCGCCAGGCTCCGCCTTCTCGATCTTCACCCTGAGATCGTACCAGGCCGCCTGTCCCGTCACCGGATCGGAATTCGACCAGCGCATGCCGTCCTCCTTCGACGGAAGAAGATCGGCGATCAAGTGATTCATCAAGAAACCTTTTTTCGCTTCCGGCGAATCCTTGTCCAGCGCCCACGCGCCGGCCCGTTTGCCGACGGCGTTCCAGGTCCAGATCGTCGAGGCATTGACCGCTTCCGTGCGCGCGACCTCGACCTTGATGCGGCCGTGATGCGACGTCACCCAGGCCCAGTCGCCGTCCTTCAGGCCAAGCTCGTCGCAGATCGGGCCCGGCACGTAGAGCGGGTTCCTGGTGTGAATCTGCCTGAGCCAGGCGTTCATCGATCCCCAGGAATGATACATGGCGGCCGGCCGCTGAGTGATTGCGTGGTATGGATATTCCTTCCGGTCCACCAGCGCTTCGCCGAATGGCCGGTACCATTCCGGCAGCGGATCGAAGCTTCCCAGTATTCGCTGCCTGTGCGTCTCCGGCGCCACCGGTTCGCGCAGGCCCTCGGCCGACAGTCGGAATTTCTGCAGCACCTCCTGGTAGAGCTGGAACGTCACCGGCTGCGGCGTGTCGAAGAAGCCCATGCGCACGGCGAAATCCTGGTAGGCCTGGTTGGCATGCTTGAAGAACTGCGCGTCCATCGGGATGGGGGCCGAGAAGAAGGAGCCGTTCTCGATGTAGCGCTTCAACTGATCCGGGTTGGAGGCCCCTCGCCCCGCTCGATCGCCCTTCAAGCCACGGAAACCGGCCAGAGGCCCGATGCCCGGCCGCCGCTCGTGGCGCACGATATAGTCGGCGTAGTCCTTGTAGAGCGGCTTGCCGAGGCTGTCGGAGAAGCCGGGCAGCCTGAGCCGTGCGCCGAGGTCGAGCAGGACCGTCTGGAACCCGCGCACGTCGCGGTCCGGTTCCAGCACCGGCCAGCGGATCGCATCCTGAACGGCGTCCGGTTCGGAGATCGGCCGGTCGAGCAGCGAGATGCAGTCATGCCGCTCCAGATAGGTCGTGTCGGGCAGGACGAGGTCGGCATAGGCCACCATCTCGGAGGCGTATGCGTCGCAATAGATGATCTTCGGGATGCGGTATTCGCCGGTGGCCTCGTCCTTGTCCTCCAGCATCCTGATCGTGCCGGCCGTGTTCATGGAGGAATTCCAGGCCATGTTGGCCATGTAGAGGAACAGCACGTCGATCGGGTACGGATCGCCGGCATGGGCATTGGCGATGACCATGTGCATCATGCCGTGCGCGGCGATCGGTGCGTCCCAGGAGAACGCCTTGTCGAGGCGCGCCGGTTCGCCGTCGACGTCGATCAAAAGGTCCTCCGGACCGCGCGGAAAGCCGAGATGCGGTCCCGACAGAGGCTTGTCGGAGCCGAAGTGCTCGGCGCGGCCGTGCGGCGTCGGATGCGCCGACAACGGTTTGGGATACGGCGGTTCGTAGCGGAAGCCGCCGGGGCAGTCGACGGCGCCGATCAGCACCTGGAGAAGATGCAGCGCCCGTGTCGTCTGGAAGCCGTTGGAATGGGCGGACAGGCCGCGCATGGCGTGGAACGACACCGGCCGGCCGACATAACCCTGGTGGCGCACGCCGTTCACGTCGGTCCACGGTTGCTCGACGAAAATCTCCTCCTCGAAGGCGACCCGCGCGATCTCGGCGGTCAGCCCACGGATCGTCTCGGCCGCGACGCCGGTCTCGCCGGCCACCGCCTCGGGTGCGTATTGCGGGTCGAGATACTTCTCGGCCAGCAACTGGAAAGACGGCACGGCGAAACGCCCGTCCGCCAGTTCGTACCGGCCCGAAAGCGCAGTGTGCGCGCCCTTCGTGCCGGCAGGCACGGCGCGCTCCGTCACGCTTTCCCAGACCAGCGGCTTGCCCTCGCCGTCGCGCGCGAACAGGCCGTGGTCGGACGTGCCCGGCGCGTCGATCACCAGCCAGGGCGCGTTGGAGTAGCGCACCAGATAGTCGACGTCGATCTTGCGCGCCTTCAACAGTTCATGGATGACGGCGAGGATCAGCAGCCCGTCGGTGCCGGGGCGGATGCCGATCCAGTTGTCGGCCACCGCAGAATAGCCGGTGCGCACCGGATTGACCGAGACGAAGCGCGCGCCGCGCTTCTTCAGTTTGGAAATACCCATCTTGATCGGGTTTGAATCGTGATCCTCCGCCACGCCGAACATCACGAACAGTTTCGTACGGTCCCAGTCGGGCGCGCCGAACTCCCAGAAGGCGCCGCCGATCGTCATGATGCCGGCAGCCGCCATGTTGACGGAGCAGAAGCCGCCATGCGCGGCATAGTTCGGCGTGCCGTATTGCTGCGCCCAGAAGCCGGTCAGCGACTGCGACTGGTCGCGACCGGTGAAGAAGGCCAGTTTCTTCGGGTCGCGATGGCGCACCTCGCCCAGCCATTTGGTGGCGATGGTCAGCGCTTCGTCCCAGGAGATTTCCTCGAATTGCCCGGAGCCGCGTGGGCCGACACGCCTCAGCGGCGCGCGCAGCCTCGCCGGCGCGTAATGTTGCATGATGCCGGCCGAGCCCTTGGCGCACAGCACGCCCTTGTTGACCGGATGGTCGCGGTTGCCCTCGATGTAGCGGATCCTGCCGTCCTTGATGTGGACGTTGATGCCGCAGCGGCAGGCACACATGTAGCAGGTGGTCTTGCGGACCTCGTCGGCCACGGGCTCTGACAGAGCGACGCTTGGGCTGGGACTCATTTCCTGGCTCCTCGACGGAGTCCTAGCCGTGCGGCACCGGAAAGGAAATGCGCCAAAACGGCGTCACGCGGCGATTTTCTTCTCCGCGCATACCGGGATGCGGAATGAACGCACTCCCTTTCCCGCTCTTTCCGGGCAAGATCCCGAAAACGCGGCTCCTTCCGAAATCAGTCGGCGACGACGATCCTTGTGTTGCCGAAACCCACTTCCTTCACCATCGAATAGAAGGTCGCCGCGTTGGCGGTACGTAGCCTGACGCAGCCGTGCGACGCCGGCGAGCCGAGCCGCCGAACGGCATTCGTGCCGTGAATCGCGTAACCGCCGTGATAGAAGACCGAATAAGGCATCGGCGACATGTGGTATTTGCGCGAATACCACATCCGTGCCGTTCGTTGCGGACGATAGGTGCCGCGCGGCGTGACGTAGCCGCTGCGCGCCGTCGAGACAGGCCAGCGATAGAGCACCTGCCCGTAGCGGCTCACGGTCATCGTCTGCGAGGAAATGTCCACGCGTGCAACCAACCCGGCAGCAGAGCTTTCAGCGACGCCGCCGAGCAACATGGCCGCCAAAGCGGCGACCGCCATGATAGTCTTCTTCATGATACCAAACCCCAATTGTTGCCTTGCATGCCCCATGCATGACTACTTTCGGCTTATTTCGCCTCTTTTTAAAGAGGAAACGAATGATAGGCGCGAGTCCTTGAACAAATGCCCAATGAGACGGAACAATTTTAACCGGTCTCTTCCAGGGGTAGCAGCGCGGCTCCTGGAGATTTCCTGACTTGTCTGGTGAGCCAATCGCGCGTGCTTGCATTCGGGCACCGAACGCGGCTCAATCGCGCCCATGTATGACCAGCTCCTCAAAACCATCGACACCCGGCGCGACGAGCTTGTCGCGCTGACCTGCGACCTGATCCGGTTCCCGACCGTCAACCCTCCGGGGGAAGCCTATACGCCTTGCGCGGAATTCCTCGGCGAACGGCTTCGCGCCAGGGGATTCGGCGTCGAATACATTCGCGCAACCGGCGTCCCCGGAGACAGCGACCGCTACCCGCGCACCAACGTCGTCGCGCGCTTCGACGGCCGCTCGCCGGGGCCGTGCGTTCATTTCAATTCGCATATCGACGTGGTGGAGGCAGGCGATGACTGGACCCTGGACCCCTTTGCGGGAATCGTGAGGGACGGCCGCATCTACGGGCGCGGCGCATGCGACATGAAGGGCGGGTTGGCCGCCTCCGTCATCGCGGTCGAGGCCTTCATGGCAACCTACCCGGATTTCCCCGGCGCCATCGAGATTTCGGGCACCGTCGACGAGGAATCCGGAGGGTTCGGCGGCGTCGCCCATCTGGCCTCCCTCGGCTATTTCTCAAGGCCCAAAGTCGATCACGTCATCATTCCCGAACCTCTCAACAAGGACCGCATCTGCCTCGGCCATCGCGGCGTCTGGTGGGCGGAGATCGAGACGAAGGGCGAGATCGCCCACGGGTCCATGCCGTTCCTCGGCGACAACGCCGTACGCCACATGGGCGCGGTGCTCGCGGCCTTCGAGGCCGACCTCTTTCCCGCGCTGGACCGCAAACGGACCACCATGCCCGTTGTGCCGCCCGGCGCGCGGCGCTCGACCATGAACATCAATTCCATCCACGGCGGCCAGACCGACGACTTCCGACCCGGCCTGCCCTCCCCTACGGTTCCCGATCGGTGCCGGCTCACCATCGATCGCCGGTTCCTGCTGGAAGAGAGGATCGACGACGTGAAATCGGAGGTCACCTCGATCCTCGACCGGCTGAAGCGTGAGCGCGAAAAGTTCGATTACGACATCCGCGACCTGATGGAGGTACAGCCGACCATGACCGAGCGCGACGCGCCGGTGGTCAAGGCCGTGGCGCAAGGCATCATGGAAGTCTTCGACCGCGAGCCGGACTATGTCATTTCGCCCGGCACCTACGACCAGAAACACGTCGCCCGCATCGGCGGCCTCTATGACTGCATCGCCTATGGACCCGGCATTCTCGACCTCGCGCATCGCCCCGACGAATGGGTAGGCATCGACGACATGATCGAATCGGCGAAGGTGATGGCGATCGGGCTTGATGTCCTCCTGCGTGGCGGGCGTGGAAACTGACGCAATAGGGTTGCCCGTCGATGTTCCGCGCCGCACGACGGGAAACATTCCGGCAAACCGTCTGTGAAAGGGGGGAGTGCGATTTACTCCCGTGCAAAATCAGGCTTCTATCCGCGCCGGTTCGGGAATTTGGGAGCAGACCGATGAGATTGTGGACGTCCATCCTCGCAGCCGCCGCTTTCGCCCTCGCCTCAGGCGGATCGGCGCTTGCCGCCCGAACCGATCTGGTGCTCGGCGTCGTGCTGGAGCCCCCGCACCTCGACCCGACCGCGAGCGCGGCAGCAGCCATCGACGAGATCCTCTACGCCAATGTCTTCGAGGGGCTGACGCGCATCGGCGCGAATGGCGAGGTCCTGCCCGACCTCGCCGAAAGCTGGACGGTCTCCGACGACGGCAAGACCTACACCTTCAAGCTGCACACCGGCGTGAAATTCCACGACGGCACCGACTTCGACGCCAATGACGTCAAGTTCTCGCTCGACCGCGCGCGCGGACCGAACTCGGTCAATGCGCAGAAGGTATTGTTCGAGGCGATCGACGCCGTCGAGGTCGTGGACCCTACCACCGTCAAGGTGACGCTGAAGCATCCGCAGGGCTCCTTCCTCTACAATATGGGCTGGGGCGACGCGGTGATCGTGGCGCCGGAATCGGCCGATACCAACAAGGAAAAGCCGATCGGCACCGGCCCGTTCAAATTCGACCACTGGGCCAAGGGCTCGGAGGTCACGCTGGTCAAATCGGACACCTATTGGGGCGAGCCGGCATCGCTCGACAAGGCGGAGTTCCGCTTCATCCCCGATGCAGCCGCGGCTGTGCCAGCGATGCTATCGGGCGACGTGCAGGCCTTCCCCTTCTTTCCGCCGGACGCCATCAGCCAGGTCGAGGGCAATCCGCAGTTGAAGGTTGTCGTCGGCTCGACCGAGGGCGAGACCATCCTCGCCATGAACAACAAGAAGCCGCCTTTCGACAAGCTGGAGGTCCGGCAGGCGATCGCCTCCGCGATCGACCGCAAGGCGATCATCGACGGCGCCTCGGGCGGGCTCGGCCAGCCCATCGGCTCGCATATGTCGCCCTCGAACAAGGCCTATGTCGATCTCACCGGCGTCTATCCGTACGATCCGGCCAAGGCAAAGGAACTGTTGAAGGAAGCGGGCCTCGAGAACGGCTTCAAGACGACGCTGAAGCTGCCGCCGCCGGCCTATGCCCGCGACGGAGGCCAGATCATCGCCTCCGAGCTGCGCGAGATCGGAATCGACGCCGAGATCATCCCGGTGGAATGGGCGCAATGGCTGGATCAGGTCTTCACCCGCAAGGATTACGACCTCACCATCGTCTCGCACACCGAGCCGAACGACATCGATATCTATTCGCGGCCCGACTACTACTTCAACTACCAGAATCCCGAGTTCAACAAGGTCATCGACGAGTTGAACCTGACATCGGACGAAGCGAAGCGAAACGAACTGCTCGGCGCCGCGCAGAAGATCCTCGCGCACGACGTCCCCGCCGCCTTCCTGTTCGAACTGCCGAAGGTCGGCGTGTGGGACTCCAAACTCACCGGCCTGTGGCAGAACGCGCCGATCCAGGCGAACGACCTGACGAAGGTAAAGTGGAGCGACTAGTCGTGCGGACTGCCGCTCGTTTCATTCCAGGCTCCGTTGCGCGGCCCCCGAATGACGGCCGGCTTCTTCTCTCCGTTCACGGCCGGGCAATCGCCTATAGCGTTGCCCCCCCACCCCTGTCCCCTCCCCACAAGGGGGACGGAGATGCCGATACCGCCGTTTCGCCGAAGATCGCTTACGCTGACTCACCGTGGTGCTGCCGCGAGGTCCCCCTCCCCCTTGTGGGGAGGGGTTAGGGATGGGGTGAGGCAAACGATGGGAGTTCAACGCCATAGGCGGTTACCCAGCAATGAACGGAGAGAAGGAAAGGCGCCTCGCGCATGACGACCTACCTTCTCAAGCGCCTGCTGATCGCCGCCGCCACCCTCGTCCTCGCGTCGATGGTGGTGTTCGCCGTGCTGCAGGTCGTGCCCGGCGATCCGGCGCGGCTGATGCTGGGCATGAACGCGGACGCCGACCAGGTCGAACTGCTGCGCAACCAGCTCGGCCTCAACGACCCGCTGGTTACCCGTTACCTGCATTGGGCCGCGGGCCTGCTCAGGTTCGATTTCGGGCGCTCCTACACCTATTCCGTGCCGGTGATCGACCTCGTGCGCGAGCGCGTCGTCGTCTCTCTGCCGCTTGCACTGATCGCTCTGGCGCTCTCCACCCTCATAGCGATCCCTGTCGGCGTCTATTCGGCCAGCCGGCACGGACGCGCCGGCGACGCGATCGCCATGGGCACCACGCAGGTCGGCGTCGCCATCCCGAATTTCTGGTTCGCCCTGCTCCTGATCTACCTGTTCGCCGTGTGGCTGCGTTGGGTGCCGGCCGGCGGCTTTCCCGGCTGGAAGGCGGGTGCATGGCCGGCGTTGAAGGCGCTTGCCCTGCCGGCGGTCGCGCTGGCGCTGCCGCAGGCCGCCATTCTCGCCCGCGTCACCCGGCAGGCGCTGGTGGAGGTGCTGACCGAGGATTATGTGCGCACCGCGCGCGCCAAGGGCCTGCCGTGGCGCGCCGTGCTGTGGCGCCATGCGCTGCGCAACGCGCTGATCCCGGTCGTGACCATCATGGGCCTGCAATTCGCCTTCCTTCTTGCCGGCACCATCATCATCGAGAACGTTTTCTATCTTCCCGGCCTCGGCCGCCTCGTCTTCCAGGCGATCACGCAGCGCGACCTGATCGTGGTGGAAAGCGTAGTCATGCTGCTGGTCGCGGCCGTCGTCGCCGTCAACCTGCTGGTCGATCTTTCCTATGCCGTCGTCGACCCGCGGCTGAAGGCGCGGGAGTGAGCGCGCGGTGACGCTGCATATCGACACGTCCGAAGACGGGACCGCGAGCCTGGCCGCCAGGGCGTTGCGGAACCGCTCGTTCATCATCGGCCTCGCGGTCACGATCATCGTGATCCTGATGGCGCTTGTGTCTTTCCTCTGGACGCCTTACGACGTGACCGTTCTCGTCATCGCCGACAAGCAACAGCCGCCGTCCGCCGCGCACTGGTTCGGCACCGACCATTTCGGACGCGACATCCTGTCCATGATCATGGTCGGCGCACGCAACTCGATCGCGGTGGCGCTGATCGCCGTCGGCATCGGCATGGGCGTCGGCGTGCCGCTCGGCTGCCTCGCGGCCGCCCGCGGCGGCCTGCTCGACGAAGCGGTGATGCGGCTGAACGACCTCGTCTTCGCCTTCCCCGCACTCTTGTCGGCGGTGATGATCACGGCCGTGTTCGGGCCGGGCGCAATCAACTCCGTCATCGCCATCGGCATTTTCAATGTTCCCGTCTTCGCCCGCGTGGCGCGCGCCGGCGCGCTGGCGATCTGGCCGCGCGAATTCATCCTCGCCGCACGCGCCGCCGGCAAGGGCGCGACGCTCATCACCGTCGAGCACATACTGCCCAATATCGCCACGCTCTTGATGGTCCAGGGAACCATCCAGTTCGCCCTCGGCATCCTGGCCGAAGCGGGACTGTCCTATGTCGGCCTCGGCGCCCAGCCGCCGATGCCGAGTTGGGGACGCATGCTGTTCGACGCGCAGACGCGCATGGCAACCGCACCGTGGATGGCGATCTTCCCCGGCATCGCCATCGCCGTCACCGTGCTCGGGCTGAACCTGCTCGGCGATGGCATTTCCGACATCATCGACCCGAAGTCGCGGCGGCGCGGATGAAGCCTTCCGCAAGCCTCCTCGAAATCGAAGGCCTGAAGCTGGACATCGGCGGCCAGCCCGTCCTCAAGGGCGTGGATCTGTCGGTCGCCTCCGGCGAGACGGTCGCGCTGGTCGGCGAATCCGGGTCTGGCAAGTCGATGACGGCGCTGACGGTGATGCAACTCCTGCCGCAGGCTGCGCGAACATCGGGCCGCGTGACCTTCGACGGCATCGATATCCTGTCCGCGACCGAAGACCAGATGTGCGCGCTGCGCGGCGACGATGTCGGCATGGTCTTCCAGGAACCGATGACGGCGCTCAACCCGGTCAAGACCATCGGCGAGCAGGTGGCCGAGGGCATACGCTGGCATACCGGGGCCAACCGCGCCGACGCCGAAGCCCTTGCCCGCCGGATGCTCGACCGGGTCGGCTTGCCGGCGGCGAAATTCCCGCTCGCGCGCTATCCGCACGAGCTTTCCGGCGGCCAGCGCCAGCGCGTCGTCATCGCCATCGCCTGCGCACTCAAGCCGAAGCTGCTGATCGCCGACGAGCCTACCACGGCGCTCGACGTCGTCTTGCAGCAGCAGATCCTCGAATTGCTCAGGAGCCTCGTGGCGGAGAGCCGCATGGGTCTGCTGCTGATCTCGCACGACCTTGCCGTGGTCGCCGACATGTCGGACCGCATCACCGTGCTGAAAGGCGGCGAGGTGATGGAGGCGGGAGAGACGGTGCGCGTCCTGTCCGGGCAGGTGCATCCCTACACGCGGCAACTGGCGCTGGCGTCGATGCATGTGCCGAAGCGCAGCGTGCCGGCAGTCGCCAGATCGGCAGTCGCCAATCGGGTTTTCCCCGAAGCCTCCCGACTGCCGATTGCCGATCTGCCGACTGCCGAGTCCTCCCTGCTCGACGTCCAGTCCGTCTCCCGCCTCTATCCCGGCCGGCGTCTTTCCCTGGTCCGGCGCGACACGCCGGTGCATGCGGTCGACGACGTGTCCTTCACCATTGCCTCCGGCCAGTCGGTGGCGCTGGTCGGCCGATCCGGCTGCGGCAAGTCCACGCTCGCCCGCATGGTGCTGGCGCTGGACAGGCCGACGAGCGGCGAAATCCGCTTTCGCGGCGAGACGATCACCGGCAGGAGCGAAACCGAGCTCAAATCGGCGCGGCGCGACATGCAGGTCGTCTTCCAGGACCCCTACGGCTCGTTCGACCCGCGCCAGAAGGTGGAACGGCTGGTGGCGGAGCCGCTGCACCTGTTGGCGAAAAAACCGGCGCGCGCCGAGCGGCGCGAGATGGTTGCCCACGCGCTGGAGGAAGTGGGCCTCAGTCCCCGCGACATGGAAAAATATCCGCACGAGTTTTCAGGCGGACAGCGCCAGCGGCTGTCGATCGCCCGCGCCGTCATCACGCGGCCGAAGCTGGTGGTGGCGGACGAACCCGTCTCTGCCCTCGACGTGTCGATCCGCGCGCAGATCCTCGATCTCTTCGCGGAACTGAACGGAAAGCTCGGGGTCGCCTACCTCTTCATCACCCACGACCTGACAGTGGCGCGCGCCATCACGGACGATGTGCTGGTCATGGACGAAGGCCGCATCGTCGAGCATGGCCGCACCGGCGACGTGCTCGGCCATCCGCAGTCGCAAGCCGCAAGGGCTCTCGTCGCCGCCGCGCCCGACCTTCACCGCGCCCTCGCCCGCAGGATGCAGGAGCAAGGATAGAGGCGCTGCCGCAAGCGGTCCGGTCAGCCGGCAGCGGGCGCCGCCCGGCCAAGCAGTGTCGAATAGTCGAGCTTCATCAGGTCTTCGACCCCGTCGACGATCATGCCGAGCGCCACATAGACGATGATGGCGAGGCCGATCCAGCCGATCCACCGGTATTTCGCCAGCAGTTTCGCCACCAGCGTCGAGGCGGCCGCCATGAGAACCACCGAGAGGACGAGGCCGAAGATCAGCGCGTCGATATTTTCCTGGGCTGCGCCGGCGACTGCAAGGACGTTGTCCAGCGACATCGACAGGTCCGCCACGATGATCTGGACGATGGCCTGGCTGAGCTTCTTCGGCGGACGGACCGGTGCCATCGCGCCCTCGCCCGCCATATCCGGCTCCTCGGCAGGTTCGCCGGCCGCGCGCAGCTCCTTGAACATGTTCCAGCAGACCCAGAACAGCAGCAGTCCGCCGAGCAGCGTGATGCCGGTTATGGCCAGGATTTCGACGGCGATGACCGCGAAGACGATGCGTATGACGGTCGCGGCCGCGATGCCGATGAAGATCGCCTTCTGTCTCAGTTCGGCAGCGAGGCCGGCAGCCGCCATACCGATGACGATGACATTGTCGCCCGACAGGACGAGATTGATGGCGATGACTTCCAGATAGGCGAGAACCGTCGACTGGTCGATTCCAAACGGCATTCGGCGGCTCCTGGACGGCTCCCCTGCGCGCGCGGCGAAACAGACGGCAGACGTCCGGGCGGCGTAGACACCTAACTGTTATGGCGGGCCTCGCAAGTCAAGGACGAGGCCTTCGCCATACGTTGAACATCGGCTTCCCGGCAGCGTTTCGGCGCCCCTGAAACGGTTTCCTTTGGGCGGAGATATGCGCTAGAGGCACAAGCAGGAATTGGAGGCAAATATGGCGTTGGACGGTTCACCGAACTCTCCGCTGATCGAAGTCTGCGTCGAGGGGATAGACGGCCTTCTGGCAGCCCAGTCGGCGGGCGCGGATCGTGTCGAACTCTGCGCCAGCCTGCTGGAAGGCGGCCTCACGCCGAGCTTCGGCACCGTCCGTGCGGCGCTGGAGCGCGCGACGATACCCTTCCACGTCATCGTGCGCCCGCGCGGCGGCGATTTCCTCTACAGCGATGCGGAATACCACTCGATGCTGGCCGATGTCGCGGCGCTGCGCGAGATGGGCGTGGCGGGTGTCGTCGTGGGATGCCTGACGGCCGAGGGCGTCATCGACGAGGCGCGCATGACGGCCCTCGTCCAGGCTGCCGACCCGCTTGCGGTCACATGCCACCGCGCCTTCGACATGACCCGCGATCCTGCCGAAGCGCTGGAGGCGCTGATCCGCTGCGGCGTCGGCCGCGTGCTGACCAGCGGCCAGCGCGACACGGCAGCCGAAGGAGCCGACCTGCTCGCGGCACTGGTGCGGCAGGCAGGCGACAGGATCGTCATCCTCGGCTGCGGCGCGCTGGGGCCAGACACTATCGGCGAAATCCGGAAAAAGACCGGATTGAAGGAAATGCACTTCGCCGCCTTGAAGGATCTGCCGAGTGAAATGCGCTACCGCAACCCGCATGTCGGCATGGGCGGCACCGATCTCGACCGGGAATACCGCATCACGGTGACGGACCCGACGCTGATCGCCGACACCATCACGGCGGCGAGGGCATGAGCAATCGGGACATCAAGACGATAGAGACCGTACCGGCCGAGTTGCAGGCTGCAGTGCTGGCGCTCAACAACGAACATGCTGAGGAGCTTTCCTGGTTGGAGCCGGAGCAATTGTCGGCGCTGCTTGGCGAGGCCTTTTATGCGCGGCGCATCGGCGCGCTGGAAGCCTTCATCATGACCTTCGACCAGAGCGCCCGCTACGACAGCCCCAACTTCCTGTGGTTCCGTGGTCGCTACCCGCGCTTCGTCTACGTCGACCGCGTGGTGGTGGCAGCCGAAGCGCGCGGTCGCGGCCACGCACGGCGGCTCTATGAAGACCTGTTTGCCCATGCGGCGCGCGCCGGGCACAGCATCGTCACCTGCGAGGTGAACGCCGAGCCGCCCAATCCGGCCTCGGATGCTTTCCACGCGGCGCTCGGCTTCGCCGAGGTGGGCTCGGCCGCGATCCATGACGGCAGGAAGACGGTGCGCTATTACGCAAGGCCATTGGCCTGAGATCACGCCAGATACGAAAAGCGGCGGGCCTGTCAGGCCCGCCGCCCTTGCGACGCAAAAACCGTAGCTGCTACTGGAACAGTTTCATCGCGTTGACCAGCGTCTGCAGCACGCCGAGAACCAGCGGGATGCCGACAAATCCCCACGCCAGCACGAGTTGCAGGGTGGTGGTGCCGTTCTGATTGTTTTCCATTGTCATTCTCCTCAGGCCCTGGCCGCGTCACCGGCGACGTCGAGCGCGGCATCGGTCTTCTCGTCCTTCATGTGGAAGCGACTGTCGACCGGCTTGACGAAGAAGTTGCAGATGAAGCCGATCACCAGAAGACCGGCCATGATGTACATGGTGTTGTTGTAAGCATCCGCCTTCGGCACGCCATGCGTGACGTTGTACTCACGCAGATAGTTGACGATGACCGGTCCGAAGATTCCGGCCGCCGACCATGCTGTCAAAAGCAGGCCGTGGATGGCGCCGACATAGCGCGTGCCGAACATGTCGCGCAGATAGGCCGGCACGGTCGAGAAGCCGCCACCATACATCGAGATGATGATGAGGAAGCACAGCACGAAGCCGGCGACGCTGCCAGTCGCGCCCGTCAATGGAACCAGACAGTAGAGGATGAAGCCCAGCACCATGAACACGAAATAGGTGTTCTTGCGGCCGATGTAGTCGGATGTCGTCGCCCAGGCGAAGCGGCCGCCCATGTTGAACAGGCTCATCAGGCCGACCAGGCCCGCCGCCGCGACCGGCGTGATCAATCCGGGGAACATCTCCTGGCTCATCGCCGAGGCCTGGCCGAGAACGCCGATGCCGGCCGTCACGTTCAGGCACAGCACCCACCAGATCAGCCAGAATTGCGGCGTCTTCAACGCATCGTAGACGAAGACGTCGTTCTTGCTGATGAGCTTGTTCTCCTTGGGCGCGACATAGCCTTCCGGCTTCCAGTCGGCTGGCGGCACGCGCACGATGATCGAGCCGACGACCATGAAGATGAAATAGACGATGCCGAGGACGACGAAGGTTTCCATCACGCCGATATGGGCGTCGGTGGTGAACCTCTTCATCAGCCAGACCGACAGCGGCGCGGCGATGAAGGCGCCGCCGCCGAAGCCCATGATCGCCATTCCGGTGGCCATGCCCGGCCGATCCGGGAACCATTTGATCAGCGTAGAGACCGGCGAGATATAGCCTATGCCGAGCGCAATGCCGCCGAGCACACCGTAACCGAGATAGATCAGCCGCAGATTATGAATGGAAACGCCGAAGGCCGAAATCAGAAATCCCGCAGCCCAGCAGCAGGCGGCGGTGAACATCGCCTTGCGCGGACCGCCCTCCTCGACCCAGCGGCCGAACACCGCCGACGAGACGCCGAGAAAGAAGATGGCCAGCGAGAAGATCCAGCCGAGTTCCGTCAGTTTCCAGTCGTCGGGTGCCGATTCGGATATGCCGATGAGCTTGGTCATCGGCAGGTTGAAAACGCTGAACGCATAGGCCTGGCCGATGCACAAATGCACGCACAAGGCCGCCGGCGGCACCATCCAGCGGCTGAAGCCTGGTTTTGCAATGGTACGCGAGCGGCTGAACCAGCCGCCGCCTCCTGATCCTGTATCCATGATTCCCTCCCCGATTTATCTATTATGGGCAGGAGACAGGTTATTATCGTGGTGCGATATGACAATTCACAATCGCCGCCCTACGACAATAGTCGAATACGTCTGTGGAATACGCAAACGAACAGCCAGTCGCGGGACGCGGCGCGGAATGGCTCCACGCCGCTGAATCAAGTCTTTTGAAGTCAGGCCTCAGGCGTTGGCCGCGGCGACGGCGCGCTTGGCCATGACCTTCACCAGGTTGGCGCGGTAGTCGGCCGACGCGTGCATGTCCGTCATCAGATTGCCCGCCGGCACCTTGACGCCATCGAGAGAAGCAGCGTCGAATGCCTTCGCGAGCGCGGCTTCCATTTCCTTCGAGCGGAAGACGCCGTCATCGCCAGCTCCGGTCACGGCTACCCTGATGCCGTCCTTGTCTTTCGCTACGAAGACGCCGACGATGGCGTAGCGGGACGCCGGATTGCGGAATTTCTCGTAGCCGGCCTTGGCCGGCGCGGTGAAGCTGACAGCCGTAACGATCTCGCCGTCCTTCAGAGCCGTCTCGAAAAGCCCCTTGAAGAACTTGTCGGCGGCAATCTCGCGCTTGTTGGTGACGATGGTGGCATTCAGCGCCAGCATCGCCGCTGGGTAGTCGGCAGCTGGATCGTTGTTGGCGATCGAACCGCCGATCGTGCCTTTGTGGCGAACGGCCGGATCGCCGATCAGCGAGGCGAGATGCGCCAGTGCCGGGCAGGCTTTCTGGAGCTTCGCGTCGCCCGCGACATCGTAATGCGTCGTCGCGGCGCCGATCGTGACCGTCTTGCCCGACACCTTGACGCCCTTGAGCGCATCGATGCGCGAGATGTCGACCAGGTCGGACGGAGCGGCGAGCCGCGTCTTCATTGCCGGGATCAGCGTCATGCCCCCCGACAGGAGCTTCGCATCCTCGTTTTTCAACAGCTTAGCCGCATCAGAAACCGAGGCGGCGCGGTGATAGTTGACTGCGTACATGAGCGTCCTCCTCAGTGCTTCGTCGCCTGGATCGCAGCCCACACGCGGGACGGCGAAGCGGGCATCGTCAGGTCGTTGGTGCCGATGGCGTCGGTGATGGCGTTGATGACCGCCGGCGGCGAGCCGATGGCGCCGGCCTCGCCGCAGCCCTTGATGCCGAGCGGGTTGCCGGGACACGGCGTATTGGAGGTCGATACCTGAAAGGACGGCAGGTCGCCGGCACGCGGCATGGTGTAGTCCATATAGCTCGCCGTCAGAAGCTGGCCCTCGCCATCGTAGTGCGCGCCCTCCAGCATGGCCTGACCGACGCCTTGCGCGATGCCGCCATGCACCTGTCCTTCGACGATCATCGGGTTGATGATGTTGCCGAAGTCGTCGGCGGCGACGAACTGGACGATCTCGGTCACGCCAGTCTCGGGATCGACCTCGACCTCGCAGATGTAACAGCCGGCTGGGAACGTGAAGTTGGACGGATCGTAGAACGCCGTTTCCTTCAGGCCCGGCTCCATGCCCGACGGCAGATTGTGCGCCGTATAGGCCGCCAGCGCCAGCTGGAACCAGGGCACGGTCTTGTCGGTGCCGGCGACCTTCAACTCGCCGTTCTCGATGACGATGTCGCCCTCGTCGGCCTCCATCAGGTGGGCTGCGATCTTCTTCGCCTTGGCCTCGACCTTATCCAGCGCCTTGACGATGGCCGACATGCCGACCGCGCCGGAGCGCGACCCGTAGGTGCCCATGCCCATCTGCACCTTGTCGGTGTCGCCGTGGACGATCGAGACCGAATCGAGCGGCACGCCGAAACGCTGGTTGACCAGTTGCGCGAAGGTCGTCTCATGGCCCTGCCCGTGGCTGTGCGAGCCCGTCAGTACCTCGATCGTGCCGACCGCGTTGACGCGCACCTCGGCCGATTCCCAAAGGCCGACGCCGGCGCCGAGCGAACCGACGGCTGCGGACGGCGCGATGCCGCAGGCCTCGATATAGTTGGAGAAACCGATGCCGCGCAGCTTGCCGCGTTTGGCCGCCGCGGCCTTGCGTTTCGGAAAGCCGGCATAATCGACCTGCTTCATCGCCGCGTCTAGGGAGGCGCCGAAATCGCCGGCGTCGTAGTTCATGATGACCGGCGTCTGGTGCGGGAACTGGGTGATGAAGTTCTTGCGGCGCAGTTCGGCAGGATCGACGCCGAGTTCCCGTGCCGCCGTCTCCATCGTCCGCTCCAGGAGATAGCAGGCTTCCGGACGCCCCGCGCCGCGATAGGCATCGACGGGCGCCGTGTTCGTATAGACCGCCCTGACGTTGGCGTGGATCGCGGGGATGTTGTACTGGCCCGACAGCAGCGTGGCGTAGAGGTACGTCGGCACCGACGAGGAGAACAGCGACATGTAGGCACCGAAATTGGCGATGGTGTCGACCTTCAGCCCGATGACGCGGTTGTCCTTGTCGAACGCCATCTGAACTTCCGAGACATGATCGCGTCCGTGCGCATCGGTGAGGAAGCTCTCGGTCCGGTCGGCCACCCATTTCACCGGCACGCCGGTCTTCTTCGACGCCCAGCAGCAGATGACCTCTTCCGGGTAGATGAAGATCTTGGAGCCGAATCCCCCGCCGACATCCGGTGCTATGACGCGCAGCTTGTTTTCGGGCGCGACGTTGTAGAACGCGCTCATCACCAGACGGGCGACATGCGGGTTCTGCGAGGTCGTCCAGCACGTGGTATGGTCCTCGGCCTTGTCATAGTGACCGAGCGCGGCGCGCGGCTCCATCGCATTCGGCACCAGCCGGTTGTTGACGATGTGCATCCGGGTGATGTGAGCGGCCTTGGCAAGTGCCGCGTCCGTCGCCTTGGCGTCGCCGATCTCCCAGTCGTAGATCAGATTGCCCTCGGCCTCGGGGTGAAGCTGCGGCGCGCCCTTCTTCAGCGCATCGACGGCGCTCGTCACCGACTTCAGCTCCTTGTAGGTCACCTCGACCGCTTCTGCCGCGTCGCGCGCCTGGCCCTTGGTGTCGGCCACCACGATGGCGACCGCGTCGCCGACATAACGCACCTTGTCGACAGCGAGCGGCGACCACGCCCCCATCTTCATCGGCGTGCCGTCCTTGGAATGGATCATCCAGCCGCAGATCAGGTTGCCGATGCCGTCGGCCTTGAGTTCCTTGCCGGTCAGAACGCCGATCACCCCCGGCATCGCCTTGGCTTTCGACACGTCGAGCTTCTTGATCTGCGCGTGCGAATGCGGGCTGCGCACGAACACGGCATGCTTCATGCCGGGCACCACCATGTCGTCGACATAGCGGCCGGCGCCTGTAATGAACCGCTTGTCTTCCTTGCGCGCCACGCGAGCGCCGATGCCTTCGATACCCATGTCAGTTCCTCCCTTCAGGGAGAGGCAGTCGGCAGTCGGCAATCGGCAGTCGTTGTGGACTACGCGCAATGCCCCTGCCGAAGCGCCTCCTTCAATTCGATTGCCGACTGCCGATTGCCGACTGCCGTTTCATCACGCCGCCTTCTTCGCCCTGCCCTTGCCTGCCTTCGCCATCGTCGCGGACGCGGCGAGGACGGCCTTGACGATGTTGTGATAGCCGGTGCAGCGGCAGATATTGCCTTCCAGCTCCTCGCGCACCGTCTTCTCGTCGAGGCCTTCCGGGTGACGGCGGATCATATCGGTCGCCGTCATGATCATGCCGGGCGTGCAGAAGCCACATTGCAGGCCATGATGTTCCTTGAAGGCGGCCTGCACCGGATGAAGGTCCGCACCGTCGGCGAGGCCCTCGATCGTGACGACGGTGGAGCCCGCTGCCTGGGCGGCGAGCATGGTGCAGGATTTCACCGCCTTGCCGTCGACATGCACCACGCAGGCGCCGCATTGAGACGTGTCGCAGCCGACATGTGTGCCGGTCAGCCCGAGGGTCTCGCGCAGGAAATGGACGAGCAAGGTGCGGTCTTCGGCGGAGCCGCTCACCTGCCTCCCGTTAACCGTCATCGATATGTCCGACATAAAGCCTCCCTGGGTGTTCCAACCTTGGTTCTCGGCGACCGGCCTAGCCTGCGCTCGGCGTTATTCTAGCCACGAATAACGCTTCGGCAAAGCCTCTGTATTGCCTCGCCGCGAGAATGCTATCGGCCCTTTTGGCCGTATATTGTACTTTCGGTCACGCGCGCCCCTCACGCCGCCGCCGATGCGCTTGCCAAAACAGCGATCCGCCACGACAATGGAGAAACCGCCTGCTCGAAAGCGGTCGGCGGGAGGACTTGGGAGGAAGCCCTGCTCTGCTCGCGGACAAGCTATGCCTGCGGCCTGTCGGCATTGACCACCGACAACGCCGACGCCGAAGCCTTCGCGCGGGCGGTGAACGACGAAGCGCAAGCGGTGGGAGCCGATTTCGCTTTGGTCTTCCTTTCGCAAAGCCTGATCGACGCCGCCACGCTGGCCGAGGCGCTGGCAAGACATGCGCCGACCCTTCGCCACGCCGGCTGCTCCACCGCGGGGGAAATCACGCCGCAAGGGCTCGAGGAAGGCCATATGCTGGCGATCCTCTTTCCCTCACCCGCATTCGTGACCGCAGACATCATGGTTCGCGGGCTTTCGACATCGCCGATCGACGGCATCACCGGCGACGTGGAAGCGCTCAGGCGGGATCTGCAGGCCCGCCTCGGCGAGAACGAGGATCGAAATATCTTCGCGCTCTGCTTCATTGACGGGCTTTCCTATGCGGAAGAAGCCGTTACCTCCGCCATCCATTGGGGACTGGACGACATACCGCTCATCGGCGGCTCGGCGGGCGACGATCTGAAATTCGAGACGACGCGGGTCATTTCCGACGGGCACGCGGCGTCGGACAGCGCCGTCATCGTGCTGATCGCGACGGACGTTCCATTCCAGGTCTTCAAGACCGACAATTTCGTTCCGACCGACGAAAAGCTGGTGGTGACGGCCTCCGATCCCGACAACCGCATCGTGCGGGAATTCAACGCGGCCGGCGCGGCGACGGAATATGCCGCCTCCGTCGGCATCGTGCCGGAAGCGCTGACGCCGCTTTCCTTCGCCTCGCACCCGGTCGTCGTGCGCGTCGGCGGAGAATATTACTGCCGTTCGATCCAGAAGATGCACCCCGACGGCTCGCTCTCCTTCTTCTGCGCCATCGACGACGGCATCGTGCTTTCCATCGCACAACCGAAGGGAATGGTGGAATCGACGGAAGCGGCCCTTGCCGATGTCGCGACCCGGCTCGGCGCGTTGGATCTGGTGCTTGGCTTCGATTGCGTCTTGCGCCGGCTGGACGCGCAGAACCGCCAGATCACCCGCGAAATGTCGGAACTCTACCGGTCCCACAATGTCATCGGCTTCGGCACCTACGGCGAGCAGTACCGTTCCATGCATCTCAACCAGACCTTTACCGGCATAGCCTTCGGGCTTCCCGGGGCGGCCCGCTAGGCTCCGTCATGCCCATCAGCCGGATCGACGATATCGAGCGCCTGAAGAAGATAAATGCCGCGCTGATCTCGCGCGTCGAGCGCTCGATGGATCAGCAGGGCAACGCCTTTTCGCTGTTCCAGACGGCGATCGCGCTGGAAAGCCGGGTAAGGGCACGCACGGAGGAACTCCACGCGACCCTGCGGCGGCTGGAACAATCCAACATCGACCTTTCCGCCGCCAAGGAAAGCGCGGAGCAGGCGAATCTCTCAAAAACCCGTTTTCTCGCGGCGGCGAGCCATGACGTGTTGCAGCCGCTCAACGCGGCTCACCTTTCTGTCTCGGCCCTCGCCGAATTGCAGACGAGCGAGGAAGGCAGAACGCTGGTCAGGCAGGTCGAGCGCTCGCTGGAGACGATGGAGGACCTGCTGCGCACCCTGCTGGACATCTCACGGCTCGATGCCGGCGTGGTTCAGCCCAGCATCGCCGACGTCCAGCTCGAAGCGCTGTTTTCCTCGCTGAAATCCGATTTCCAGCAATTGGCGGAACGCAAGGGCCTGACGCTGAAATTCCTGGAAACGGGGGCCGTGGTCCGCTCCGACGCGACGATGCTGCGGCGCATCCTGCAGAACATGCTGTCCAATGCGCTGCGCTACACGCGCTCCGGCGGCATTCTCGTGGGCGTGCGCAATCGCGGCGCCACCGTGCGCATCGACGTCGCCGACACCGGATGTGGTATTCCCGAAACGCAGCGAGACGCGATCTTCGAGGAGTTCCACCGCGGCACCGTTTCCCCCGATGCCGAACTGGTCGGCGGCGGGCTAGGGCTTGGGCTGGCGATCGTGCGCCGCATGGCCGGCGCGCTCGGCCATCCCGTATCATTCTCTTCACGTGTCGGCCGCGGAACGATCTTCCATGTCGACGTGCCGAGCATCGGCAGCGCTCCCGCGCATGTCGTGCCGGCCGGCGAGGCGGAGCGGCCGCGCGGCTACGGGCTGTTCGGCACGCGGGTGCTGCTGGTCGAGAACGATCCGGACGTGCTCGGCGCCATGACCTCGCTGCTGGAACGCTGGCAATGCGCGGTCCGGGCGGCGACCTCGACCGAGGAAGCGCTCGACGCGCTCGGCGACACCGCCTGGACGCCCGATATCGTCATCGCCGACCAGCACCTCGACAGCGGCGACCTGGGAACCAATACGATCACCGAGATCAGGGACTATCTGGGGCGGCCGGTCCCCGCGCTCCTGGTTACCGCCGACAATTCGGAGTTGATCGACCGCGCAGCGCAAGCCGCCGGCATCGAGCTGATGCGCAAGCCGCTCAAGCCGGCGCAGCTTCGCGCCTTGCTGGCGCATCTGCTGGCATAAGCTCTGAGTGATTTGGCCGTCAGATCGTCCGGTCCGTCCAGCGGACGATGTCGGAGGCTGCCTGGCCGAACGCCCGGTTCAGCGCATCGACGTAGGCCTTGTTGCCGCTGCCGGACACGGGAGCCGACGCGGTGAACTCCTTCGCCGCGCGCACTTCGCCGTTGCGGTCGTTGAGCAGGCGTACGAACAGATCGACCTCGGCCACGCCGCCATTGTCGGCGCGCACGCCGAAGGCCCGTATCTCGGTGATGACCTGATAGTCGATCGCCAGCCCCTCGCCCGGCTTGCCAACGCCAGCGAAGCTGCCGGAGCGCTGGAAGGTTTCCGCCAGCCTGGCCTGGACGATCAGCGGCAGCCTGTCGGCCCACTGCGCGCCCTTGAGGTATTCGATGGAACGCGAGCCGGTCTTGATGACGATGTTCTGACTGTCGAGCGCCTTGAGCGCAGCCGGCTGGGCGATCAGGATCTGACGGCGGCTATGGCCGTGCGAGGCGACGGGGGCCGCCGAAAGATCGAACGTGTCGAGCGGCGCCGGCCCGCCGCCCGGCAAGGCCGCGCAGCCGGTGAAAGACAGGGCGAGCACGCCCAGGACGAAACGGAAAACTCTCGGCTTCACGCGCTATCCCCGATGTCGCGAGCGTTTGGCTGGCGGCCCCCAACCGCCGCCCATCCGCTGTTCATGGCCACGGTCACGATCCTTGTCAACGCCGCGTCCTGCCGTTGTACTGCCGCACCTCGCCGTCGCCGCCCGACAGGATGCGCTGCGGATTGCGCTGCAGGTCGGTAACCGCCTCCTCGATGCGGTTGATGGAACGGCGGCTGTCCTGCACCAGCGAATTGACATTGCGCAGGCCCTCGCCCGAGAACCGCGCGAGATTGTCGGTGATGACGCCGAGGCGGGCGTTGAGCGTATCCGCCACCTGCTTGAACGATTTCAGCGTGGCGCGCGCATCCGCCATCACGCCGTTTGCCTCGCCCGAGCCGAGCAGCTTGTCCACCTTGGCCAGAATGCCGTCAACGCGCGTCGAAGCGTTGTTGAGGCGTTCGGCAAGCTGATGCGCGTCCTTGATGGTCTGGTCGATGTCGTCGGCGCGGTTGGCGAACTTGTCGGTGACCTTGGCGATGTCGGCCGCGGCCTTGTTGGCGTTGTCGCTGGCGCTCTGGATGTTGGCCAGTGCCTGGCGCACGTCGTCGGGATTGATGCCGTCCAGCACCTTGTCGACACGCGAAAGCGTGCCTTGCGTCTTCTGTGCGAAGGTGTTGATCGATCCGACGGCCGTGTTGACGTTGCCGATGACCTCGTCGAACCGATCGCTGGTCTGCTTCAGGTTCTTCGTGGTCTCGTCGACGTTGGCGACGATCTCGCGCACGCGGTCGCGGTCGACGGAGTTGAGCAGGTCCTGCGCCGCCGTCAGCGTGCCGTCGAGCTTGGTGGAGACGCCCTGCAAGGTGGTCGAAAGCGAAGAGACGCTTGCCAGGAACTTGTCGATTCCATCGGAATTGGCGGCCAGCGCATCGGAGAATTTCTGGACGTTCTTGACCGTGTCCGTGAGCGGGCCACGCACGTCGTTGGTGAAGCCCTCGAGCTGCGACAGCACCTTGTCGGCCCGGGTGAAGATGTCCTGCGCCGTCTCCAGAAGATTCGTCACCGCTGACGGGTTGGCGACGATCACGGCCACCTTGCCTTCGGCGTCCGCCTGGTCGAACAGCCTCGGCTCCTGGGGATTGGCGCCCTTCAGTTCGACATTGGCCTGCCCGGTCAGGCCGGCGATGCCGATATCGGCCTGGGTCGATTTGGTGATCGGCGTCAGACGGTCGACTTCGGTATCGGCGATCGCGGCGTTAGGGTTGTCCACGTCGATATAGACGCGGCGCACGTCGCCCACCTTGACGCCGTTGAACAGCACGAAGCTGCCGCGCCCGAGACCGGAAGCGGAGCCCGGAATGCGGATCCGCAGCAGCGCGGTCTCACCCCTGTCGCCGATCGCCGCCGTCCAGTAGACGAAGCCGAACGCGGCAAGGATGGCGGCCACCGTGAAGATACCGACAATGACGTAGTTGGCCCGGGTTTCCATCGCCTTCCAATTTCTATGTCCGTGCGGCGAGATCAAGCTGACGGGCGCGTTTTCCTCGGAAATACGACTTCACCCACGGCTCCTCGCTCTTGAGCATGTCCTCGATCGTGCCTTCCACCAGCACCTTCCTGTTGCCGAGAACGGCCACGCGGTCGCAGGCCGTGAACAGGGAATCGAGATCGTGCGTGACCATGTAGACGGTCAGGTCCATCGTGTCGCGCAGCTTCACCACCAGTTCGTCGAACTCGGCGGCGCTGATCGGGTCGAGTCCGGATGTCGGCTCGTCGAGGAAGACGATATCGGGATCGAGCGCCAGCGCCCTGGCAAGCGCGGCGCGCTTGATCATGCCGCCCGACAGTTCGGACGGGAACTTGCGCCCGGCATCGGCGGGAAGCCCGACCAACTCGATCTTGAGCATGGCAAGCTCGTCCATCAGCGGTTTCGGCAGGTCGAGATATTCCCGCATCGGCACCTGGACGTTTTCCAGGACCGTCAGCGCCGAGAACAGCGCGCCGTGTTGGAAGAGCACGCCGAGCCGCATGTCGATGCGCAGCCGCTCGGCTTCGCTCGCTCTGTCCACGTCGATGTCGAACAGCTTGATGGTGCCGGCCTGCTTCTTGTTGAGGCCGAGGATCGTGCGCAGCAACACCGACTTGCCCGCACCGGAAGCGCCGACGAAGCCCAGGATTTCGCCGCGCCGTATGTCGAGCGAGAGGTCCTGCAGGATCACCTTGTCGCCGAAAGCGACGGTGACATCGCGGGCGGACAGGACGATCTCGTCGTCCTCGCCATAGAGTTCGGACTTTTTGTTCTGTTCCCCGGCCATGTCAGAAATCGATCGCCGCATAGAAGATGGCGAACAGGCCGTCGAGAACGATGACCACGAAGATCGACTTCACCACCGAGGCGGTGACATGCTGCCCGAGCGATTCAGCGCTGCCGCCGACCTTCATGCCTTCGACCGAAGCGATGATGCCGATGATCATGGCCATGAACGGCGCCTTGATCATGCCCGAGAAGAAGCTGCTGAGGTCGATCGCAGCGCGCAGCCGGTCGAGGAACGCCGCCGGCGGAATATCCGAATAGAGCCAGGCCGCCAGCATACCGCCGCCGAGGGCGGCGAAATTGGCAATGATGGTCAGGCACGGCAGGCCGATGACCAGCGCGACCAGACGCGGGAACACCAGCACGCCGATCGGATTCAGGCCGATCACCTTCAGCGCATCGACCTCCTCGCGCATCTTCATGGAGCCTATTTCGGCGGTGATGGCGCTGCCGGAACGGCCGGCGATCATGATGGCGGTGAGCAGCACGCCCATCTCGCGCAGCACCAGGACGCCGACGAGGTCGACCACGAAGATGTCGGCGCCGAAATAGCGAAGCTGGTAGGCGCCCTGCTGGGCGACGATCGCCCCGACGATGAACGACATCAGCACGACCACCGGGATCGCGCCGACGCCCATGCGGTCGATCTGGTTGAAGATCGCGGCGGGATTGACCGCGTGGCCGCGGCCGAGCTTCGTCTGCGCGCCGCGGATCGTCGCGCCCAGGATGTTCATGCCGGCAAGGAAATCGTCTCTCATCTCGTAGACGCGGCGGCCGATGGCCTCCAATATGCGCAGGACGATATTGGGCGGCCTCGGCGGCGGCGTGTCATCACCGCGCGTTGCCGCGTCGCCCACGGCATTCAGCAGGATTGAGGCGATCTCGCTTTCGCCCTGGATACGGATCTTTGCACCCTTTTCCTTTTGGGCGCTGATCAGCCGGTCGATCAGCCAGGCTCCTGCCGTGTCCATCTTCTCTATCTTGGAAAGATCGAGCGCCAAGGTCGCGAAGCCGCCCCGTTCCCCGATCTTGCGCATCTGCGCATCGACATCGGCAACCGTGCGGGTCATCCATACGCCGGAAAAGGCGCAGCCCAGCACACCGTTTTCCTCGCCCACGGCGATGCGCGGCGGGGATTCGGCTTGTGCCTCCCCGTTCTCACTTGCATCGCGCTTGCGGGTGATCAACATGGCGCCCTGTTTAGCCCGACCGTGCCGGACTGTCATTTACCGACAAGCGGTATGGTCTTGCGGCGGAGAAGAAAAATATGACGCGTGTCATTTCTGTCGAGCGGGAAATTTTTCCTATCGCGGGCACTTTCACCATTTCGCGCGGCTCGAAGACGGAAGCGGAAGTCATCGTCTGCACCATTCGCGATGCGGAGAACGCGGGCCGCGGCGAATGCGTTCCCTATCGACGCTATGGCGAGACAATGGAAAGCGTTCTGGAGCAGATCGGAGCGGTCGTCCCGGCGCTTGAAAGCGGCATGAACCGGGCGGACCTGCTGGCCGCCCTGCCCGCAGGCGCCGCGCGCAACGCCGTCGACTGCGCGCTCTGGGACCTCGAGGCCAAGTCCAGTGGCGTGCGGGTCGCCGAGCGCCTCGGCATCGTTCCGGGGCGGATGGAAACCGCCTATACCTTGTCCCTGGGAACGCCGGAGGCGATGGCCGCGCAGGCGCATGCCAACGCGGCACGCCCGCTGCTCAAGGTCAAGATCGGCGGCGACGGCGACATCGAGCGCATCCGCGCCGTGCGCGAAGCCGCACCAAAGAGCCGCATCATCCTCGACGCCAACGAAGGCTGGACCGAAGCCAACGTGGAGCGGAACCTGGCCGCGGCGGCAGAGATCGGCGTGGCGCTGGTCGAACAGCCCCTGCCTGCCGGCGAGGACGCCGTGCTTGGCCGCATCTCCCGTCCCATTCCGGTCTGCGCTGACGAAAGCGTCCACGAGACCAGGGACATAAGCGCCCTCGTCGGCCTCTACGACGCCGTCAACATCAAGCTCGACAAGGCCGGCGGCCTGACGGAAGCGCTGGCCCTGCGCGAAGCCGCGGAGCGGCAGGGCTTCGCCGTCATGGTCGGCTGCATGGTGGGAACGTCGCTGGGCATGGCGCCGGCCGTGCTGCTGGCCCAGGGCGCGGCCTTCGTCGATCTCGACGGGCCGCTGCTTCTGGCGCGCGATCGCGACCCGGGCCTCGTCTATGAAGGGTCGCTCGTGTCGCCTCCCGCCGCCGCGCTGTGGGGCTGAGGCCCCGCCAGCACGGCAAGCGCCAGTCCGGCCAGCGCGACCGGCACCATGCCGAACGCGCCGGCGGCCCCGAAACTGGCGTACAAAGGCCCTGACGCCAGCGTCGCGGCGGCGGTGAAGATGTAATTGGAAAAATAAGCCATGCCCTGCGCCGCGCCGGTACGGCTGTCGGACACCGTCTCGCCGATCATCTTCTGCAGGCCGATCAGCACCAGCGCGGTCGAAATCGCATGCAGCGCCTGCACGACGAAGAACCCGGCGACGCCAAGGCCAAGCGGCCAAACCAGCGGAAACAGCGTCCAGCGCAACACGGCGCCCAGAGCGGCGGCAACCATCAGCGTCACCGCCGAATGGTGACCGAAGACGCGCCTGAAGGAAAAGAAGACGCAGACTTCGGCGACCACGGCGAACGCCCACAGCACGCCGATGGCCGGATCACTTATCCCGATCGATCGCCAGTAGATCGAGGCGAACCCGTTGATGAAGGAATGGCTGGCGATGATCAGTCCGGTCGCGAGCATGAAACAGACGAAATAGCGGCCGAGCAGCCGCGGCGCCTTGGCCTGGATTTCAGTGGCCGACAGGGGCGAGCCCAGCCGCGGCCTGCCGAGGCGCGGCGCGAACAAGCCGGCGACGAGCGCCAGGCAGAACGAGGCGAAAACGGTCACCGGCACGGCGTCGGCGCTGAAGGCCGCCAGCAGGAAACCGCCGGCGAGGTTGGCCAAAAGGTAGGAGATCGATCCCCACACCCGCATCGACGGGTAGTTCGCCTTGAAGCGCCTGACGCCCGAAAGGGCAAGCGAATCGGCGATCGGCGAATGCGGCGTCCAGACGGTGGAGAGCAGCAGCGAAACCGCCAGCACCAGACCATAGGCAGGCGTCAGGAAATAGCCCGCCGAGACGACCGCCGAAGCGGCGACGAGGGCGATGTAGATATCGGCCCTGTCCCGCGCCCTGTCCGCCAGCGCCGTCAGAAGCGGCGTCGTCACCACCCTGAGGAACATGGGCGCCGACAGGATGACGGCGATCTGTTCGGGGTCGAATCCGTGCTTCTGGAGCCACAGCGGAAAATATGGAATGTAGATCCCGCCGGGGATCAACAGGGTGAAGAACATCGCCGACAGCCTCAGTTCGAAATAGCGAGGCTTGACCTTCTGTTCGGGCGAAAGCGGTGGCAGCGACATGGGTGGTCCGGCGACGAGTCGGCCGGCAGGCCGAATGCTCCGGCACGACCTAACATGTCCGTGCGGGCGGCAAAACGGGTCGGACGGGGAATTTCGATCCGCTTCAATTCGCAGCGCCGTTCGTCCGCCAGTCAAACGGACCGGGCGCATGCAACAGAGCAAGGCGGTTGCGATTGGTCCAGCAGCGGGGCTAGCTTGGCCGCTCACGATGGAGACTTGAAATGGATCTTGGAATTCGCGGCAAAAAGGCGATCGTCTGCGCCTCCAGCAAGGGACTGGGCAAGGGCTGCGCGGCAGCGCTGGCGGAAGCCGGCTGCGACCTGGCGATTAATGGCCGCGATGCCGATCTTCTGGCCAGGACAGCGGAAGAGCTTCGCTCCAAATGGGGCGTCACGGTTGTCGAGGTTGCCGGCGACGTGTCCCGGCCCGAGGTTCAGGAAGCGCTCACCGGCGCTTTCCCGCAGGTCGACATCCTCGTCAACAACAACGGCGGACCGCCCTTCCGCGATTTCCGCGAACTGGACCGCGAAAAGATCCTGCAGGGCGTGACCAACAACATGGTCACCCCGATCGAACTGATCAAGGCGGTGATCGACGGCATGGCCGAACGGCGCTTCGGCCGCATCGTCAACATCACCTCGCTGTCGGTCTATACGCCCATTCCCGGCCTCGACCTATCGTCGGGCGCGCGCGCCGGGCTGACGTCGTTCCTCGCGGGCGTCGCCCGCACGGTGATCGACAGGAACGTCACCATCAACAACATGCTGCCCGGCAAGCTCGACACCGACAGACTGCGTGGCCCGCACGAACCCGGCAGCGTCGAAAGTTCGGAAGCTGCGGCGGCGCGAAAGACGCGCATATCCGCCGACATCCCCGCCAAAAGGCTTGGCACGCCCGAGGAGTTCGGCCAGATCTGCGCCTTCCTCTGCTCCGTCCATGCCGGATACCTGACCGGACAGAACATTCCGGTGGACGGCGGCCTCTATGTCAGCGCGTTCTAAGGCTGCTCATTCACGGCAGCCGTTCATCCGATTCCTGAATTTATTTTCACAATAAACTGAATTCAGTTTCATATTTCGATTTACAGTTCTGCATTCGGAATTTCGCGTCCGCATGATAGAACGGACACGGCACGGCAAGGGAGCGATGGGCATGGACGACACCGGCAAACCGGCACGATCGGATTTGGAAGAAGCGGCACTCTACTTCCACAAGCATCCGACACCGGGCAAGCTGGAGATTCAATCGACCAAGCCCCTCGGCAACCAGCGCGATCTTGCGCTGGCCTATTCTCCCGGCGTCGCCGCACCCTGCCTGGCGATTCGCGACGATCCGGCAACGGCGGCGGACTATACCAGCCGCGCCAATCTGGTCGCGGTCGTGTCCAACGGGTCGGCCGTGCTCGGCCTCGGCAATATCGGCCCGCTGGCCTCCAAGCCGGTGATGGAAGGCAAGGCGGTCCTGTTCAAGAAATTCGCCGGCATCGACGTTTTCGACATCGAGATCGACGCACCCGGGATCGAGCGCATGGTCGAGACCGTGGCCGCGCTGGAGCCGACCTTCGGCGGCATCAATCTGGAGGACATCAAGGCGCCGGAGTGCTTCGAGGTCGAGGAACAATTGAAGGCGCGCATGCGCATCCCCGTCTTCCACGACGACCAGCACGGCACCGCCATCATCGTCGCCGCGGCGGTGCTGAACGGCCTGGAACTGGCCGGCAAGAAAATAGAGGACATCAAGATCGTCACCTCGGGCGCGGGCGCGGCCGCCCTTGCCTGTCTCAACCTGCTGGTTTCGCTGGGCGCGCGCGTCGACAACATCTGGGTCACCGACCGGCACGGCGTCGCCTACAAGGGCCGCGTCGAGGAGATGGACCGGTGGAAGGACCCTTACGTCAAGGACACCAACGCGCGCACGCTTGCCGATGTCATCGGCGGCGCGGACGTCTTCCTCGGCCTCTCTGCGGCCGGCGTGCTCAAGCCCGAGCTTCTGGCCGAGATGGCGGACAAGCCGCTGATCCTGGCACTGGCCAACCCGACTCCCGAAATCATGCCGGAGGTGGCGCGGGCCGCGCGGCCGGACGCGATGATCTGCACCGGCCGATCGGATTTCCCCAATCAGGTCAACAACGTATTGTGTTTTCCTTACATCTTCCGTGGAGCGTTGGACTGCGGTGCGAGCGCCATCAACGAGGAGATGAAGATGGCGGCGGTACGGGCCATCGCGGCCCTCGCCCGTGAGGAACCGTCCGACGTGGCCGCCAAGGCATATTCCGGCGAAACACCGGTCTTCGGGCCGGATTTCCTCATCCCTTCGCCCTTCGACCCACGCCTCATATTGCGCATCGCGCCCGCCGTCGCCAAGGCGGCCTGCGAAACAGGCGTGGCGACGCGCCCGATCGCCGATTTTGTTGCCTATGTCGACAAGTTGAACCGCTTCGTCTGGCGTTCCGGCCTCGTCATGAAGCCGGTGTTCTCGACCGCCAGAGCATCCTCGGCCAAGCGCGTCATCTACGCCGACGGCGAGGACGAGCGGGTGCTACGCGCCGCACAGGTCGTTCTGTAGGAAGGCATCGCCGAGCCGATCCTGATCGGCCGTCCGCACGTCATCGAGGTCAGGCTGAAGCGCTATGGACTGAGAATCCGGCCGGAGGTCGATTTCGGCCTCATCAATCCGGAGGACGACCCGCGCTACCGCAGCTATGTCGATCTCCTGATGGAACTCGGCGGCCGGCGCGGTGTCACGCCCGAGGCTGCCCGCACCATGGTGCGCACGGACAACACGGTCATCGCCGCACTGGCACTGAAGCGCAACGAGGCCGACGCGATGATTTGCGGTCTGGAGGGCCGCTTCGCCAGGCACCTGCGCAATGTCAGGCTGATCATCGGCGCACGTCCCGGCGTCGAGGATCGTGACCTTTCCGCGCTGTCGATGCTGATCTCGCAGCGCGGCGTGCTGTTCCTCACCGACACCTATGTCACGATCGACCCGACGCCCGAGGAAATCGCCGAGATGACGGTTCTGGCGGCACAGGAGATCCGCCGTTTCGGCATTGAGCCCAAGGCCGCGCTTCTGTCACTGTCCGATTTCGGCTCCCGGGAATGCCCCAGCGCGCACAAGATGCGCAAAGCGGCGGAAATCATCCACAGCGTCGCGCCGGACCTGGAATGCGACGGCGAGATGCACGCCGATTCCGCCCTGTCGGCACAATTGCGCCAACGCGTCTATCCGCATTCGAGGCTGAAGGACGAGGCGAACCTGCTGGTCTTCCCGGACCTCGATTCCGCGAACATTACGCTGACGGCGCTGCGCACCATGCTCGACGCGCTGCATGTCGGCCCGATCCTTTTGGGCACGGATCGGCCCGCTCACATCCTCACGCCGTCCGTCACCTCGCGAGGCGTCGTCAACATGACCGCGCTTGCGGTGGTCGAGGCGTCGCAGCAGGCACAGGCCATCGCGGAAATCGGTACGGCCGCTCCACGCTAAAGAGAAGGTTAACCCGCCGAACGGTAGGGTTTCACGGCAATCGGCTGGCGGGACGTTCGATGAAGGGCAAGGCATCGAGACGACTGTTCGCGGTCGCGCTTTTCGGCGCGGCGACGTTTGTTTGCGCCCTGCCCGCGGACGCAACCTCACGCATATGCCGGCAATTGCAGGCGGAACTCCAGCACGCCGGAAGCGGCGGCAAGGCCAAGCCCCGGCTTCTCGTCAAGTATGACGACGCCATCGACCGGCAGCGCGGCGAGATCGACAAGGCCCGCAGGCAGGCGCGCCGCGCCGGATGCGGCTTCCTGCTGTTCGGCGGCAACGTTTCGCGTTGCGCGGGCCTCAATGCCGCCATCGATCGCATGGGCGGCAATCTGGACAAGCTTGTCGCCAAGCGCGCCAGTCTCGCCACGGGCGGATCGCGGCGTGACCGGCGGCGCGTCCTGGCGAAACTCGACGCCAACGGCTGCAACGGCGCACCGCCGGCAAAGGCCCGGCCTGCGGTCGGCGACCAAACTCGCGTGGATATCTCCGACGACAGCGACAATTCCGAACGGATCAGCCGCGTGCTCAACCAGCAGCCCGGCATGCCGATCCGGATTCCGCCGCCGCCGCAAGGCACGGGCGAATACCGAACGATGTGCGTACGCACCTGTGACGGCTATTTCTTTCCGATGTCCAATGCGGCGACCGTCGGTGACTTCGAGCGCGACCAGAAGAATTGCGAGTCCAGTTGCCCCGGAACCGAGATGCAGGTGTTCTACAGCCGCGGCATGGGTGGAGACGCCGCCGACATGACGTCCGTCGCGAGCGGCCAGCCCTATCGCGACCTGCCGACAGCCTATCTCTACAAGCGCCCGGATGTGTCGCTGCCGCAATGCGGCTGCAAGGCGGCCGGTGGCTATTCCGTGATCGGCGACACAGCCGCACCGAACCGGGCGCCGCAGGAAGGCAAGGCCGTCTCGTCCTCGATCGTCGCGTTCCCGGCCCCGACGGCGCCGAAGCCGAAGGCCACGCCGGTCGAAGCCACCGGCAACGAACCTGAAATCAAGGCAATTCCGCTGAGCGAGGAGAAGCGGAACGTCAGGGTCGTCGGGCCAAAGTTCCTTCCCGACCCAAAAGGGGCAATAGATCTGCGAGATCCGGGCCGGACGGAAGCCCGGTGAGCGCAAGCCGCAACGGCATGAACAGCGCCTTGCCCTTGCGGCCGCTCTCTTCGCGGACTTTGCCGGTCCATTTGCGCCAGATTGATCCGTCCCAAGGCTCTTCCGGCAGAAGATCGAGCGCCTTGTCCACGAATTCGCGGTCCTCCGCTGAGAGGTCGGGCTTTTCCTGAGGTCCCTCGTTGACCACCGCCCACCACTGGGTGGCGTCGGACAGCCTGTCCAGATTGCCACGCACGGCATTCCAGAATGCCTCGGCCCGATCGCCCGCAATGCCCAGCGCCGCCAGCCTGTCGCGCGCCTGCTCGAACGGCATGTGATGAAGCAGCGACCGGTTGAGCACGAGAAGCTCGTCCGGATCGAACTTCGCCGCCGACTTCGACGTGGCGGCGGGGTCGAAGCGCTCGACGAGGTCGGCCATCGTCGGTACCGCCTGCACGCTCTCTGAGGTGCCGATCAGCACGGCGAGCGACGCCACGGCCATCGGCTCGATACCGGCTTCGCGCAGCCCCTCGATCGACAGCGCGCCGGTCCGCTTGGAAAGCCCCTCGCCCGAAATGGTCGTGAGAAGGTTATGATGCCCGAACGCCGGCGGCTCTGAGCCCAGCGCCTTGAAAAGCGCGATCTGCACGCCGGTGTTGGTGACGTGGTCGTCGCCGCGGATGACATGGGTCACCGCCATGTCGATATCGTCCACCACCGAGGGCAGCGTATAGAGATAGGTACCATCCTCGCGCACAAGGACAGGATCGGAAACCGATGCCAGGTCCACCGTTTCGTCACCGCGAACGACATCGTTCCAGTGGATTTCGGTGCGCTGCGGCTCCATCGGATCGCCAGCGAAATTCGGCAGGAGGAAGCGCCAGTGCGGCCTGCGCCCGTCGCTTTCGAACTCCGCGACCTGGGCCGACGTCAATTCCAGCGCCTCGCGGCCATAGACCGGCGGCAGGCCGCGCGTGCGCCTGATCTTGCGGCGCAGGTCCAGTTCCTCGGGCGTCTCGTAGCAGGGATAGAGGACGCCGGCGGCCTTCAGCTTCTCGACGGCGGCGTCATAGGCCTCGATGCGGCGGGACTGGTATTCGGTCGCATCCTGGAAGATGCCCAGCCAGTGGAGATCGTAGAGAATGGAATCGGCATATTCCTGCCTGGAGCGCAGCGTGTCCGTGTCGTCGAAGCGCTGGATGAAGCGGCCGCGGTGCTTTTGCGCGAAAAGCCAGTTGAACAGCGCCGTGCGGGCATTGCCGATATGGATGCGGCCGGTTGGCGAGGGTGCGAAACGGACAGTAACGATCATGGGCGGGGCGTAGCGGAAGCGCTCAATCTTGACAAGACGCGCCCCCGCGCGGCGTCGCGTTACGGGAGGAAGACGGCAAAGAAAAGGCCGCTGCGCACAGCTTTCCCGAATTTCGAGCGCCGTGAGGCGATTTCCCGGGTGGCGATCAGCCCTGGCGCTCCGGCACGCGCACGATCAGGCCGTCCAGTTCGTCACGAACCTTGATCTGGCAGGATAGGCGCGAATTGGGCTGCACGTCGTAGGCGAAGTCCAGCATGTCCTCTTCCATCGCTTCGGGCTCCCCCACCGCGTCGGTCCAGGCCGGATCGACATAGACATGGCAGGTCGCACACGCACAGGCGCCGCCGCACTCTGCTTCGATGCCGGGCACCGAATTGCGGATCGCGTTCTCCATCACCGTGGAGCCGTTCTCGGCTTCCACGTCGAACTGCGTGCCGTCGAAGGCGATGTATGTCAGCTTTGTCATGATTGTCACCTGAGGAGCAATGCCGAGATAATCACTCCGGCAGGCATGTCAACTGCGGCGCGATACCGCCGCCCCGTGACGCTTTCGGCAAACCCCTGCGCCGCGTGTCATGGCTCAGCGGCTGATGGCGGCGATGAAATCCCGCACTTCCTCGATCAGCGCGCCGAGGCGTTTGACCGCGCGGCTGTCGTCCGGCTTGCCTTCGATCTGCGCGGAACAGTCGGCGACCGCGAACGCGCCCACGCCGCGCGCCGAGCCTTTGAGGCCGTGTGCCAACATGGTGCGTTCCCTCACGTCCGCATCGGCGATCCTGTCCCGAACCGAAAGCGCCTGCTGCACGAACAGGGCGAGCACCTCGCGCTCCAGGTCCCTGTCGTCCATTGTCTGGCGCGCCAGATGGACGAGATCGACCGGCCGGCTGCGCGCCGCCCCGCAGGCTTCGCCGCCAGGCATGGAAAAAGCTACGTCGATCTGACTTTGCATTGCACCGCAACTCCAATTGCCGCTGCCGAAAAACAGACGCGGCGACACTACCGATATCAAGTGGACGGGCGGTTAATCCGACTTCATGGAAAATATGCGGCAGCCGCGCCAACTCACGGTTCCGTTAACCCTATATTTAAAGTTTTACGTATGCGGCCGAATGCAGGTTTTCTTTACCCCCCTGTGTCATTACGATACGAGGGTCCATATTCAGGCCTCATGCGCGGGCGTCGAAAAGCCACAAACAACAAGCCCGTGGCACCAGTACAGGGTAGCGAAGGCATGGCGAAGAAAAGCACAACAACAAAATCTCTCGACAGCGACGTAGCCAGAGAACTCGAGCAGGCGCTGGATATAGACCTCAATTCCGAAACGGGCGGCGACCTGGATATCGCTGCGTCCATGGAGGATCTGGAAGCGCAGATCTCGCAGGCGGCCGAGGAACTGGCCCGCGCCGGTCGGTCCGGCAATGCGCGCGCCGCGGCGAACGAGCCGGCGGCATCGCCCGCCGCATCGGCGCCGTCCTCCCGCCAACAGGAGTTGCGCCCGGTCGAGCCGAAGTCGAATGGCGCCGACGAACGCGCGCCCCAGCCGACGCCGTTCTCGCCGGCGAACGACGATCGCCAGAAGGACTATCGTTCGCTTCTGCACAGCCTGAACCGACGCGCGTCGAACACGGTCTATTGGATCGTTGCCCTTGTCTCGATCGCGTGGATCGCGGGCGCCGCCGCACTTGCCAACATGATCTTCGGTCCCTCCATCTGGCGCGTCCGCACGGTGGACCAGTTGCTCGCCCGTCCGGAGCTTATCGGCGTGCTGGTCGCGGCCATCGTTCCCGTCGTGCTGTTCTGGGCCTTCGCGGCGATGGTGCGCCGCGCGCAGGACATGCGCATCGCCGCGCAGTCCATGACCGAGGTGGCGTTCCGGCTCACCGAGCCCGAGAACATGGCGCAGGATCGCGTCATGATGATCGGCCAGGCGGTCCGCCGCGAAGTGGCGGCCATGGGCGAAGGCATCGAACGCACCCTTGCGCGCGCCGTCGAGCTCGAAACGCTGGTTCATAGCGAAGTCAACCAGATCGAGCGCTCCTACAGCGACAACGAAGCCCGCATTCGTTCCCTCGTCGACGGCCTGGGCAACGAGCGCGAGGCCGTGATCGGCCATGCCGAGCGCGTCCGCGCATCGATCGCCGGCGCCCATGAATCATTGAAGGACGAGATCAGTTCGGCGGGCGACCTGATCCGCGAGAACATCCTGTCGGCCTCGACCAACCTGTCGATGACGATCAACCAGTCCGGCGACACGCTCATCGACCGCATCAACGAAAGTTCGATGTCGATCTTCGATTCGGTGGAGAACCGGCTGGATTCCATCACCGATCGCCTGTCGACCTCCGGCGAGGCCTTCGCCAGCCTGCTCGACACCCGCATCGCCAAGCTGACCGACACCACCGACGGCCTGACCCGCTCGCTCAGCGAGCTTCTGGAGGACCGGACGGCCGGCATGGTCTCCCTGCTGGGCGGCGCGGCGCGCACGTTGAACGCCGATTTCGAGGCGAGCCTGAACGGCATCGAGCGGACGCTGGCCGAGCGCGGCCAGGCGCTCATCAGCGAGTTCCAGACCCGCGCCGAAGCGCTCGACACCGGCGCGCAGAAGCTCAACGCCGCACTGGAGGCCCGCGCGCGCCAGATCAACGAGACCCTCGTCGATCGCGCCCGCGACATCTCCAACGCTTTCACGGAAGGCAAGGATACGCTGGAATCGATGATCGAGGACGGCCGCTCGCGCATCGGCGCAAGCATGGCCGAGATCGTCGACTCGACCTCGGCAATGCTCGAATCGCGCGCCGCCGACTTCGCCGACCGGGCGACTTCGGCCAGCGACAGCATTTCGCGTGCCTTCGACGTCGACATCCAGCGTCTCGCCGACGCCCGCTCGGGCATCGAGCAGGCCGTCGAGCAGCATGCCGCGAAGCTGGCGGAAAGCCGCGACCGCATGACCGCGGCCATGCACGAGGATCTCGCCTCCTTCGCCGACGAACGCGCCGCCATCGACACGGCCGTCACCGGCCATGTGCACAAGCTGGCCGAAGGCCGGGCTCTTATCGCGCGCGCCCTCGAAGAAGACCTGCGCAAGGTCAACGAGTCCCGCGCCGCTATCGACGCGTCTCTCGGCGATCACCTCGAAAGGCTCGAACAGGGCCGGGAACGGCTCTCGGCAGCTCTTCACCAGGACTCCGACAGGCTCGTCCAAGCCAAGGCAATCATTGACGAAATGGTTTCGGGGCACGTCGGCAAACTGGCCGAGGGGCGCAACATCCTGTCGCGCGCAATGGAAGCGGACCTCGCCAAGCTGACGGAGAACCGCGCCGACATCGACCGGCTGGTCTCGGCCCAGGTCGAGAAAATTTCGGAAGGCCGCGACGTACTGGCCCGGGCGCTGGAAGCCGACATGGATCGGCTCAAGGGACTGATGGAGGCACACTCGGCGCAACTGGCCGACGACCGCGGCGAACTCGGCCGCGCGCTCGACGCCGACCTCTCCAACGTGCGCAAGCTGGTCGAGGACCATTCCGGCAAGCTGGCGGAGGAGCGCACGCTGCTCTCCCAGACGCTGGCGGATGATCTCGCCAAGCTGGCCGAAAGCCGCTCCAGCATCGACGGGCTGGTGGCCGGGCAGGTCGAGAAACTTGCCGAGGGCCGCGACATCCTCAAGCGCGCGTTGGAAGGCGATCTGAACACCATCAAAGGCGTCATTTCCGACCAATCGCAGAAGCTGGCAGAGGATCGCGCACAGTTCGCCAGGGCGCTCGAGAGCGATCTGGACGGCATCAACGGCGCCATCCGGGATCATATGGATCGCCTGGCGACGGACCGCTCCCTGTTGTCGAAGGCGCTGGAGGACGATCTCGCCAAGCTCGCCGAAAGCCGCTCCAGCATCGACGGACTGGTCGCCGGACAGGTCGAGAAGCTCGCTGAGGGTCGCGACATCCTCAAGCGCGCGCTCGAAGACGATCTCGCCAAGCTGGCCGAAAGCCGCGCCGGCATCGACGGGCTGGTCGCAGGCCAGGTCGAGAAGCTGGCCGAGGGCCGCGACATCCTTAAGCGCGCGCTGGAGAACGACCTCAACACCATCCAGAGCGCCATCGACGGGCAGTCGCAGAAACTGGTCGACAGCCGCGCCAGCTTCTCGCAGGCGCTGGATGACGACCTCAGGCGTGTCAGCGGCCTTCTCGAAGGTCACCAGGATCGGCTCGTCGCCGATCGGTCGACCCTGTCGAAGGCCCTCGAGGACGATCTCGCCAAGCTGGCCGAAAGCCGTTCCAGCATCGACGGGCTGGTCGCGGGCCAGGTCGAGAAGCTCGCAGAGGGTCGCGACATCCTCAAGCGCGCGCTGGAAGCCGATCTCGCCAAGATCGCCGAAGAACGCTCGGGCATCGACGGCGTGGTCGCCGGCCATGTCGGCAAGCTGGCAGAAGGCCGGGCCTTGCTCACGCAGGCGCTGGAAAGCGACCTCGCCAAGCTGGAAGCCGCACGCGGCGACATCGATCACGCCGTCTCAGGCCATATCGATCAGATCGCTGCCAAAAGCGCCCGCATTTCCGATGCGATCGCAGCCGACGTCGAAAAGATGGAGGATGCCTTCAACCGCCAGACCGGCATCATCGAGGAACGCGCCGGCACGATGGAGCGCGCCCTCTCGGCAGGCGTCGACAACATTCGCGGCGTTCTCGAAAAGAGCGCGGTGTTCGTTGCCGGCCAATTGCGCGAAAAAGTCCTCGAGGTCACGAGTGCGCTGCATGAACAGGCCGACGCTGCCTTCAGCGACGCCGACCGCAAGATCGTCGAGCGCGCCGAGCAGACCTCGGCCGCCCTCCTCGCCCGCGCCGAAGACATCGCCCACGCCTTCGAAGCGGCGGACGAACGCATGGCGGCGCGTGCGCAGGAAACCTCGCAGGTCCTGCTGGCCCACGGCGAGGATACGGCTGCGCGCATGACGGAACAGGTGAACACGATCGCCGCGACCTTCGACGCCGCCGACCAGAAACTGGCCGCGCGCGCCATCGAGACCGCGCAGTCGCTGGCTACCCGTGCCGGAGACATCCTGCGCAACTTCGAGGATGCCGACCAGCGGCTCGGCCAGCGTATCGGTGAATCCGCCGAAGCCCTTGCGGCCCGCGCCACGGATCTCGGCCGTATCTTCGATGGAGCCGACGAGAAACTCGCCGCGCGCATCAGCGAGGGCGCCGAAGCCCTGTCGGCCCGTGTGGCGGAAATCGGCCATGTCTTCGACGAAGCCGACGGCCGCATGGCGTCGCGCATCGCCGAGAGCGCTTCGGTGATCGGGCAGCACACCGACAACATCGTCGGCGCCTTCGGCGAGACCGAGCAACGGGTCGCCGAGCGCGCCCGCCAGACCGGTCTCGAACTCGCCGCCCACGCGCGCCAGATCGAGGAGGCGCTGACCGGCGCCGACGAGCGTCTGGCGGCCAGCGCGGCCGAAACGACGAAGCGCGTGGGACAGCACGTCGCGGACGTCGAGAGCCGCCTCTCCCGCTCCGGCGAAACGCTGGGCCAGACGCTCGGCGAGAAGGTCGCGCAGGCGGAAGAGCAGCTTGTCGCCCGTGCCAACACCATCGCCGAAACCTTCGCCGCGGTCGGCCAGCATATCGGCCAGAGCACCAACGAAGCGGCCAAGACCATCGGCGCCAACACCCGCGAGCTCAACTCCATGCTGGCTTCGCGGTCTGCCGAAATCGGCAAGATCCTCGACGAGACCGCCCGTCCGCTGGTCGACCGGCTCGCCGGCAGCGGCAACGATCTGCAGCGCAGCCTGGAGGAAGCGACCGAACGCGCGACCGAGAAGCTGCGGCAGGAGAACACGGCGCTGGCCGAGGCGATTGCGGCGCGCACTGCCGAGACGCTTTCGGCGGTCGACGGCGCACGGTCCTCGCTTGCCGGCAGCGTCGGCGACTTGATCGGCCGCATGACGGCGTCGAGCGAGCAGCTCAACGAGCTGATCGAGCGCGCCGCGGCCAATCTCGGCACTGTCGAGGGCCAGCTGTCCAGCTCGACACAGAGCTTCGCGGCGACCACGGAGAAGGCTGCGCAGACCTTCGCCAGCTCGGCACGCCTGGTGGATTCCAACACCACCCGGCTTACCGAGCTGTCGTCCGCCACGCTGCGTGAGGTCGCCTCGATCGCCACGCGCTTCGACGAGCACAGCCGGCTTCTCGCCAGCGCCTCGGACCTGCTCGGCTCTGCGCAGAGCAACCTCGAGCATACGCTGGAGCGGCAGTCCTCGCTGGAGGATCTTGCGGTTGGCCTTGTCAAGAAGTCCGAGGACCTCGAGAAGGTCATGCGGTCCTTCGAAGGGCTGGTCGGCCAGACCATGGAAAAGGCCGAAGGCAAGACGCTGGCATCCGCCGAAAAGATCCGCTCGGCCATCACCGAGGCGGTCGAAGCCGCGACCACCCGCTTCGCCGACGCCACCGAGCAGATGCGCAAGACGGCGGGTTCCATCAAGAGCGAGCTCGACCTCACCCGCGCCGAACTGCGCAAGGGCGTCATCGAGATGCCGGAAGAAGCGAAGGAATCGACCACGGCGATCCGCCGCGCGGTTTCCGAGCAGATCAACGCGCTGAAGGAACTGTCGGACATCGTTGCCAAATCAGGCCGCATGACCGACGTCTCCGAGGCGCGCGCGCAGCGTCCGGCGCCGCAGGCCCCTGCCCGCGCTCCGGATCAGCCGCGACGACCTGCGCCTGCGCCGCAACCTTCGTCGCCCGCCGGCGAAACCGGCTTGCGCGGGACCTTGGAACTCGATCGCTCGTCGGCTGGCCGCGATACGTCGCGCTCGCCGCAGGGCGGCTGGGTCCGCGATCTGTTGACCGGCGCTTCGCAGGAAGGTGCCGCCACCCCGGCGACGCCGCGCACCGAGGCGCCGCGTCCCGCGCCGGTTCAGCGTTCGCCGCTGCATGTCGTGGAGTCGCTCAACTCGCTGTCCGTGGACATCGCCCGCGCCATCGATCACGACGCCTCGATCGAACTGTGGAATCGCTACCGCAAAGGCGAGCGCGATGTCTTCACGCGCCGCCTCTACACGCTGAAGGGTCAGCAGACCTTCGACGAAATCCGCCGCAAGTACCAGGCGGAGGGCGAGTTCCGGGCTGCCGTGGACCGTTACTGCGACGACTTCGAGAAGCTGTTGAAGGACGTTTCGCGCAACGACCGCGACAACATCATGACGCAGACCTACCTGTCGTCTGATACCGGCAAGGTCTACACCATGCTCGCCCATGCGAGCGGCCGGCTGCGCTGACGACGGCAAGAACAGAAACAAAGAAAGGCGGGACCATTGTCCCGCCTTTTTCGTATCCTGAGCCCCGAAAAGCGGAGTGCCCGCCTCGCCTCGTCAGCCCTTCTTGCGGCGTTCGTACAGCATCACCAGCGTCTCGGCGAGCAGCGCGGGCTTCTCCTCGCCCTCGATCTCCAGCGTGTTTTCCACCGTCATGAGATACTGTCCGGGCGCCTTCTCCTCCATCGACAGAAGCCGGCAGCGCAACCTGACCCGTGCACCGGACTTCACCGGCGAAATGAAGCGCGTCCTGTTCAGGCCGTAGTTGAAGGCGGCGAGCGTATTTTCCGGCAGGATGTTCATGTCCTGCACAAGGCCGCCGAGCAGCGACAGGCTGAGATAGCCATGCGCGATGGTGCTGCGGAAAGGGCTTCTGCGTCGGGCGCGGTCCGGATCGACATGGATCCACTGGTGATCGCCGGTGCAATCGGCAAACTGGTCTATGCGCGCCTGGTCGACCAGCGCCCAGTCGGACACGCCGAGTTCCTTCCCGACCATGCCAAGCAATTGCTGGAAAGTGGGCGGGTCCGGCGTTCGCTCCTGTGCCGCCGCATCGTCGTCCATGCCCCTGTCCGATCACGAACGGGCGATCATGTCAATCGAATGCCCGGAAACAGATGCTCCGGAACGGCCGCAATCGGGGCCCCGCCGGCCCGATCAACCAGCGAAGAAGACATGCTCGACGCCGTAGAGCGCAAACCCCGCCAGCCCGCCGACCACCATGCCGTTGAACCGGATATACTGCAGATCCTTGCCGATATTGAGCTCGATGAGGCGCGTGAGTTGGCCGAGATCCCAGCGCTTCACCTGATCGGCGATGAATGTCGAGACGCCGCTCTTCTGGCTTTCCACGAAGGAGGAAAGCGCCACCACGAACCCCTCGTTCATGTCGGCGCGGATATCGGGATCGTTGCGCAGATGCCTTCCGATCTCGACGAACATGCCGGTCAGATGACGGCGGATCGCCGAATCCTCGGAACGCGCGTCCTGCTCGATGACGGCGCGCAGGCTCGTCCACATATCCTGCACCATGTCACGCAATTGCGGACGGGCGAGAAAATCCCGCTTCAGCTTCTCGGCGCGGCGCTGATACTCCTTCGATGATTTCAGGCGCGCGATGAAAGCCTTGACGAAACGGTCGAATTCCTGCCGCATCGGATGGTCGAGATCCGCCCTCACCTCGTCCAGCAAGGTGCCCGTCGAGGCGACGATGCGCTTGAGCAGATAGGCATCGGCCCGAAACAGGTTGAAGACCGACGGGAGTTCCTCTCGGATCCTGTCGCGCATGGCCGCCAGCGCGCTTTCGTCGCTCAGGAACCTGCCTGCCATTCCCAGGAACTCGTCGAACAGCTTCTGGTGGCGCCGGTCGTCGCTGAAGGCAGACAGCAGTTCGGCCGCCAGCGGCGCCAGCGGAACCTTTTCGACCTGTTCGACGAGCAGTTGCGTTCCGAAGGTCTTCAGCCCCGACCGCTCGATCGCCGCCAGTGCCTGCGGCACCAGCCGGTCGACGAAGCGGGAGAGCCCGGCCGCCCGGCGCTCGTCCGAGAGCCAGTCGGCGACGAGCGCGGCGAAATCGACCTCCTCGAGCTTCTCGCGGACAGGCCCCGACGCCAGGAAATTGACCTCGATGAACCGGCCAAGATTGTCCGCGATGCGCTCCTGATTGGCGGGAATAATGGCCGTGTGAGGAATCGGCAGGCCGAGCGGCCGGCGAAACAGCGCGACGACGGCATACCAGTCCGCCAGCCCGCCGATGATGGCCGCCTCGGCGAAGGCCGCGACGAAACCGAGCCAGGGACGGCCGGCCTCGAAAAGCTTCGCCGCGACGAGAACGGCCGCACAAAGCACGAGCGCTGCAATCGCCAGCGCCTTGGTGCGCCTGAGCGCCACGCGCTTGGCGGCCTCCTCTCCCGAAAACCTCGAAGCGGTCGAAACCACCGCCGTTTGCTGCTGTGACATTGCCGCTCGTTCCATTCCAATCAAAGTGATCGCGACGACCGCTGGCTCCTCATGTGGATGTATGGATCGAAACTTCCACACTTTCGAGGTGGCCGTGCTGCCGCCGGCCGCCTCTCCTCCGCGAAAAGTGAGGCACGGCGCGGCACGTCCGTCCGCTTTTCTTCACTGTCATACTGGCGTGGCCGCGATCGGTTCTATACTTGTTGCACCCCGACGAAATCGAGGAACCGCGATGGCGAACAGCAACATCGATCACGCTTTCACCGCCCGCTCCAAGACCGGAGGCTCTTTCGAGCCGACCTATGCCGGCGCGCTCTCCTTCATGCGCCGCCGCTATACGAAGGACGTCAAGGGCGCGGACGTGGTGGTGTGGGGCGTTCCCTTCGATGCCGCCGTGACCAACCGGCCGGGCGCAAGGTTCGGGCCGCAGGCGATCCGCCGCGCTTCCGCGATCCTCGACAACGACCCGCAATACCCGTTCACGCGCGACCTGTTCGAATCCCTCGCGGTGGTCGACTACGGCGATTGCCTGCTGGACAGCGGCAACCATCAGAAGACGCCGGCGACGATCGAGCGCGAAGCCGCCAGGATCCTCAAGTCCGGGGCCTTCCTGCTGACGTTGGGCGGCGACCATTTCATCACCTATCCACTGCTGAAGGCGCACGCGGCTATCCACGGCCCACTGGCGCTGGTGCAGTTCGACGCGCATCAGGATACGTGGCCCGACGACGGCAAGCGCATCGACCACGGCTCATTCGTGGCGCGCGCCGTCAAGGAAGGGCTGATCGACCCCGACCGTTCCATCCAGATCGGTATCCGCACCCATGCGCCCGAGACCTGCGGCATCAAGATCATCCACGGTTACGAGGTCGACGAGATGCGCGCCTCCGACCTCGCCTATGCGATCGTCGAACGCACCGGCGGCCACAAGACCTATTTCACCTTCGACATCGATTGCCTCGACCCCGCTTTCGCCCCGGGCACCGGCACGCCGGTAGCTGGCGGCCCCTCCTCGGCACGCATCCTGTCGACGCTCAGCCGTCTCGGCCAGATCGATCTTGTCGGCGCCGACGTGGTGGAGGTTGCGCCGGCCTATGATCATGCCGACATAACGGCCATCGCCGGTTCGGCCGTCGCCATGCACTATCTCGGCCTCCTGGCCGAGCGCCGCGCGCGGCAGGACGGCAACGGCGACGCGCATCACGGCCAGGACATCTAACGCAGGAATTCGAGGGCATGAAACCGAAAGTCTTCATCGACGGCGAACACGGAACGACGGGCCTGCAGATAAGGTCCCTGCTGTCCGGCCGCGACGACATCGAGATCATCTCGGCGCCGGTCGAGCGCCGCAAGGACCCGCGGGCACGGGCCGAGTTCCTCAACGCAGCCGACGTCGCCATCCTGTGCCTTCCCGACGACGCCGCACGCGAAAGCGTCTCGCTCATCACCAACGACACCACCCGCGTGATCGACGCCTCGACGGCGCATCGCGTCGCCGGCGGCTGGGAATACGGCTTTCCCGAAATGGACAAGGGGCAATCCGACAGGATTGCCAAGGCCATGCGCGTGGCCAATCCCGGCTGCTGGCCGCAGGGCCCGATCGCCACGCTGCGCCCGCTGGTCAGCGCCGGCCTCGTGCCGGACGGCTACGCCGTCACCGTCAACGGCATTTCAGGTTATTCGGGCGGCGGACGGCCGATGATCGAGGACTACGTCGCCAAGGGCGAGGACGCGCCCGAATTCCTGCCTTACGGCCTCACCCTCAAGCACAAGCACGTGCCGGAACTGAAAGCCTACGCGAAGCTGAAGCACGATCCGATCATGCAGCCGGCGGTGGGCAATTTCGCGCAAGGGATGATCACCGTCGTGCCGCTCCAGCTTGCCGCCCTGCCGCATGTGCCGAAGGGCGCGGACCTGCATGCGGCGATCGCCGATCACTTCGCCTCGATCAAGGGCGGCATGGTCGAGGTCGCGCCCTACCAGGAAGTCGAGCGCGTGCCGGAGATCGACCCCGAGGTCTATAACGGCACGAACCGCATGCGCCTCTATGTCTTCGCCAATGACAGCCGCGCGCAGGCGCTGCTGATCGCGGTCTACGACAATCTCGGCAAGGGCGCTTCCGGCGCGGCGGTCCAGAATCTCGACCTGATGCTCGGTCTCAATTCCTGATGCGGACGCCTTCCTTTCCGGACCGCTGGAAGATCGGCGGCGCGGAAATGATCGCGGAGACCTTTTCCAGCCGCATCTGGAAGGTCGTCCGCGCCGATGGTTCGCCGGCCGTCGTCAAGGCACTGAAGCTTTTCGACGACGTCGAGGACGAGTTGCGCGGCGCGCACTTCCTCGCCTGGCGTCGCGGCGAAGGCGCGGTGAGGCTTCTGGGTCGCGACGGCAGGAAGATGCTGGTCGAATACGCCGGGACGCGCCACCTGGCCGACGTACTCGACCGGGATGGCGACGACGCGGCAACCGAGATCGCCGCGGAAGTGATAGTCAGGCTGCATTCGCCTTCGCCGCATCTAGTTCCGGGCGGCTTGCAGCCGCTGCGTGCCCGCTTTGCCGCGCTCTTCGCCCGTGCCGGCGCGGATAGAGAGGACGCGAGGCAGGCCTTCTATATCGAGGCGGCAAGCCTTGCCGACCGCATCCTCGACGACCAGACTGGCATACGTCCCCTGCATGGCGATCTGCACCACGAGAACATGCTGCAATCGCCACGCGGCTGGTTGGCCATCGATCCGAAGGGCGTTCTGGGCGATCCCTGCTTCGACGCCGCGAACATGTTCTACAATCCGCTCGACCGGGACGATCTGTGCCTGTCGCCTGACCGGATCTCGGCAATGGCGGCGACCTTGTCGCGCAGCATAAACGTCGATCCGCGCCGCCTGCTCGACCACGCGATCGCCTATGGCTGCCTCTCGGCGGCATTGCACGCCGAGGACGGCAACCGCAAGGACGAGGAACGCGAGCTCGACGTGGCGAGCGCCGTCCGCAGGGTCCGCCTCAGTCTCTGAGTTCGACCTCGTGCGGCAGCGGATAGGCGCCCTTGGTGCCGCGCCAGTGCGCGGTGGCGAAGATAAGCACCATGATCGCCATGAACTGATGGGTCAGCGCCACGTCTATCGGCGCCTGCATCAGCAGCGTCGCGATGCCGAGCGTTGCCTGAGCGAGCACCAGCAGCACCAGAACCCAGGCACGCCGCGCATGGGTGGTGCCGGGCGTGGACATGGATGTCGCGATGGCGTGCCACAGCGTTACCGCAAGCACCGTGTAGGCGAACATGCGATGGATGAACTGCACCGTCTTCGGGTTTTCGAAGAGATTGCGCCAAGCCGGATCGATGGTGAAAAGATTGCCGGGGATGATCGCGCCGTCCATCAGCGGCCAGGTATTGTAGGTCAGACCGGCGTGCAGGCCGGCGACGAGCGCGCCGAGGTATATCTGGACAAGGACCATGACGACGAGGATGCCGGCAAAGCGCTGGATGCCGCGCGCCGCCGGTCGCTCCGTATAGATCGCAAGCCCGCGCGCGACAGCCGTGATGGCCACGATGATGATCGATGCCATGGTGAGATGCGTCGCCAGCCGGTATTGGCTGACCGACACCCGCCCGGCGAGGCCGGAGGCCACCATCCACCAGCCGATCGCGCCCTGCAGCGCGCCAAGCAGCAGGATGCCGGCAAGCTTCGGCTTCACGCCCTTTTCGAGCCGGCCCGTCAGCCAGAAGAACAGCAGCGGGATCGCGACCAGGAAACCGACGCCCCGCGCCAGCAGACGGTGGGACCATTCCCACCAGAAGATGCCCTTGAACTCGCCCAGCGTCATGTCGCTGTTGAGTTCGCTGAACTGCGGGATCTGCTGGTACTTCTCGAACTCCTCCTGCCACTCGACGGGATTGAGCGGCGGGATGACACCGTGTATCGGCTGCCATTCCGTGATCGACAATCCGGAACCGGTCATGCGCGTTGCGCCGCCGACCATGACCAGCGCCACAAGCACCAGCAGGACGAGATAAAGCCAGCCGCGCACGAGCCCGCGGTTCTTCATGTCCCTGTCTCGGGCGGCGAGCGGCGCGGCCGCGGTGTCGGCTGTGACTGTCATGGCTTTTTCCGGTTGCGGATTGGTGGACCAAGGGCGAGCGTCTTGCAAGCACGTCCGGCGCGGCACGCGGTCGCGTTTTCGGCAACGGCTTGCGCCGCGGCCTCGATAGTCCTAATCGGGGCGCCAGAGGAAGCGAAACATGCCCATTCGCCTGAAGAAACTGATCGGAACCGTTCTCCTGGTGCTGCTGGTCATCGTCTATGCGATCGTGGCGACGTTGATTGCGGTCGCGCAGTTCTCGCAATCCGGCCCGCTGGTCCATCTGGTTTTCTTCCTGGTCAGCGGACTGCTGTGGGTGCTGCCGGCGATGGGCATCATCAGGTGGCTGATCATAGAGCCGCGGCCGAAAGCCTGACCGTCCGACCCCGGTTGTCAGCAAACCGATCACCCGATTGATTGCCTTTCGAGGTCGTTGTCATTCATTCATTCATCTTTTGTCCCTAGGCTCCACGCGCCCGACTCTATGCGGACGGACCTCGTGGGTGGCGAGATCAGATCAAGGACGAACGATGGCTGACGCGACCGCGTCGATGGACGGCAACGGCCGTGCAGCCGCCATGCCGGCGCAGCGCGTGTCGACCGGCCATGCCGCCACGGCGGTCGTCGTCTCCGAGGCATCCGCCGACGCCCTTGCCAAATACGCAGCCTTCTGCGGGCAGGCGCTCCATGCGCCCGCGCAGGGTGCGCACTGGGCCAGGCATTGGACGAGGAGCGTCAATGCCGATGCGCTTATCGCCACGCTGAGCGTCGATCAGAAACCTGTCCTTGCGCTTGCGCTGGAAGTCGTGCGCGCCGGGCCTTTCCGTATCGCCCGCTTCATGGGCGGGCGCCACGCCAACGGCAATTTCAGCGCAGCGGATCGGGCATGGCTCGGCAAGGCCGATTGCGCCGCCATCCGCTCGCTGTTCGACGCCATCGCAGCGGCACGTCCCGATATCGACGTGCTGGCACTGCAGCGGCTGGCGTCCGAGCTGGATGGCGCACCCAATCCTTTCATGGCGCTCTCCGGCTTCACCAGCCCGAACGTATCGCTCGCGGCAGACCTGGACGGCGGTTTCGACGCCGTGCTCGATCGCGCCAGCGGCAGGCGCAAGCGCAAGAAGCACCGCTCTCAGATCCGCAAATTCGAGGCCGCGGGCGGCTTCCGCCGCGTAGAGGCAACGACGCTGGAGCAGGTCGGCGCTTTTCTCGACGCCTTCTTTTCCATGAAGGAGCAGCGTCTGCGCCGAATGGGTATCACGGATGCTTTTCGTGACCCTGACGTGCGCAGGTTTTTCCATTCGCTCTTCACCGATGCCTTGCACCGACAGCCGCCGTCCTTCGTCCTGCACGGGCTGGAGGTGGACGGCAGGCTCAGGGCTGTTACAGGCACCAGCGTATGCGGCGATCGCCTGATCTGCGAATTCGCCGCGATCTCCGAGGACGAACTGACCCCGGCCAGTCCCGGCGAGTTCCTGTTCTTCGGCAATATCGAGGAAGCCTGCGCGCGAGGATTCCGTCTCTACGATTTTTCCGTGGGAGACGAACGCTACAAGCGGGAATGGTGCAACCTGGAGACGCGCCACCGTGACGTGTTGGTGCCGCTGACGACGAAGGGGCGGGTCCTGGCTCTCACCCTTCATGGCTGCGCTCGCGTCACGGCACTCGTCAAGAACAGCCCGGTGGTCTGGCGACTGACCAAGGCCCTGCGCCGCAAGGCGGCCGGCAAGTCCTGCGCTCAGGAGTGACGCGCCGCGCGCTGCTCCTCATGCCGCCGATCACCCTTCATCGGTGTTCCCGGCCTGTCGTGCCCGACCGGCGTCACCAACGTCACGTCGGCGTAGCCCGCCTCGATGAGGCCCGCCGTCGTTTGCGTCACGACGTCGTCCGGTTCGATCATGCTGACGAAGATCTCGCTGCCCTGACTGGCGACGCGGCCGATCCCCCGGGAGTCGGTGGGGCCGCATTCGACGATGACGAGATCATAGGCCGTGGTCAGCGAACGCATGATGATAGGTAACCGGTCGGCCCCGCGCATGGCTCGCACGGGATCGGCCGTTCCCACAGGGATGACGTGGCAGTCCGAATAGCGATCCGGATGAATGACGTCGGAAAATTGCGACTCGGAACTGAGAAGATTGGTGATTCCCGGGAAAAGCCCGCTCTCCAGCATCGGCCTCGAGGCCGCACCGGATGCAGTCAGGTCCAGCAGCAGTACGCGCAGTCCGGCATCGGAAACCGATCGCGCCACCAGAACCGAGCTGGCGGCGGCCTCGTCGCCTTCTGGCGAGACGAAGATGGCGCGTGAGGCTCCCGACTCGATCAGCTTCGCGGCTGCGCTGGCGATATCGATTTCCCCGATCCGCGAGGCGATAGCTTCCTCAGTATCTTCCGCCTCCTCGACGTCCGCGGGCCGCAACACCGGATCGGCCATTGCAACGGCAACCGGCTCGGAGATGACCTTCGCTTCGGGTTGCGGCTCGGGCTCGCGTTCGGGCTGCGGTTCGGGTTCGGGCGCAGGTTCGGGTTCCGGCTGGACCTGCGCTACCGGCATCTCCACTTCCCGCACCGTTTCGAGCGCCCTGCCCGGCGCCGGTCGCATGGCCCTGCCGGAAAAGAGTTCCCTCAACAGGGTAATGACGCTCATAGCGAGCAGCGAGGCGATGAAGGCGGCCGAGACGATCGGCACGATCTTGGGGAAATACGGCTCTGCCGGCGTGACGGCGCGCGAGAAGATGCGCGCATCCACCGGCAGGTAGTTGCGGTCCTCGCGCGAGGACGCTTCGCGATAGCGGGTCATATAGGATTCGAGCAGTTGCCGTTGTGCTGTGGCCTCCCGCTCGAGCGCGTTCAGTTCGACCTGCTTCTCGCCGGCGTCTGCCGACTGGGCCTTCAACTGATTCAGGTCGGCGGAAATCTGGTTCTCGCGCGCCTGCGCCGTCTGCGCCTGCGATGTCAGGCTTGCCAGCACTTTCTCGGCCTCGGCCCTGATCTGGCTGTCGAGATCGGCGAGTTGGGAACGCAGGGAGCGCAGGCGCGGATGGTTGTCCAGAAGCGTGGTCGACAGGTCGGCAATCTCGTTGCGCAACTGAACGCGCCGCTCGCGCAGCCTCTGGATGAGGTTGGACGACAGCACTTCAGGAAGCGCATCCAGCGAACCACCGCTCTTCAAGGCTGCGCGAACGCTCGCGGCCGTCGCCTCCGCCGCCGCCCTGCTGGCGCGCACACGCGAAAGCTCGCTCGACATCTCGGAAAGCTGCTGCGTGGCCAGGATCGAATTGTTCTGCCCGATCAGCAGGCCGGACTGCGCCCTGTAGGCCGCGACCTTGGCTTCGGCGTCCTTCACGCGTTTCGACAGGTCGGCGATCTCGGGCGCAAGCCAGTCGGTGGCGGCGGAGTTCGATTCCAGCTTGGCGTGACCCTGGGCTGCGATATAGGCATCGGCAATCGCGTTCGGGATTTCGGCGGCGAGGCGTGGATCGTTCGAGGAGAATTCGATGACGATGACGCGCGAGCCCTCGACGCGATAGACCGACAGCTTCTCGCGCATCACCTTGAGGACGCGCTCCTCGACCGGAATCTCGTTCGGGTCGCTCATCAATCCTGCGATGACGAGCAGATGTGACGGCAAGGTCATCCTCAGCGCCGGGTCGAACTCCCGCAGCTTCGCCAGCCCGAGCTTGTCGGCCACCTGCTTCAATATATCCGTCGAGGAAATGACCTGCACCTGGCTGGTCACGCCCTCTTCGTCGAGAATAGGCCGGTCCGCGTCGGCACCCGTATCGGGACGGGTGAAAACGGATTCGCGCGTCTCGATCAGCAGGCGCGTCTCGGCCTTGTATTTCGGCTTGACCATCCACGTGAACGCCAGCGCCAAGCCGGTCACGACCAGGGCAATGACAAGGATTCTCAGCCAGTTCCTCGCGATGCTGGCGAAGAGCTGCCTCAGGTCGACATCGAGATCGGCGGCCGTGGTCGGTGCTGCGGACATGCAACTGCTTCCGTTTCGGGTTGCCCGCACCGTAAACAATTATGGTAACTCACCCGTTAAGAGCGCTGTCGTGCTCCAGGCGCGTCTTCCCGCAGGAATTCGCGCACTTCGAAGCCTCGCCCGACATGCATCCTTTACCGGCCATTAACCCTAACAGGACGATAACGGCGTCGATCCTCCATCCGTGTAACGCGGCGAGTCGAAGGGTAACGACCGGTGACGAGAAGACGCTCCATTCTGCTTTCCAGCATCTTTCTTGCCGTGTCGGTGGCAAACGGATGCTCCAGCTATCGTCCCGCACCCGCAGCATTCCATGAGGTGCTCAACCAGCCGTACAGACTCGGCGCCGGCGACCGCATCCGCGTCACGGTCTTCGAGCAGGACGGCCTGACCAACACCTACAGCGTCGACCAGTCCGGCTACATCTCCTTCCCGCTGGTCGGAGCCATTCCGGCCCGCGGGCACACCGCGCAGCAACTCGAAAGCGAAATCGCCGCGAAGCTTCGGCAAGGCTATCTGCGGGACCCGGACGTATCGGTCGAGATCGACCGGTACCGACCCATCTTCGTCATGGGCGAAGTCGGCGCGGCCGGCCAGTATTCCTATGTGCCGGGCCTGACCGTGCAGAAGGCGATAGCGATCGCCGGCGGCTACTCGCCGCGCGCCAACCAGGAAAGCGTGGATATCACCCGCGACATCAACGGCAAGGTCATGACGGGGCGCGTGGTGACGTCCGACCCGCTGATGCCGGGCGACACCGTCTACGTTCGCGAACGCCTGTTCTGACCGCCACGTGGCCGGCAAGCTCCGAATCGTCCACTGTTTCCGGTCGCCCGTCGGCGGGATTTTCCGCCATGTGCGCGATCTGACCGACGCACAGGTGGCGGCCGGCCATTCGGTCGGCATCGTGTGCGACTCCACGACAGGCGGAGAATACGAGGAGCGACTGTTCGACCAGATGCAGGGCAAGCTCGCGCTCGGCGTGCAGCGTACGCCCATGCAGCGCCACATCGGCCCCGGCGACCTCGCCTCGGCCTGGCGCAGCTACAGGATCATCAAGGAATTGCAGCCGGACGTCATCCATGGCCACGGCGCCAAGGGAGGCGCCTATGCGCGCCTGTTCGGCTCACTGTTGCGGGTTTCAAGGTCTCGCGTGGCCCGCCTTTATTCGCCGCATGGCGGCAGCCTGCACTATGACGAGAACACGCTGACCGGAAAGCTGTTCTTCGCGCTGGAGCGCAACATGGCGCGCTTCACCGACTGCCTGCTGTTCGTGTCCGACTATGAGCGCAGGACGTATCGCAGGAAGGTGGGAGAGCCGCCGATCCCCAACGTCCTTGTCTATAACGGGCTGCGGGCAGCGGAATTCGAGCCGGTGCCTGAAGCAGCCGACGCAGCCGATCTCCTCTACATCGGCATGATGCGCGACCTGAAGGGACCGGATCTGTTCATCGACGCCTTCGCCAGGGCCGAGACGGCGCTCGGCCAGCGACTGAGCGCGGTCATGGTCGGAGCCGGCGAGGACCTGCCGCGCTACGAGGCCGAAGTGGAACGCCTCGGCCTTGCCGACAGAATCCGCTTCCTGCCGCCGATGCCAGCGCGCGCGGCCTTCGCCCTCGCCCGGCTGGTGGTGGTGCCCTCGCGCGCCGAGGCGATGCCCTATATCGTGCTGGAAACGCTCGCCGCCGGCAAACCGATGATCGCCACGGCCGTTGGTGGGATCCCCGAAATCTTCGGTTCCGGATCGCCTGCGCTCGTGAACGCCGACGCCGACGCGATCGCCGGCAAGATGCGGGAAGCCCTTTCCGACCTGGCAGCCTACAAAAACTTGATGCCCGACATGACCACCCTCAAGGCACGCTTCGGGGCGGACGTGATGGCGGCGGAAATCGAGCAGGCGTATTTCGCTGCCTGCCGAAAATAGCACCCTGCGCGGGTCAGGCCGTTCCAAAGCGACAAGCCTTTTCAAGTCTTTCTTAGCTCTCTTCTGATAGGCGTCGGCGGTATTCGCGGACAGGTCATGAACGAGATCGACCCAGCTCATCGCTTTTCCGCGGCTGTGCGCAAGCTGCAGCCGACGGAAGAGGACGCCAAGCCGAGCGGCATCAACGATGTCGCGCGTCAGGTCGCCGCGCAATACCGTCGCGACACCATGTCCCCGGTCATGGTCAGCGGCACGGTACGACTGCTGGAATTCGCGCTGCTGTTCCTGTCGGGCATCGCCGTCTATTGCTGGTTCCTCGGCTTCTTCGACATTCTGGCATGGGAGTACCCCGCCGCGATGGCAGGCGCTTCGCTGCTGGCGGTGATCCTGCTCGACATCTTCGACCAGTATCAGATCGCCGCCCTGATGCGCCCGATGCGGAATGTCGGCCGCATCCTTCTCATCTGGTCGGGCACCTTCGCGCTGATGGCGCTGACGGCCTTCTTCCTGAAGATGTCGGCGACCTATTCCCGCGTTCTGTTCGCGACGTGGTTCGTTGCCGGTTTCGTGTTGATCGTCGGCTTCCGGCTCATCCTGTCCACGCTTTTGCGTCGCTGGGCGCGCGACGGACGCATGGAACGGCGCGCGGTGATCGTGGGCGGCGGCAAGGCGGCCGAAGCGCTGATCCGCTCGGTCGAGAAACAACCCTACAACGACATCCGCATCTGCGGCATCTTCGACGACCGCGACGACAGCCGCTCCCCGCCGATCGTGGCGGGCTATCCCAAGCTTGGCACCGTGTCGGAACTGATCACGTTCGCACGCATCGCGCGCATCGACATGCTGATCGTGTCGCTGCCCATCACGGCGGAGCAGCGTGTGCTGCAACTCCTGAAGAAGCTGTGGGTGCTGCCGGTGGACATCCGTCTGTCGGCCCACTCCAACGCTTTGCAGTTTCGCCCCCGTTCCTATTCCTACATCGGCTCGGTGCCGATGCTCGACATCTTCGACAAGCCCATCAACGACTGGGATTCGGTCGCCAAGCGCGCCTTCGACATCGTCTTCTCGCTGGTCGGCATCATCTTGTTCTCGCCGGTGATGATCGCGACCGCCATCGCCATCAAGCTCGATTCGAAGGGACCGGTGCTGTTCAAGCAGAAGCGGCACGGCTTCAATAACGAGGAGATCGAGGTCTACAAGTTCCGCTCCATGTATACGGACCAGTCCGACCCTACGGCCAAACGGACCGTCACCAAGAACGATCCCCGTGTGACCCGCGTCGGCCGCATCATCCGCAAGACCTCGATCGACGAGCTTCCGCAGTTCTTCAACGCGCTGTTCGGCTCGCTCTCGCTCGTCGGCCCCCGTCCGCACGCGGTGGCGGCACAGTCGCACAACCTTCTCTACAACGAAGTGGTGGACGGCTATTTCGCGCGCCACAAGGTCAAGCCCGGCGTGACCGGCTGGGCGCAAATCAACGGCTGGCGCGGCGAGATGGACACCAACGAGAAGATCCGCATGCGCACCGAATACGACCTCTACTACATAGAGAACTGGTCGATGCTGTTCGATCTCAAGATCCTGCTGCTGACGCCCGTTCGCCTGCTCGATACGGAAAACGCCTATTGAGCGCCGTCACGCATGACCTGCCGCCGGCCGCCGTCAACGCCAAGCTGATCGGCCTGATCACCTCAGGCGCCGTCTTCCTCGGCATCTTCCTGTCGGGCTTCGTCATCGACGAGCCCGCGCCTTACGACCTCTACATGACCGGGCTTATCGCGGTCTGGGCGCTGTTCGGCCTCAGAATCTCGCGGGCAGTCTCGCCGCTTCTGGTGCTGCTGGTGCTGTTCAACATCGGCGGGCTGATCGCGATGACGCAGATGGAAGACCTGATGGACACGCCGCTCTATCTGTCCGTGTCCCTTTTCCTTGCCTTCACCGCCGTCTTCTTCGCCGCCGTGGTGGAAGCGAAGCCGGATATCTATCGCCTGATCTTCATGGCCTATGTGGCCTCGGCGGTGCTGACGTCGGTCGCCGGCATCGCCGGCTATTTCCATCTGTTTCCCGGCGCGGCGATCTTCACCAAATACGAGCGCGCCGCCGGCGTGTTCCAGGATCCGAACGTGTTCGGCCCGTTCCTGGCGCTGCCCGGCATCTACCTGCTCTACCTGCTGCTTACCGGCCCGGTGTCGCGTATGCCGCTGATCGCCATGCCGCTGCTCATCATCGTCGGCGGCATCTTCCTGTCCTTCTCGCGCGGCGCCTGGGGCCTGTTTGCCGTGGCCGCGATCCTGCTGACGGGCGCGCTTTTCCTGCAGAGCCGCAGCGGCATGTTCCGCCTGCGCATCGTCGTCATGACGATCGCCGCGCTCGTGCTGCTGATAGCGGCCATGCTGGTGATCCTGCAGATACCGGGCGTCGCCGATATGTTCACCAACCGCGCCAAGCTGGCGCAGGACTACGATTCGGCACGCCTCGGCCGCTTTGCCCGCTACGGCATAGGCTTCGCGCTGGCGCTGGAGAAGCCGCTCGGCATCGGGCCGCTGGTGTTCGGCCAGATCTACGGCGAAGACACGCATGACATCTGGCTGAAGGCGCTGATGGATTATGGCTGGCTCGGCTTCGTCAGCTACCTGACGCTGACCGTCTGGACGGTCGCGGCCGGCTTTCGCCTGCTGCTGCGCGACCGGCCGTGGCAACCCTATGTGCTGTGCGCCTATGTCGTCTATCTCGGCCATATCGGCCTAGGGACCGTGATCGACACCGACCATTGGCGCCATATGTACCTGCTGTTCGGCCTGATATGGAGCGGCATCGCGCTCGAATACCGCTACCAGCGCGGCCGCCTGCGATTGCCGGTTGCAGGCGCGACGGCGCGATAGCCTATTTCGCGCCGCCCGCCGATGCTCCGGCCGGACGCAGCATGCCCTCGAGCGCAGCCCTCAGAAGCACTTCGAGCTTCTCGTAAGAAATGCCGAGTGCCGGCAGGTCGTTGAGCGCCATGCCGTGGATGATCGCCATCAGTGCCGGCACGACGGTGTCGAGGTCGACGACGGGATCGATCTCGCCGCGCGCCTTGGCCTTGCCGAGATAGTTCCCGAACATCGCCTGCACTTGATCCATATTGGCGCGACACATCGATTCGACGGCGCAGTTGCGCATGGCCTCGGCGCAGATCTGCGCGAACAGCGGCGCGGCGTTCGTCTCGTGCACGAAACGGATATGCGTCATGGCGCCGGCCACCATGCCCTCGATCACGTCGGGATTGCTGAGCACCGCCTGGAAGACGCGCGCGTCCTCGCGCCTGTCGGCGGCGCAGATGGCCTCGATGATGGCTTCCTTGGAGGGAAAGTAGCGGTACAGGGCGCCGGGGCTCATGTCCGCCTGCGCGCAGATCTCCTGCATGGACGCGCCCTGGAAGCCGGAACGGACGAAACAGGCCTTCGCGGCCTCCAGAACGCGCTGGGTCTGCTGGTCCCTGCGCTCAGCGCGCGTCATCGCGGGACAGGCATCGGCCTCGGGATCGATGAGAGCGGAGATATTGCCAAACCGGCTTTGCATTGCTATCCAACTAATGAGAACGTTCATTCTCGAATTATGCGAGTGATCATTCGCGGTCAAGCCGGTGCGACGAAATGATTCGCCGGCCGAACTAAGGGATCGGCGTGTTGCCGGGGGCATGCACGCCGACGAGATGGCTATCCATGAACATGACTTCAATCTCCTCCGCAAACGCTGCCGACAAGTCCGCCAACGACTGCGAGGCGCCCTACGTCACCTTTCTCGAGGCGATGCGGCCGCTGACGGGCAAGTGGAAGATCGAGATCCTCTGGGTGCTGGCGCAACGCACACGCCGGTTCGGCGAGTTGCGCCGCTCTCTGCCCGGCATCACCCAGCACATGCTGTCGCTGCGGCTGCGCGAGCTGGAGGCGGACGGGCTGGTGACACGCACCGTCTATGCCGAGAACGTGCCGCGGGTCGAATACGAGATCAGCGAAGCCGTTCACGGGCTGAAGCCGGTGTTCCAGGCGGTGATCGGCTGGTCGGAGCAGTACGGACCGCTGGCGCGGCGGCGTGGTTCCCCGGACCAGGAAGCCGACGGCGAGACCGGAATCGCGGCCTGAAGGGTCGCTAGCGGCAACGGACCGGAAGTCAGCCGACAGTTCCGGCATCTTCACCATCGAGGCGGAACAAGCAGGCGGACCTGCGTCAGCGGCGCGGTCTCACCCGAACTTGCCTGTCTTCGGGAAACCCTTCGGCACCATCCGGCCGGCTGCGGCGCGCGCACCGATCCATTCGGCAAGCTCTGCCTGGCTGCGGTTAAAGGTCCTGTCGGCCGAATCCTGCCACGACAGGCCCTCGGCCATCGTGAACGTCTTCAGGTCCAGCACGCCACCGTCCTTGTATTTCTGGAGGCGAACGCCCTTGCCACGCGTCATCTCGGGGATTTCGGCGAGCGGGAAGACCAGCATCTTGCGGTTCTCGCCGACGATCGCCGCGTGATCGCCGCTCACCGGAATGCAGGTCTTGGCCTCGTCCGGCGCCTTCACGTTCATAACCTGCTTGCCCTTGCGGGTATTGGCCACGACCTCGCTTTCCGGCACCACGAAGCCGTTGCCCTGATGAGAGACGACGAGCAGCCTGCGGTCTGCGGCGTGCACGAAGGCGGTAACGATGTCCTGGTCGTTCTCCATGTCGACGATGATGCGGATCGGCTCGCCGTGGCCGCGCCCGCCGGGCAGCCTGTCGGCGCCGATTGTGTAGAACTTGCCGCCGGTGGTGAAGACGAGGATCTTGTCCGTGGTCTGCGCGGGAAAGGCCAGCTTGAGCGCGTCGCCCTCCTTGAAGGTCAGCGTCGAATAGTCGGACAGATGGCCTTTCATCGCCCTCAGCCAGCCTTTTTCCGACACGATCACCGTCACCGGCTCGCGCTCGATCATGGCATGGTGAATGTCGGTCAGGTCGTGTTCGGGCGCCTCGGCGAACCGGGTGCGGCGCTTGCCGACCTCGGTGTCCGGTCCGAATCTTTTGCGAAGCTCGGCGATCTCCCACTTGATGGTGGACCACTGCTTGGTCTCGGAACCAAGCAGCGCCTCGATCTGCTTCTTTTCCTCGGTGAGGGCGTCGAATTCCTTGCGGATTTCGAATTCCTCGAGCTTGCGCAGGTTGCGCAGGCGCATGTTCAGGATGGATTCGGCCTGCAGGTCGGTGAGGTCCCAGCGGGCCATCATCACCTGCTTGGGCTCGTCCTCTTCGCGGATGATACGGATCACCTCGTCAATGTTGAGGTAGGCGATCAGGTAGCCGCCGAGGATTTCCAGCCGGCGTTCGATCTCGGCCAGCCGGTGCTTCGAGCGGCGGACCAGCACGTCGCGGCGATGGTCGAGCCATTCCTTCAATACGTCCCGCAACGACAGCACGTTCGGCACCTTGCCGCGCGAGAGCACGTTCATGTTGAGCGGGAAACGGCTTTCGAGCTCGGTGAGCTTGAAGAGCGATTCCATCAGGATGCCGGGATCGACGGTGCGGCTCTTCGGCACCAGCACGACGCGGATGTCTTCGGCGCTCTCGTCGCGGATATCCTCTAGCAGCGGCAACCTGCGCGCCAGGAGTAGTTCGGCGGTCTTCTCGATCAGCCGCGATTTCTGCACGCCATAAGGGATTTCGGTGACGACGAGCACCCAGGTTCCCCTGCCCTGGTCCTCCTGATGCCACTTCGCGCGTACGCGAAAACCGCCGCGGCCGGTCTCGTAGGCGTCGAGGATGGACGCACGGCTATCGACGATGATGCCGCCGGTCGGGAAATCCGGACCCTGGACCAGCCCGTCCTCGTCGCTGCGGGACATCAGGTCGGCGGTCGCAGCCTGCGGACGATCGATCAGCAGCAGCGCGGCGGTCAGCAGTTCGGCGGCGTTGTGCGGCGGGATGGAGGTTGCCATGCCGACCGCGATGCCGGACGAGCCGTTGGCGAGCAGGTTCGGGAACGCGCCCGGCAGCACCGACGGCTCCTCGTCCTCCTCGTTGTAGGTCGGGCGGAAATCCACCGCGTCTTCGGTGATGCCGGCGAGCAGTTCCACCGCCACGTCGGTCATGCGCGCCTCGGTGTAGCGCATGGCGGCGGCGTTATCGCCGTCGATGTTGCCGAAATTGCCCTGCCCGTCGACCAGCGGGTAGCGCATCGAAAAGTCCTGCGCGAGGCGCACCAGTGCGTCGTAGATCGACTGGTCGCCGTGCGGGTGGAACTTGCCCATCACCTCGCCGACGATGCGCGCGCATTTGGCGAATCCCTGGTCGGGATTGAGGCGCAGCAGGCGCATGGCGTGCATGATGCGGCGATGCACGGGCTTCAGCCCGTCGCGCACGTCCGGCAGGGCGCGGTGCATGATGGTCGACAGCGCGTAGGCGAGATAGCGCTCTTCGAGCGCCTTCTTCAGATCGACCGGCTCGATGTTGTCGTCGCCGCCATTGTCAGGCGGCAAAAGGCTTTTTCCCATGGCTTGGCACTACCGAATCCGCTGATTCGCGGCAAGCGCCGAGCGTTCTTTTCACATGGAAGCGATGGCCGTGGCCGATCTCCTGCGCGCCGGCACGAAGCCGTTACAGGACAGCGCTAGAGGGGATTTCCGAAAGACTGAAAACGCGCCGGCGTTTCGAACGACACATGACCCGCTTTCCCGATCAGGCGAACATATTTGCCTTTTGGCGAAAATTTCGATCAATGTGCCCGCGGCACGCCTTTTTGCGGTCCGGTTTGTCGCGGACACGTGAACGGCACGGGGTATCACAGCAGTTTTTAAGCCTTATCAGGAGCATGCGATGACCATTCACCGCTCAACCTTCCACAAGCTTGCCGTTTCCACGTTTCTCTTGACCGCATCGCTCGGCTCCGCCTGGGCGCAGGATACGAGCGCCGTCGCCAACCGGATGAAGGCCCTGCTCGCCAACCAGGGCATGGAGCTTGCCTGGACCGGCATCTCCGGCGACGTATCGAGCATGGTGCTCGAAGGCGTGTCGGTGAAGGCGGCCGGGGAGAAGGACGGGCTGTCGGTCGGCAACGTGACCCTGGAGGGCGTCGAGGAAGCCGATGGCGGCTACACGATCGATACCGTTTCGACCCAGCCCTTCTCGCACGCAGAGGACGGCGTAACCCTCGAAGCCAGCCCCTTCGTCATGCATGATCTGACGCTGCCGGCCGAGAATAGCAGCGATCCGATGGCGTCGCTGATGCTCTACAAGTCCGCCGAACTGGACAGCCTGACGGTCAAGGCAGGCGGCAAGGACGCCTTCACGATGAACGATTTCGCCGTCGAGATCACGCCGCCCGCCGATGGCAAGGCGATGGAATTCAGCGGCGGCGTGGACAAGTTCACCGGCGATCTCAGCCTCGTGGACGATCCCAAGTCGAAAGCCGTCATCGAAGCCCTGGGGTATCAGACCGTCTCCGGAAACATGGAGATAGCAGGGTCCTGGCAGCCCACCGACGGCAAGATGGAGCTTTCGAAATACGACGTGACGGTCGACAATGCCGGTACCTTCGGCATGACCTTCGACATCAGCGGCTACACGCTCGATTTCGTGAAATCCGTGCAGGACCTGCAGAAGAAGATAACGGCTCAGCCGGAAGGCGCCGACAAATCGGCCCAAGGCATGGCCATGCTCGGCCTGATGCAGCAGTTGAGCTTCAATGGCGCCTCGATCCGCTTCGACGACGACTCCCTGACGAACAAGATCCTGGACTATGTCGCCAAGCAGCAGGGCATGTCGGCCAAGGACATTGCCAACCAGGCCAAGGCGATCGTGCCGTTCGGCATGGCGCAGCTCAACAACCCCGATCTGACCGCCCAGGCCAGCGCGGCGGTCAACACCTATCTCGACAATCCGAAGAGCATCGAAATTCGGGCTGAGCCGTCCTCGCCGGTTCCTTTCGCCACGATCATGGCCGGCGCCATGTCGAACCCGGCGAACCTGACCAAGACGCTCGGCGTATCGGTCAAGGCCAACGAAGACTGATCCGGTATCCATCGAGCCGGATAACAAGGCAGCCGGGCTCGACCGGAGCGCGACTGCCTTTCGTTGAGAACTGCCGGAAGGATTCAGGCCCGCACGACGGCGGACCGGACAGCATCGCCCCCGATCGGCAAGGGAGCCGGGGGGAGAAGTTCGATAACGCCGACCGCCTCGCCGTCCTCGAATGTCAGCCTCGCCTCGTGCTTGCGCGCCAGTGCCTTCATCGCCCTGTTGTCGGGATGTGTGGTGACCAGAAGCCGCGTATAGCCGAATCCCCTTGCCTGCTCGACAAGACGGTCGAACAGCCTGCCGCCGATGCCGCGATGCTGCAGCGGCCGCTCGACGCTGAAGGCAATCTCGGCGCTCGGTTCCATCTGGTCGGCGCGTTCGTGAAGCTCGGCCGCGCCAAGCACCCGCTCGCCCTCGACATAGCCGATGACAGTGGCCCCTTGCGCGAACGAGCGCTCGACATAACCGGCGATGAAGACATCGTCGACATAGCCGTTAAAGCGGTCGCGCCTGCTCTCGGGGTCGAGACGAAGCAGGTGGTCGCGAAAGCGGGGCATGTCCGACGGCCTGAGCTGGCGGATCATGCCGAAACTGGAATTTGCAGGGCTCATGTCGCATTCCTCGTGGGGTCCTCCCCGAGTCTGCGCTCGACACGGCATCTATTGTGCGATGCAGCATCGATTGCAACATGCGATTTCGGCATGAAAGCAATGCGAAATCGAAACGAACGCACGGCCCGCGCCGGAAAAGTTGAAACGAGAATTCATATTTCACGCAATCCAGTCTGGAATTGTTCCAGACTATGGGCCATATTCATGGAGTTCAGAGAGACGAGGCACTCATGCGGCTCACGCGTCAAACCAACTACGCCATGCGCATCCTCATGTATTGCGCGGCGAACCAGGACCGGCTGAGCCGCATCCCCGAGATCGCGGCCGCCTACTCGGTATCCGAACTGTTTCTGTTCAAGATTCTCCAGCCGCTGGTCGAAAACGGCCTGGTCGAGACCGTGCGTGGCCGCAATGGCGGCGTGAAACTCGGCAAGCCGGCGCAAGAGATCAGCCTGTTCGACGTGGTGCGCGTCACCGAGGAAAGCTTCGCCATGGCGGAGTGCTTCGAGAGCGATACCGAATGCCCGCTGGTCGATAGCTGCGCGCTCAATTCAGCCCTGCGCGAAGCGCTCAACGCCTTCTTCGAGGTACTCGGCCGCCACACCATCGCCGATCTGGTGGCCGAGCGCCCGGACATGCGCGGCCTGCTCGGCATCGATCAGTTGACCGCCCGCCAGCCCGCCGCCTGAAACGGCGGGCACAAGCTATTTCTCCGAATTCTTCTCAGGAAAGCGCCGACTGCGGCAGCACGAACGGCATCGGACCCAGCGGGACGGCGCCGGCTTTCAGACGGCAGCCGAACACCTTTTCCAGCATCGAATCGTTGATGACGTCCTGCGGCAAGCCTGCGGCAGCCAGCCGACCGGCATGCAGCATATAGATCCGCTCAGCGTAGAGCGCCGCAAGGTTGAGGTCGTGCAGAATGGCCACCACCCCGCCGCCGCGCCTGGCGAAGTCGCGCGCAATGTCCATGATGCCGAGTTGATGCCTGATATCGAGGCTGGAGACGGGCTCGTCGAGGAGCAGGTAGCGTGGTCGCCCCTCCAGCACCGGCGCCCAGACCTGGCACAGCACCCGCGCGAGCTGAACGCGCTGCTGCTCGCCGCCTGACAGTTCCTGGTAGAAACGCGCGCCGAATCCGTCGAGATCGACCTTCGCCAGCGCGCGCTCCGGCAGGCGTCCCTCCTCGCCGGCCAGCGCGCCCGAACGGCCTCCCAGGAGACCGAGCCTGACCACTTCGCGCACGGTGAAGGGAAAGCTCAGCGTCGTCGCCTGCGGCAGCACCGCCCGCGCGGTCGCCGCTTCCACCGGCTTCATATCGGCAAGGGAACGGCCGTTGAAGGCGATGCGGCCGGAAAAGCCGAGATCGCCCGACAGCGCCTTCAGCAAGGTGCTCTTGCCCGAACCGTTCGGCCCGACGATGGCCACGACCTCGCCCGGCCGCGCTTCGAAGTCGACTCCTGAGATGATCCGCTTTGCGCCGATGGAAACGGCAACGTCGCGCGCCTCGATCATGATCGTCTCACAGGTCGAGCACGCCGCGCCGGCGCAGCAGGATCCACAGGAAGAACGGGCCGCCGACCGCCGCGGTCACGATTCCGATAGGCAGTTCGGCCGGGGCGACGATCGTGCGGCTGATCGCATCGGCGACGAGCAGCGCCGACGCGCCCAGCAATGCCGAGGCCGGCAACAGGTAGCGGTTGTCGGGGCCGATGAGCAGCCTGAGCAGATGCGGCACCACGATGCCGATGAAGCCGATGCCGCCGCTGACGGCCACGGACGCACCGACGGCGGCCGAGACAGCGACGATCGAGACGTATTTCAGGCGCTGGACCGGCACGCCGAGATGGCCGGCGGTCGGCTCGCCGAGCGCCAGCGCGTTCAGGCCCCGCGCAAGGAACGGCGTCGCGGCCAGCGCAACGACCATGATCGGCGCGGCCGCGCCGATCTTCTGCCAGGTCGCGCCGGCCAGCGAGCCCAGGCCCCAGAACGTCAGGTCGCGCAGTTGCCGATCGTCGGCTAGGTAGATCAGCACGCCGGAAAAAGCGCCCGTCATGGCCGCGAGCGCGATGCCGGCCAGCAGCATGGTGGCGATAGAGGTCTGGCCGCGCCGCGTGGCGACGCGATACAGGATAAAGGTCGTGACCAGCCCGCCGAAGAAGGCCGCCAGCGGCAGCGCGTAGATGCCCAGCGGCGCAAGCACAGGCCCGAGCACCGTTGCGCCGAGAACGATCACGACGATCGCGCCGAGCCCCGCGCCGGCGGAGACGCCGATCAGGCCCGGATCCGCGAGGGGGTTGCGGAACAGCCCCTGCATGACGGCGCCCGAGACCGCCAGCGAGGCGCCGACCAGCGTACCGAGCAGGATTCGCGGCAGGCGGATGTCCTGGATGATGATGCGGTCGCGCGCGCTCACCGCATCGCCAAAACCGCCCGTCAGCCAGTGGTAGGTAAGGTCGAGCGCGGAGGCGTTCGAGGCGCCCGTCCCGAGTCCGGCCAGCATGGTCGCGGCAAGCAGCAGGCCAAGCAGCACGATGGCAAACCGCGCCCGCGCGGAGCGGTCGCCGGCGGCGGCATCGGAATCGGTCGGCGACATGGCGACGGGCTGTACGGCCATTTTCAAGGCTCGATTCAGTCGGCGGCCTTGTCGCCATAGAGCGCCTTCGACAGGTCGCTTATGGCGTCGGCGGTGCGCGGCCCGTAGCCAAGCAGATAACCGCCGTCCATGCGGATCACCCTGCGGGCCTGTCCGGCCGGCGTCTGGCTGATGGCGGCATTTCCGAACAGATCGTCGTCCGACACGCCGGGACCGGCATGGTCCATCATCAGGATGACATCGGGCGCGGCGGTGACGATCGCCTCGTCCGAAAGCTGCTTGTATCCGGAAAACCCTTCGATCGCGTTGGCCGCGCCGGCCAGCGTGACGATACCGTCGGCCCCGGTATGCGCGCCCGCCGCCATGATCTTGCCGCCCTGCATCGACAGGATGAACAGAACCCGTTTCTTCCTGTCGATGCCTGCCGTGCGCGCCTCGGCTGCCTTCAGCTTGGCTTGCGTCTCGGCGGCGAGCGCAGCGGCCTTGTCTTCGACGCCCAGCGCCTTGCCGACCACGCGTATCCTTTCGAGAATGCCCTCGTTGTCGTAGGTCTCCGGCACCTCGACATAGGGAACGCTCGCCTTTTTCAGCACGTCCACCGCTTCCTTCGGGCCGCTGCCCTGCAAGGCGATGATGCCGGTGGGATCGACCGACAGGACGCCCTCCGGCGAAAGCGCGCGCATATAGCCCACGTCCGGCAGCGCCTTGGCGGCTTCCGGATAGGTGCCGGTCGAATCGCGCGCGACCAAATGCTTTTGTTCACCCAACGCAAAGACAATCTCGGTCACGGCGCCGCCGATGGCGACGACCCGCGACGTGTCGGGAAGAACCGTCGCATCCTCCGCGACGGCGGGCCGCGCGACCGCGGCCAGCGCCAACCCGAACGCGGCCAGTCGCGCCGTTTTCAGCCATGCAGACATGTCTTACCTCTTCAGGCGGCCGTCGAGGCCGGAAGCCGCGGCATGTTTTCGGCCAGGAAGCGCCAGTCGGCGCGCTCCACCTCGCCTTCGTGGCGCTGACCGAAGAACTGGATGATGAGGTTTCCGTCCGCCCCGTAAGCTTCGAGCGACGTGACGTGACCGTCCCTGGTGGGCTTGCGCACCGCCCAGACCTCGCGGATGTGGTCCATCCTCAGATGCAGGTGGAAGGTCTCGTCGAGCACGTTGAGCCACGGCCCCATCGGCTTGATCGACTGCACCGGCCCCGAATGGATCTGCACGCAGCCGCGGCTGCCGACGAAGCACATGATCGGGAGGCCGTCACGGGCGACGTGGTTGAACATCGCGGCGACGGCGTCGGTGTCGAGCTGCCAGGCATAGTCCTGGCCGACCATCCGCATCGCCTGCTGGCGGTCCAACTTCAGCGTGCGCAACATGCCGAAGAACTGGTGGACGTCGGTCAGCTTGCTCCAGCGGTCGCGCAGATCGTCGGCGCTGACTGAAGGAGCCGCTTCCGGCGCCCCTGCCGCATCGTCTTCGGCGAGAGCGACGGACGGTTGCTGGTCGACGGCTTCCAGCGAGGCCACGAGCTTCTGGTAGGCGTAGAGATTGGACGTGGGGCGCAGATGCACCTTGTGCACGGCCTCGCCTCTCGCATCGAAGAATTGCAGGCTGCGGCGGATTTCGTCGCCATCGCGCTTTTCGACGGCGAAGCCGTGCGCCCATGCCTTCGGGAAGATGCGCAGGTCGATCTGCTCGCCTAGCACGAGCGCATTGTTGTCGCCGGTGACGACCTTGTCGTAGATGCCGATCTTCTCATGAACCGCGCTTTCGTTGCGGGTCAGCGCCATCACCTCGCCGACCGCCTCGAGCCCGGTCAGGAGATCGTTGACCCGCGGCTCCACGCGCCGGACGCCTTCGCCGCAATGCGCGGCCACCAGGTCCGCCTCGGTGATGCCGAGACTGGCGGCCAGGTCGCGCTCGCGCATCTTCGGATTGTCGATGCGCGCACGCCTGATTTCGTGCGGCGTGGGTTTCACCCGCTGGTCCATATGCCCTCTCCCGGACGCGATTACTTGTTGAGGATGAGCTTGCCCTGGCGGGTGATCTTGAGCCGGTAGAGCGCACCATGATGCTCGATGCCGATCTCATGCTCGCCCTGGAACAGGGAATTGGAGGAAAGCGTGCGCACCGAAAGCGGGATGCGCTCCACCCTGACGGGCGAAGAATCCACGCTGCGGGTACGGTAGCGGAAGCTGTCAGGGTTGTACGTGTTCATGAGGTTCACTCCTGCTCTTTCGCCGCTCAAATCGAGAGGCTGGTGAAGTCCCGATTCATTCTTGACTCGAAATATCATGTTTATTAGTCAGTGCAATACCGGACTAAATGAGTCAACATTTAAGATGCCGGATCGAGACAAAAATGCGAGCGAGCCCCGCGCCAGCCAGCATGCAACCTGATGCTGGAGTTGGACCATGGGCTTGGTGGGGCGAAATGTGGCTGTTCTCGTGAGTGGAGCGGCCCTGGCGGCACTTCTGGCGAGCGGAGCGGCCTACGCGCAGGAAACGCAAACGCAAGACACAAAAAAGCAGGATGAAACGCTTCTTCAGCGCATCCTCATAGGTATTGCCAAAGGAACGGCACCCGAAGACGTGCCTGCCGCCGTCAGCACGGTAAGTGGTCAGGAACTCGACACATTTGGGCGCGGCAAGATCGATGACGTCCTTCGCTCGACTCCTGGAACGTTCACCAGTACCAATCCTCAGCAGCCGGGCGTCGCCGTCAATATCCGTGGCTTCGAGGGATCGGGCCGCGTCAACTCGATGATCGACGGCGTACGGCAGAACTTCCGTTTCACTGGTCACGAGGCCGCCGGATTCACCTATGTCGACCCGAATTTTCTTGCGGGCATCGACATCGCGCGGGGCGCGGTTTCGACCACAGGCGGCGGTGGCCTGGCCGGATCAGTTAATTTCCGGACCATTGGGGTCGACGATGTCATCCGCGAAGGACAGAAATTCGGCCTTTTGGGCAGGATGACCGCCGGAACCAACGGATACGGCTTCGGCGGCATGGTCGCGGGCGGCATGAAGGAAGGCGCCGTAGGGGTCGTCGGCGGACTCGGCTGGCGCAATTCCAGCGACTACAAGAACGGCGATGGCGACGTTGTCACCGGCACAGGACAGGAGTTGCAATCAGGCTTGGCGAAGATCGACTTCGGCCTCGGCGAAGACCAGCAGCTTTCGCTCGGCGGCCTCATCTACCACAACGACTTCTTTGCGAACTCCTATTACCAGACCCTCGAGAACCGTACGTTCACAGCCAATTATCATTATGATCCGTCGAACAACGACCTCGTCGACCTCAAGATCAACGGCTACTACAACAACCTCGATATGGAATACGATACCAACGCTTCAGGCGGCGGATCGTCGGCGGGACGCACAATCAACGACACTGGCCTTGGCTTCGACGTGTCCAACACCTCGGTTTTCAACTGGGGCGATGTCGCCGTGCAGTCGGTCAACGGCGTCGAGTATTTTCATGATGACGTCACCTCCAGGAACAGCGGCGTCAATCCGGCGAAAGGGAAAAGCTTTACGGGCGGTGTATTCACCGAAAACACGTTCACCTACGGTCAATTCGATCTGATCGGCGCGTTGCGTTATGATTTTTATGGTCTCAATGGCCATGCTGATGCCGGCGACGACTCCATAGGCGAATACACCGTCGATCAGTCCAAGGGGTATCTCGATCCCAAGATCACGCTGGCCTACAACCCGGTTCAGTGGCTGCAGCCCTATGTCACCTACTCGCGCTCTATGCGCGCACCGACCATTCAAGAAACGATGGTCGGCGGCGATCATCCGGGAAGTACCTCGGTCTCGTTCGAGCCCAATCCTACACTGGCCCCCGAAAAGCAGCAGGGATGGGAAGTCGGCCTCAACGTCAAGCAGAAGGACGTCTTCACCGGTGGCGACTCCCTGAAGGCGAAGATCGATTATTACGACATGGCAGTCGAGGACTACATAGCCGCTCGCTACAACCTCGCAGTCGGATCATTCGGGCGCTTTCAGTTCATGAATTTGCCCGGAACCACCCATCAGAGAGGCGTGGAGCTCTCAGCCGACTACGACATGGGCTATGTTTTCGGCGGGGTGGCATATACGCATACCAATACCGACCTGCCGAGTGAGCAGCCCGGCTTGGGTGCGCTGAGCTATTTGCCGGACGATATCCTGACGGTCACGCTTGGAGCTAGGTTCCTCGAGGAAAAGCTGACGGTCGGCACGCGCATCAACTACGTGTCGAATGGCTGGACCAATGTCGGCAACGAGCCCGATTCGACATCGACGCCCATCAATGTCGAGACAGACGGCTATACGCTGGTGGACCTGTTTGCGAACTACAAGGTCAACGACAACATCGACATCGCCTTCCGCGTGACCAATCTCTTCGACAAGCAGTACACCCCCGCCCTTACCACATACGGGTCCGGGCAGGGCCGGACTTTCTATGCTTCGACCCAATTCCAGTTCTGAGAACGCAGCGGCAACGGAGAACGACGGCGAGCATATGAGGACGTCAATGAAGCAATCTCCATCCTTTATCGGACGAACTCGTCTCCTCGTCGTTGCGACAACCCTATCGCTCAGCCTGTACAGTGCCGCAGCACAGTCTCAAGAGGCTTCCGGGAGCGCACCGTCGCTCACCCTCGAACTGAACGGCACCCAGCCGTCCGAAAAAGGCTGCCGCCTGACCTTCGTGGTGGCCAACGATCTCGGCGCTGACCTCACAAGGGCGGCGTTCGAGATCGCCTTGTTCAACGACCAGGGCGTGGTCGAACGCCTGATGGTTCTGGATTTTCGGGACCTTCCCGAAGGCAAGACCAAGGTCAGCCGCTTCGACCTCGCCGGGGCCGACTGCGCGAAGACGAGCCGCGTCCTCGTCAACAGCGTCACGGAATGCAGCGGCAAGGGCGTGCAGCCCGACGCCTGCATGAAGGGGCTCAAAACGTCGAGCAAGGCCGCAATCACGTTCGGCCTTTGAGCAGATAGCCGATCGAACCCGTTCCAGCCGCGATGCCGGCAGGCGTCCTGCGCCCACCGCCGAAAACCACGATCCACAGCAAGCAACTCAAAGAGAGAAAGGGCAAGCAATGTATATAGCGATGAACCGTTTCAAGGTGCAGGACGGCTCGGAGGAGGCCTTCGAGGCCGTATGGAAGAACCGCAACTCCTCGCTTGCTGAGATGGCCGGCTTCCGCGAATTCCATCTCCTGCGCGGACCGAGGAACGAAACCGAAGGCTACACGCTGTTTGCCTCCCACACTGTCTGGGCCAGCGAGGCCGATTTCACCGCGTGGACCAGGTCGGAGAACTTCCGCAACGCCCACAAAGGCGCCGGCACCGGCAAGGTCCATTATCTCGGCCATCCGCAATTCGAAGGATTCAGCGTCGTCGAAGGGGCCTGATATCGATGCCGGCGGCGCGCCGGCACGGACTGATTCGCCGCAATTTCGCCTCGTATGGCGGCTGACCGACAATCCCGATCGCTATTTAAACCTCCGTATCATGCATGAGAAAATGCTTGACTGCCTGAAGAGGAGCAAGCCGCACAGGGTGATCGGAATTGACTCAATAGACTGAAATAGCAACGTTTTTCGACATGAAAGGGCCGCGGCGAGTGCTTCGCCGCGGCCCTTTTCTGTTGCCGTATGGCCACGGCCGCCTCGCTAGTCCGCCGCCTGATGAGAAAGGAATGGACAATGATCAATTGCTGTTACCAACTGTAACAAAACTAAAAAAGGTTTGGCGGGATAGTGATCGAGGCCGATCAGCCGAAACTTTCAATGCTGGGCAGATGGTATCGCGGCAAGATCGGGGATCGTTCTCTGACGCCGGTTTCCTCGATGCGGACCTTCTGGGGGCTGATGCGGGCCTATTGGGTGTCCGACCACTGGCGGGAGGCCTGGGCACTGACGCTGGTGATCGCCTTCCTTACCGCGCTGTCCAGCAAGGCGGGTGTCTGGTTCGCGGAAGCGTCCGGCGAACTGGTCAATTCGATTGCCTTCTTCCATGACGCGGCCAACACCAATCCCCTCGCCTCGCTGCTCACCCATGCCGGCATCCTGGTGGCGCTGGTGGTCGTCAAGGACGCCGGCATAACCGGCAGCCGCATGTTCGTCTCCGCCACGCTGCACCGCAAATGGCGCGCCTGGCTGGATAGCCGTTTCAACGCCGCCCTTCTTGATTCCAACCATACGCATTTCCACGCCCAGCATTCGGCCGAGGGCACGGCGCCCGATAATATCGACCAGCGCGTGCAGGAATCTATCAAGGACATGACTGGTGGCGCCATCGGCCTCGCCATGGGTGTGATGGCGGTAACCTCCTCGCTGTTCTTCGTCGGCCAGAAGCTGCTTTCGTCCTCCACCGAGGTCGCCGGCCTCGAATTCCTGGGTTCTTACGGCAGCGCTGTGCTCGCCTTCGTGGCGGTCGCGGTCTACGTGCCGTTCAACACCTGGATCGCGGTCAGGCTCGGCGGCCTGCTGGAACGGCTTTCGGTCATGATGCAGCGCGCCGAGGGCAGCTATCGCGGCGAACTGACCACGCTGTTGCGGCGCTCCTTCCACGTCGCAGCCTCGCGTGGCGAGACGGTGCAGAGATCCATGCACGAGCGCCTTTATGTCGACATCGACAGCACCTGGGCGCGCTACAATATCGTCCACACCAGCTATGCCGCGTTTGAGTTGGTCTACAACTTCATCGGCGCGCGCGTTGTCGCCTATGGTCCGGGCCTGATCCCCTACATTCACAGCAAGATCGACCTCAAGGGCTACATCACCGGCGCGGAACTGGTGAACTCGCTCATCAGCCAGTGCTCCTGGTTCATCCATGTGATGCCTGCCATCGCCACGCTGCGCGCCAACAGCCGCCGCGTGATGGACGTCGCGGCCGCCATCGAGAACGTCCAGCGGCCGGCGGAATTCTACCGCCAGAGCGGACGCTCCGATTTCCGCTACGTTCGCCAGAACCCGGTGTTCGGCCTGACCGTCAGCAATCTCGACCTGGCGCATCACGGCCACGACAGCGCCCCCTTCCTGTCGATCGACAGGCTGCAGTTCCGGCGCGGCGAGTGGACCTATCTGCGCGGCGAGTCCGGCTGCGGCAAAAGCTCCTTCATCAAGGCGCTCAACGGCTTGTGGCCTTATGGACAAGGCACCGTCGTGTTCCCCGAAGGCGTCAAGACCTTCTATGCCGCACAGGACGTGCGCCTGCCGCCCGTCTCGCTCAAAGAACTGGTCTGCCTGCCGGACCGGGGAGAAGAGCATTCGGACACCGTAGCGGCCGCGGCCCTCTACAAGGCCGGGCTCGGCGATTTCATCGGCCATCTCGGCGAGAACAGCCGCGAGGGCAAGGGCTGGGATCAGGAGCTTTCCGGCGGCCAGAAGCAGAAGCTCATCGTTGCGCGCATCCTGATCCAGCAGCCGGGCCTGCTGTTCCTCGACGAGGCGACGGCCGCGCTCGATCCCGAGGGCAAGACCGCCTTCCACCAGGCGATCAAGGACAATTGCGCGAACGTCACGGTCGTCAGCGTCATGCACGAGGCCGTGCCGCCGCGCTCGGCGAGCGGAGAGAATTTCTACGACAGCGTGCTGACTTTCGCCGACGGCGTCGCCACCAAGCAGCCGATCGCCCCGCTGCCGGCGGAACTCACGAAAATCCTCGCCGGTTCCCCGCCCATGGAAGAAGGCTGGCTGCGCCTCCCTCGCCGGCGTCTGAAGCAGAAATAGACTTCCGCTCTCGACTGTCTGCGACATGCTGCATCGGCGCGGAGTCTCTTCGGGCTTCGGATTCGATCACACTCCCGCGACGCCTGCGCCTTCCCTGGCCAAAGCGATTGACTTCACATCGCGCCATCCTATGTTGCGCCGGCTCGCCAACCATCCAACCGCGAGCGGAAAGGTCATCAGCGCCATGCCTGGCGACAGTCACAGTCGAACGCAAAAGCCGTCTGCCTGACGTGACCTGAAGGGCTCACGCAGGCCGACGGCCAAGGAGTGAGCCATGAACGAAACCACACCCGTCGCGGCCGGCGATGCCCTTGTCCGCGTCCTCGCAACCGATCACGTCGCAGACAGCGTCGAGGCCCTGAACAGGGAGCCCCGGCTGGTCGCCGTGGACCTGCTGGCCGAACTGCCGTTCCAGCGGACCGTCGATATCTTCGACCAGCCCGAACTGGAAGACGGCCCCGAGCTCATCGCGGCCATGCCCCGCGACAAGGCCGGGCGCATCCTTGCGGCCATGTCGGTCGACCGGGCTGCCGATCTCCTGCGCGACCTGACCGAGCCGGCGCGCTCCGAATTGCTGGGCCTGCTGACGCATGGCCTGCGAGCCATCCTGCTCGGCATCCTCGGCTATCCCGAAGACAGCGCCGTCGCGATCATGACCACGGAATTCGTGAGCGTCCCGGGCGATTGGACGGTCGGGCGCACGCTGGAGCATATCCGCAAGGTCGAGCGCTCCCGCGAGACGGTTTATGCGATCTACATCGTCGATCCGGACACGCGCGCGCTGCTGCGTTCGACCAGCCTTCGCCGCCTGATCGCAGGTGCGCCGGACGATCCCGTCATGACGGTCGCGCCGACCCACGCGCCGGTGACGGCCTCGCCGCTCGACAATCGCGAGCAGGTCGCCCGTCTCATCAGGAAATACGACCTGCTCGCCGTGCCTGTGGTTAAGGATGGAGCCGTGCTCGGCATCGTCACGGTGGACGACATCCTCGACACGATGATCGAGGAAACGACGGAAGACGTCCATCGCTTCGGCGGCCTTGAGGCGCTGGACGAGCCCTATATGAAGATCGGCTTCCTCGACATGGTGCGCAAGCGCGGCGGCTGGCTGTGCGTGCTTTTCCTGTCGGAGATGCTGACGGCGAACGCCATGCAGAGCTACGAGGCCGAATTGCAGAAGGCGATCGTGCTCACGCTGTTCATCCCGCTCATCATGAGCTCGGGCGGTAATTCCGGCTCGCAGGCGACGTCTCTGGTGATCCGCGCTCTGGCGCTCGACGAGATCGCGCTCCGCGACTGGTGGCGCGTCGCGCTGCGCGAACTGCCGATGGGCATCGTGCTCGGCGCAATCCTCGGGCTCGTCGGCATGGCGCGCATCGCGCTGTGGCAGCATATCGGCCTGTTCGACTACGGCCCGCACTGGCTGCTGCTTGCCACCACGGTCGGCCTCGCGCTCGTGGGCATCGTGACTTTCGGCTCGCTGGCGGGTTCGATGCTGCCCTTCGCGCTCAAGCGCGCCGGCTTCGACCCTGCAAGCGCTTCCGCACCGTTCGTGGCGACGCTGGTCGACGTCAGCGGTCTCGTCATCTACTTCTCGGTGGCGCTGCTGGTGCTGCGCGGCACGCTGCTTTGACCGCCGTTCAGGACGGCGCTCGCGTCAATCGATGCGAGCACCGTCCTTTACCTGGTAGGAGGGCTTGTACATGGTCACGAGCTCTTCCGAGGCGGTGGGATGCACGGCCATGGTGCGGTCGAAATCGTCCTTGGTCAGTCCGGCCTTGATCGGAATGCCGAGAAGCTGCGCCATCTCGCCTGCATCCGGCCCCAGAACATGTGCGCCGATCACCTTTCGGCTGGCGCCGTCCACGACCAGTTTCATCAGCATCTTCTCGTCGCGTCCCGAAAGCGTGTGGCGCATCGGCCTGAACAGGGCCCGGTAAACCTCCAACTCGGCGAAGCGTTTGGACGCTTCGTCTTCGGAAAGGCCGACCGTGCCGATCTCGGGTTGCGAGAACACGGCCGTGGGAATGGTGTCATGGTCCGGTTTGGTCGGGTTGTCCTTGAACGCGGTCTCGACGAAGCACATGGCCTCGTGGATGGCGACCGGCGTGAGTTGCACCCTGTTGGTGACGTCGCCGACCGCCCAGATGTTGTCGACATTGGTGCGCGAATAGTCGTCGACAACGACGGCCCCGATCTTGTCCAGATCCACGCCCGCCGCATCGAGCCCCAAGCCCTCGGTATTGGGCGTGCGTCCGATCGCCAGCATGACCTGGTCCGCCGTCAGGATTTCTCCACCGCTGACCAGCGCATCGAGCCCCCCTTCGGGGCGACGGCGCACCCATTCCAGAACCGAATGGCACAGGATGCGGATACCCTTCTTCTCCATCGTCTCATGCAGCGTCCGGCGCAGGTCCATGTCAAAGCGGCCAAGGATCTCGGAACCGCGATAGACCAGCGTCGTCTCGACGCCGAGCCCATGGAAGATGTTGGCGAACTCGACCGCAATGTAGCCTCCGCCTTCGATGACGATGGTCTTGGGCAGTTCGGCAAGGTGGAATGCCTCGTTCGACGTGATGCAATGCTCGTGACCAGGCAGCGCCGGGTGCGCCGCAGGCCGGCCTCCCGTCGCAACCAGGATCTGGTCGGCCGTGACGGTGCGGTCTTCGCTTTCGAGACGGATCGTGTGGCGATCGACCAAAGTGGCCCGGCTCTGGAAGGTTTCGCCGCCGGCGCCGTGGACATTCTTCTTGTAGATGGCTTCCAGCCGCGCGATCTCACGGTCCTTGTTGGCGATCAGCGTTTTCCAGTCGAATCTCGCGTCGGGAACGGTCCAGCCGTAACCGGCCGCGTCTTCGAAATGTTCGGGAAACTGCGAAGCGTAGACGAACAGTTTCTTGGGCACGCAACCGCGAATGACGCAGGTGCCGCCGAAGCGGTATTCCTCGGCTATGGCGACTTTCTTACCCAATGCGGCGGCCACGCGCGCCGCCCTCACACCGCCCGACCCGCCGCCGATGACGAAAAGATCGTAGTCATAGCCTGCCATATCGGGACTCCTGTCTTGCGGTAGCGCTTCCACAACTAGGCGGCGGAGGAGCAAAAGAAAAGCCCGGCTGTCCGGCCGGGCTTCCGTATCGCGCCTGGATTGTATCGCAACTTTTCAGATGCGTTCTGCGCGCCTCGCGCACCTGCTTTTCCGCATGTCCTTGTCCTGAAACCGGTGCCTGCTTTTCAGGAGATCTGCTTCAAGGCGCGAAAACGCTCACGCCCAAGTCAGTTCTTAGGCGCGCTGTCGGCCGGTGCCGCACCATCCGCCGGCGCTGCCGGAGCCGCGTCGTTCGCCGGCGCCTTTGCCCCGTTTGCGGCAGCCAGGGCCTCGCCGACCTGCTGTCCGAGATCGCGGGCAATGCCGTTCTGCCAGATCTCGGCCGCCTTCAGCACATCCCGCATCGCGATCGGGCCGGTGCTCAGCAACTTCTTGCCGGCTTCCGAGGAATAGAAGGCGGCGATATCGGTAAGCTCCTTTTCGGAGAACGACTTGGCGTAGGCCATCGCGGCTTCCTTCTCCAGGTCGGCACGCCGCGATGCGAGCGCAAGCGCCTTTTCCGACACGGTCTTGGAAATCAACTGTTCCTGGTCCGGGTTCTTCTGGATGAGCTGCTCCTGAAGGGCCGCCGCCGCGCGCGGCAGGATGCTGTCGAAGGAGTCCGTGGCATGCAGCGCCTCGACTGCCGTATGCGCAGCCTTGAGATGGGATTCGGAAACATCCTGCGAAAAGGCCGGGGAAGACAGCGCAACGAGCGCGGTTGCGGCAGCGACTGCGGAGAAACGGCGAAGCCTGGCGGACAACATCATGATCGATAGAACTCCCTGCTTATCGGGCGGGTTTGATTGTTTCGACACCATCGCCACCGGCGATGATGGCCATTGAAGCCAGGCCGATGAAAAGACCGTGCTCGACCACGCCCGGAATGGCGTGAAGAACATTGGATAGCGCTCTTGGATCGGGAATGCGGCCAAAAGATGCGTCGAGGATGAAATGCCCTCCATCGGTCACGAAAGGCACGCCAGCGGTCATTCGCAGGTCGAGCGGCCCCGAAAGCCCGATCTTGGCCGAGGCAGCGCGAATCGCGATCTCCGTCGCCCGTAGGCCGAAGCGGTTGACCTCGATGGGCAGCGGGAACCGGCCGAGCGCATCGACCAGCTTGGAGCGGTCGGCAATGACGATCATGCGGGCGGAGGCGGACGCGACGATCTTTTCCCGCAGCAGCGCGCCACCGCCGCCTTTTATCAGCGACAGTGCCGGGTCGATCTCGTCCGCGCCGTCGATCGTGAGGTCGAGTTCCGGGGTCTCGTCCAGCGTCGAAAGAGGCACGCCAAGCTCGGTGCAAAGAGCAGCGGTGCGCTCGGAGGTCGGCACGCCGGTCACCTTGAGGCCCGTCGCTACCTTCTGGGCGAGAAGGCGGACGAATTCCTCAGCCGTGCTGCCGGTGCCGATGCCCAGACGGTCGCCGTTGGCGACATGATCGAGGGCAACCCGCGCCGCCTCGATCTTCAGCTGCCTGGCATCCATGAAAAGAACCCGCCTGTCATCATATCCGGCCCGGTCCCTACCATTTTTGACAGCGCGGTCAAAGGGCTTGAACCGCAACGGCTTGCCGGAAAGCGGCGCACCGGCTATCGCCTGCGGACAAGCAAGGAAAGGACCGTCCATGAAGCGCCCCATTATCGTGTTCGATCTGGACGGTACGCTGATCGATACGGCGCCCGATCTGCTGGACAGCCTGAACCACTCCCTGGCCGCCGGCGCGCTGGCCGCGGTTGACGCGGTCGGCTTCCGGCGCTTCGTCGGCCAGGGCGCCCGGGTCATGATCGAGCGTGCCTACGCGGCCGCGCGGCGGGAACTGCCTGCCGAGGAGCATGACCGGCTGTTCGCGCTTTTCCTCGATCATTATGACGCCGGCATTCCCGGCAAATCCCGCCCCTACCCCGGCGTGCTCGAGGCAATTGCCCGGTTCGAGGACGCCGGCTTTGCCCTGGCGGTCTGCACGAACAAATATCAGGCGAGCTCGCTGGCACTGATCGAGGCGCTCGGACTGACCAAGCACTTCACGGCCATAGCCGGCCAGGACGTCTTCCCCTTCCGCAAGCCCGACTCACGCCATCTTCTCAAGACGATCGAACTGGCCGGCGGCGATCCAGGGCGCGCCCTCATGGTGGGCGATTCGCAGACCGACATCGATACCGCCAAGGCGGCCGGCATTCCCGTCGTGGCCGTCGATTTCGGCTACACGGACCGGCATGTGCGCGAGTTCGAACCATCGGCGATCATCTCGCATTTCGACGAGCTGACGCTGGAACTCGCCAAACGGCTGATGGATGCGGCCGGATAGGATCGAAAGGCGGATGGTGGGCGATGTAGGGATTGAACCTACGACCCCACCCGTGTGAAGGGTGTGCTCTCCCGCTGAGCTAATCGCCCGCCAACGGCCGAAAGGCCGTGCGCGCCGCGATATAAGGGAGCGGCGGTGCGCAAGTCAACCAGCTTGTCGCCGGTCTTTCGCCTCCTGGCTAAAACCAGTGCGGGATCGGTCCGGCGCCTGCCGGCAGAACCGGCTCAGCTGGCCGGCGTACGGACTTCCTCGGTTGCCGCGATGGCCTCTTTCAGGCGATCGTCGCGGCTGTAGATGTCGTTGAAGTAGTGAACCGTGCCGGACGTGTCCGGCCATGCCGTGAAATAGGCGACATAGACGGGGATATTGCCCGCCACCTTCTCGGTGGAATGACCGCCCTTGAGCTTTTGGGCGATATCGTCCACCGAAACGCCGAGCACGGCGGCCGCCATGCCGCGCGGGTCCTGCAAGCGCACGCAGCCATGGCTGAGCGCGCGGACATCGCGCTTGAAGAACGACTTCTGCGGCGTGTCGTGCATGTAGATGGCGAACTTGTTGGGGAACAGGATTTTCAGTTCGCCCAGCGCGTTGGCCTCGCCCGGCTGCTGGCGCACATTGTAGGGTACCTTGCCGCCATAAGCGCCCCAGTTGATCGAGGAGGAAGGAATGCGCCGGCCCTTTGCGTCCGTCACCTCATAGCCGGCGCGATCGAGATAGCCCGGATCTGAGCGCAGCTTCGGCAGCATCTCGTTGACGATGATCGACTGCGGCACCCCCCAATAGGGATGGAAATCGACGGTCTCGATATGATCGTAGAAGAAGGCGGTCTGGTTCGTGGTCCTGCCGATGACCGCTCGGGTCTTCAACTTTTCCTGGCCGTCCTGGATAAAGCTGGCGGTGAAGGCGGGCTGGTTGATGAAGACGTGCGGATTGCCGAGATCGGACGGCAGCCAGCGCAGTTCCTCAAGCGCATATTCCACCTTGGCGATACGATCGGCCTTGGACGTGCCGGCGAGCGCGGCGACCGTGCGCGGACCGATCACGCCGTCGCCCTTTTCGCCGGCCTTCTTCTGCGCCGCTTCGATGACAGGAACCAGTTCGGGCACGTATGTTTCGCTGTTCACCAGCCTTGCGAGAATCTCGCCGTAGTCGGCGCCCATCTCGTCGTCGAGGCCACGGGCGATGATGGTCAGAAGCTTGGGCAGTTCCGGGCTTGTTTCACCCGGCTTGAGCAACAGCTTGGGATCGACGACGATTTCGTTCTCGGCGCTGGCCCTGAGCGCCTCGAGCTCGAGGCGCAGCGCCTTGTATTCCGGATTCTGCGGGTGGCGCGCTTCCAGATAGGCGCGTACGTCCTGTGCCTGTGCAAGCGCGCCCAGCGCCGCCTTCATATCGAGGGGTTTTGCCGGAAAATCGTAGTAGCCGGTCGAAATGCGGTTGGGATCGATCCGCCCGTCGTGGGCATCGTGGATGTAGCGCAGCACCCGTGCGGAAAGCGCCATCTCGAAACGGATAAGCTCCCTCGTCCTCGCATCCGGATCGACTGCAGCAGATGCCTGCGCCGGCAGATCGACCTGATAGTCCGCCGGATCGAGGCCATAGCTGGCCGCCTCGCCCAGAACGCGGATCGCCTGCCTGGCGCGATCATTGAGTTCGTCGGCGCTGATCCAGATGAATGAAGGGTTTTCGGAATAATAGGCGACCAGCGCCTTGCCGATATTGGATTCGGCGAGCAGCCGATAATCGTCCAGTCCCGCGATCGCCTGGCCGAATCCCGCCTGCGGCGCCGATATGTCATAGGAGGCGTTCTGCGCCGTCGCGCCTGTCGTGGACGGCACCGTCAGCGCCGAGAAATCCACGGGCACCAGCCGGTCGGCCTTGTAGGTATTGTAGGTCGGCGACGCGATCCTCTGAACGGGGACGACCTTCCTCTGCTTGGGCGGCGGCGGGAACTCGCCTTTCAACGGCGCCTGCCGCCGGGCATGGCCGCCGAACAGCATGTCGAAAAGGCCGTCCGCGCTTGCCTGCGGAACGGCAAGCCCGAGTGTCATCACCGCCGTCATTGCCAGCAGAGCATGTTTCGCCATGAGAGATTTCATCGATCACCCGCTCCGGCATGGCCGGAGTCCCGTTCCGCCACTGGCATACGATCCCGCCGCCCCGATGGCAGATGGACGACGCGACTATATCGATTCATACCGATTTGGTTAAGCTTCGATGAAGTTTGCAACCGGTCTGTGCCGCCGAGACTCACGACATCGTGACGCCCGAGCAACACGGCTCTCGCGACAGAACGGCAGATGCCTCCACGGCCAAGCCGCCGTCATAGGTGAGAAAAAGCAATAAAAAAGGCGCCTCGCGGCGCCCTTTTTTCCAACTATCCGACAACCCTCAGGCTGCTTCGGCCTCGTCACCTTCAGCCTCGAGACGGGCACGGTCGGCGGCGCCCTTCGCGGAGGTGTCGCGATCGACGAACTCGATCACTGCGAGCGGCGCGTTGTCGCCGTGACGGAAACCCGCCTTCATGATGCGCAGGTAGCCGCCGTTGCGCTCGGCATAGCGCGGAGCGATCGTCTCGAAGAGACGCTTGACGACATTCTCGTTGCCGATCTGGGCGATCACCTGGCGGCGCGCATGCAGGTCGCCACGCTTGCCGAGCGTCACCAGCTTCTCGACGATCGGACGCAGGTCCTTCGCCTTCGGCAGCGTGGTGAGGATCTGCTCGTGCTCGATCAGAGACACGGCGAGGTTGGCGAACATCGACTTGCGATGGCTTGCACTGCGAGAGAAGCGGCGGCCTCTAAAACCGTGGCGCATGGCTCTTTTCCTTTTTCAGTTGTTCACGAGGCCACGGCCCCGGATGGTTTTCCGCATGACCGTCGGTCTGGACGGCTTGCGCCGCCAGACCTTGGAATTCATGCTCAATACTGGTCTTCGTAACGCTTCGCGAGGTCTTCGATGTTCTCCGGCGGCCAGTCCGGCACTTCCATGCCGAGATGCAGGCCCATGGCGGCGAGCACTTCCTTGATCTCGTTCAGCGACTTGCGGCCGAAGTTCGGGGTGCGCAGCATCTCCGCCTCGGTCTTCTGGATCAGGTCGCCGATATAGACGATGTTGTCGTTCTTCAGGCAGTTGGCCGAACGGACCGACAGTTCCAGTTCGTCGACCTTCTTGAGCAGCGCCGGGTTGAAGGCCAGTTCGGTGGCCTGCTCTTCGGCCTGGGCCTTCTGCGGCTCCTCGAAATTGACGAAGAGTCCGAGCTGGTCCTGCAGGATGCGAGCGGCGAAGGCCACCGCGTCCTCGCCCGTCACCGAGCCGTCCGTCTCGATGGTCATGGTCAGCTTGTCGTAGTCGAGAACCTGGCCCTCACGGGTGTTTTCGACCTTGTAGGACACCTTCTTGACCGGCGAGTAGAGCGAATCGACCGGGATCAGGCCGATCGGCGCGTCCTCGGCACGATTGCGCTCGGCCGGGACATAACCCTTGCCGGTGTCGACGGTGAACTCCATGCGGATCTCAGCACCTTCGTCCAGCGTGCAGATGACATGGTCGGGATTGAGGATCTCGACATCACCCACGGTCTGGATGTCGCCGGCGGTGACGGCGCCCGGACCCTGCTTGCGCACAACCATGCGCTTGGGGCCGTCGCCTTCCATCTTGATGGCGATTTCCTTGATGTTGAGGACGATGTCGGTGACGTCCTCACGCACGCCGGCGATCGAGGAGAACTCGTGCAGAACGCCGTCGATCTGCACCGCGGTGACGGCGGCGCCGCGCAGCGAAGACAGCAGGACGCGGCGCAGCGCGTTGCCGAGCGTGAGACCGAAGCCACGCTCCAGCGGCTCCGCGACCAGCGTGGTCAGCGTCTTGCCCTTCGACGAGAACTCGATCTTGTTCGGCTTGATCAGTTCCTGCCAGTTTTTCTGGATCATGCAAATCTTCCTTCCGTTTCCCCGCCACCATCCAATCGTGGCGGGCGACCTGGAAAACCACCGAAGCGCCTGCGATGTGCGGGCGCTTCGATGGGGTTCAGTAGTGCTTTAGACGCGGCGCTTCTTGCGCGGGCGGCAGCCATTGTGCGGGATCGGCGTCACGTCACGGATCGAGGTGATCATGAAGCCCGCCGCCTGCAGGGCGCGAAGCGCCGACTCGCGGCCGGAACCGGGGCCGCATACCTCGACCTCGAGGGTACGCATGCCGTGCTCCTGCGCCTTCTTGGCGGCGTCCTCGGCGGCCATCTGGGCGGCGAACGGGGTCGACTTGCGCGACCCCTTGAAGCCCTGGGCGCCGGCCGACGACCAGGCAATGGCGTTGCCCTGCGCGTCGGTGATGGTGATCATCGTGTTGTTGAAAGTCGAATTGACGTGGGCGGTGCCCGACGAGATATTCTTGCGTTCGCGGCGGCGAACACGTGTGGCTTCCTTGGCCATGTCTTTCCTTTCAGTCGATCTCTACGCCGCCGTAATTCCAGCGGCTACACCTTGGGGAGGCAGTCGGGAGTAGGCAGTCGGCAATCGGAAAACCCGACTGCCCATTGCCGATTGGCGACTGCCGCCAATTACTTCTTCTTGCCGGCGATCGCCTTGGCCGGCCCCTTGCGGGTGCGGGCGTTGGTGTGGGTGCGCTGGCCGCGAACCGGCAGCGAGCGGCGGTGACGCAGGCCGCGATAGCAGCCCAGATCCATCAGCCGCTTGATGTTCATCGAAACTTCGCGACGCAGGTCGCCTTCGACCTGATAGTCGCGGTCGATGGTTTCGCGGATCGCCAGAACCTCGGCGTCGGTGAGCTGGTTGACGCGACGGTCGACGGGGATGCCGACCTTGTCGACGATCTCCTGGGCAAACTTCTTGCCGATGCCGTGAATGTACTGGAGCGCGATGACAACGCGCTTATTGGTCGGAATATTGACGCCGGCTATACGAGCCATTTTCTCTCTTCTCCATATGGGCCGTCCAACCTTGCAAAACAAGGGAAGACCGGCGCTCTTCACTATCCCGCGTCCGGTGGAGGCCGGCCCTTGCGGGTGTTCCTTATTCAAAGCGACCTGCTCGTCCTCGCGGACAAGCAAGCACCATGCCTGATAGGGAGACGGGCCGCCATACGCCAAGGCGGCCGGTTCGTCAAGTGCGGGCGGCGACTTTTCGTTCGGAACCTGAAAGCAGGTCCTCGATCTGCCGGGTCACACCGTCGATGTCGTCCATGCCGTCGACGCCCTTGAGCATACCCTTGGCGTAATAGTAACCGATCAGCGGCGCGGTCTTTTTGTAATATTCGCGCAACCGCTCCTCGAACACGGTCGGGTTGTCGTCCTTGCGTACAGGCTGGCCGGCGGCCGCCGCTTCCTCGGCACGCTTGACGATACGCCCGACCAGCGCCCTGTCGTCCACCACCAGCTCGATCACCGCATCCAGCCCGAGGTCGCGTTCAGCAAGCATGGACTCGACCGCATCCGCCTGCGCCAGCGTGCGCGGATATCCGTCGAGGATGAAACCGCCCGCGCAGTCCGCCTGGTCGATGCGCTCGGCGACAATGGCGTTGACGATGGCGTCCGACACAAGTTCGCCGGCATCCATCACCGCCTTGGCCTTGAGGCCGACAGGCGTTTCCGCCTTGACCGCGGCGCGCAGCATGTCTCCCGTGGAGAGCTGCGGGATGCCATATTTCTCGACGAGGCGCTGCGCCTGCGTTCCTTTGCCCGCCCCCGGCGGACCAAGCAATATCAGTCTCATCTACCCCTCTTCCCCCCGCGCAGCTTCGACTTCTTGATCAGGCCTTCATATTGATGCGCGATCAAGTGGCCCTGGATCTGGGCGACGGTATCGAGGGTTACACTGACAACGATCAGAAGCGAAGTACCACCAAGGTAGAACGGTACGCCAGTGGCCGAGATCAGGAACTCCGGCAGCAGGCAGACGGCGACGAGATAGATGGCGCCGACCAGGGTGATACGCGTCAGGACATAGTCGATGTATTCGGCGGTCCGCTCGCCGGGTCGATAACCGGGAATGAAGCCGGAATGCTTCTTGAGCTGGTCGGCCGTCTCCTTCGGATTGAAGACGATGGCGGTGTAGAAGAACGTGAAGAACACGATCATCGCGCCATAGAAGATCATATAGAGCGGCTGGCCGTGCCCGAGCGACGCCAGGATGGCGCTTGCCCAGCCCGGCATGTTCGTCGTGTTGGAGAAGCCGGCCACGGTCGCCGGCAGGAGCAGAAGCGACGACGCGAAGATCGGCGGAATGACGCCGGAGGTGTTGAGCTTCAGCGGCAGGTGCGAGGTATCGCCCTGGAACATGCGGTTGCCGACCTGACGCTTGGGATACTGGATCAGCAGGCGGCGCTGCGCGCGCTCGAAGAACACGATCAACGCGATCACCACGATGGCGAGCACGATGATGGCGAGGATGATTCCCGTCGACAGCGCGCCGGTGCGACCCAGCTCAAGCGTGCCGGAAATGGCGCGCGGCAGGCCGGCGACGATGCCGGCGAAGATGATCAGCGAAATGCCGTTACCGATGCCGCGGGCGGTGATCTGCTCGCCCAGCCACATCAGGAACATGGTGCCGCCGACCAGCGACACGACCGTCGACAGTTGGAAGAAAATGCCGGGGTTGGTGACGATGCCGTTGCCGTTCTCCAGCCCGATCGAGATACCGTAGGCCTGCACCAGCGCCAGCAGCACCGTGCCGTAGCGGGTATACTGGTTGATGATCTTGCGGCCCTGTTCGCCCTCCTTCTTCAGCGATTCCAGCGAGGGGATCACCGACGTCATCAACTGCATGATGATGGAAGCGGAGATGTAGGGCATGATGCCCAGCGCGAAGATCGCCATGCGCTGGACAGCACCGCCGGCGAACATATTGAACATGCCCAGCACACCCCGCGACTGCGAGTTGAAGGCATGGGCAAACGCCTGCGGGTCGATGCCTAGCAGCGGGATATAGGTGCCCAGCCGGTAGACGAGCAAGGCGCCGACCGTGAACCAGATGCGCTTCTTGAGGTCTTCCGCCTTGGCGAAGGCCGCGAAATTGAGATTGGAGGCTAGTTGTTCAGCAGCCGAAGCCATGCCTGATTTCTCCGCAGGGTCGCGCTCGGGGAGCCTTCGGGACAGGCAACGCGCGAGACCGAAATAAGCTTGGAGTCCCAAATATGCAAGCGGCCGCAATGACGCGGCCGCTCAGTCACAGGAAGGTGTGAGCGCTAGCGCCCTGCCCTGTCTCTATTCAGCGGCGGCCTTCTCGGGCAGCTTCACCGAGCCGCCGGCCTTCTCGATCTTCTCGATCGCGGCCTTGGAGGCGCCGGCGACGTCGAAGGCGATCTTCGCCTTGAGGTCGCCGTCGGAGAGCACACGCACGCCGTCCTTGGCGCGGCGGATCACACCGGCCTTGAGAAGCGTCTCGGCGTTCACCGTTTCCTTGGCGTCGAGCTTCTTGGCGTCGATCGCAGCCTGAACGCGAGCCAGCGACACCGTCACGAACTCCTTCGCGAAGATGTTCTTGAAGCCGCGCTTCGGCAGGCGACGGTAGAGCGGCATCTGACCGCCCTCGAAGCCGTTGATGGCCACGCCCGACCGGGATTTCTGGCCCTTGACGCCGCGACCGCCGGTCTTGCCGGAACCCGAGCCGATACCGCGGCCGAGACGCTTGCGGGCCTTGGTGGCGCCGTCCTTGTCACTCAGTTCGTTGAGTTTCATCGATCTTCTCCTGCGCTCGCTCAGGCCTCGTCCACGACGCGGACGAGATGCTGGACGGTGGCGATCATGCCACGCACCGAAGGAGTATCCTCCAGCGTGCGCTTGCGGTGCATCTTGTTGAGCCCGAGGCCGATCAGCGTCGCGCGCTGTTCCTTCGGCCGGCGGATCGGCGAACCGATCTGCTCGACGGTGATGGTCTTGGCAGCTTTCTTGGCCATTGTCGTGGTCCCTTCTGCCCGCTTATTCCTCGGCCGTCACGGCCGAGCCGCGACGCGCCTGGAGGGTCGAATACTTGATGCCGCGCGCGGCAGCCACATCCTTCGGATGCATCTGGCGCTTCAGCGCGTCGAAGGTGGCGCGAACCATGTTGTAGGGGTTCGACGAGCCCATCGACTTGGCGACGACGTCGTGCATGCCGAGCGTCTCGAAGACGGCGCGCATCGGACCGCCGGCGATGATGCCGGTACCGGCCTTGGCGGTGCGCAGAAGCACGCGCCCGGCACCGTGACGGCCCTCGACGTCATGGTGCAGCGTACGGCCGGAGCGCAGCGGCACGAAGATCATGTCGCGCTTGGCGGACTCGGTCGCCTTGCGGATCGCCTCAGGCACTTCGCGCGCCTTGCCGTGGCCGAAGCCGACGCGGCCCTTCTGGTCGCCGACGACGACCAGCGCGGCGAAGCCGAAGCGACGGCCGCCCTTCACCACCTTGGCGACGCGGTTGATGTGTACGAGCTTGTCGACGATGCCGTCATCGCGCTCTTCGCGATCGCGGCCACGGCCGCCATCCCTACGTTCCTGTGCCATATCCTGTCCTTATTCTTTTCCGGAAGCACGGGTTGCTGAAATGCCGACGCCCCTTGTCGGGGTCGCCGGCGGCGAAATCGGGTCTCCTGTGAACGATCCAGGCAAAAAAGTCAGCAACTTTTTTGCCGCGGTTCGCCCATTGGCGACTTTAGAAGTTCAGGCCGCCCTCGCGCGCGGCATCGGCCAGCGCCTTGACGCGGCCATGATAGATATATGGGCCACGGTCGAACACGACGTCCTTGACACCGGCTTTGACGGCGCGCTCGGCAACCAGCTTGCCGACGGCAGCGGCGGCGGCAATGTCGGCGCCGGTCTTCTTGCCGGCCTTGAAATCCTTCTCCAGCGTCGAGGCCGCCGCGATCGTGTGACCCTTGGCGTCGTCGATCACCTGCACGTAGATATTCTTCGAGGTGCGGTGAACCGAAAGCCGCGGACGGCCGTTGGCGACGGCCTTGATCTGACGGCGAATGCGCGACGAACGGCGCTGAACGGCTTGCTTGTCTGCCATGGTCTTCTTCCTGCCTTCATAAACCGGGGATTGCCCTGTGCGGTAGCCTGGCTCCCGCGGCGATGCCCCGTGGCGTTGAGTTGTAGGGCAATATGTTGCCCAAACTTATTGCCTTAATGCCCTACTGCCTTATTGCCCTAAATTACTTCTTCTTGCCTTCCTTGCGCACGATACGCTCGCCGGCATAGCGCACGCCCTTGCCCTTGTAGGGCTCGGGGCCGCGGAATTCGCGGATCTCGGCGGCCACCTGGCCGACCTGCTGCTTGTCGATGCCGGAGACGCTGATCTCGGTCGGCTTCGCCACGGCAATGGTGATGCCGGCCGGGGCCTTGTAGACCACGTCGTGCGAGAAGCCGAGCGCGAGCTGCAGGTCCTTGCCCTGCATGGCAGCGCGATAGCCGACGCCGGTGATCTCGAGCTTCTTCTCGAAGCCGTCCTTCACGCCCGTCAGGATATTGACGATCTGGGTGCGCGACATGCCCCACTTGGAGCGGGCCGCCTTGGACTGATCGCGCGGCGCGACGGCGATTTCGCCATCGTCCAGCTTGACCAGAACCTCGTCGTTGACGACGAACTTCAGTTCGCCCTTCGGTCCCTTGGCGGTCACCGTCTGGCCATCGACCGTGGCGGTCACGCCCTGGGGCACCGGTACGGGTTTCTTTCCAATACGAGACATTGTCGTCTCCTCACTCTTTCAGTTCGGAAATCTGCCGGACCTTAGAAAATCTGGCAGAGGACTTCGCCACCCACGTTCTGCTCGCGCGCTTCGTGATCGGCCATCACGCCCTTCGGCGTCGAAAGGATGGCGATACCGAGGCCGTTGGCCACGTTGGGAATGGACTTCGCCGAAACATAGACGCGGCGGCCAGGCTTCGACACGCGGGAAATCTCGCGCACCACCGGGTTACCGTCGAAATACTTCAGCTCGATCGAAAGCTCGGACTTGCCGTTGTCGAAATCGGTCTGGCTGTAATCGCGGATATAGCCTTCCGACTTCAGAACTTCGAGCACGCGGGCACGCAGACGCGAGGCCGGGGTCGAAACGGTCGACTTCTTGCGGCCATAGGCGTTGCGGATGCGGGTCAGCATATCGCCGAGAGGATCGCTCAGTGACATCTCATGTCCTCCTTACCAGCTCGACTTGACCAGGCCGGGGATCTGGCCGGTGTTGCCCAGTTCACGCAGCGCGATACGCGACAGCCCGAGCTTGCGGTAGAACGCGCGCGGACGACCGGTGACCTCGCAACGGTTGCGGATGCGGATCTTGGCCGAATTGCGCGGCAGAGCCGAAAGCTTGAGCTGAGCGCGGAAACGCTCGTCCATCGGCTTGGACTGGTCCATGACGATGGCTTTGAGCGCGGCGCGCTTGGCGGCGTACTGGTCGACGAGCTTGCGCCGCCGGTTGTTCTTCTCGACTGAGCTGGTCTTTGCCATATCAGGTTTTTCCTTTGTTCGCTGCCGTTACTGCCGGAAGGGGAAGTTGAAGGCCTTGAGCAGCGCTCTCGCCTCGTCATCCGTCTTGGCAGTCGTACAAACGACGATGTCCATGCCCCAGATCTGATCGACCTTGTCGTAGTTGATCTCCGGGAACACGATGTGTTCCTTGATGCCCATGGCATAGTTGCCACGGCCATCGAAGCTCTTCGGGTTCAGGCCGCGGAAGTCGCGAACGCGCGGCAGCGCGATGTTGACCAGGCGGTCGAGGAACTCGTACATGCGCTCCTGGCGCAGCGTCACCTTGGTGCCGATCGGCATGCCTTCGCGCACCTTGAAGGTGGCGATCGACTTGCGCGCGCGGGTGACGACGGCCTTCTGGCCGGCGATCAGCGCCAGATCCTCGGCGGCGACCGAAGGCTTCTTGGAATCGCCCGTGGCCTCGCCGACGCCCATGTTCAGCACGATCTTCTCGATGCGCGGAATCTGCATCTCGTTGTCGTACTTGAACTCTTCCTGCAGCGCCTTCTTGATGGTCTCGTTGTAGACCTTCTTCAGGCGCGGCGTGTTGTTGGCTTGTGCCTGTGCTGCCTTAGCCATTGATCGTTTCTCCCGAGCGCTTGGCAAAGCGCACCTTCTTGCCGTCCTTCTCGAACTTGAAGCCGACACGGGTCGGCTTGCCGTCCTTGGGGTCGGCCAGTGCGATGTTCGAAAGATGGATCGGCGCTTCCTTGCGGATCAGCCCGCCTTCCTGCGTCTGGGACTGGCGCTGATGGCGGACGATCATGTTGATGCCGCGCACGAGCGCGGTGTCTTCCTTCGGCTGCACGGACAGGACTTCGCCGGAGCGGCCCTTGTCCTTGCCGGAAAGCACGACGACCTTGTCGCCTTTACGGATCTTCTGCATTTTTCCGGTTCCTTACAGCACTTCGGGCGCAAGCGAGATGATCTTCATGTGGTTCTTGGCGCGAAGCTCGCGCGGAACCGGGCCGAAGATACGCGTGCCCACCGGCTCTTTCTTGTTGTCGACGAGAACGGCCGCGTTCTTGTCGAAACGGATCACGCTGCCGTCGGGGCGGCGGATATCCTTGGCGGTACGCACGACAACCGCCTTCATCACGTCGCCCTTCTTCACGCGGCCGCGCGGAATGGCTTCCTTGATCGACACCACGATGATGTCGCCGACGGAGGCGTATTTCCGCTTCGAGCCGCCCAGCACCTTGATGCACATGACACGGCGCGCGCCGGAATTATCGGCAACGTCCAGGTTAGTTTGCATCTGAATCATGACTGGCCGCCTTCTTCTTCTCTATCGGGAGAGGCCTCGCCCCTCCCCGGTCTGTCCAAAATCCGGTTCACGCCTTGGCTTCGATCTGCTCGGCCTGGGCGTCCGTCAGCACGACCCAGCGCTTGTCCCTGGAAATCGGAGCCGATTCCTGGATGAACACCGTGTCGCCGACCTTGTGGGCATTGTCTTCGTCGTGAGCCTTGTACTTCTTCGACATGCGCACGGTCTTCTTCATCACCGGATGGGTGAAGCGACGCTCGACCTTGACGACAACCGTCTTCTCGTTCTTGTCGCTGACGACGGTGCCCTGCAGAATGCGCTTTGGCATGATCTTCGTCCTTATGCCTTCTTGCCGGCCGATTTTTCGGCGGCGATGGTCTTGATGCGCGCGATGTCGCGGCGAACCTGCTTGACGCGCGCCGTCTTCTCGAGCTGGCCCGTGGCCTTCTGGAAGCGCAGGTTGAACTGTTCCTTCTTCAGCGCGGCGAGGTCGTCGGCGAGCTGATCCTGCGTCTTCGTACGGAGTTCTTCGGATTTCATGGTCAGCTTCCTTATTCCGCGATGCGCTGCACGAAGCGGGTCCGCACCGAGAGCTTGGCGGCGCCCAGGCGCAGCGCCTCGCGGGCAATCTCCTCGGAGACGCCGTCGATCTCGAACATGATGCGGCCGGGCTTGACGCGGCAGGCCCAGTAGTCGATCGCGCCCTTGCCCTTGCCCATGCGGACTTCGGTCGGCTTTGCGGTCACCGGAACGTCCGGGAACACGCGGATCCAAACGCGACCGGCGCGCTTCATCTCGCGGGTGATCGCGCGGCGGGCCGCCTCGATCTCACGCGCCGTGACGCGGTTCGGCTCCAGCGCCTTCAGCCCGTAGCCACCGAAATCCAGGTTGGTGCCGCCCTTGGCGACGCCGTGGATACGGCCCTTGAACTGCTTGCGGAACTTTGTGCGCTTTGGCTGCAGCATCTTACTTGCTCCAAATTCTCATATGTCTCAGGCGTTCTCGCGACGGCGGGCGCCAGAGCGCTCGCCGCCATGCGAGTGATCGCCCTCGGTGGCGCGACGTTCCGAAGCCATCGGATCGTGCTCGAGGATTTCACCCTTGAAGACCCAGACCTTGACGCCGCAGATGCCATAGGCGGTCTGCGCCTCGGCCGTTCCGTAGTCGACGTCGGCGCGCAGCGTGTGCAGCGGCACCCGGCCCTCTCGGTACCACTCCATGCGCGCGATTTCGGCACCGCCGAGACGGCCGGAGCAGTTGATGCGGATGCCCTCGGCGCCGAGACGCATGGCCGACTGCACGGCGCGCTTCATGGCACGACGGAAGGCGATGCGGCGCTCGAGCTGCTGGGCGATCGACTGTGCGACCAGCGTCGCATCGATCTCCGGCTTCCGCACCTCGACGATGTTCAGGTGCGTCTCCGACTTCGTCATCTCGGTCAGCTTCCTGCGAAGCTTCTCGATGTCGGCGCCCTTCTTTCCGATGATGAGGCCCGGACGCGCCGCGTGGATGGTGACGCGGCACTTCTTGTGAGGACGCTCGATCACGATCTTGGAGATGGCGGCCTGCTTCAGCTCCTTCTCAAGATACTCGCGGATCTTCAGGTCCTCGTGCAGCAGCTTGCCGTACTCGCCGGTGTTCGCGTACCAGCGCGAATCCCAGGTGCGGTTGATGCCGAGACGGAACCCGATCGGATTGATCTTCTGGCCCATTATGCGGCCTCCCCTTTTTCCTCGACCTCACGAACGACGATCGTGAGGTGCGAAAACGGCTTCTCGATGCGGCTGGCGCGACCACGGCCACGAGCGTGGAAACGCTTCATGACGATGGACTTGCCGACATAGGCCTCGGCCACGATCAGCGAGTCGACATCGAGGTCGTGGTTGTTCTCGGCATTGGCGATCGCCGATTCCAGCGTCTTCTTGACGGTCTCGGAGATGCGCTTGCGCGAGAACTCCAGATCGTTGAGCGCAGCCGCCACCTTCTTGCCGCGGATCAGCGCGGCAACCAGGTTCAGCTTCTGCGGGCTGACGCGGATCGTACGGAGGACCGCACGCGCCTCGTTGTCAGCAAGCCTGCGCGGAGCTTTGGCCTTGCCCATCGTTACTTCCTCTTCGCCTTCTTGTCCGCGCCGTGGCCGTAATAGGTACGGGTCGGAGCGAACTCACCGAACTTGTGGCCGACCATGTCCTCGTTCACGGAGACCGGGACGTGCTTCTGGCCGTTATAGACACCGAAGGTGAGGCCGACGAACTGCGGCAGGATGGTGGAGCGGCGGCTCCACATCTTGATCACCTCGTTGCGACCACCTTCCCGGACCTTGTCTGCCTTCTTGAGCAGATAGCCGTCGATGAAGGGGCCTTTCCAAACTGAACGGGTCACTTTCAGCTACCTCTTCTTAGCTCTTGCGCGCGTGGCGCGAGCGCACGATGAATTTGTCGGTCGACTTGTTGGAGCGCGTGCGCTTGCCCTTCGTCGGCTTGCCCCACGGGGTCACCGGATGGCGACCGCCGGAGGTACGGCCCTCGCCGCCGCCGTGCGGGTGATCGACCGGGTTCATCACGACGCCGCGATTGTGCGGACGCTTGCCGCGCCAGACGGTGCGGCCGGCCTTGCCGTCGTTGATGTTGCCGTGGTCGGGGTTCGACACGGCGCCGACGGTCGCGAAGCACGAACCATGCACGATGCGCTGCTCACCGGAGTTGAGGCGCAGGATCGCCATGCCCTGATCGCGACCGACAAGCTGCGCGTAAGCGCCCGCGGAACGCGCGACCTGGCCGCCCTTGCCGGGCTTCAGCTCGATATTGTGCACGATCGTTCCGACCGGCATCGCCGACAGCGGCATCGCATTGCCGGGCTTCACGTCGACCGAGGCGCCGGCCACCACCTTGTCGCCCGCCTGCAAACGCTGCGGCGCGATGATGTAGTTCAGCTCACCGTCCTCGTACTTGATCAGGGCGATGAAGGCCGTCCGGTTCGGATCGTATTCGAGACGCTCGACCGTGCCGACCACGTCGAACTTGCGACGCTTGAAGTCGATGATGCGGTACGAACGCTTGTGACCGCCGCCGATGAAGCGCGCGGTGATGCGACCGTAGTTGTTGCGACCACCGGACTTGGTCAGGCCCTCGGTCAGGCCCTTGACGGGCTTGCCCTTGTAGAGGCCCGAGCGGTCGACGATGACCAGCTGGCGGGTGCTCGGCGTTACGGGATTGAATTTCTTCAGTGCCATTGTTCTATCCTCGCGACCCTTAGAGACCCGTCGCGACGTCGATCGAATGGCCGTCGGCCAAAGTCACGACTGCCTTCTTGACGTCGCCCTGACGGCCGACCGTGCCGCGGAACCGCTTCACCTTGCCCTTGCGGACCAGCGTGTTGACGGCCGTGACCTTTACGTTGAACAGCGACTCGACAGCAGCCTTGATCTCCGGCTTCGACGCCTTCTTGGCGACGTTGAAGACCACCTGGTTCTGCTCGGACGCCATGGTCGACTTTTCGGTGATCGCCGGCGAGACGATCACGTCGTAATGACGAAGGTCGGTCATTTGAAGCGCTCCTCGAGGGCCTCGATCGCCGCCTTGGAAAGGACCAGCGTGCCGCGGCGCAGGATGTCGTAGACGTTGATGCCCTGGATCGGCAGGACATCGATGTTCGGGATGTTGGCCGCCGCCTTCTTGAAGCCCTGGTCGAGCTCGGCGCCGCCAATCACCAGCGCGTTGGTCAGGCCGAGCGCGGCGAGATTGGCGACCAGCGCCTTGGTCTTCGCCTCGGCCAGCTTCAACTCGTCGATCACGATGATCGACGACGCCTTAGCCTTGGCCGACAGCGCGTGCTTGAGGCCGAGTGCGCGGACCTTCTTCGGCAGATCGTGCTCATGGCTGCGGACGACCGGGCCATGCGCCTTGCCACCACCGCGGAACTGCGGGGCGCGAGCCGAATGGTGACGGGCGCGACCGGTGCCCTTCTGCTTGTACATCTTGGCGCCGGTGCGCGCGATGTCGGCGCGGCCCTTGGCCTGATGCGTGCCCTGCTGCTTCTTGGCAAGCTGCCAGCGCACGACGCGCTGCAGGATGTCCTCGCGCGGATCAAGGCCGAAGATCTCGTCGGAGAGCTTCACCTTGCCGGCGTCCTTGCCCGCGAGGGTGGTGATCTTGAGGTCCATTATTCAGCTCCCCCGTTGACCTGGGCTTCTGCGGCCGGGGCCTCGTTCTTGTCGGCAGCCTTGACACGGATCGCGGCAGGCTTCGGCGCATCGGCCGGAAGCGCGCTCTTGACTGCGTCGCGCACCAGGATCCAGGCACCCTTGGTGCCGGGAACGGCGCCGCGGATCAGAATCAGGCCGCGGTCGGCATCGGTGGAGACGACCTCGACGTTCTGCGTGGTGACGCGCTCGGCGCCCATGTGGCCGGCCATCTTCTTGCCCTTGAACACCTTGCCGGGGTCCTGGCGCTGGCCGGTCGAACCGGCGATGCGGTGCGACAGCGAGTTACCGTGGGTGGCGCGACCGCCGCCGAAATTGTGGCGCTTCATGACGCCCTGGAAGCCCTTGCCGGTGGAAGTGCCGGTGACGTCGACCTTCTGGCCGGGCACGAAGTGCTCGACGGTGATCTCGGCGCCGACCTCGAGCAGGTTCTCTTCCGACACGCGGAACTCGGCCAGCTTCGCCTTCGGCTCGACCGAGGCGGTGGCGAAATGGCCGCGCATGGCCTTCGACGTGTTCTTCACCTTGGCCAGGCCAACGCCGAGCTGAACGGCCGTGTAGCCATTCTTCTCCTGCGTGCGCTGAGCCACGACCTGGCAGTTCTCCATGCGGAGAACGGTGACGGGGACATGCTCGCCGGCATCGTTGTAGATGCGGGTCATGCCCACCTTCTGTGCAATCACTCCTGAACGCATCGGTTCATCTTCCTTCAGAGGAGCCACCGGGACGGACCCTCGGGCTCATGTCTTTTCCAGGTTTCCCTGTTCCAGGGCTTTCCGGGGCCACGCCCCTTCTGTTGTTTTGCCCTAGAGCTTGATCTCGACGTCCACGCCGGCGGCCAGGTCGAGCTTCATCAGCGCATCGACCGTCTGCGGGGTCGGGTCCACAATGTCGAGGAGACGCTTGTGGGTGCGCATCTCGAACTGCTCGCGGCTCTTCTTGTCGATGTGCGGCGAGCGGTTGACCGTGAACTTCTCGATCCGGGTCGGCAGCGGAATCGGGCCACGGACGTTCGCGCCGGTGCGCTTGGCCGTGGAGACGATCTCCCGCGTGGAAGCGTCGAGCACGCGGTGATCGAACGCTTTAAGTCGGATGCGGATATTCTGACCGTTCATCTCGTCATGTCCTTGTTCTGGCGCGGCGCGGGCGAAATCCCGCCCGCGACAGATCGATCTCTTCTTGCTCTTGCTTACTCGATGATGGAAGCGACGACGCCGGCGCCGACGGTGCGGCCGCCTTCACGGATGGCGAAGCGCAGCTTCTCTTCCATGGCAACCGGCACGATCAGTTCCACGTCGACCGTCACGTTGTC